>Ga0209081_1000862_pt1 | contig 18319 bp, 13 predicted proteins | sample GOMGulsemesocosm_4_FD_184636 | JGI IMG/M metagenome (GOLD analysis project Ga0209081, IMG submission 184636) | Methane-oxidizing microbial communities from mesocosms in the Gulf of Mexico - GOM15B Gulf of Mexico (SPAdes) (version 2) | ecosystem: Environmental > Aquatic > Marine > Cold seeps... | reverse complement strand
GCTGGCCGTCGGCACCTTTCTGCTCGACCAGAGTGGTCAGATCACCAGCGCCAATGCCACGGCCGTCAGGTTACAAGAGGAAAACCCGGAACTCTTCTGCAAGCATCAGCGGCTGCGTCTGCTTGATGCGGAACAGGACAAACAGCTGCAAAGTCTAGTGACGCAGCTGTTGGCCAGCCCGGCGGGAATTCGGGTGCGCAGTCTCTCGGTCGTGCGTGCCGGCAAGCTGCCGCTGGGCTTTTTACTGCGTCCCCTGTCGGCGGCCAGCCATTACGACAGCCGTCACCGGTTGAGCGCCATCATCTATGTCACAGACCCATCGGCGTCCGGGCTGATAGCCCCGGACGTACTAGCACAACTGTTTGGTCTGACCCCCACCGAAGCGCGCCTGGCAAAATTATTAACCGACGGCCTCAGTCTGGTCGAGGCCGCACGCGCGCTTGAGGTTTCCGAGGGCACAGTGCGCGGCTACAGCAAACAAATTTATGCCAAAACGGGCGTCAACCGCCAGGCTGACCTGGTACGCCTGCTGCTCAATAGTGTGGCTTTTTTAGGTTGAATACAGCGGCGCTGATATTAGTTTGCAAGTAAGTATTACTGTCAATATCTACCCCACCGCTGCATAGACGTATTTCGCGCCGATACGGGCAAGGCCAAGTGCGTCACCCGTAATACCGATAAATAGGCCGAATGTAAGAGGTGCCCTAGGAAAAGACAGTGTTGAGAAGATTCTATTCAGCCCCGATAGAGTGAGTAGAACTTGTCCTCGGGGAAGTTCAGGCCACGGTCCGCACTGGCCGTCAATGGGCTAGCCCAGTCGCTGGTCGAGGGGCCTTGCTTGTTCCAGTCGGCCAGGCGTACGCGCTTGAGGATGCGCCACTCGCCATCGCGTTTTTCAAACTGGTCGATATAGCGGCCGCCCATGGTTAACTCCATCTCGCCCTCGGGGCCGGGGCCGGGGCAGAGGGCGTAAAAGATAAAGTAGGATTCGCTGGTGGCGATCTCGCCATCCAGCTCAATCAGCACATTGCTGATGTGGTGTTGCTGGCGGATAAAGTGCGTGTCCATTTTCTCTCTGAACTCAAAAAATTCCTCAATAGTCGCGCCTTGCTTCTGCATGCCGAAATCGTCGTCGGCGTCCTCCCAGTAAACCCCGGCGAGGGTTTCCATATCCAAACGGTCATAGCCGCGGGCGTAGCGAAAAATAACTTCAGTGATCGCCTGCTTGTCGAGCAGAGCCTGAATTTCTGTGGGTATCTCGCTGTTCATTTTCTTTTTTCCTGTGGCCGATTGCTCTCTGCTGACGGCTGTTCTTGGCGAACCTTGTTCAGAGATGAGTGCAGTCAATTCAAATACTTTTGATGGTCTTAGAGTAATCCTCGGCAGCCGGGCGCTGCGTCACCCAAATCGGTGACGACACTGCGAGCTGACTGGCACATAGGTGTTTTGATGGAGGCGTATTGGTTGAGGCTGACGGCCGCTGAATCAGTTAAGGCTGGCGATGCAGCGCAGCACCATATTGACCAGGCTAACCTGGCTGTTGAGGTCCGTTTTATGGAAGATGCGCTTGAGGTGAGTGCGCACGGTATTGTCGGAGACCTGCTGTTTTTCCGCGACCTGTGCGACTGTCAGGCCGTTGGCCAGCTCAATGGCCAGGCGGGTTTCGGCCTTGGTCAGCCCGAGCATCTCCTGCAGCGCTTTCTGTGAGCCGCTGAGCTGTATTTCTGCGGCATTGATTAACACCATATTATCGGCGGCAATACCATCACCGCTGAACTCACTGCTGGCGCTTGGCTTAAAGCTCAGGTGCAGTGGGGTCGGGGATTTCAGCCGGGGTATAGATAGGGTGTCGAGCAGCTCGGAGCCGCTGACGCTCCCCGTGCATAACAATATTTTTTTCAGGGCTTGATTGAGCTGGGGTGACTGGCCGGCCAGTCGGCCCCGCTCAATATAGAGGCCATCGGCGGCATTGAGAATATATTCGGCGACGGGGTTCATTTTTTGAATAAGACCATTGCCGTCTACCACCACCGTGCCCAGCGCTAGCTGAGTGACGACATTCTCGTAGATGCTGCGCTCAGAATTTAACGCCTCCTGTCGGTCCAGCCAGAGGATCAAATTCTGCAGGTGTGGCTGCAGGGCGTTGAGCAGTGATTTCTCCTGGGCGCCAAAGTCTTCAGCGCCAGCAGGGCGGCTCAGGCGTAGGAAAATGGCGACCTTGTCATCTTTATAGCTGTCCAGGCCGAGCACATACTCCATATTGTGCGGCCGCAACAGTTCCCGGTAGTAGCGCATCTGCTCCAGTGCTTGCAGCGAGTAGCGATCGTGCAAGGTCACGGCCTGGCCGTCGGGCAGGTTAATAAACTCGTCAAGTTCTTCATAGCGCTGGTAGTCGTCCGCGTGCTGGGCGTTTATGTCGCTGGAGTAGAACCAGCGTCCGGCTTCGCCCGGTCTGCAGCGCTTCAGTCCCATTACCACCGCGCCAGCCCCACATTCTCGCTCGAGCAGTCGTATAAAACTGTCCCAGCGGGGGGATTCGAAGGGGCCGCGATAGAGGGCGGCGCTGATGTCGCTAAAGGTTTGGGCGCAGGGATGTAACATGGGAAGGCTTACCTTGTGAGTGATTTCTGCCTTAATGATGAACCACTGAGTTCTCTAGGGCCTGATTCATCCTCTTACTTCTCGTAGCTATAAAAGAAATATTTTATCCGTTTCTGTGAGTTTACGTTGCTGAAAAAGATATTTTTATTTCACCAGCGTACACCAATTGGGTGACGTTCAGCCTGTGGCTCCTAGGCAAACTGATCGTTATACAGCGTTATTCCTGAGAAATATTCTCACGATAGTGCGGCGAAAAAAAATGATGGAGTCATTGTCACGACCAATAATCGAGAGGTAACAATATGTCTACTGGAAACGAAATCTTAGCTCAATTCAAAGCTAGCGAAATCGACATTGATGTCCTGAGGGACAGGTACGAAGAGGAGCGTAGCCGCCGCATCCGCCCTGAAGGCTCCGAGCAATTTGAGATGCTTGAGGGCAAGCTCGATCACTATATGGATGATCCAAACGCTGCCCGTGATGACGACCGCGAACCTATGCTCGAAGAAGTTGACACAGTCATCGTCGGTGCTGGTTTTTCTGGCATGCTCTCAGCGGCGCGCCTGGCAGAGCTTGGCCAAACCAACTTCAAGATTATTGAGGCTGGCAGTGACTTTGGCGGCACCTGGTACTGGAACCGCTACCCGGGAGCCCAGTGCGATATCGATTCCTACTGCTACCTGCCGTTGCTGGAAGAGCTGGGTTACCTGCCTAAAGAGAAGTACTCCTACGCACCAGAGATCTATGAGCACTCACAGCGTATCGGCGAAGGTTTTGGCCTCTATGAGCGAGCCGTGTTCGGCACCCGGGTGACCGGCACCGTATGGGATGAAGACAGCGCCCGCTGGATTGTTAGCACCGACCGAGGTGATACCTTCAAGGCGCGTTTTGTGATCCAGGCGGCGGGAATTTTCGGCAAGGCCAAGTTCCCGCGCATCCGCGGCCTCGAGCAGTTTGAAGGCAAGATGTTCCACACGGCCCGCTGGGATTACGACTACACCGGCGGCGATCACTCTGGCAACCTCAATAAGCTGCGCGACAAGAAGGTGGCGGTGGTTGGTACCGGTTCCACCGGTATCCAGTGTGTACCTCACCTGGGTAACTTTGCCGAGCACCTCTATGTATTCCAACGCACCGCATCGTCGGTGGAGTGGCGAGAAAATGAGCCAACCGATTCTGAGTGGGCAGCCTCGCTGAAGCCTGGCTGGCAGCAGCAGCGCCGCCAGAACTTTAACGACTGCTCTATCGGGTTGCCGGTCGATAACGACCTGGTGGATGACCCCTGGTCGCGCAACATGCGCAAGGTACTGGCGAGCGATGTCACCGATGCCTCGCCAGAGGTGATCGAGCAGATTCGCGAATATGAAGACGCCAAAGAAATGAACTACCTGCGCGAGCGTGTGAATACTCAGGTTGTTGATGCTGCGACAGCTGCGGCGCTGCAGCCATGGTATCGCTACTACTGTAAGCGTCCTACTTTCAACGATCACTTCCTGGGTAGCTTTAACCGCCCCAATGTCACCCTGGTCGATACCTCAAGCTGCCACGGTGTTGAGGCGATCACCAAAGACGGTATCGTCGCCAACGGCGTCGAGCACAAGGTGGATTGCATTATTTTTGCCACCGGCTTTGGTATGGCTGAAGATCAGTGGTTGCGCACCGGTTACGAAGTGGTTGGTCAAAACGGCACCACACTCAAAGAGCACTTTGCCGGTGGCGCCAAGACCCTGCACGGCTTTACGGTTCACGGCTTCCCCAACCTGTTCCAGGTAGGCTTGTCCCAGAACGCCTCTTCGGTGAACTTCACCTCTATGTTCGATGCGCAGGCTCAGCACATCAGCTATATGATTGACGAGCTCATCAAACGCGGTGCCAGCTACGCGCATCCGACCCAGGCAGCAACCGAGGAGTGGCTGGAAGAGATCTATCGCGTGTCTTCCGATTCGACCAACTTCTACCAGAAGTGCACACCGGGTTGGTTTAACGGCGAGGGTAAAGTTCACAAACTGGGCGGTGGTCTTAACCCAGAGGGTTATGGCCCCGGTATTAATCAGTTTAATGAACTGATGGCCCAATGGCGTGACGCCGGCGAGCTGGAAGGGCTTGAGGTGCGCTAGTTTTGTCACCTGAAACCTCACCCACTTGGGTGAGGTTCTTCACCCGTGGACTCGAGTAGGCTGAAGTCGAGTCCGTGTTGAATGGCAGAAAAAAGTATTTTAAAAGCAGTAGGTTGCTTGAATGAAAATTGATTTGATTCACCCAGAGTTGAGTCAGGTGTTTAAGTACATCCCTGCAATACCTTTCCATAATCGTCTATTCCTGAGGTTTTATAACGGGGTGTTGAAATGTCTGCCCAAGGCGAAATCTGGCGATGGCGTGGCTATCGTTGAGCGACTCACTTACATCGATGACTGATCTAAAGAGATAACCGCTTGAGGATGATCAAATGAGTTCTGTATCAACAATAAATGAAATGGACGCCCGTATGGCCATCCTGGCGCTGGAAGGTGAATACCAGAGAGCTTGGGATGTCGCCGACACAGAAGACTGGGCAGCAGCCGCTTGGGCCAATGTGTTTACCGAGGATGGCGTTTTCGAGATGGCTTTCGATGGCGATACGCCGGACGTTATCATTCGGGGCCGGGAAGCGTTGATAGGGTTCTGCACAGACACACACAGGATGGTAGATTCGGTACTGCATAATCTCTCTATTCCCAGCCTTACCTTTGGTGAGCGCGACGTTCAAGGCTGGATTAATTTTGAGTGCAAACTGCGCTGCGGCGCCGAGTCGATCAGTGTCTCGGGCGTCTATCAGGTGCTCTATGTACTCACCGAAGCCGGCTGGCGCATGAAGCGGCGGGTCGAGAAGATGGCGCAAAAAACCAGTGTGACCCTATACGACTACCCAGCCCTGCTGAAGGATATGTAATCGACTTCGGGGGCAACCATATGGTCTACACCGACGAGGAAAAGAACCTATCTTCGGCGTAACCTGACTCTATCGGCAATCACGATGGCGAGCTTAAAAAGTCCCTTTGCGGTCTTTTGGCGACCTGCTGTGTAGAGGCTCTGACTTACAAAATATGAAAAGGAAAAAAACATGGCCGTTTATGCGATGACAGGTGGTGCCACAGGTATAGGTGCCGCCCTGAAGAACAAATTAACCGAGCGCGGTGATACCATCATAGTCTCGGACATCAAGGGCGGCGACGTCACCGCCGACCTGTCTAATGAGCAGGGCCGTGCGGCCGCTATTGAAGGCATAAAGGGTTTGGCTAAAGACGGTCTGGACGGCTTTATCGCCTGCGCTGGCCTCGGCCCCCACGTCGAGCCCAAATCTCTGATCACCGGGGTCAACTACTTTGGCGCCGTGAGCAGCGTCGAGGGCGCCAAGAAACTGGTAAAGCCGGGCGGAAGCATTGTCGTGGTGGCTTCCAACAGCGCCTCCATGGATTTGGACCCAGAATTGGTCGAGATGCTGCTGGCCGGTGAAGAGGCCAAGTCCGCCGAACATCTCAGTAAGCTCGACAGTGTGCAGGCCGGCTCCAACGCCTACTGTGGCTCCAAGCGCGCCATCGCCACCTGGACCCGTCGCAATGCCCCGGCCTTTGCCAAGCAGGGCATCCGCCTTAACGCCGTCGCCCCGGGGCCGACCGACACCCCGCTGGTCGCAGCCGCCTCGGTTGCCGAGGGCTTCGAAGAGAGCATGGCCATGGCCGCCAACAGCATCCCTCTGGGTCACAAGGCAGAGCCGGACATGATCGCCGACAGCATCCTCTTCCTGCTGGGTGAGCAGTCGCGTTTTGTCGCTGGCAGCGTGCTGTTTGTCGATGGCGCCCAAGACTCGCTGATGCGTCCAGATCAGTTTTAGACAAGCCCACGGGCCTATCGCTAAACCCTTGCACAGGCATATGGTGCCCCGGTTATCGAATCGGGGGGGGAGGGCGTTTTATCGGGAGTCTCGGTGCTCCCGATAATTCACGGCACTGCTGATATCACAGGTCTCTTCTGGCAGCATTCGCCTCTGCTGACAATGAAGAGGCGTCGCCATCTGGCAAACCTTTCTTTTAATGGCTTCCTTCAGTTTTATTCTCGCTCATCAATTCTTCTCGCGCCTCTTCGGCATCGTCCGCAAGCGCTCTACACCACTCCACAGACTCTACTCTTTATAAATCACAGTAGCTCAGCATTGAGGTCTCCTTACTCATGGGGAGGTTGTGTTTTTCAGATGTCTGGAGGAGACTGAGCGGATACTGGCGCCAACTGAGGCGCGGTCATGTTACACGACTTTAACGGCGATGCTGGGAATCTTGAAAGCAACGTATGTCAGACTTGGGTTCATCAAAAAAATCGGTAAGGAAAGACCACGACCCTTATGCAAACAGAGCTTATTTCAGTTGCAGACTACAGCCGTTTACTCGGCGACTTATACTCTGGCGCCGAGGAGGAAATGCCCTGGCGGGGTTTCTTGAGGTCACTTAAAGGCATCCTTAACCTACAGGACTGTTTTCTCTTTCTGCGTCCTCCTGGGCATGATGATGGTGGGCTGATGTTCAGCAGCGGCGTTATTGAGGCCGTGACACCGGACAACCCCAGCAACAGTTACACCGAACAATTCTACGCAGCTGATCCGCTGGTCAATCTGCAGCCGGGTCAAGTGGTCGCCCTCTCTGATTTAGTCAGTGATGCGGATCTGGTCGCCAGCGATCTCTATCAACTGTGTATGAAACCCAGTGATGTGCACTACACGCTGGGGGTTGATTTCGAGTATGGCAACAAAGAACGATTTTCCATTCGCCTGGCTCGCCGTCTGCAAGAGGGCGATTTTACATCGCCGGAACGGGATTTTATTGCGCTCTTGGCCGAGCACATTGAGCGAGCTGTGTGCACGGCGCAAAAACAGATGCAGCTCGATGGCGTGCAGCAAATGTGGGTCGGCTCCTTTTCTGCCAGAGCCATAGGTGTGGTGATGCTGGACAAGATGGGCTGTATTTTGCGGTGCAACTCATTGGCCGAGCAGTTTCTCAATGAGAAGGATGGTTTATCCAGATTGCACCAACGCTTGCACCTCAAGAGCTCTGAGCTGAACCTGCAATTGAAAACCTATATTGATGAAGCGCTGGAGACGCAGCGCCAGGCAAAGGTGGTCAGCGTCAATGCGCTCTCTGTGCCCCGAACTTCTGGGCGCCGGGTCTATGAGCTGGTGATTAAGCCGGTTCCGCTTCAGCCGCTGATGGAGTCTCGCTCCTCGCCGCACTTGAACGTTTTTATCTTCTCTCAGGAGGGGGGCGTTGAGGTGAACATGCGGCTGCTGATGAAGCTCTACCGATTGACGGCCACCGAGGCCAGTGTGGCCATTAAATTGGCACAGGGCAGTACCCTGGATGAAGTCGTTGAGTCGATGAACATTAGCCGCAACACCGCGCGCACCCACCTGCGGGCGATCTTTTCGAAAACCGGGACCAACCAGCAGTCGGTGCTGGTCAGCCTGGTGTTGAACAGCCTGGCCTCTCAATCGTGAGCGGGGCGCCGAGCCGGCTTGTATGCGGCCGTTAAGCTTCCGCCGCGCTTCGCGCTAGACCTCGTTATGCAAACCCTGTGCTAATGAATAGCTTGTGAGTGTTTCGCTTACATGAACGCAGAGTTTCGCCGCGCTGACATCATTCAGCCGCAACGCACAAGAAAAGCATGGGCGAAGGCAATCCGCTCACGAAAGCGTTTACAGCCTTTCACTGCCTTTCTCATGTCGAAAGTCACTCTTAAACGCCGTTTCGTAGCGAACGAAGGTCAACTGCGCCTCACCAAAATACAGCGTCCCGGCGGCCGACAAGACCAGACGCAGGCGCGCCGACTCGGCATTGTCGCTCGGCAGGCGCACCGTCCATGCAAGTCCAGCCTCAGTCATCGAGCGCATAACCACAGGCGCGTCACGGCTCGTGGCCGTCGTTGCTGGTGCCCCAGTCTGTACCAGCGCCACCTTGGCCCCCTCAAGGGCGACGCTGCTCGACAGTGACAGCAACATGGTTCCGGCTTCCAGCGACTCGACGGTTAGATGCACCGCGACATCGCCATTGCTCAAATCGCAGGCGCCGCTGCTGTAGCGACAATTAGACTGCTCGACCAGTGGATAGCTGGCCCCGACCTGTGCGGCGTGAGGCGCTTCGGACACCATGCGATCCACCGCAAAGTAGCTGATCAGCGCCAGCACGGGCGCTACCAACAGCGCGATGACCACATGCTTATTGCTATACATGTTGACTCCTGTAGAGGGCGATCAGTGATCCTGCGCCGCTGCGACACCCGTGGGCACTCGAATATACTCGACCAGATCCTGTACTTCTTGCGGCGGCGCCTGGGTCACCCGCGAAACGCCATAGGCCACGGAAAAGTTAACCACTGCACCCACCGCGCCAAAGGCATTGGGCTCAACGCCGAAGAACCAGTTGCTTGGCCAGTCACCGAGGAAGGCGGTATCGGCAACAAACATGAAGCCTTTGTGCTGGAAGACATAGAGTAGGGTGACAGAAATACCCGCGACCATGCCGGCAATGGCGCCTTCTTTGTTGATGCGCTTGCTGAAGATGCCCATCATCAAGGCTGGGAAGATGGACGACGCTGCCAGACCGAAAGCCAGCGCCACGGTACCCGCGGCAAAGTCCGGTGGGTTAAAACCCAGATAACCCGCACCGGCAATCGCACCCGCCATGGCGACGCGACTCGCCAGCAGCTCGTTCTTCTCACTGATGTCCGGCATCCATACACCCTTGAGAAGATCGTGTGAGATCGCCGAGGCAATAGCCAGTAGCAAGCCCGCCGCCGTCGACAAAGCCGCCGCCAGACCACCGGCCGCCACCAGCGCAATCACCCAGTTGGGCAGCTTGGCAATTTCAGGGTTGGCCAACACCATGATGTCCTGATCGACCTTAACCATTTCATTGACCGCCGGATCGGCGGTGTACTGAATACGGCCGTCACCGTTCTTATCTTCAAACTTTAACAGGCCTGTGGTTTCCCAGTTTTTAAACCACTGGGGGCGTTCGTCGTATATCAGGTTCTCGCCGGCCGCCGGTTCGATCGTGTTGATCATATTCAGTCGCGCCATGCCCGCCACGGCCGGAGCCGTGGTATAGAGAATCGAGATAAACACCAGCGCCCAACCCGCCGATGCGCGCGCATCCTTCACCGTAGGCACGGTAAAGAAGCGAATGATGACATGCGGTAAACCGGCGGTGCCGATCATCAGCGACAAGGTGTAGACAAACATATTGAAGGTACTGCCACGCACCTGTGTCGAATACTCGGCAAAGCCCAATTCAGTCACCACCTGATCGAGTCGGTCGAGCAGATAGACATCCGTGCCCGCCATGGTACTGCCCAGACCCAACTGAGGCAGTGGGTTGCCGGTCAGGTTAAACGAGATAAAAATAGCCGGAATGGTGTAAGCCAGAATCAACACACAAAATTGAGCTATCTGGGTGTAGGTGATGCCCTTCATGCCGCCCAGTACCGCGTAGAAAAATACGATGGCCATACCGATCAACAGGCCGACGTCGTAGCTCACCTCAAGAAAACGCGAGAAAGCCACGCCTATGCCTTTCATCTGGCCAATGACGTAGGTCACCGAGCAAATGATCAGGCAGATGACGGCGACGATACGCGCCGTGCGCGAATAGAAGCGCTCGCCGATAAACTCCGGCACGGTAAACTTGCCGTACTTGCGCAGGTAGGGGGCCAGCAACATCGCCAGCAGCACGAAGCCGCCCGTCCAACCCATCAGGAAAACCGAGCCGCCATAACCCATAAAGGCGATCAAACCCGCCATGGAGATAAACGAGGCCGCCGACATCCAGTCAGCCGCGGTGGCCATGCCATTGGCCACGGGATGAATGCCACCGCCGGCCACGTAAAATTCCTGGGTCGAACCCGCGCGCGCCCAGACGGCGATGCCCATGTAGAGGAAGAAGGTCAGCCCGACCACCAGGTACGTCAGCGTTTGTAATTCCATGTTTACTCTCGTTGTTATTGTTGTAGCTCTAGCTCGCCTGTGAACCGCTCAGTTACTCGTCGTCGACACCGTACTTGCGGTCGAGCTGGCCCATCTTGCGGGCGTAGTAAAATGTCAAGGCGACAAAGCTATAAATAGACCCCTGCTGGGCAAACCAGAAACCCAGCTTATAGCCACCGATCTGGATCGTATTTAATTCATCGACCAGCAAAATCCCGCAGCCAAATGACACAGCGAACCAGACCAGCAATAACTTGATCATCAGGCGCACATTATCTTGCCAATAGGCTTGGGCGTCCGCCTCGGTTTTAAAAGCCATCGTCTTCTCCCCAATATTTGCCGCTGAGCAGCAGCGCTGCTCGCGTATTTATTATGTCTGTGTGTTTTAAATGGTCCAACGCAACCAGCCTTAACCATCTCAGCCTCTAAGCATACCGGCTAAATGCCCGAGCGATACTAGCCCTTAGTCTAAATTTCGCCGCCCGACGCTTTCGCTTGCCTGCCAAACAGTCCGACCTAGACAAAGGTCTAATTACTTTTAAATCGATATCAGGTTAAAAACACGCTTGGTTTCTGCGCAGGCAGAGCCAACGGCCATGAAATAATTAATGCACACGAGAAAAAACATGAGCGACTCCAGTCTCCACCCCGTCAGCGACCACCTTCGTAAAAACGCCCTGATCAATCAAGAACAGTACCAGAGCCTGTACCAGGCTTCGATCAGCGATCCGGAAAGTTTCTGGGCCGAACAGGCGCAACGCATCGAATGGCAGAAACCCTTCACTCGGGTAAAGGACGTCTCGCTGGCGAAGGAAGACCTGCACATTCGCTGGTTTGACGACGGTGTGCTCAACGTCACAGAAAGCTGCCTGGACCGTCACCTGGCCAAGCGAGGTGACACCACCGCGATTCTCTGGGAGCCAGACTCCGAGGCCCACGCCCATCGAGACATCAGCTATAACGAGCTGGCGGCGCAAGTGAACCGGCTGGCCAACGGCCTCAAATCTGAAGGCGTGAGCAAGGGCGATGTGGTCACGATTTATATGCCCATGGTGCCGGAAGCCACCGTCGCCATGCTCGCCTGCGCCCGCATAGGCGCCATACATTCGGTGGTGTTTGGTGGTTTCTCCCCTGAAGCCTTGGCCGGTCGCATCAAGGGCGGCAACTCGCGGCTGGTGATTACCGCCGACCAAGGCCTGCGCGCCGGCAAGCGGGTAGCCTTGAAAAGTAACGTCGACAAGGCCATTGCACTGCTCGATGAACAGCAGGCTCAGAGTCTGGTGGAGAGGGTGGTGGTCTTGGCTCACACCGGCAGTGGCGCTCAATACGTCGAGGGCCGTGACCTTGACTACCAGCAGCTGCTCAATTCACAGAGCGACATCTGCCCCGCTGAGCCCATGAACGCCGAGGACCCGCTGTTTATCCTCTACACCTCGGGTTCCACCGGTCAGCCCAAGGGCGTAGTGCACACCTGTGGCGGCTATCTGGTCTACGCATCGCTGAGCCACCAGTACATTTTCGATTACCACCCGGGTGAAGTTTACTGGTGCGCCGCCGATGTCGGTTGGATTACCGGCCACACCTACATCGTCTACGGGCCACTGTGTAACGGCGCCAGCATGGTGATGTTTGAAGGCGTGCCCAACCATCCGGACGTCGGCCGCGTGGCGCGCATCATCGACAAACATCAGGTCAACATGCTCTACATAGCGCCGACCGCGATTCGCTCACTGATGGCCGAGGGCGACGCAGCGACTGAGAACTCAAGCCTCGACAGCCTGCGTATTCTCGGCACGGTGGGTGAGCCCATCAACCCTGAAGCTTGGCGCTGGTACCACCGCACCTTTGGCCGCTCGCAGTGCCCCATTGTCGACACCTGGTGGCAGACGGAAACCGGTGGCGCCATGATCACGCCCCTGCCGGGTGTCACCGACCTGAAACCCGGTGCCGCCTCGCACCCCTTCTTCGGCATAGAGCCAGCCCTGGTCGACGAAAACGGCGTCGAACTCGAGGGCGCCGGGCAGGGTAATCTGATCATCAAAGACAGCTGGCCAGGACAAATGCGCAGCGTCTTCGGTGATCACCAGCGCTTTATCGACACCTACTTTTCCACCTTCGAAGGCAGCTACTTTACCGGCGATGGCGCGCGCCGCGACGAAGACGGTTACTACTGGATTACGGGGCGCGTCGACGATGTGCTCAATATCTCCGGCCACCGTATGGGCACGGCCGAAATAGAGAGCGCGCTGGTGGCTCACCCAGCCGTGGCTGAGGCCGCGGTGGTCGGTTACCCCCACGACCTTAAGGGGCAGGGTATTTATGTCTATGTGACGCTCAACAGCAACCAACAGGCCAGCGAGGAGATACGTCGCAGTTTGCTCACCTGGGTGCGCAAAGAGATCGGGCCCATCGCCACACCGGACATTATCCAGTGGGCGCCGGGCCTGCCGAAAACTCGCTCGGGCAAGATCATGCGCCGCATACTGCGCAAGATAGCCGCCGACGAATTCGACAGCCTTGGCGACACCTCCACCCTGGCCGACCCTGCGGTGGTCGATCAGCTGATCGCCGCGCACCAGCAGATGCTCGAAACCGCCTGACCCCACCCGAGACGGCTCACTCGAGCCGTCTCTGCTTTACTCCAAGAGGCTCCTCTGCCGTCCCAGCTGCTTTCACAGCCCACAAGCCCCTCCTAGACGACAGACATACGCCGCTTTGGGTTGATATAGTAGGGAATAAAACACCAGGTACAACGAGCAGCCAGATGCCAGCCCCCCAGCACACAGCCACCCCCCGCGACGGCCTATTGAACATCATCATCGCCGACGACCACCCCCTCTTTCGCGTTGCCCTCAAGGGCACACTTGAGCGTTTGCTGCCCGGCGCCGAGGTTTTGGAAGCCGATGATTTTCAGTCACTGCAGGCACTGCTCGAGAATCAAGGCAAACACTGTCAGCTACTGTTGCTCGATCTGCACATGCCCGGCTGCGAGGGGTTTAGTGCGTTGATTCACACCCTGGCCCAACACCCGACTGTGCCGGTGATGGTGGTCTCGGCTCACGATGACGCGGCGACGATTCAGCGCGCGATGCTGCACGGCGCCAGCGGTTTCCTGCCGAAAAGCAGCTCTCTGAAAGAGATGGCGGAGGCCCTGCACAGCGTGCTCGACGGCGACCTGTGGCAACCCGCGGGCAGCGCAACGGCTGCGCCCATAGACAGCCCCGAGGAGGCCATTGCGGCGGGGCTGGCAAGTCTTACCCAACAGCAGTTTCGCGTCGCCAGCATGGTCCAGCAGGGGTTGCTCAACAAGCAGATAGCCTTTGAGCTGAAGGTCACCGAGGCGACCATCAAAGCACACATGACCGAGGTGTTTCGCAAGCTGGGGGTGCAATCGCGCACCCAGCTGGCACTGGCGCTGGGTCAGCTGGCGATTAAACCCAGCCAGTCGGTTGAGGCGTTTCGCCAGGCCCTCAAGCGCGAGGAGCCAAGCGCTTAAAGCGCCGCATAAGGCTGCGCAGCTGCGCCGGTTGCAGCGGCTTGGGCAGGTGGTGGTGGCCAGCCGCCTCGACCTTCTGTCGCAGTGCATCGCTGTTGTCGGCGCTGATGATGATGGCTGTCAGCGGCTGCTGCCAGTGATAGCCGAGGGCCTGCAGCAGGTCGAGACCCGTCTCGGCATCCAGGTGGTAATCGGCCAGGATCAACTGTGGTGGCTCGGGCGCTGTCCAGCGGCTCAGGCTTTCACCCAAATTCGACGCCGTCTCTACTCGGCACCCCCATTGCTCCAGCAGCGAGCGCATGCCCGCCAGTATCGCTGGCTCATTATCGACACACAGCACGCTCAGCCCCGCCAGCGAACCGTCCACACTCGGCGCCTCAGCAGTACAAACCCCTACCTGCCCCAGGGGCACACAGATACGGAACACCGAACCGCGTCCCAGCTCCGACGCCAGCTCGAGGGGATGCCCGAGCAATGCGGCTATTCGCTGCGCAATGGAGAGCCCCAATCCCAAACCCTGTTGACCGGCGCAACGGCTTGGCAAGCGCTCAAATTCATCAAAGATCTTTTGTTGATCTTGCGGCGCTATGCCTGGCCCTGTGTCCCAGACCTCGATTGACAGCTGCCCAGCGCGGCGGCGGCAACCCAGTAACACCTTGCCCTGAGGGGTGTAATTCAGAGCGTTACTGATGAAATTTTGCAGCACGCGACGCAACAGCTGCGGGTCTGAATAGACCCAAGCGCTGGATTCGACCCAGTGAAAATCCAGCTCTGTTGACTCGCCGCGCGCGCCCATCAACACGGCTGCCTCCGCCGCCAGCGGTCGCAGAACGTGCGCGATATCGAAGTGCTCGCGAGCAATACTCTGACGACCGCTGCCCAGCTGAGACACCTCGCGCAGAGAGCGAATCAGCTGCTCTGCCGAGCTGAGCGCGGCTTCCAAATGTTGTAGATCACCAGCCAGCGCGGGAGGCTGGTCAGCATCGTCTCCTGCATTCAATGGCGCGGAGCGCTCATTGTCCAATTGGGCCGACAGGGACGCCATAAATAAGCGCGCAGCATTGATCGGCTGCAACAGGTCGTGGGTCGCTGCCGCCAGGAAACGGCTCTTGCTGGCGTAGACGTCGCTGAGTTCCTGCTCGAGGTGCGCGCGCAGGCTATTTTCCCGCTGCAGGGTGGCGTTCAAGTCCGTCAGTTCGACGGTGCGCGCCTCGACGCGTTCTTCGAGGGTTTCCTTGGCGCCCTCCAGCTGCGCCAACACGGTGTGGTGGTCGCTGATGTCTGTGTAGGTGGTGACATAGCCGCCGTTGGCCAGCGGTGTGCCGCAAATGTCCAGCACTTCGCCATCGGGCATGTGGCGCTCCAGGCGGTGAGGCTGGCCGGCCCGCAACTGTTGTAAACGACGCTCAATGGCCTGCTCGACGTGATCACTGCCCGAGCCGAAGTAGCCGCGCACAGCGTTAAAGCGGTAGATCTTTTCTATCTCACAGCCGACAAACAACAGACGTTGTGGATAGCTGAAGAAGTCCTGATAGGGCTGATTCCAGGCCACCAGTTTTAAATCTTTGTCCACCACACAGATCCCTTGGGGGATGGATTCCAGTGTGGTCTGCAAGAGTGTTTGACTGAATTGAATCTGCCGCGAGCTGCCCCCCACCAGCGAGACAAAATCTTCCAGCTGCAAGGGTTGCTGTCTAGCCAATAACTGCATAGCGCGATGTGCAGAAACGGCGCCGATGATCGCCGCCAGATCCCCCTCAATAGAGCGCACAACAAAACGTGGCGCCTTATCCTGAGGCAGCAAACGATGGCCCAGACGCCGCTCAAATCCCTGCCAAATAGCCGCGCTGCGCTCGGCCCCCAGCAAGGGTTGCAACAGCGCTTGCAGCTGCCGCACTTCGATGGCTGACGCCGCTCTTTCGCGCTGCGCTGGCAGCTCCTGCCAGTGTAAACGGGTAAAGGCGTCCGTTTGGCGCAGGTCCAGCACGTTAAAATGCGATCGCCTCGACAGCAGCAAAAACACACAGACATTACCCAGCAAGCTCCAGCAGACCCCGTGACTCAGTGGGTCGAGCCAACCGGCCGTCAAGGTCGTCAACCCCAATAGATTGTAGGGGGACAGCCAGGCAATATGGGCCGGGCCAAACAACACCAGGCTGTGCTCTGGGGTCAGGATGGCTGGCAACAGCAGGCAGTAAAACCACAGGCTCATACCCACCAGTAAACCAGCCACAACACCCCGCGCATGCCCACCGCGCCAGTAGAGCGCCGCCCACAAAGCCGGCAACAAGTGCACGGTGGCGGCAAAGGATACCAAGCCCATCTCCGCCAAGCCCTTGGTGTCGCTGAAGAGTCGCTCCAACCCCCAGCCCAGGAACAGCACCAAGAGAATCGACAGGCGACGAATCAACCTCAGTGAGCGCCCGAGGTCCGCGGCTTTGAGCCCTCGATCACCCTTCAGGTGTAACCAGCTGGGTACCACCAGCTCGTTGCAAATCATGATCGACAGGGCAATGGTGCCGACAATGACCATGCCCGTTGCCGCCGCCAGAGTGCCGATAAAAGCCAGCGCCAATACCCACTCATCGCCCGCCCAGCGCGGCAGCAATAACACATAGCTGTCACTGGAGACCTCCAGGCCGGAGAAAAACTGCGCGCCAGCCTGGGCAATCGGCAGGGCGAAGAGCGCAAAAACACCCAGGTAGAGCGGCAACAGCCAACGCGCATAGCGCAGGTCACGGCGCTGTTGGTACTCCACCACCATCACGTGGAACTGCCGCGGCAGACACACCAGCGCAGCTGTCGCCAGCAACAGTTGCGTCCAGAAGTGCGCCTCGCCCAGTTGTGACCAGGCAAAGTTAGGGGCGTGCGAGGTGTCGGTGATGCGCCCCGCGAGCTGCTCGCCCAACTGTGCAGGGTTCAGTTCCATCAAGCGCCAAGCCAGCAAGGCCACCGCCACAAACGCAATCAGTTTGACCAGTGACTCGGCCGCCACCACCGTCAGCAAGCCGCGCAGGCGATCCGGGCCGTCGATCACCCGCGTGCCGAACAGGATGGAAAAACAGGCCAGCACCAATGCCGCGCTAAAGCTCACCAGTCCGTCGAGGGGCGGCAGCTGACCGGCATCCCAATTGATGGTATGCCAGGCGATACCCACGGCGCGCAACTGCAGAGCGATGTAGGGCAGGGTGCCCACCACTACCACCAGGGTCACCAGCGCCGCCAGGTGTTGGCGTTTGCCATAGCGCGAGCCGATAAAGTCGGCGATCGATGTCACCTGATTACGCTTGGAAACCACCAGCAGACGGCGGATAAAACGCCAGCCAAACAACAGCAGTAAGATAGGGCCCAGATAAATGGGCAAGAAGGACCAACCACTGGTCACCGCCGTGCCGACCGCACCGAGAAAGGTCCAGGAACTGCAGTAGACACCGATAGACAAGCTGTAAACCAGCGGTCGCCACCAGGGGAAATCTAGCTTGTAGGCGTAGCGCTCGGCCAGCCAAGCAATGACGAAGAGCAAACCGCCATAGGCAAGAACGAGCAATAACAGCAGTTGACTGTTCAAGAGGTGCGTATTCCGGTGAGTGTGATCAGAACTGAGTGCAATAAGGTTTTAAGGGGCAATATATTCAATCAGATTGTACTGTAAGCCATTGCATAGATGGCAGATTTATTCTGCCTTAAGCGGGAAGACTGGCAGTCCTTTTAGTTTTTGTGTTGCTTAGACAGGTGGTTGAAATTCGAAGTATTTCGGCACCTGATCGAGAAATGACAAACCTGGCTGATGTGTCGGTGTGGATTTTTCTGAAACGAAGGGGAGGGCAACCAGCCCGTGTTTTGCCTCTATTTTTTTAGGGCCTTTGCTTTAATCTACCCGCTGATTAAAGCAAAGGGCCGTGGCTGGGCACACGGTGGAAACATCGAGCGCCCAGATAGGTAGATGAATAGGCTTGGAGCTCAGTCGTAGGCTTCTAAGCTGTGGCGCGTCAGCTCGTCTATGACGCGGCCCAGGTGCCGATCCATGGCGACCCGTGCGGCTTGAGGGTCGCGCTGCATCAGCGCCGCCAATATTTGGCGGTGGTCGTCAACGGTGGGCAGTGAACCTCGCTGGCGCAACTTTTTGTGGAACAACGCGCTGATTTCGGATTTGTTGCGCAGCTCCCAGAGCCAGCGAATGGTCGAGGCAACGGCGCTGTTGCGGGTTGAGTCGGCGA
>Ga0209081_1000861_pt1 | contig 18320 bp, 20 predicted proteins | sample GOMGulsemesocosm_4_FD_184636 | JGI IMG/M metagenome (GOLD analysis project Ga0209081, IMG submission 184636) | Methane-oxidizing microbial communities from mesocosms in the Gulf of Mexico - GOM15B Gulf of Mexico (SPAdes) (version 2) | ecosystem: Environmental > Aquatic > Marine > Cold seeps... | reverse complement strand
CAATGTTGGTGGCAAATTCTTCGATGACCTTATCGGTCATCTTGTCGATGAGTTTATCGGTCTGTTCTTTGTCGTCTTTGAGTGAGGCAAACATCTCTTCGGTGTCAATCAGCTTGTCGCGGATCATGGTGCTGAAGTTTTGCGACATCTCTTCGGCATTTTTAGGGATCACACCCTGCCAGCCGAAAATCGGCGCAATGCCGATGAACTTCACTGGGTAGAGCGTGGCCTTAACTGCAATCATGTTGGTCAGCCAGCCAATAAAACCGGCGACAAACGGTATGCAAAAAACAATAGGATCTATGTTCTCGAACATGGGTAAACCTTATGGCTAATTTCTATTTTAAAACGCCGCCGTGATGGCAGCGGCGCTTTAACAGGCTGTTGAAATTCCCTGAATGTCGACGCCTGATCACAAAATATGGCAGTAAGGCTATCCCTTAGCTTTACTGCATTCCCTCCATCCATGGAGATCAGATATTTTGTCAAAATTGGCGACTGCTAAGTCGTTGCCCTTGTTTACTGATGAAGGGTGTAAGAAAAGAGACAATCACACGAAGTACCGGATGTACAAGTGCCGCTTGAGGCAGGAGCCGGTGCGGCCTTTTCTCTTTTCTTGTTTTGAAACAGGCACGCTTACAGGAGGTAGGTGCTAGAACAGCTCAGGGAGATAGCTGTCGCGGATGCCTTTTTCAACAACCTGTTAAGGGTTAGGCCTCTGCAGCCAACGCATCGACTTTGGATAAGTCCGGCTGTGCTTCTCCGTTGAGTGCGGCGAGCACGATTTTAGATCCATTGAGACCCGGCATACAGGTGACACCCGGTCCTGGGTGACATGAGGCGCCGGCCATAAACAGGTTTTCCAGTGGTGTGGTGTAGTTCGAGTGTTCCTGACGGTTGCCAAACATTTGATCGGGGTGCATCAGGCCGCTGGAAAAATCGCCTTTGGTTACACCGAAGTTGCGTTCGAAGTAGTGCTGGGTGAAGGTTGCCTTTTGCAGAATCAGATCACGGAAGCCGGGGGCTACCGATTCAACACGGTCAAGCATGCGGTCTTCCATCAGTAGCTTTTGACTTTTGTGTTGACCCTCAGGGTTTACCGCGGGGAAATAGTGAGCAAACAGGGTGCAGGTGTGGTGGCCTTCTGGGGCTAGGCTGCTATCGAGCTGCGATGGGAAGTAGAAGTAGGTCGCTGGGTCTTCCGACACTTCATTTTTCTGGTAGGTTTTCCAAGACTCGTGCAGATTGTCTGGCGACGGAATGTAGGCCAGCAGCCAGCTTTGGACTTTGCCGTTGACCCACTCTAGTTCACCGCTAAAGGTCGGCAGATCTTTAAGCGCTAGGTGAATCTGGATGTAACCGTTGGCGTGTTGAATGTCTTCGACGCGGCTAACGAAATCTTTTGGCAGTTGCGACTTGTCGCACTTATTCAAGAAGGTATTTTGTGCGTCTAGGGTGGAAACCACCACTTTAGCGTGAAGTTTCTCGCCGCCTTTTAGTTCCACGCCGGTGACTTTGTATTTACTTTGAGGGTGACCGGTTTCCGTCGCTTCACTGATGAACTCGGTGATCGGCGACTTGTACATGATCTCGACGCCGTAGCGTTTGGCGACCGCTTCCAGGCAGTAGGAAAGCTGGCCGATACCGCCTTTAGGAATTTTAAAGTCGTAGGTGTCACCGGCGCCGTAGTGGTAGGCCAGCGATAGGCCGCTGCCCTTGCTGTACGGGCCCATGTGGGTGCCGTCGACGGCGGAGGCGCAGAGCGAGCCAGTGATGGTGTTGAACTCGCCTTCGTTGGGGAAGAACTCGCGCAGTACGTCCATTGCAGAACCGTAGTTTATCTTGGTGAACAGCTCGCGCAGTTCTGGATCTTCTTTACGGCTAATCAGTTCTTCAAGTGTTGGGCACTCGGTTTCTTCTACGTAGCGGTCGAAAACTTTCTTCCACTGCATCATCGCCTTGTTGAAGTTTTGGAAGCCGGTCATGGCGTCAAAGCCGTGCTCTTCAACAATGTGGTTGGCCAGCTCCATGGAGTCGGTGTAGGAAACAAATTGCCCCTCGCCTTCATTGCCGAACACGGTGAAAGAGCTCTCTGGGCGAATCAGCTCAAAGCCTTCTTTGTCCAGCTCTAGGTACTTGATGAGTTTTTCTTTAAAAACCAGAAAGGCCCATGCGCCAACACTGTGTTTGTAGCCAGGGAAGAGTTCACGGGTGGCGGCTTGGCCACCGGGGCCAAAGGTTTTTTCAATAATGGCGACTTTCTTGCCGGCGCGGGCCAGCTCAATGGCGCAGGTGAGGCCGTTGTGGCCGGCACCGACAATAATGGCATCGTATTCACTCATGATCTCTTCCCCTAAATTCGTCTGTGGATAACTTATTTGCTACAGGGTGCGCGTTGACTCCCTGAGGATAATTGGTGTGCTGAGACAATATTTAATTTTTGTACCAAGTCGACCCTAATATTAAGTTTTGCGAGACAGATGTCAAACTTTGTCTCGTTGTGAAGTGTAAAGCCCGTTACACTGGGGTCCTAATTGAGAGGAATATCGATGAGCGTTGAGATGAAGCAAGCGAATACCGGCGAGCGGACAGCACAAAAGAGCCCGAGCGGCTCAACCGCAGAGCGTATCCTCGACACAGCGCAGTTGTTGTACCTAGGCGGCCAGGCTGAAAAAATCAGTATGGATGCCCTGGCCAAGGCAGCCGGGATGGGGCGCGCGACGCTCTACCGTCACTTTCAAAACCGCGATGATCTGGTATTGAGTTTAATGGTGCGTGAGGCCCGCACCTTGGCCGAGAACGTGCAGCAACAGTTGCAGGGTGTAGATGAACCCTGTGAGCACATCATCGAAGGCATCATCCTTGCCGTGGACGCGGTGAGCAGCAGTGAGTTGTTTGCCGCCGTCTTTGTCATGGGCGGTATGGATCGTGGAGCCTTGATGTCCGACCGCCTGTTGTCCGTGGGCATGGAGATCATTGTGCCGTTGGTGGGCGGCGCCGGTTTGGCCAAGGGCATAGACCTTGAAGCCTTAACCGAGTGGATCTACCGCATGCTTATTTCGTTTATCACCGTGCCGAGCGCCCACACATCATCCCCAGATGCCATACGCCAACTGCTGCATAAAATGCTGCTGCCGCTGTTGCGTTAACGTTTTTATCATTTTTACAGTTCATGGACGGTTCAGAATCTGAGTGCCATCATCCAGCTTTCTTAATTGGGCTTTGGGTGAACGCAATGCACGCAGTCTTGAACGCAATGATCAGGGTCTTGAACGCAATGAACAGCATGAAAACCGTCGGTGTTTTGTTGTTAGCCGGCGGTATGATGCACGCCCAGGCAAAACCGCCTGAGGCGGCGTTCAGCGCCTGCGATGGTGCATCCGATGGCAGCCAATGTACGGTGAGTACGCCCCGCGGAGAGTTGTCGGGCAGCTGCCGTCAACCACCAAGGGAGAGCCGCTTGGTGTGTGTGCCGCAAGGCCATGCTAATGGTGGCCAGCGGCAAGGCGTTAAACCCAGTGCTGCAGCCGGTGGGTTGGCGGGGCGTCAAGGCGGTACGCGCAAGCATACGGTGACACAGTCCACTGCTGATCCCACCTTACTGCCGGCCACTAGCCCGCCCATCACCAGCAGCAAAAGCGATGAGATGTTTGTCGGTCACTGGCGTGTACTGACCGCCAATGGTGTGGCGCAGCATGATACCGGGGTTTACCCCAACCGCGGCAACCCGAACGGCATCAGCGAGCAAAGTTATGAGCTGCGTGTACCGGCGCAGCCCAAGCTCACCGGTCGTGTTACCGCGCTCAAACACAGTAATTTTGGTCTCTCTGTGCAAGGCGTGCCTTTTGATCCCGGCGCGGCTGAGTGGTATCAGGGGATACGCAACAGTCAGTGGCAGTACGAAGCATTATCAGGCGCTGTGGCGCTGGGCATTGATGAGCACCACGCCCATGTTCAACCCACCGGCGCTTATCACTACCACGGGCTGCCCACCGGCTTGCTCGACAGCTTAAAGGTGCAAAGCGCGATGCACTCGCCCCTTGTTGGTTGGGCGGCCGATGGTTTCCCCATATACGCGCTGCACGGTTTCAGCGACGCCGCCTCGGGCAAGGCTATAAGCGAGCAAACATCAAGCTACCGCTTGAAATCTGGTTATCGCCCCAGTGGCGGCAACGGCCCTGGCGGGCGTTATGACGGCACCTTCATCGCCGATTATGAGTACATTACCGGCAGTGGCAGCTTGGATGAATGCAACGGGCGTCTTACCCAAACCCCTGAGTTTCCGAACGGTACCTACGCGTATTTCCTCACCGAGCAATGGCCGGTGATTCCTCGCTGTCATCGGGGCACACCCTCGAGCGACTTCGCTAAAAAGCGCAATCGATGAACGCCTTGTTTGATTATATGTGTGGTGAATAAGCCAGCGTAAGAGTCCTCAACTAAGCTCAAGGTTGTAGCCGTGAATTGAGGAGGGTTGGGTGTACATTGATTGGGGTCTTGAATTAACGATGGCGTTGTCGGCCATGTACGCGGCGTTTCTGGGTTGTGTTATTGGTTTGGAGCGTCAGTTGCACCGGCGTGAGGCGGGTATTCGTACCTATGGTGCCGTCGCGTTGGGGTCCTGCGTATTTGGGCTTATTTCTCTGCACGCTGAAGGCACTGTTGATACGACGCGACTGGCCGCTCAGGTGGTCTCGGGCATTGGTTTTCTGGGCGCGGGTATCATCCTGCGCGATAAAGGTAAGACCACCGGTCTGACCACCGCCGCCACCATCTGGGCCGCCGCCTCTGTCGGTTTGGCGGTGGCGTTCGGTATGCTTATTTTGGCCACGTTAACGGCCTTCATTGTCCTGCTGTTATTGGCCGCGAACCACCTGCCTGGCTGGGAGCGCATTCACCACCAGCGCAAACCCAAGAAATAGGCGGCCGCGAGCTGGCTGTAGACCTGCCAGTCGTGGGGTAATTTATAATGCCTTGCTGCTACCTATCCCTTACTAGTCTCTATACCTCTACTCTATGCACCTCTTGATACTGAGCCTCTGTCTGGGCTTATAATGGCGACTTCTAATTCTCCGCTGCAGGTCGCACTATGCTCGAACAACATCATCTGGTTAAACTCGCCACGGTTAAAATGCCGTTTGGAAAATACGGCGGCACGCGCTTGATGGACTTGCCGGAAGATTACCTGCTGTGGTTTGCCAAGAAGGGCTTTCCTGAGTCGGAGTTGGGGCGTTTGATGGCGCTTTGTTTGGAAATTAAAGTAGAGGGGCTGGACTCATTACTGGTGCCCATTCGGCAGGCGCTGGCCGCAAAGGGGTAAAACGCACGGGCTTAGTCTGTTCGGAGGTAGGGGGGCACTCGTCAGCTGGCTACACTGCTTACCTGATTTGTTTTTTAGAATACCGATCACTGCTTTTTTGCAGGTTCGAAGTATATTGAACATGGGCAGCTAGAGCCCGCCAATAAAAACGAGAAAATACTATGTCGGATTATGTTGCCCCCGTTGAAGCTAATTGCCACATTGTGGCCAGTGTTGTGATTGAGCTGCCTTTAGAGCAGGCCTGGGAAAAATTGCAGGACTTCTCGTTGGCGCACAATTACGTTGAAGGGGTAAACCGAACGGAGATCACCACCGAGAAGAAGTCGGGTTTAGGCGCGAGTCGTCGTGTCTACCTGGGTGAGAAGAAATACAACAATGAAACCGTGATTGAGTTCGGTAATTACAACATGTTGATGCGCTTGCATGTTAAAGACAAAGAACTGCCACCGTTTTTAATGGCCCAATGGCGTTACGCCCTGAGTAAGGCCACAGAGAACAGCACCCGCGCCACCTTGACCATGAGCTATGCGACGCCTTGGGGTTTGTTTGGTACCCTGCTTAATAAGCTGGTGATCATCGGCGCGGCAAAAAAGGCGACGGCTAAAGTCGCCAGTGGCTTAAAGCACTTTTATGAAACGGCTACACCCGCGACCAACGCTGACCGTGAGCGTCTGTTGCCAGCGGTGACTATTGAGGCGAGATAACCCCCGCGCTCAACCAACGTGCTCCCGTTCATCCGTGAACCCACTGGCTGCGATATCTAAGGTGGGGGGTCTGTCTTTTTCAGTAATAAAAAAGCAGACCCGTTCATAGGCGAACAAAAAAGCCGGCGCTGATGATTCAGCGCCGGCTTTTTCGTTTAAGCGACAGCCAAAACGGGTTACATCTTAAAGGGCTTTAGCAGCGCTCTCACTTTGCGCAGCACAGGTTTTGGTTTGGGCGTTTTTACTTCTTCAGCGGGGGTGCTTTCAGCAGGGACACCGGCAACCAGCTGTACTTTAATGACATGGTCAAACAGCTCGATCACATCGCCGCTGAGGATCTTCTTGCGTTTGCGGGTTTCAACCTCGCCATTAACCTTGACCAAACCGTCGTCGATAAACAACTTGGCCTGCCCGCCACTGTTGGCCATCGATTCAAACTTGAGGATCTTGTAGAGCTCAACCGGCTCACGGGCGATGTCGACGATTCTCATAGTGTTTCGTTCTCAGCAATATCGGTGATGGCTATGTCAGTGGTGGCTGCAGCCATAGCGGCCTTTGGTTTGTGCTTCAGTTCGTCCTGGTGATGGGAGAAGTTATCGCCCTTGGCCAAGCGGTCGTAGAGGATCACATTCACGGCCGCGGCCAGATTCATGCAGCCCTTGGTCGGCACGTAGATGGTCTCACTGCAAAAATCGGTGATGTCTTTTTTCAGGGTGCCGTCTTCAGGGCCAAAAATATAGAACGCGCGCGCTGGGTGCTTGTAAGCTGGCAGGGGCTTGGCGCCTTCGATCAAGTCTACGGCCACGGGCACACAGCCGACGGGGATGATCTTCTTCAGGTCTTCAACGCCGATTAAGGGCAGCTCTTCGTAGATCTTTTGGGTATCGGTGTAGAAGGGCTCGGCGCGGTCGTAGCGGGTGCCGGTATAGAACACTGAGTTGACGCCATAGCAGCCAGCGGCGCGCATAACGGAGCCGACGTTCTCGGGTGATTTAGGGTTCTGAAGGCCAATGCAGGCGTAGCTTTTCTTGCTCATGGGGGGCTCGTGGGGGCTTAATTTGGCCGCGATTATACGCGCAATGGGGGAAATTGTCGGTATTTTGAACAGGGGGGCGCTTAAAGGCCAAAAGACAAACGGCCACCCAGTGTTCACTGAATGGCCGAGGGGGAGCGCTAAAGAAGAATGATGGTGCTCAATTAGCCAGCAGAGCGACCATGGCTTTACCGACGGCCGCGGCTGAGGACGGGTTTTGGCCCGTGATCAAACGGCCATCGGTAATTACGTGCTCCGTCCATGGTGCCACCTTGTGGTAAGCGCCAGCCTTGCGGGTTAAGGCTTCTTCTAAAAGGAACGGGATGTGCGGGCGGGTGCCAAAGTCGATCTCCTCTTCGCGGGTAAAGGCGGTCACTGTTTTACCGGCCAGAATAGACGTGCCATCGCTGAGGGTGATCGGCAATAGCCCCGCTGGGCCGTGGCACACGGAACCAACAACGGCGCCAGCCTCATACAGTTTTGCGGTTAGACGCGCCACACCCTCGTGTTCGGCCAAGTCCGACAGCAGACCAAAGCCACCTGGGTAGAACACCGCATCGTACGCTTGGTCTTCAAGTTGTGCGGCCGGAATGGTGTTGTTGATACGGGTCTGGAAGCCGTCCATGGCCAGTATTTGACGGGTTATCTCATCATCCATGTCTTCGCCGTAAAGGGGCGCCGAGCCACCTTTGATCGAGGCAATGTCGTAGTGAAACCCAGCTTCGAGAAAGGCGTGCAGGGCGTGGGTGAGTTCAGGGGTATAGGTTCCGTTCGCCTGATCCGTGGTGCCCAGTGTGGCGTGGTTTGTAACGAGAATTAAGACCTTGCTCATGGCGCTCTCCGATGATGTCTAGTGCTGTTAGCTGGCGGTGAATTTAACTGGTCGCGTCGCTAGTCAATTCAGTAAGAACATCTTAATCTCTATTTATATGGGTGATAATAACCGTATTAGTGAAAGCACTGTTGCACACAAGCAACAGTAGGCGATGAATAGGGCGGGTGATGATGGCCTTTGATGGCATTACAGAGTTTATAGCGGTCGCCGAGAGCGGTGGGTTTTCATCGGCCGCACGACGCTTGGGGGTGTCCACCTCGTACGTGAGTCGCCGGGTGGCGAGCCTCGAGGCGACGCTGGGTGTCGAATTACTGGCCCGCACCACACGGCGGGTCAGGTTGACCGACGCCGGTGAGACTTATTACCGTCGTTGCTCGGAGCTGTTGCACGGATTGCAGGAAGCCAATGAGCTGGTCTCCAGTGAGCAGGTTAAGCTTAGCGGCACGTTGAGGGTGTCGGCGGCGGGCGAGTTTGCCGAGCGCTACGTCGCCCCTGCGCTGCTGGTGTTTGCCCAGCAGCACCCCGGTTTGACGGTTGATATAGATTTCAATTCGCGCTTGGTTAACTTTGTTGAGGAGGGCATAGATTTTTCTATTCGCTATGGTCGCCTTGAGGACTCGGGCCTGGTGGCGCGTAAGTTGGTGGACCGCTCACTGGTGGCGGTGGCTAGCCCTGAGTATCTGGCGCAGCAAGGGCGACCGGAACATCCATTGGCGTTATTGGGCCATCAGTGCATTATTGCCAACAGTGATCAGTGGTTGTTTAAGGATCAGGGCGAGCCGCTTGAAGTGAAGGTCAGTGGTCGCTGGCGCAGCAACAGCTCACGCAGTCTGGTTCAAGCTTGTCAGGCGGGGTTGGGGGTGGCTTATATGCCCGCCTCAAGTTTGGGGAGCGCCTTGCACGATGGCTCGCTGGAGCAAATTTTGGCACCCTATGGTTCGCGTGATATCACCACCTGGGTGGTTTACGCCAATAGGCAGTACCTACCGGCGCGGGCGCGTTTGGCGGTGAATTTTTTATTGGAATATTTTAAAGATTGGCGGGAGTAACTGTGTGAACCGCGTCTTATCGTTACTTGATTTAACTATTGTTAAGAGGAAAAGCGTATGAGCTTAACCATTGAAGAAATGTCCGATCGTTTCGAGCTTCAAGACCTTTGTTACCGCTATGCACAGTTGATTGATGAGCGAAAGTTTCAGCAGTTGGAGAGTGTGTTCACGCAGGACGCACATATTGATTACAGCTCTATGGGCGGAGCCGTGGGTGGTTTGTCAGATACCATTGCATTCTTGCAGGATGCGATGACGATATTTTCAAACTTCCAGCACCTTAATAGTAATCTTCAGTTTTCAGTGCAGGGCGATACAGCAACGGGGCGAGTGATGTGTTTTAACCCCATGGAGGTAGAGCAGGAAGACGGCAGCGTGCACAGCTTTATGCTTGGCCTCTGGTACAACGATGAATATATTCGCACCACGCAGGGTTGGCGTATTAGCAAGCGCAGTGAAGAAAAAAGCTGGATGCTGAATGAACCCGAGTTTATGAAGCCGCTGCGGGACTTATAGAGCCAAAGGCGTCGTTCATGGGTAGCCTTCAACGGCTACACTATGGTTTATGCTGTTGGGGGGGGGCAGTTGATGGAAGTGCTTTGAGAACTACCGATAAAAATTAATCTTTGGAGGATACCGTATGGCCAAGGTTCTCGTCGTTGATGATTCAGCTTCAATGCGACAAATGATTTCTTTCACACTGAAGGGGGCTGGTCACGAATCAATAGAAGCAGCTGATGGTTTTGAGGCCCTTAACCACGCAAAAAAGGGGGCTTTTGACTTGGTGATCACAGACGTAAATATGCCCAATATGGACGGTATTACCTTAACCGGTGAATTGCGTAAGCTGCCCGCGTTCAAATCTACGCCAATTCTGATGTTGACCACCGAGTCAGGCGGCGACAAAAAGATGCAGGGTAAATCCGCTGGCGCGACGGGCTGGGTGATAAAGCCTTTTAAACCTGAGAAATTACTAAGTACTGTTCAAAAGGTTCTTTAAACTGCCCGATTTTTTAGCGGTAAATCTATTTATTAACGGCACGAGTGAAGGGTTTCGTTAGTTTAACCTAAGTGTCTGAGAGCGCAGCCGCGCTTGGTGTATACCAGTAGCCGCTGTAGGGCTCTTAGGTTATTCGTGCTTTAGATTACTGCATTTTCGTCAATTGAACCCCAATACTTTTGAGTCATGGGTGGGGTTCTCGATTATCGTTTGTTCAGTATTGTACCGTTATGGACAGAACTCCAAGCCCAGGGCAAAGAAAGTAATTAAGTGAACTGTCCCCCGCCCGCTCCCCCCAAAAAAATCCAAAGAATAAAAGCTGGAAACTGTACACTTCCTGATCTATGGCTATCCTATATAGAGTGATCTCTAGGAGTAGGAGCAAAGCCATAGGCTTGTCATAAATAGCATGGTCATAAGAACTAAGCATAAAAATACAGCGCTTATTCAACTGCTGCCTAACCGCTCTTTAAGCTGGCAACAAGCAAAGTATGTCATCGGTGTGTTCGCAGGGATTTCAATCATTACCGCGCTATTATTTCTGTTAAATGGTGCTTGGCCAGTGCTGATTTTTATTGGACTCGTGCTGTCGCTTTTTGCTTTCTTTTTATACCGTGTATGCCTAGAAAGCTATCAACAAGAGCGGCTTTCAATTAGCGATAAAATCATTGAGGTTGAATGGGGAAAAGATGCTCCAAAACAGCACTGGATACTTAAACGAAAAAAATGCGAGTGGATAGTTGTTAGGCCCCATCATTCTTTATCCGCTCATGAAGTTAGGCTCAAAGCCGACAATGAAATCTTACGGATAGGGGGAAAGTTAAACAAAGAGGATGTCGACCAACTAATTAAGTGTCTTGAACTGTTAAATATTCCTTTGCGCTTCACAGGCGTAACCATGCGGAACGCGACAGAAGGATTTTAAGGTTAAGCATACCCTTGGTATGTACTTAATATTTATAGGGCCGGAGCATTAAAAATAGGTTGGAGGTTGCCAATAACTCGAACCCTATTAGTAGGTGAGATAAATGGGGGTATTAATCATTTTTGTGCATAAGAGCACCCTCTTTAGTGTGCTTTTTATATTGGTCTATACTTTTGATGATTGAGGTATCTTTCCGTTACCTCAAGCAATGGCAGTGATTGCTCAAACCTGCGACGGAACAATGCTATGTCTAATGGAGGTGAATCATGAAACGACACTTTTATATTAATGATGATCTAGATGATTTAGAGGCTATTGAAAACGATTTAGAAGCCTCTGGAGTGGCTATGCCGCAAATACATGTACTCAGTGATAATGACGCCGGCGTCGAGACTCATCACCTGCATCGGGTCGAGTCAATTCTTAAACTCGATGTCATTCATAGCACTATTATTGGTTTTATTTTGGGGCTAGTCGCGGCATCTCTTGTTATCGGGGTCGCCTATTTCTCGGGCATTCCCGAGACTATTACTTGGGTGCCGCCTGTGTTTCTCGCTGTAGTGCTGCTGGGCTTTTGTACCTGGGAGGGCGGTTTGATGGGCATTCAAAAACCTAGCCAAGAATTTTTGCGCTTCAAGGGGGATTTGGGTGAAGGTAAACATGTGATGTTTGTTGATGTCAGCGGCGAGCAGGAACCTATACTAGAGCGCATCGTTAATATGCACCCCGGCATGCACCATGCTGGAACTGGGCATGCGGCACCCTGGTGGTTTGTCTTTTCACGCAAGCAGTATGAGCGTTTCATTCAATGGGGGCCGTAGAGCTCCCTCAGATTAAACGTTTAAAGGTGGAATGAGACAGCTGAAGAACCCAAGGAAATTGCTACTTAATTTGTGGCAAAGGAACTAAAACTATGGTTTTAGCGATTGTATTGGTGCTGCTTGTCATCGGCTCGTTGGCGTTCCATTTTATTAGTCCCTGGTGGTTTACTCCAATTGCGTCCAATTGGACGTCAATCGACACCACCATCAATATTACTTTTTGGGTGACAGGCTTTGTGTTTGTCGCCGTGAATTTGTTTCTGGCCTACTGTGTTTACAGATTCCGGTATAGCAAAAAACGTCGCGCCCACTATGAACCCGAAAACAAAAAACTAGAAGGCTGGCTGACGTTGTTAACCAGTATTGGCATCATTGCGATGTTGGCACCAGGTCTTGTCGTATGGGCTAAATTCATAGATGTACCTGAGGACGCAATGGTGATCGAGGCAGTCGGTCAGCAGTGGAAGTGGACTTTCAGGCTTCCCGGTGTCGATGGTCAATTGGGTAAGGTGGATACGCGTCTTATCACGGCACAAAACCCCTTCGGTATTAACCCACAGGATAATGCCGGTCGAGATGACCTGCTGGTGGACAGTCCGAACTTACAGTTACCCCTCAATCGTCCCATTAAAGTTTTGCTGCGTTCTAAGGATGTGTTGCACAACTTTGCAGTGCCTGAATTTCGCGTAAAGATGGATCTGGTGCCCGGGCAGGTGGGTTATCTGTGGTTTACCCCTACGCGTCTCGGTGACTTCGAAATTTTGTGTATGGAACTTTGTGGCATCGCGCATTACGCCATGCGAGCAAAAATCAAGGTGGTTACAGATTCCGATTTTGAGACTTGGTCGAAACACCTGCCGAGCTTCGCCTCCAGCCAACAAACTGATCCTGTCGATCCCGCCCAGGGTAAAGCCCTTTATGCCATTTGCAGCGGCTGTCACGGTGTTAGCGCGATGGGAAATACAGCACTGAACGCTCCGCGTTTAAACGGTTTAGATGCCGCCTATTTAGAGCGACAGATTGACTATTTTAAACGAGGTATTCGAGGCTATCAGGATGGTGACACACATGGGCAGCAGATGGCCATGATGGCAAACACTCTGGCGGATCAGCGCGCGGTCAGATCAGTGTCGGCCTATATTGAAGCTCTACCTATGGTCGGCACGGGTACCACCATTGCAGGTGATAGCCGTGCGGGAGAAGCGCACTATGTCGCCTGCGGCATTTGCCACGGACAACAAGGTGAGGGCAACCCTGGGCTTAATGCGCCGCGTCTGGCGGGTCAAAACGATTGGTACCTGAAACGCCAATTACAGAATTTCAGTGACGGGACTAGAGGTTTGCACCCGCAGGATTTATACGGCCGACAGATGTCGATGATGTCAAAAGTGGTGAATGATGATGGTGCTATCGATGACCTGCTCAGTTATCTCAACAGCTTGTCAGCTGAGCGGGAATCTATGCCCTAAGTGCAGTGAGTGCCAGTGCAGTAAATACCAGTGCAGTAAATACCAATCGCGGTTAATAAAAAGAACAACAACAGTGAGGGGACCATGAAGCACATTGCTATTGCCGATCAGGTCGATGAGTCGCACGACCCACAGACCTTTATTAGCAAATACGTATGGAGCCAGGATCATAAAGTAATTGCCATCCAGTATGGAATTACGGCTATTTTTGTGGGGCTGGTGGCCTTGGTTTTGTCGGCTTTGATGCGGTTACAGTTGGGTTTTCCAGAAACATTCGACTTTATAAATCCTCACAACTACCTTCAGTTTGTCACCATGCACGGTATGATTATGGTGATCTATTTACTCACCGCTTTGCTTTTAGGGGGCTTTGGGAATTATCTCATCCCGCTGATGATCGGGGCTCGGGATATGGTGTTTCCTTATCTCAACATGCTCAGCTACTGGACTTACTTACTCTCAGTTATAGTGCTTCTGAGCAGCTTTTTTGTGCCTGGAGGTCCCACGGGGGCGGGCTGGACGCTGTATCCTCCGCAGGCCATTTTACCGGGGACCCCTGGTTATGACTGGGGTATTATTTTAATGTTGGCGTCATTGGCTATCTTTATCGTGGCCTTCACTATGGGCGGGTTAAATTATGTCACTACGGTGTTGCAGGCGCGCACCAAGGGCATGACTTTGATGCGTATGCCACTGACAATTTGGGGGATATTTACGGCGACTATTCTGGGTTTGTTTGCTTTCCCTGCGTTACTGGTCAGCGCCATCATGATGTTGTTGGACAAAACCATTGGCACCAGCTTTTTTATGCCGGCGATTATTTCGTTGGGCGAACAGAGCAGCTATGGCGGAGGCAGTCCCATTTTGTTTCAGCACCTGTTCTGGTTTTTTGGTCACCCTGAGGTTTATATCGTGGCCTTGCCAGCCTTTGGCATGGTATCGGATGTTTTGGCCACCCACGCGCGAAAAAATATTTTTGGGTATCGCATGATGGTGTGGGCGATAGTGGCTATTGGGGGCTTAAGTTTTATCGTCTGGGCGCACCACATGTATGTCAGCGGTATGAATCCAGCGTTTGGGTTTTTCTTCGCTACCACGACTTTAATTATCGCTGTGCCGACGGCGCTAAAGGTGTACAACTGGGTGCTGACTTTATGGCGCGGTAATATTCATCTGACCGTGCCCATGTTGTTTGCCATAGGTTTTATTTTTACCTTTACCCACGGTGGTTTAACCGGCCTGTTCTTGGGCAATGTTGTCATCGACCTGCCGCTCTCAGACACCTACTTTGTGGTGGCGCACTTTCATATGGTGATGGGGGTATCGCCTATCATGGTGTTGTTTGCCGCCATCTATCACTGGTACCCCTTGATTACCGGGCGCATGTTAAATGATACGCTGGGGAAATTTCATTTTTGGATGACATTTGTCGGTACCTACTCTATTTATTTACCCATGCATTACCTGGGTTTTCTCGGCGTGCCGCGGCGTTACTTTGCCACGGGTGACACTGGGTTCATTCCCGAGTCTGCCAGCACACTCAATGCTGGTATAACAGTGTCGGCAATAATTGTCGGCGTTGTGCAGTTGGTTTTTGTGATTAATTTAATTTACAGTTTGCGTTATGGTAAAAAAGCCGAGAAAAATCCGTGGCAGTCCTGCGGTTTAGAATGGCAGACGTTGGATATTCCCCCCAAACACGGTAATTGGGGTAATCAATTACCGGTTGTACACCGCTGGGCCTATGACTACAGCGTACCCAATACCGTAGAAGATTTTATCCCTCAAAATCAACCGGATGATGAGCAGCATCACTCGGTTGACAGTGAGGAAAAATAATATGAGCCTAGTGAAACAATTACGGACTAAACCCTGGCTACCAGTGACTGATCAGGGTGGTGAACAACGAGTCATTCCCCAAGGAGAAAAGCGGGTTGCACTCCGGTTCTTCCTGTTGATGGTGACGGTGTTCTTCTCTTTATTTCTAGTGACATTTTTGTCACGCTCTCAATACCCCGATTTCCAAGCGTTAGCCGGACAGCCTTGGCAGCCACTTACCGATCGCAGTCAGCTTTGGTTTAACAGTGCCATGTTGTTGTGCGCCAGTATTTTCTTAGAGATGAGCAAGAGTCGGGTGCGTCAACAACGATTGAACCATTCGGTATTTTGGCTGGCATTAGCGTTGTTGATGTCTATTCAATTCTTGTTCGCTCAGGTGTCGATTTGGCAGCAACTGAATCAGTTGGGTTTTTACTCTGCGGCCAACCCGGCCAACAGCTTTTACTATCTATTAACGGGTTTACACGGTTTGCATTTATTAGGAGGTATGGTGGTAATAGCCGCGGCGCTGCTGCATGTTGCTCGCCATGCCGATGCTCAAGCCTTTGAAACAAGTGTCAGTTTGTGTGCGACTTACTGGCACTATCTGCTGGGCTTATGGTTGTTGCTCTTTGCACTGTTGAGCAGTTCGGCTGAGACTTTTCGCACCATTGCCGTGATCTGTGGTTATGGTTGATGGGTTAGAGGAGGGGTTGGAGTAAAACTAGAAGCTGTAAGTGGTTTATGTGATTTTTTGGATCTTGATCAATAAAGTAATAGTTTTTAAAAAGTTAAATAGTAGTGTGATCCACACAATGAGCTCGAGAAACTCGAGAGGCACAAGCGATGGCTAGCGATAAGGACTTGTTAGATAGCAGTACAGCCTGGCAAAAAATTAATAGCGACTGGGCTGCGGATAAAGAAACCTTCGGCATGCCTTGGGGCAAGTTGATGATGTGGGTGTTTTTGGTCAGCGACACCTTTATCTTCAGTGTGTTTCTGATCGGCTATATGAACGTTCGCCTGTCTATTACGGAGCCCTGGCCTAATACCAGCGAAGTCTTTTCCCTGACCATTGCGGGGCATCACCTGCCGTTGATTCTCATTGCTATTATGACCTTTGTGTTAATAACCAGCAGTGGCACCATGGCGTTGGCGGTCAACGCCGCTTATCAACGAAATCGTGCGCTAACGTTTAAGCTGATGTTGGCCACTGCGCTCTTGGGCGCGTCTTTTGTGGGCATGCAGGTGTTTGAATGGACTAAGCTAATTATGGAGGGGGTTAGGCCCTGGGGAAACCCCATGGGCGCAGCTCAGTTCGGTTCCACCTTCTTTATGATTACCGGTTTTCACGGGCTGCACGTTTCGGCGGGGGTAATTTATTTGTTGGTTGTTGCCAACCGTGTGCGTCGTGGTTACTACGAAAGTAAGGGTTATCACATTGTAGAGATTGTCGGTCTTTATTGGCATTTTGTGGATTTGGTGTGGGTGTTTATTTTTGCATTTTTCTATTTGTGGTGAGGTGTCGTCATGAGTGTTAATGAAGGTCAGCAACATCCTTTGAGTATGTATCTCAAGGTATGGATACTGCTTTTTGTACTGAGTACGTTTTCTTATCTCGTCGATTTCTTTCAGTTTCAGGGGTTTCTACGCTGGACGTTAATTTTAGTTTTTATGTTTTTAAAGGCGGGGTTGATCCTTTCAATATTTATGCACATCGCCTGGGAGCGAAGTACGCTCGTAATGGCCCTTGGCTTGCCGACCATAGCCCTTATGTTTTTGATTACTCTTATGATGATCGAGGGCGATACCACCAATCTTTCTCGCGGAGTGTTTTTTAGCGGATGAAAATTCGTATTTCCCTCATCGCTGGATTACTTATTGTCAGCAGCGCTTGCACGGCCATGTGGTTACTTGGCCGGCAGCAGGCTGTGCCAGATATTTCGGGTATTTGGATTGAAAACCCCAACAAAATAGAAGAGTTTGAACTCACCGATCACCGCAACAAGGCCTTTACCAATAAAGACTTACAGGTGCGTTGGAGTTTGGTCGCTTATGGTTATACCCATTGTCCAGACTATTGTCCCGTTATACTGAGTACTCTCTCTAGTGTTGAAAAAGAACTGAGCAGTGGCGGTGAATTCTTAGATCTTAATTGGTTGTTCTACAGTGTCGACCATCAGCGGGACAATGTGGAACAGCTGGCGAAATATTTGTCTTATTTCGATACACCCTATGTGGGGCTGACAGTGGTTTCAGGGCAGGTATTTAAGAACTTTGAAGCAGGTCTTGGTATCTATTATGAGAAAGATTTATCCAGTGAAGTGAAGCATAAAAACCACAGCGGTTATATTGTGAACCACAGCTTGATGCTTCTGCTCATAAATCCTAAGGGGGAATTTAAGGCGGTATTACGCCCCCAGAAACAGCCGGACGGACGTTATGCCTTTAACGCCGATCAAATCCTTGAGGACTATTTAGCGATACGTCGTTTTACTCGAGGTTAACCGTCTGTATCGAAAGTGTCGCTGCATCACCTGGTTGAGTCGTGGGATAATAAAGTCGCGTTGAAATTGGTTGTGGAATTAAGGTTGTGCAATGATGTTCCGGTATCTGGTGGGATAATTTAACGGCCAGCCAAATTTCAAAGCCTCTATATTAAAATGCAGTGATTTATAAAAGGTTAGAGTGAACCATTTTAAGTGAAGTGCGTGAGTAGCTTCTATAGGTGGTAACAGAGTTTGTCACTGAGCGGGCATTGACTCATGATTTTATGACCTTTTTTACTATGCTGTATTAGGCCCAGTGGCCAAACTATGCACGTACCAATAAAAAGGGAAGCCACAGTGGCTTCCCTTTTTTTTGATACGGTATTTTGACGTAGAGCTTAGCGATTAGCGCCTTAATACTTGTAGTACTCAAGACCGGAGTCTTCACCGAGGTTGCACCAGCTGGTGGTGCCCAGGAATAGCTTGCTATTCACCTTGGCGCTTAGCTTTAAGTCGCCGCACGCCGTTGTTGCTTTTCGAGTTCTGATCAGCGGTTTGAGCCTTCATACTTGTAGTACTCAAGACCGGAGTCTTCACCGAGGTTACACCAGCTGGTGGTACCCAGGAATAGCTCACCATTCACTTTGGCGTAGTTACGTACGCCGTTGTTGCATGGGTTTCCGAAACCATCTTTGAATTTAACCGCGGCTGACTCGGTATCCTCAAACACCATTAACCAACCTTTCTTGGCTTCTTCAAGTGAGTAGCCATTAGTCGTGGCGTCTTCAATTATGCTCTCGTAGAGGAAGTAGGCGGGGTTGTTTTTCTTCACGTCTGTCTGGCCGAATGGGCTCAGT
>Ga0209081_1000859_pt1 | contig 18349 bp, 14 predicted proteins | sample GOMGulsemesocosm_4_FD_184636 | JGI IMG/M metagenome (GOLD analysis project Ga0209081, IMG submission 184636) | Methane-oxidizing microbial communities from mesocosms in the Gulf of Mexico - GOM15B Gulf of Mexico (SPAdes) (version 2) | ecosystem: Environmental > Aquatic > Marine > Cold seeps... | reverse complement strand
AAAACTAACCGTATATTCTGTCACGCTTACCATAACAAGAACGTAGTCTGAAACGTCAGATACATAATCGCCGCAGGAATCTACTATATCGTCCTGGTTAACTCTATAGGTACCCTCAAACATGGCCTCTACTATTCTTATTTCCAGAGAAGCCGCATTACTTAGCGTGTTCTCGGTTGCCGTCACGGTAATGGTGTGTACGCCTGCTGACAAATTAGATAGATTCAGATCATTGCCAAAACCCAGATCACCATCAATATTTGAAGTCCATACGAAAGCGTTACCACTGAGCGTAACATCACCCACCACGGCTAGCGCAGATAATGTCAGGTCGCTACCGAGTTCGTAGGTGCTTTCGCTTGACAAAATTTCTACCAGCAATGGCGGTGAATTCCCTTCAGGGTCAACTAAGGTTTCAATGTCAGCAGTTGCCAAATCATAAGCATCGCTTGAGACGCCTACACCTAAAATCATTTCCCGGACGCTATCAATCGTACTTTCGTCGTACAGGTAGCCGGTCGCATTCACTCGGTCGGTAAAATATCGCGCGACCTGTATTCGCGTATCAATAATTGTGGCGTCTGTTCCAGTGCTGCCATAGAGAACATTCAGGGTAATGGTTTGCAGTGTCATAGCACCGCTATTGAGCCTTCCTACATAAAATTCTCTACCACTCTCATCTGGAGCGCGGCCAAACATCTGTTGATAAATGGTATCGATCAATTCACCGTTCGAAAAAGACCCATACCGACCTTCGAATTCATCCGAGCTTCCAAATTGACCAATAATAGCGTCGAGGTTACCGTTTTCTTGATCCAATTTCTCGCACCAAAAATCAACCCCGCCGGGGTCACCAGGTCTTCCATAATAGGCTATATAGGCTTGTTGGATCGTGTTTATCGATTCTTCCGAACAATCGTTAGATGACTGTGAGAGTGTCAGTTGGCTAAAAGAAATGCTGAACAAAACTAAAACTACAAATATAATCCGAGTCATAAAAGTTCCATTTTATTTATCTAGGTGGTTAATTTTTCCAGGGTTCATTAATACACCACTAATACACCACTCGCGGCGTAAACTGCGATTTTTCAGTCCACAGTATAGGGAGTAGCCGTTTTATGTCACTACCGCATATGGGTGATTTTTGGCAGCTGGAGTGCCAGCGTTGGGGTATGACCACTTTGCAGTATTCTAGGGCTTATGGCCCACCTTGGAGAGTTTTCGTTTAAATCGCTAGATCCCCATTGGCTGGGCGCCTAGAACAGGATTACTACAGGGAGGATTGGCTATGGTAGTAGTCATTGATGAAAGCGAATGACAAAATCTTACCGTTAGGTCCGAATTTGAGTGTAGAGCTGGCATGGGCCGAACATTAGGGGTTTAGTCGAAAGTGGCCAAAAGCGGACGCTGAATGTGTACTTTTCATGGACCGCTTGATTACCTAACAATTTCATCTGCGGTACTCACCCATATTAAACAGTCGGCACCGCAGATTGTCACGTAACGCAGTACTAATTATTGAAACTTACAAAGTTTCGAGGATGCGCATTAACAACCTTTGCCTTGTATACTTCCATATCCCAGTACACAGGCCTTTCACCCTGACCGTCATACCAATCTTTGAAAATAGCATCTGCAACATTAGATGTTTGTGCAAAGTTGTTCAGCGTCTCTTCGACATTTTTTATGTCTCGAACCTCCTGGCCATTGTGTGAAACTCTCTTGCGTATTTCCAGACCGTCACCAGAAAAATCGTAGTAGTAATCTAGGTAGGTCTCACCACCTTTTGAATTCCTCCAGTATCGCTGCACGATTATGCCGTTCTCGTGTGACTTCCAAGAAAAATGACTCATTGAGGCATGAGTTATTCGGCCCGTATCCGCGTAATGATACTTGTGCACCAGCACCTGATTATTATCTAAAAAGGTGTATTGCCAATTAAACTCTCGCTCAAAACTGTAGTTACCCGGGGGTATTTTATCTTTCCACAAGTATGAGTTGCCAATTACTTCTTCTGTGGAATTAGCATTAGCTGCGAACAGACATACAGCCCCAACAACCACTAACAATCTATTTATCATATAATTCTCCGTAGCTTTTTGTTTGTATGTTCAAAGAGCTTGATTAATACGCATTGCATACTAGACAACTCGTTCCGTACGTAAAGTACAAACCCCACTAATAGGCTCAAGCAGGCCTATAAAACTTCAAACACCCCTTCACAGGCATCCCTAGCAATATCCAATGCCGAGTTGCTTGGGTTCCAGGTATATTCGATGAGGCCACCGCCCCAATAACTACTTTTACAGGTATAAGTAGCGGTATTTTTAATTGGACACTGCCCCTCAACCAAGTAACCATCTTCTACCTCAACATACAGCTCTCGAACAAGATTATCTGGAAGGTTTTCATCCAGGATATATTCTTCGCAGCGCATATATGACGCATTTCCGTCTAAACCATTAGCGGTGTAATCTTCCCAGTCAGAGCCATAGTAATGCCCATAAAGCTCTGCAACCTCACCCTGCGGGTCGGGAGCCTCAATGGCAGCGACCTCAGTGCCCTCGGCATACACAACTGTGCAGGTGCCGCTTTCAACCTGAAAATCACCGCTCCACTCCCAAATAGGACTTTGCCCCTGTTCAACGAGTGCTGGGTCCGCCAAACTTAAGTCTCCGCCGCCAAGAATAATAACGTCACCCACCTGTTGCTGGCCGCCCTGCTCAACGCTAGGGCAAAAAGATCCAGAACGACAACCATAAGTCTCATAAGCGTTAGCACTCCAAGAGTAATCACCTGGTGGTAAAATAAGACGGCGAGTATTGCCCTCAGTCATCAAGTTTGATGCTAGTCCACATCGATCCATAACCTGTTGTAAATTGGTATCGCTGGTAAAGGGCAAGTTACCAATGTAGCTACTACCAAGGAAAAGCTCAGTGTGCTCCCAGCCACTACCTTGGATCACATCGTCTCTAAAAGGGTTTTCATCCGTAGTAGTAAATAACACAATACCCACATTCAGCGAATCAGCAAAATCCGTTATCTCAAAGGGGTCTCCAAAACCTTCCGCGCCGGCGAGGCCATGCATATCGTTTATGTAACCGTTATCCCCATAGATAGTGTCGTACCGGCTACCGCCACTTACAGGCAGAAGTAATTCCGGTGTGACATTGGACTCTACCGTAAGATTTCCAACCGCAAATCCTCCTGAGCCGGGAATGCAGGGAAAGGGACTTACAAAACCGTTGCGTACATCCGTACAGCTATCGCCTATAGGCGAGTCATCCCCTGCAGCTGCGATAATAAAATCATTTAATCGCCTCTCAAGTTCGCTCAGAAACTCAGCCCTTGCAATAGCCGCATTAATCAATTCAACAAGGTTATTCTCAGCTAATAAATCGAGAACCTGAGCCAAGCGCTCAAACAATTCACTGGGATAAGAAACCTCCAACGACACCGCTGATTCATAACTCACACTTGAGCTCAAGGATTCCGGCAGCTGAATACCGTTACTCGGATCAAGGTCTACGTCTAACGACTGTAATAACCGTGTTAAATTAGTAACCGCTGGATCATTTTCACTATAGCCACTAGGCACATAGCCAAGCGGCGTAAAAACACCCGCCCCTGAGACGGCAGGCAAGCTATAGTCGCCGAGGTAAAAAGTAATGGACTCGCCAGCGAGGTAACTAAACTCGCCGCTGCTAGACGTCACGCCCTGCTGGCTCTCAGTTGTATAACCTAGTCCGCCAATAAACTGAGCTGTTAACAAGCCCGCTCCATCGCTTTGCTGCTGAATGGCCAATAGAGACTCAATAGCGGACTCCAGTGAGCCGATATCACCATTAACACTGGACAACAGCGCTATGGCAGCATCGACTAAATCCTCACTATAAACAAATGCCCCACCCCTAACAGCCTGAGAATAACTATCTGCAAGCGAGAGCTTATTCGCAACGATGGGCGCGTCACTTGATCCCTCTTGTATGCCATCAGCAATATTGAGAGCGATACTGGCGAGCGTCAGCTCCCCCGAATCCAGTTTTTCGGTATAAAATGTCAAGCCCCCCGTGTCGGCATTGCGACCAAACAACTGCAGGAAAATATTGTTCACCAGCGTTTCACTGGACAAGCCACTATATCGATCCCGGTACTCATCAGAATTACCAAAGGACTCAATAATCGCGCTTAAGTTACCGCCGCTAGACTCTAAACGCCCAACCCAATAATCAATACCTCCAGGATCTCCAGGGCGGCCATAATAGGCAACATACATCTGCTGTACACGCTCAGCGTAGGTAGCTGCATATATTGGACTCGGCAACAAAAAGGCCAACACCAACATAGCCAATGATTTTTTCATAAAACTCTGCATACCGTTCATTAATTGCCTCATTAGCTACAACGCTTTTTTTAGTCCTATCCACAACCCAGTTACACCGCGAAATACACTGTCCCCTAGGAAGATTTATTAAACATTTACCACAACTGAGCAAACATACCTCCAACGAGAGGCTCGCATGACACACCTCTACGCATAGTATTTCGCTAATTAAGTGGTCCATAAAACCGGGGCCTTACCATTGTGGCAACATGAGACACTGGTGGGACGTGGGCAAATCTAACAAATAGGTATAGGTCGCGGCTACGCGCGATATATCCCTATTTGTTAGATTTTTATTGAGAGTTATAGTTACTTTTTATAATAGTGCTTCCCACCTAAAACTACACGGTCAGCTCTTACATCAATTTGCTCACTTAATGACTTATTCAAGCTTTGAGACTTTGCGTCAGGGTGATCTCTGAGGCTAATGCGGGTCTGGGTATAATTCAGGGTATTCCCGTTGATATCATATGTAAAATTGATAACAATTTTTCCGGGGTTGCCATTAATTGATTTTACTTGCCAGAAGGAACCGCTTCCACTTCCAAAAGTCCAATACGCACTTCCATCTTCTAGTTCATAAGTTCCATTCAAAGTTTCTGCAAAAGCAGAAAATGAAAAAACTGCCAGCAGAACAAAAAATATTGAGTTTCTAAATGTTTTCATGGTGACTTCCTTTTCCCCTCAAGAATAATAACAGTTAGACTCCGAGGGTTTTGGAGCCTAAGCTGATGAATATTTGGGGTCAGAGTAAAAACTCACTATTGATCCTTCCTACAAAAAATTCTCTACCACTCTCATCTGGGGCGCGGCCAAACATTTGTTGATGAATGGTATCGATCAATTTGCAGTTCGAAAAAGACCCATACCGACCTTCGAATTCATCCGAGCTGCCAAATTGACCAATAATGGCGTCGAGGTGACCGTTTTTTCGATGCAATTTCTCGCACCAAAAATTAACCCCGCTGGGGTCACCAGGTCTTCCATTTTATTTATCTAGGTGGTCAATTTTTTCAGGGCTCATTAATACACGACTCACGGCGTAAGCTACGATTTTTCAATACATAGTATAAGGAGTAGCCGAATTATTTCTCTACCGCAAATGGGTGATTTTTGGCAGTTGAAGTGCCAGCGTTGGGGTATGACCACTTTGCAGTATACTAGGGCTTATGGCCCACCTTGGAGAGTTTTCGTTTAAATCGCCAAATCCAATGGCAAAGTGCCTAGAATAGGATTACTACAGGGAAGATTGGCTATGGTAATAGTCATTGATGAAACGAATGACAAAACCTTACTGCTAGGTCCGGATTTAAGTGTAGAACTGACGTAGGCCGAAAATTCGTGATTTAGTCGAAAGTGACCCATAACGGACATATCGTTGCTGCCCAAATCGCTCAATAATAGCGGAACCTTCGTGCATAATTCGCTCAACATCACCGAGTCTAGTAAACCACCGTTTCGTTAATTCGGAATAAATGTGGCTAATTATTGATTTTTGGGTGGTAGTACTTATGATCGGGAAGATGGATTATTCTAGCCAAAGGAGATTAGGCTTTGCTCAACACTTGCCTAATACCACTCCGCAATGCCCATTTTCGTGCTAAACACCACCGTGAGGAAGTTCATGAGAAGTCTAATTAACTTGCTATCAATACCAATATTTATTCTATCCCTATCAATCTCAGCAGGAGAAAGTGATAAAATAGATGCTCCTGAAATATTTACACAACTGAAGTCTCTAGTCGGAGTGTGGAAAAAGGAGGGCGCGACAAATTCAAATTTTACTATTTCTTTCGAACTTACTGCAAATGATACAACTTTAATGGAAACATGGAATTATAAAGGCAAGAAGCACTCGCTAACCTTATATCATTTAAATGGCAAGAACTTGATGGCAACCCATTATTGCCCGCAAGGAAACCAACCAAGACTCAATTTATCGAATGATGCTACTCTAAACAATCTATCGTTCATTTACTTTGATGCAACGAATTTGGAGAGCCTGGAAGATTCGCATCAGCATACCCTCGGCTTCGATTTATCTGAGTCTTCCAATAGAATACACCGAAAAGAAACGTATCTGAGTAAGTCTGGTGAAGAAGAATCAGAGTTAGTTCTGGTGCGTAAATGAAAAAAGCACTAATCTGCGCTAGGGGTGCCTTTATCTAAAAATAACCATAAAAATATCATTTCTTGGTTAGCGCGACTTAGAGCGAATTGAATGGGTGTTAGCTAAAGGCTTCGGTGAGTGGTTCTTCAATGAAATAAAATCCGATAGGGTGATATGGCCACCGCAACTTCCAATATAGAGAATGACTTGCTGATTGTTGTTTCCAGGATTACCGAAATATATGAGCAATATTGAATTAGGCTATTTGCACATACCCACTAATGTTCGTGAGTTCATTTATCAAACGGTTGATCACTTAGAGACTGAAACTGGCCTAAATAGTGATTTAAGAACACTTTCGTCAAATGTGCTATCTCGGAAAAAGGTAAGCATTTCTGAATACGTCACTATTTTTAGGGCCTTAGATAACTATTTAGATGATGAGATGCTAGGCTTTTTGCCGCGCAAGGTTCCGGTGGGTAGTTTCGCTGCGCTTTGCCAAATGCTCTACCACAGCCCAGATATACTCACTGCGCTAGAAAATTACAAGCGATTTTCTTTCGACGCAATGCCATTTGATGAAGAATTTAGTTATTTGTATGGTGTGATTACAAAATTTAGAAGCGATACGACCAGCCTGCTCAATTCAAAGGCAGTATTAGAGTATCCAGTTCAATCTTCTAAGGGGGCGGGGATTTTCGGTGATCATTACATCGAGAATTTGCTGCTATGGTCGACGAAATACGACCTTGCTCGAAATGTATAAGCAGAGATATCTCATAGGCTATACCCTGCTAAGGAGTTGCAGTTTACACTGGCTTCAATATCTCACATAAACCTACAAATTTTTCGTAATTGAGTAACCTGACATGCCAACTGTTGATGATTACATGAGCTTAGAAACCGCGAAAAAGTATACCAAAACTCGTTCTGATGCATTGAGCCAAGTAGACCCAGACTTCCTACGTGAGTCTTTGGTAAAACTGGAAGAAGATGGTTATGTCATTGTCCCTGATGTACTTTCTGAGCAAAGTCTAGATGAAATCAAGACAGCAGTGGAGCCTTTGCTGAATGATACGGGTCGAAACTTTTTTGAGGGGGAGAAGACGCAGCGGATATATTCTGTTATCGCCAAGACATATGCTTGTAATGGCCTAGTCGATCACCCCTTAATATTGGCTTTATTAGACAGCTTATTTAGCCCTGAATACTTGTTATCTCAGTTGCAAGTGATCAATATTTTGTCGGGGGAAAAACAGCAGCCGATCCATACGGATGATGCCTTCTATACCATACCACGCCCTCGGCAAGCTTTAGGCGCAGCAACAATTTGGGCTATTGATGATTTTACTGCTGACAATGGAGGAACGGTAATAATACCGGGCTCTCATAAGTGGGGTGAAGGTCAACCAACAAAAGACCAGCTTCAACAGAAGATCAACTGTGAAATGAAGGCCGGGTCGGTGGTGTTTTTTCTAGGTACATTATGGCATGGCGGTGGCGCTAACTGTTCTGACTCGCGTCGGCTTGCGGTAACGGCGCAATATTGTGAAGGGTTTTGTCGCTCACAAGAAAATTATAGCCTCTCCATTCCGAGAGATCGTGTTGTCAAATGTTCTGAGGATATAAAACGCCTATTGGGATATTCAATTTATGGTCCGTTCATGGGCATGGTCGATGGCAAGCACCCCAAGAGGTTGCTAGAGAGATTTGAATAACAGCTTTTAAGTGTTTTATAGTCTTGGCGCTAAAGTGGGTATGAGCACGTTATTGAGGGTCCAAAATTAATGGATTTACCGGGATATTCGCTGAGGTAGATTTCTTGTCTTTTTCTAAGCCAGTTTCTTCCGTTAGCTCAATTGAATGCAGTTCGATGCTCGTAGTATTGCTTATCATTTCAGATAATCGTTGCGTGAAAGCCTGACACACTTCCGATTCTACATAAGTAAGCAGTTCTCTGCGCCTCGGCCAGCGTCCAAAAAACATATAGTCCCCTGGGCTTTCTTGATCCTCTAGAATCTGGGATGACAGGCAACCGCAGGATTCTAATGCATGGGCGATCTGTACAGAAGAGAGTGCCAGGAACTCTTCTTTGTACTGGCTTTTGATTTGAACATCACAGGTAAGAATAAACATATTCGCATTCCGTGCTGCGCTCCTCTGCTCTCTTAAATCGAAATTGAGTGGTTTCCCATGGAGCGTTACGGGTCATTGACAGAACCTAAGTTTACAACGAAAAGCGAGATCAAGATTCACCCGTAGGGGTGAATCTTGATGTTTATAAAGTCGATAACGGGTCATCGGCCAAGGGGGTTAAAGTGGGCCGCTTTGGGAGTAGTAGCCATTGATGAAATCGAATGATGGCAAATTAGCGCAATATCCGAAGTTAGGTGTAGAGTTGACGTAGGCCTAACATTCAGAATTTAGCCAAAATTGACCCAAAACACTCAAAAGCCTTCGATAGGCTTACATTTTGAGTCTTCCAAAGTCTGGCCGATCCGATGCAAGCACAGCTAAATTTCATTCATTACATGATTCTCTCCCAAAAACCTTATCGGACATCTCAATGTCAGTTTGTCCTTGCCACATATTTAGGTGGCAAGGATGACAAACACATATTGATATCATCCCAATCCGCTGGGAAGCTTTCGTTTCGATATCAATTTTGTCACTAGTTTGTAAGTAGCTGAAAGCTAAGTGCTAGGAAACTTGGGCATAACTCTTGCGTAGACTTTCGACGTTGCCCTTAGGTAGGAGAGGGGTGCGATGAAAATCGAGATAAATTCGATTAGGACGAGTACATCGTTACTCCAAAATAAAGGACTATGGAAATTTCTATGAGCATCAAAAAGTTATCGACGATTCTAATATCTTCAATGCTGGCAGCAACCAGCATCTTTGCTAATGCAAGTATCCTCTCAGGCCCCCAATCCACTTCCGGAGGTAAAGCTGTAGATCTGCAGGGGCTGGAGTGGATGTCTCTAGATCACACGGCTGGGTTGAGCAGAGAAGATATTGAGCTTGGCTTTACAGATCGCTACGATACAGTATGGGGCGCGGGTGAATGGATTTATGCCTCGCGCAAGCAGACCGAGGCGATGTTAGGTTCACTGTGGGGCGGCACATATAATGGCTATAGTGCGGATAATGCTGACGGAGCAGAATGGTTTTTGGATCATTTTGGTGGGCTGGCTTACGACGATGGATTTGGCGAGGATCGTATATCTCGCGCGTGGAGTAATGACAATTGGACAGAGTACGATTTCTCCAATTTTCTTTTCGGTGACAAAGGAGACTGCATTTCGTCAGCATATTATTCTTGTTTCGGACATGTTACCTATGCCGATAACTATGACAGTAATATTAGATCCCTTAACGTAATATCTGGGCTGAAGGAACAAGCCTATGTAGGTAACAGCGGCTCAATCGGAAATTTCGAGGAGTTCTATGGGATAGATGCGGGTTACGATAGCTCAAACCAATACGCTGGCAGGAGTCACAAAGGCAGCTATATAGGTTCACTCCTAGTTCGCACGGCCAGCGTCCCTGAACCAGGTTCGCTCGCGTTGTTAGGTTTAGGTCTCGCAGGATTGGGTTTCAGTCGTCGCAAAGCTAAATTGGTATGAACTCAAGGTCGACGGGGTCATTCACGAATAGCCCCATTTTGTCCAGTGAGTCGATAATCCTCATGCAGCACCTTGCAGTCTGCTTGGTGTTTTTTTTCTCTTAAAGCTGCGGTAGTCGACACTGAGAAGTGGATAGCCGCTTCTGGCCTATGCTTTGTTTTAACCGTTTTCCCTCCTAGAGAAGCAATTTATCACTAAGCAACTGGGAGAACTTCACTTTTACCATTTATTATGTCGTCAAGCTTCTCGTAAGAATATTCCTCATTGCTATCATTAGACCCGATATTTTCATTCTGAATGCAGCGGGTCAAACGTAAATCCCACTGCCTAAAATGTGACTGCAAGGCCTCTAACATTAGCACTTGTTGTTCCACCTCGTCATAGTGTTCAATTCGTGACTTCTCAATAACGCTCTGAAGCCAGGTGATATTCTCTTGAGTGAGCAAGCCTGATGTATCAACAACTTTATGGAGGCGGCTTGCTATTGCGAGAATCACCGAAGTTTTGGTTTCTGGCAAGGTCGAAACAAAATGATTTGTTAAGGCATCTGCACTTTCTAGCCACAAAGTCAGCTGACTAATCTTCAGAATATTACTCGAGCATAATTCAGGTATTTTACTATCAGGATAAAAACGGTGTAATGAATTGGCCATATAAGTAACGGCTATTAAAGCAGCCTTATAAACGGACTCTGGATAATGATGTATATTGATTTGTAAAATTGGGATAAAGGCCTCTAAAGCATAGGACTTAGTAATAACTTTTTTTCGATAAATTGCAGCCACAGCGTCAGCCATTGCCAACACTTGACCATCAATGCAAAGACTGTCACCACCCTTGCCATAAGGATAGCCACTGCCGTCACTGCATTCATGATGCTCTAATACCGCTCGACCTACTTTTTTAGGTAAATCAGGCACTCCATCCAAAAAAACCTTGCCTATGGCCACATGGCTCTGAAATGCGCGCAATTCATTAGGCGTTAAGTCGCCGCGTTTTTCTACTAAAGACGGATCTATATGCAATAACCCAACATCACGCATTAAGGCCGCAATGAAAATATGTTGCCTATCTCTATTTGGCAAATCCATTTTCCAAGCAATAATTAGGGCTACAAACGAACTGCCTACTGTCCTTTTATAGAGCCGAGGAAAGCGTGACTGCATCACGGTGAATTTTTGAACTAAAAGTGGATATTTATTTAACGTTTCACAAGAAGCTCGTAATAGGTCAATAAGACTTTCTTGTTGTAATATTGTTTTATTTTCTTGCTCTTCGATAATCTGATTAAGCTCATCAATCAAATCGTCCGGTGTGATGCTGTATTCCAAAGAAATGTAAGATTCAAGCCCGTCAAGAAATTTATGATTAATGATTTTTTTAGAAATATTGCCGGTAATAGGAGTGCCCTTAGAGACAACTAAAGCGCCCTCATTATTTTTGATGTCGGAGCTTGTTAATACACGATTAGATTTATTAACTTCCGAGAGGTGCTCCACATAATGATCTTGCCCTCCATTGTCCATGTTCATTTTATATGAGCCCTTATATCTATCCATGAAAATAATACTCACAAACCGCGTAGACAAACGTGTTAATTCAGCTTGTTCACGATGCCAATACATTAACACTTCTGATAATTACTGCCTCACCCAAACGGGTGAAATGTACGGCGCTCGAATATGAAGATTCGCATATATAAGGCTCTATCATCCACAAAGAACAGTTATTTGTTTCTCTAAGATCTGGATCTTAGGCGGGTGCTTCAGTCCATTACCGGGCAACACCCTTATTTACCTCGGTAGTCACTTGTTAGCATTTTGAGCTGCCAGTATAAGTTCTAATAAATTCATAAAGCTTATCTATTTCACAGCCTTCCATGTATTTCATTGAGCCGCACAAAGATGTCGCCAAACATGCCCCTAGCATTGCAACTGTAAAAGGAACTACCTTATTTCATTCCAAACAGCTGGGAAGTCCAGTCCACTAATGTTCCATCACAATCAAATATTATGCACCTGAACATAGTTCTCACTATTATTTCCGACTAAGAGTGGACGTTACGGAGTGGTGCCATGGGAGTATTGAGTAAGAGCCTAATCTTCCTTGGCTATGTAATCCGTCTTCCTTGGTCATAGATGCTACACCACAAAAATCAATGGCGAGCAACGCAAATACCGGATTAGTTAGACTGCGGATTCTAAATTTGGGTTGTGAAAATAATTTCTAAGATTGTGAATATAATAAATGTTGTGAAAACAACCCAGTCAGGGGAAACCCCCTGGCTTGGCCAACTAGCATGATGTCCGTTGCTAGATCAAAAGCGGTCGTTCCTCACAACGCTAGCATGGAGCCCTAATCTGATGCTTTGCAATCGCCTCATCTGTTGTGCCCCTTTGTTCTCGGCACATTGCTATGCAAGCTACTTTTACATGTGAGGAGGGGGTAGAAAGATCGCTCGGGGTTTTTTAATAGAAAACACTATCAAGAAATGTGATCATAACATCCAGTGCCAGCGGTGCATCTTCCTCAAAACTTTGTCCCAGAAACTTACTTGAGCCAGCGTCCAAAAACGCATGAGTTCTACCATCATGTTCCCAGTATTGAGCGGAGTGTCCAGCATTTTTCAACATAGTCACATAGGTTTTTACTGACGTCGGCGAGATTATTTTGTCTTCGCTGCCCACGGTTAACAGTTGCGCAGGCAGTTGGCGCTCGCTGGCCTTGGGTATCAGGTAGGACGGCGAGACGCCCTTATACAAACTCGGATTGTCAGCGGGATTGTATTCATCGCCGAAAATTCCTCTGGCAAACGAACCACCCAATAGCCAAAAAGGATTCTTCCAGCTTTCCAAACCTTCCAGGCTGCTGGAGTAAAGGTCATAAGCACCGTAGCTTAAAATGGCCGCTTGCACCGATATGCCGCCTTGTTTGGCGAGCTGCTCAGCGGTAATGCCAGTAGGTAAATAGGAAGGTTTGAATCGGAGTGATTGTTCTGAGTAGCCATTGGAGCCTAAAAGATGGCCAGAGTTTACTATCATGGCTGCGAGGTGCCCACCGGCGCTGTCTCCGGTTACTGCGATATTGTTGAGATCGCCGTGGTAGTTGCCGATATGTTCCTTTACCCACAGCACTGAACCAAAAACATCCTCTACGACCTGGTCCATCGTGATTGAATTGTCTTCATCGGCCAGCAGCCGATAGTTGATATTGCAAATCACGTATTCACTATTGGATGCTAGGTATTTTGAGGTCTGGTCCATAATCCCCTTGTTATTAATAAGCCAGCCACCGCCATGAAAAACCAACAAAACGGGGTAGGTATCCTTGCCGGAGGTGGGCGTATAAATGTCCATAGTTAGGTCAAATGCATCGGGTGATGCCCACAGCACATCTTTTGTTAGGGTGTATTTATCGGGGTTATTATTTTTCAATAATTCCTGTGTTTCTGCGCAGGATAATAAACCAAACATTGAAATCACACTGAACAATTTTTTTAGGGCAGTCATAGTGGGCCTACATAATCTCTGAAAAAATGCGGATAAAACCTTTTTCTTCAATTAGAAAATACCTTTCCAGTGGAAGGGCGCGGTAGAATTTTAAAAAAATACACATTCCTCCAAATGACGGGTGCTAAGTGAAGCTCAAGCCATGAAAGGAAAGTTCATAAATTCACTTATCCATACGGCCTAAATTGCAGAAAAACATGATACTTCAGGAATATGCGGAGATACAAATAATATGGAAAAAATGTGGAGTTAATTCAAGATGGATCGTGAATATAGAATAATTGTCCATGTAAGTGAATTTTTGTCCATAACTGGCATCGGGCATGTGACGGTAAAGTACATCACAACTGTCTGAGACTTACTCTGTCCAAGGCTAAAAATAAATAGCTCGAACCATCGTTTCTCGACCTCAAATTAAAATAGCGGGCCAGAAATTTATGAAGCCGCACTGCATTTTACGCATCTGTTTGTTTGGTCTTGCGTATGTCTTCTTTTTACTGAGCCCTCAACAACTTTAGGACTCTTATTGGCGCAAAACGACTGTTAAAGTGATTTGGGTTCTCGGTCGGTTCCTGACGCATTACCGCAATTGAGCTGCGGGAAAAATGTCTCTTCTATAGCGGACGTTTCGCTCAAAACTCAATCGGCGCTCATAAGATAAGCATCCCTAGTCTAGCTAATCCGAATAGACCTTGAACTTGGGACGGAGGGTGCTGGACCTTTCTTAAAGAAAACAACATATTACGCCTACTATAAAAATGGTCATTCAGGGAATGATATGTCGCCACTCCTGCATTACTCTCCAAATCCGGTGCGTATACTCTCTTATAATAGATATTAATTTATACTGGCAGTACAGTTCACTAAGCAGTAAGGCTTTTTGAAATGAGCCGGCGAACTTTAATTACCAATATTAATTAGATAAAGGTGTCTGGCCGCTATAGTTACCCATATAGTTGGCATTCTGCCTCCTGCTAAAAATTATTGGGGGGCATCCAAAGAGTGACTGCTCATTGCTTCAATATTTAGATTTATAGGAACACGCTCTATAGTTTCGCTGTCGAGAAAAACCTTCCACGATTCATGATACATATCATTATAATTGTGAGTCGTTGTATTTAGTTCAATGCGGAGATTTTTGTCGATCATGCATCCGGGTAGCAATGGGTCCAAAGCCAAAAGACGGATAGCTTGTCCTCCTACAAGAATGGACTCCTTTAGCGCCGCCAATCTGTGCAGATTTGTTTTCTGCAGCATACAGCGCTTTAAACGTTTAGTGCATTGCCGATACTCTTTCTCCAAATCCGATCGATTCCATAATCGTTCTAACATGAGATCCTGATCATCAGCGTGAAGTTTTAACACAGTGGCATATACCAAATTGGATACCCCTGACATCGCCTCTAGAAGTTCGTTCATTCTTTCGAGAGACATAGTGAGGTTGTCTGGCCGAGCCCACATCCGATCCTGAACAGCTCTAAATCCTAATCGGTAGGCTGCCTTATCCAGCTTAAGCCTCTCCTTTTTTCTTATTTTTGCCGGCGGGTAAATACAGAGCCAATAGCCATTCCAGTCGTTTATCCTTTCTTCGCCCTTTTTCCAGCTATCAATCCAGGTTCGCACAGGGTCGTGCGAACGTTTCATTAAATACGAGCCATGTTCGCTGGTTTCAATAAGACCGCGAGAAACGAGACGTGAGAGCGTAACTCTCACAGCACTTTCTTTGATGCCAAACATGCCGGCAACCTCAATGAGCTTTTTCGCCGGCCATGCGGTTGAACTTGTTGACCTTAAGACGTCAAGTAATAAGCTTTTAGCATTTACTTCTATCATTACATTTTTTCCGATGTTTCGATTAATCGGTGAAAGCCGACAGTTTACAGGGAGTTAGTGTTAGTCGATAGCTCAACAAATCAGGGTGTTCTAGTGATTTGCTCTCGCAGTGGGTCTGCATGCTCATGACCAAGGCCGCGATCAATATTACAAATAAGCGTTGAAATTTAATATGTGTAACATTACAATACAAACAATTAATGAATAATATGTAATGTTAGTGTGTCGTACTCGCCGGGTTTTATTTCCCGCTCTGCCGACCGCCTATTTTCATTTCCCCTGAATATGCTTTCTAACATATGGAGAATTAAGATGACGCTACTGCACAACGACGAACTCATAGATCGTATTTTAAGTCACATTGACAATAAAACTACCGATCTCGGCGATGACGTATGGCGCGAGCCTTCTTCTAATTATCTGACTGAAGAGCGCTTTAATGCAGAATTAGCTCTTATCAAGAGAGTGCCGGTTCCGTTTTGCCCGTCCGCAATGCTCCCGGAAAATGGGAGTTACGTTGCTAGAGCCGCCACGGGCACTCCTATTCTAGTGGTGCGCGGAAATGACGGCACGGTTCGTGCTTTTATCAATGCGTGCAGGCACCGAGGAATGGCTGTTGCGAAAGGTAATGGCTGCAAACGGGCATTTGTTTGTCCCTACCACGCGTGGACTTACTCTCTGGATGGAAGCCTTAAAAATATCCCAGGAAAAAATGGCTTTCCCAGCGTTGAATTAGACACGCATGGACTTGTCCAAGTAGGCGCGGGCGAAAAAGGCGGGCTTGTTTATGTTAATCAGAACGCGCCAATCACTGAGGGTTCCTTAGATGAATTTCCTGACTTTTTTAGCCAAGATCAACAGTTTCTGGAGGAAGAAGTATTACACGATGAAGCAAACTGGAAGCTGTTAGCTGAAACTACGATGGAGGGATACCATATTAAAGGACTGCATAAAAATACGTTCTACCCATACGGGCTCGACAATATCAATGTAGTTGAGAAATTTGGTATGCATTCTCGAATTACTTTTCCCTTTAGGCGAATCAATGAGCTGCGAGATATTGAACGCAGTAAACGAAAGATCGATGGCATGGTCACGTCGGTATATCAGCTGTTCCCAAATGTAAGTGTTTCGATATTATCCAAACATACTACCATCACCATTTTTGAACCCATTACACCAACCAGCACCCGTCTACTGACCTATCGAGTGACCAATAAGCGTGCAGACGGCTCGACCACCAGTTTAGAAGAAGCGAAAAACGACGCGGATTTTGTCAAGGGCGCAGGTCTTGATGAGGATCGAGACGCAGCCTGTAGAATTCAAGAATCGATCAACGCAGGTACAGGTTTTGAACTGACCTATGGCTTGTTTGAAAAATCTATTGTTAACTTCCATAAGAATTTGAAAGAACAATTGTGACATTGACATCTTCGAAGTAGATACATAGAATTTTATTGCAGGACATGTAAACCTCCCGTGCCTAGTGGCACTGATAACTTAAGTCTGAAGGTTTTTTGAGAGGCCCGAATTTCCACAATCTTTATTAAATTCACAATCTTAGAAATCCTTTTCACAATCTTTATTCAAATCTGACAACAACTGAGGGTAGTTAATTAAGTGGGTTAACTGGCATGTTGTTTTCATTGCAAGTTTTCCCGCTTCTATAGAACTGAAGTTGGTTAACATTGAGTGTAATTTAGATAATAATAGGTCGCTATTATTAATTAAGTTGGTTAAACAAACTCTTTTCACGAATGGTACATAGTGCAGCGCCATATGTGTCTGAAAAAAATGAGTTAACTAGACAGAGTAATAAGCTGACCATCATAGGTGGTTCTAAGACTCATACTTCAAGTTCCAAAGTTTTCGCCTGAATCGCTAGATCCACAAAAAGACTTCCAATAGCAGGGTTAAAATGGGTCGCGTTGGGTATAGCCGCAGCCATTGATGAAATCGAATGATGGAAAATTACCGCTAGGTCTGAAGTTAAGTGTAGAGCTGACGTAGGCTTAAAATTGAGATTTTAGTCGAAAATGACTCATTACGGACGACGGAAGCTGGTTGATTTTCACGCTCTAAAACGGACATTTTAGTCCAAAGACCTCTTTCTCAGTGAACCCCTTTCCCTTGCGTAAGGAAAAACAGTCCTAAGTCATTAATTTCTTGATACAGAGTATTTGTTCAAGGGAAAACCCTTGATCAAGACATAGGGAGCTCAGGTCTTCGTTTGCCAGTAGAGCTGAATTCGGATATGTTTGTAACTCATTGAAAATCAATGAAGTCTATGGATGGATATTCACGTCAGGCCCTCGTTCAAGGGGCCGTCTGCATACTGATCCATGGTCTTCTGAAGTAAGCTGTTATAACTCAAGGTACACAATGAAGCTCATTGCACTTTTATTTTTTATCTTTCCTTTAGCATCTATCGCGTGTTCAGGAAATGATAATGCTGATAGCTCTAATGCCTTTGCAATTAAGCATTCAGATTCAGAGGAATCAAGAATTAGTATTTATTTGCCTAAAGAGGTGAAAAATGTAAGTTTAAGCTCTATAACTATATCTTATAGTGACTCCTCTGGCACTTTGGTATCTATACCTGCGGAATTTCATGACCCTTCTGCTTACGAAGAAGGTGAAGAGTATGATGCCGTAATGGCAACATATTTAGTGGCAAGGTCAAGTCAGGTCGAAAATATCAATATAATCGCTGGCTATACGTACCCTTCAGAACCTAATGGAGAGGTTGTAATGTGCTCGCTGCAACGGAATTACAAGTTAAGTGAAGTCATCGGGAAAAATTTTTAACAATCAAAGGCAGGGGACGCCAAAAAGCGGCGCGCTCTGCTTTCGGCGCTATACAATGAAGCGGCATGTTTAAAATAAT
>Ga0209081_1000858_pt1 | contig 18357 bp, 15 predicted proteins | sample GOMGulsemesocosm_4_FD_184636 | JGI IMG/M metagenome (GOLD analysis project Ga0209081, IMG submission 184636) | Methane-oxidizing microbial communities from mesocosms in the Gulf of Mexico - GOM15B Gulf of Mexico (SPAdes) (version 2) | ecosystem: Environmental > Aquatic > Marine > Cold seeps... | reverse complement strand
GAAGACATTCTCGCCGCCATGCAAGGCTGGGCGGACGATGAGCTGCGCAGCGTAAACGCACAAATTGAATATGTGCTTCGCCAGTCTTTACGACAAGCTGGGCGCATAAAAAAGCCCGGGGAAATTGAAGCCATCGTTATTCCTGACGACAAAAAACCATAAAAAAAGGGAGGCCACTGCCCCCCCTTTTTTACTTTAAAACCTTAGCGGTTTTTTAAATACTATTTGTATTTCTTTAATTCATCGCGACCCACTACCATGCGGTGAACCTCATCTGGGCCGTCGGCCAAACGCAAGGTGCGGTTACCCACATACATTTGTGCCAAAGGCGTATCTTGCGAAACACCTGTAGCGCCATACATCTGTATGGCGGCATCAATAATGCCTTCTGTAACATTGGGTGCAATCACTTTAATTTTTGACACCCAAATACGCGCTTCTTTCACACTCACGGTGTCCATCATATGCGCGGCCTTAAGCGTTAATAAGCGCGCCATATCTAGGTCCATCCGGGCATTGGCAATAATGTCTACATTGCCGCCCAAGTTGGCCAAGGGCTTGCCAAAGGCACTGCGCCCAAGCGCGCGCTCGCACAACATTTTCAAAGCTTTTTCGCCCATACCCAGAGCACGCATACAGTGGTGTATGCGACCTGGCCCTAAGCGGCCCTGTGAAATCTCGAATCCTCGGCCAACACCCAGAATAACGTTCTCTTTAGGTACTCTCACGTTATTGAAACGCATGTGCATGTGGCCATGAGGTGCGTCGTCTAGGCTAAACACCTTCATTGGACGAATGATTTCAACACCTGCGGTATCCATGGGCACCAATATTTGTGACTGCTGCTGATGGCGCGCTGCATCGGAGTCTGTTTTCACCATTACAATCATTATTTTACAGCGAGGGTCACCGGCACCGGAGATGTAGTGCTTATCGCCGTTAATCACCCACTCGTCACCGTCCAGTTCGGCGGTGGTACATACATTCGTTGCATCAGAGCTGGCCACATCGGGCTCGGTCATTGCGAAAGCCGAACGAATTTTTCCGTCCAGCAGCGGCTCTAACCACTCTTTCTTTTGTGCTTCAGTACCGTATTTGTGCAACACTTCCATATTACCCGTATCAGGCGCTGCGCAGTTAAACACCTCTGCCGCCAAATGAGCACCGCCCATGGCTTCGGCCAAATAAGCATATTCTACCGTAGTCAAACCAGGGCCTTCAGGGCTATTGGTCAAAAAGAAGTTCCACAAACCTTCAGCTCGCGCTTTGGCTTTCAAACTTTCTAGAATTTCTGTTTGACGGTCGGTATAAGTCCAACGATCACCAATATCAACCTGCGCCCAATACTCTTTTTCTACCGGTTCAATTTGCTCTTTAATGAAGGCGTTCACCTGGTCCAACAATGGCTGCACTCGTTCACTGATACCTAGATCCATTGACATAAAATTGCTCTCTTATTTTTTAGTGATATGTTAATTCAATTATTGCGCTAAAAACTCTTCTTTTAATTGCCGCTTAGAAATTTTTCCCGAAGCTACTCTCGGGAGTTTCTCTGTGTGTTGAACGATAATCTTAGGGATTTTAAATCCGGCTAAGCGCCCCTTTAAAAACTCCCTTAAAACCGCTTCGGTAAAAATTTCACCCGGTTTTGGCATAACAACCGCCACCACCACTTCGCCTAAACGCTCATCGGGAACACCAAACACAGCGGCTTCTTGAACGCTGGGGCAGCTAAACAATACTGACTCAACATCAATGCAGCTTATATTTTCACCCCCACGAATAATGATGTCCTTTTTCCTATCGACGATATACAAAAACCCTTCAGCATCAAACTCGCCAACATCGCCAGTGGCCAACCAGCCATTTTTCAGTGTTTGTTTTGTTGCCTCGGGTTTGTTCCAGTAACCCTGAATATTCGCGGCGCTTTTGATCATGATTTCCCCTCGTTCTCCCTGGGGAACCTCACCACCCTCTTCGTCTAGCAACTTGATGCTAACCATTGGCGCGGTAGGAAACCCCACACTCGAAGGCCTCTGTAGATAGTCGGTATCGCCCAACAGGGCACCCAGACCATTAGTTTCAGTAAGCCCATAACCCGTTGTCGGCTTTGCGTCGGCAAAGGTTTCGCTCAGTGCCGCAACTTGCTCCGGTGGCCGCGCGGCACCACCAGCCTGAATATCTTTTAAGCTGCTCAGATCTCTATCGCTTTGGGCGGCCGCTTGCATCAACTCAAGAGACATTGTGGGCACGCCAAAAAAGGAACTCACTTGCTCACGTTCAATTAATTCTAGCGCATCTTCCGCCAACCACTTGTGCATAATCACAACTTTTCGGCCGGCTATCATAGAGAGCAAAAATAGGCTGTTACAACCGGTCACATGAAATAGAGGAATGGTTAACAGTGTGGCGGCTTGGTGGTCTAACACTATGGCGTTCTCACCCTGAACATCCACCACAGCCTCTCCCACTGCGGCCCATTGTAATATTGTTGTAAGAACACCCCGGTGACTGGACAGGGCGCCTTTTGGGTGGCCCGTTGAACCAGAGGTATAAAGAATGGATGCACTGTCGTCGGGATGAACATCGACACTGGGCATTGGCTCGCCATCGAAAGCGGCCATAAGGCTTTCCCAAGGTGTCAGTGTTTCTTGCAGTTGAGGGTGTAAGGCATTCGCTAAGCGAACACCGATAAGCGGCAAACCTTCGCTCGCTAGGTGCCCCGCCACTCGCGCTATGCGCGACTCATCGGCAATGAATACGCTCGCGCCGCAATCCACTAAACCATAGGCCAGTTCATCGGCCTCCCACCAAGCATTCAAAGGCACACAAATAGCGCCGATGGACGTGATGGCCATATAGCTAATCATCCACTCTGGGTAATTGCGCATTGCGAGCGCGACACGCTCGCCTTTTTTCACTTTGTATTGCTGGACCAGTGCGGCCGCTAGGGCACTCGCTTGGCGATATACCGCGGCAAAACTCAGGCGCTCTTGTTCATAAACGATGAAAGGAAGCTCATCGTGTACAAGGCAGCATTGAAACATTTCACCTAGGTTGTTGGGAGCATTGGCAAAAACTGTGTGGGTCACGCCCGCTATAGACTCTTGAGCTATGCGAAAGCTCCCTTCCTCACTGCCAAAGCGAGTTAGGGTGTCCGTAAGTTGCTGAGAATAAGTCATAGGCTAAGCACATCTGGGTGAGCGGCATGTTAGATTTGAACTTATAGTATGTTCAAGCACGCTCCCAGCGCAAGCATTACTGCATCATTCCAGTATTAATGGGATTCTGAACGCCGAATGATTAACTCACCCACCACCAAGGTAATCAGTACGCCTATGAACACTGGCCACTGCATACCGGTTCCCGGCACGTAAATGAGCAACACAATACTAGAGATTAGAATGAGCATGCAGAGGTAGGCCAAAATCTTCGCCACCCACATACCCCCAGGAATCTTGAAGGGTCGGGGATGATCAGCATCAACACGCCGCATCTTCACAAATGCCAGTAACATGCCTTGATAGGGTAAAAGAAAAATCACCGCGCTAAACGCGAATAGTGACCAAAATAACTCTTCGTTTGAACCCGACATAAACCCGTACAGTAATAATGTCACTGTGCTGACCACACCGGTGGCCACTGCGGCGCCCACCGGTGTGCCTCGGCTTGGGTGCTCAATGCCAAACAGGGCCGGCAACTCTCCATCGAGTGCCGCCTGAGCCGCGGCACGGTTGCAGCCTAAAGACCAAGTCACGGCATTAGAAAAGAAAGTGTAGAGTGCCGCCACTCCCAGTATGAGCACCGCCGCTTTACCGAGCTCTGAATCACCGAGAAAGAGCGCCAAGGTGTCCATCAAGCCCTCAACCAAATTCACTTCACCAGAAGGAATGGCAGCCAACACCGCGATGGTGCCCAGAATGTACAGCGCGGTCATGATCAAACTCGAAATCAAAATTGCCCGAGGCACATCACGGCCTGGATTATTCATTTCTTCACTACTGGCACTCACGAGCTCAAAACCCAACATACCGTAAATAATGTAGGGCACATATTGCAGGCTAATGGTGAAGTCAGGTTTCATGGTGTCAAAGGTAAGTGGATTGGCCATACCGTGGTCTTGGGTATAAACGTAGGCGCCCAGGATAATAACCAAGAAAATAATAATTTTAAGAATGGCACCGATATTTGGTACCCATTTGCCAATATTTAGAGTGATGACATTTACAAATACCGACACCCAGGTGAGCAGCACACAAATAAAAATCTGACCGTTCAAGGACAATTCAGGGTAAAAGAGTTGTTTGAAAATGGCGGCAAACAGAATGAAGATGGCGGGCATCCACACCGCGGTATTCACCCAATACCCCCATGTGGCTCTGGAAGCCCAACGCCCGCCAAAGGCATTTTTTACCCACGCGTATATACCGCCCTGCTCCGGATACGCACAACCCATTTCGGCGCAAATTAGCGCAAACGGTGCGAGAAAACACACACTGAGAAACACCCACCAAAATATACTGGAAGCCCCCAAGGACGCCGCCGCCGCGAGAGTGTCTAGCAGTAAAATGGCCGACACGGTAAACAGCACCATGTCTTTCGAACCTAGGGCTTTCAGATGCTTAACAGGCTCAGTTGTAGCTGTGCTCATGGCTATTCTCGTTATTAATAGAAGATATAATTTAGCCATACTATAAACTAAAAAACGCTACAACCAAGGGCTGCAGCGCAATTAATTGATCAATTATTCAGTTTTTAGCCGTTTTTTTGATCGCCCTCTCCCGACCTTGAGACGCCCCTAACAAACGCCCAATGGGAGTGCAGGCCATGCCTGCGACACCCGCCTCATGCTTTATTGGTTTTGATTGCCTTCACATCCAACTGATAACGTTCAATTTTACGGTCTAAGGCGGGCCTGGAAATTTTCAATATCTCGCAAGATTTCCCTTTGTGTCCAGCGCAATAATCCAATACCAACTGTATATGCCCAGCTTCAAGCTCGTCCAATGACTGTAGAGGGCCTGTATTAGTGGCGGGGCCAGACCCTCCATGCGCCATCAATATATCAGCCGGCAAACTCAAATGCTGTTCAGTTATAGGCGCACCCCGGCCGCGAATCAGGGCCTGAGTCAGGACGTTCTCAAGCTCCCGAATATTGCCCGGCCAATTGTATTGTTTGATCAGTGCGTTTGCCCCTCCTGTAACCGAGACTAGAGGAAGGCCCTCATTGCGGCAGATACGCTCCAAGAGCCCATCGATTAACATGGGAATGTCCTCCTTGCGGTCTCGCAGTGGCGGCAGCGCAATCTGAATGGTATTGAGGCGATAAAACAAGTCCTCCCGAAAACGCCCTTCCTCTACTTCCACTGCCAGATCTCGGTTAGTCGCGGCAATGACACGGGCATTACTTTCAAGAACCTGACTTCCTCCTAAACGCTCAAATGTGCCCTCCTGCAATACACGCAGGAGCTTCGCCTGTAAAGGCAATGCCATCTCGCCTATTTCATCTAAAAACAAAATTCCGTTGGCCGCGAGTTCAAATTTGCCGCTTTTACGGTTGTTCGCGCCGGTAAACGCACCTCGCTCGTGACCAAATAATTCACTTTCCAATAAATTGTCGACTAGAGCCGCGCAATTTAGTGCCAGGAAAACCCCTGCACAGCGGCTGTGGTTATAGATTGCTCTAGCAATCAATTCTTTCCCTGTGCCGCTCTCTCCGGTAATTAATACGCGAGTTTGGCTCTGGGCCACCAAAGCAATATCTTTGCTTATACTGAGCATAGCTTCGCTGCGACCCAATAACTTAGGTAAATCATTCACCCCCGCCTGCGAGGTGCTAAGCACCTCAACTTGTCGAGTGAGTCGTCGATGTTCAAGCGCAATTTTTACCGTGTGTTCCAACTCTTCGGTGGTAATAGGCTTATGAACAAAATCAAAAGCGCCCGCCTGAATTGCCGCAATGGCCAGGTCCAAGTCGTGTTGAGCGGTCATCATAACCACCGCCATATCGAGGCCATCGCGCTCGAGTGAGAGCAGGAAATCAATGCCTTTTCCATCGGGAAGGCCCTGGTCTAAAATGACCAAATCGGGTTGCTTCTCGGCGATCAACTGCCGCGCCAGCTTGAGCGTTGGGGCGTGGAACACTTCATGTCCGCCCTCTTCAAAATGAAGCGTTAATATCTGCGCCAAGGCACTGTCGTCTTCAACTAAAAGAATGCGCGCGTTCATAAAGAGGCCAATGGAAGATCAATTTCAACAACAGTACCGTCACTCACGCTGGATTTAAAAGACACATTTCCTCCTTGAGATTTTTGTAAAGATTCAACGATAGCCAAACCCAAGCCAGAACCATTTGCCTTACAGCTAACAAAAGGTTCTGTAATGATAGACAGCTTATCTTCCGGTATCGTATTACCAAAATTGTGAATGCTGACTCGACCCACCTGGTCAGTTTTCCCCAGCCGTAAGGTGATCGTATCCTCTGGATCGGCGGCTTCACAGGCATTTCGAACAAGGTTCAAAACGACTTGAGTCAATTTGTCTCTGTCGGCCATCACCGTCACGGAAGTATCGGCAAGTAACTTCAATGTTTGGCGTCGCTCTTTAGCGATTGAGTCGAAGGTAGAAATGAAATCTCGACAGAAACCCGCCAATTCCAAAGGGCCAGCATTGACCTCTATTGGCTTGGCGTACAACAAAAGCTCGTTGAGAAGTCTTTCAAGCCTTGACACTTCACCAATGCCCAATTCAAGCCGTTTCTCTGGATTCCTTTCTGGGTTTTTCATGATGTATTCTAGGGTCAGGCGAATGGTTGTTAAGGGGTTTCTAATTTCGTGGGTGATGTGTGAGGCAAATTCACCCAGAGCCGCCAACTTCTCTTTATGGGCTAATTCTTCATGCGCCTTTAACAGCTGCTCTGAACGTTCCTGAACTTGCACTTCCAGTGAATTAGAATACTCTCCCAACTTCTGAAATAAATCGTAGTTGTCTAATGCGATGGCAATGCGCTCTGCAAACAATTCTGCGGTCTGCTCCTCGCGGTCAGTATACTGCCTTGCCTTTTTGTCAAAATAACACAAGGTGCCAACAACCTCGCCCCCAGAAGAGCGAAGAGGAACCCCCATGTAAGAGCAAAAGCCTTCGGGCGGGTTCCCATATTGGGTATTGCTCAAGGCGTTCTCCACGGTCAATATCGCATTAGTATTCAATACGTGTGTAGACAGCTCTCCATGAACGTCCATTGACCCACAAGATAGACAATCAGACTCAGGTTTGGTGGCCAGGACCTTTTTGGTGCCATATCGATACAATGTAATGGCCGACAGACCCGTCCCCATTAACTCCAATAAAGCTTCACACACATTGTCTAAATATGACTGTAACTCTCCCGCTCGATAGCTAACGGTAGTCAGCGTTGCAAGAATTTTTTCCGCAGGATGCAAGGCTGACGGCTCATCGTCGAAATTGATATCTAAATGCTTGTCGGTATCATTTTCTTTGGGCACTTCACCCATAATATTCTCCCGCGAAATTGGACGTATCGGAACTCAGTAAACCCATGTCATTGAGCTGTGAGATAACTTCTAGCCCCTGCGCTATAAACTCATCAAGGTTTTCAATTTGCCAAAACTCTGCGATAGCGAACAAACACTCAGTAACCCCTAGTGCACAGCGTTTATCGGAGGCCATGCGCAGCGCCAGCACCAAAGTATAAACGGGTGGGAGTAATTCAAGAAAGGAAACTTTACCAGCAGGTGTTCTATACAACAGAAGAAAGGTTAGTCTGGGGCTGCCCAAGTCAAGCTCTTGCTCCCGCCTCTGTATCGCGTAATCGTAAACCTGGGGAAGCGCATGACTAGAAAGTATAAGGGGTTTATCCGCAAGGTCTTCAGCGTTGAGTTGTGGCGCCCCTTTAGTGTACTCAGCACTTGGCGGCATGGTGGACAAACGGAGTTTACATAACTCAAATGAAACTAAAACCTGGCTGAATGGCAGTATCGGGCGAAGCAAATCTGTCGTAGAACAACGCTGTAGCGGTGCAGCATATACGGTGGACGCCGTCGTGGTCTCATTTTGCCACTGGCTGCTAGCCTGAACGGATGTGATAGCTCGTTTCACATAGAGATTTAAGGACTGGATTTCTTTCTTACTATTCATTTCCATAAAGCGAGCCAATGAGTCCGTGCTGTGCCCATTTTGACAGGATATTTACCGCACAGGCACTAAGTTCGTCATCGGGAACAACGCTTAGCAGCGCCTCGCACACCTGAGCAAAGCTTGAGCCCTGCTGAAACTCTCTGTACATACACAACTCCGCGGAATTTAAGTGAACGAATTCAGTCATCCTCTGCCGGTTGCGCCACAGCAGACATGCCTCTCTACTGGGTAAACTGCTTGGCGGTGGCAAATCGTCTTTAATGGCCTGCCAGACAGAAACCACATTCCATGGGCTTTCAAACATTCTGACACTAGGATGAAACTGTATTTTCATATTTGGCCAATCAGGAGCGCTCATCCCACTTAATTCACTCAAACCGATAACGGGGGCATCAGAGGCATCAAACACTGTAAGTAAAAGCCGTTCAAATCGAGCCAGTTCAGCAATTTGCGGATGCTCACTAAATGGCTTTCGATCACCGAGAAAGCTTGGCAGCTCATCACAGAAGTGTCTTAGAGAGCGGTAATGTGACGGATAGGAAATTACGTACTGTTGCACCATTTGATCAAAAAGTTCATCGCCGATATACACGCCTATCACAGGGTGGTCGGTATCAATGGTTTCACGCAATCGCAGCTGATAAGCGTTGCGATAGATGTGCAGACGGGTATCAACAGTGATGGCACCCTGTTGAACAATGTGATCTTTGATCGTCTTCTTGCCTTGCAACAAATAGTTCATCATTTGCTGCTGACGCTCAAACAATGTTTCTTTCATCCTCTAGCCCGCCGCGGAGTTAGGTCAAGGTCAAGGTCATCGCCAAAAACCCTATTCGAAATTCCCCGAGCTATGTCCAGCTCGGCTATTAGCTCACCTAAAGGAGGGATATTGTCGTCTCGTTCTATCATTGTACTGGTTGCGCCAAAGCGCACTAGCGCCTTTTCATAAAGATCCCAAACAGGGTCTGCAACGTCTTGGTCGTGTGTGTCAATTACATAATCTCCATAATCGGAATGGCCGGCCAAGTGAAACTGCTTAACCCGCGCGGGGTCAATGGCATTAATATAATCAAGTGGATCAAAACCGTGATTTCGTGCACTGACATAAATATTATTTATGTCTAGAAGAATATGACAATCGGCTTTCTTTACAATCTCTGAAATAAATTCCCACTCACTGCATTGAGAATCGGTATAAGTTAGATAGCTAGACACGTTTTCCAGCAGAATTTGTCGCCCTAAGAAGTCTTGCACCTGAATAATTCTGTCTGCCACATGGTTAATGGCCTCTTCACTATAAGGTAGAGGCAGTAAGTCGTGGCTGTTAATTTTTCCCATTCCGGTAAAACACAAGTGGTCTGAAATCCATAGCGGTTCAACTTCGTTAGCTAATTTTTTGAGTTCGGATAAATAGACGGTGTCGAGCGGATCAACTGAGCCAATAGACAGAGAAACACCGTGCATAAAAATAGGGTAATCTCGGCGTATCTGATGCAGAAAGTTTTTAGGTTTTCCACCAGCCACCATAAAATTTTCAGTCACCACCTCAAACCAATCAACCTTGGGCTGAGTTTCAATTACATCCACAAAATGGTCTGTGCGTAAACCCAAGCCAAAACCATAATTTTTCTTAGTCATAAAATCATTCCATATGGGCCTCCGGTGTCAGGCCTTACCAACCTGAACCGGAGGTGCAGGTTACGCGCCGATTTTTCCTGCGACATCGCCACAAGCTTTTTCAGACATTGCAACAAAACCATGCCCTTTACATGCGGCCTTGCCCGCACAAGCATTTTCAGCGGTTTTACAGTCATTGTGACCTTTGCATTTGTTCACGTCATAACAATGCGACAGAGATGTCACCGCGACCTTACCTTTCCATTCGTCCTGAATCGTACCGCCAATATCAGCGCAACTTTTCGACGGCATGGCTACAAAACCGTGGCCTTTGCATATTGCATGGCCGGCACAAGCGTTCTCGGCAGTTTTGCAATCGTTGTGCCCTTTACAAGTGTTTACTCCGTAACAATGCACCAAATCGGTAGTCGTTGATGCGGCCGACACACCCGCGGAGGCCGCGGCCGTAGAAGTGCTAGTGCCTGCATTTGCACACCCCATTAATCCCGCCGCCGCAAGCGCCAAAGCTGTACCAGATAGAGTAGGTTTAAATTTGCGTTCCATGATGCATTCCTTAATAAGGTTAAGAATAATTTGATGTGGTCGCACAAATACGAGCGACACAAACAAAATTGCAAAGCGCATGCCAACTCATAAGCCATTGATTTTTATGCGTTTTATAATATTTTAACTGCACAGTGTTAACGGAACGTTGCGTTGTTCGGCTGCGCCTTGTAACGATTCGTTCAATTTACCATTCACTAAACGTAACGTGCCGTTCAAGTTCACGCTCCTACAAATATATTTAATCCTTTTAAAATCAACCAGATACAACTTGGCACGGGAATTGTAATGAACCCCAGCAAACCCTAAGACGCTCAGAGGAAACACCTAATGATAGACCGGATAAAAAAACTACAAGACGCCTTTAACCTTAGTCGAAAGGTCGATTTCGTCGCACCACTATTATTGCGCATCTATTTGATTCCCATTTTTTGGATGGCTGGGTCACAGAAACTTGGGCACTTCAGCGACACCGTAGAGTGGTTTGGAAATAGCGACTGGGGTTTAGGTTTGCCCTTCCCACTTGTCATGGCATCAATGGCGGTGGCTACTGAAATTGGCGGTGCCCTTTTACTCACTCTGGGTTTGGCCACTCGCTGGATCAGTATTCCCTTAATTTTCACTATGTTAGTAGCGGCCGTCAGCGTGCATCTAAAAAATGGGTGGTTGGCTATTGCATCGGCGAACGGTCCTTTTGCTACAGAGCAATCCATCGGCGCGATTGATCGCCTAGACCGTGCAAAATCCATTTTACAGGAACATGGAAATTATGAATGGCTGACCGAAAATGGCCCTTTGGTAATTCTCAATAATGGCGTCGAGTTTGCGGCAACCTATTTGATTATGTTGCTTGCGCTTTTATTCATGGGCGGCGGCCGTTACGTCAGTGCAGACTACTGGATCGCAAGACGTTTTCGTTATCATCCCAGCTTTCCACGGTCGACAAACTTTAGCGGTGATGGTCAATGAACATTGGACCTTTGGAACAGACAGGATGGCCTTCACTGGCCGGAAAATATCTGGACTAGCCACTAGCGGTATCAAACACGCTATGAAAGAAATGCAAACCGAAGATGTTGCTTATGCCGACCTGCTAAGCCCCAAAACCATTAACAATTCGAGGTATCAACAATGGAATCATCTAAGATGGACTCTATCAGCCAACTCACCATGAACGTACTCAATATCAGCGTATTGGCCTTTGTCTTTTTTCTTGGAGTGACGTGTCTGGTGCTACTTTATATGTATCTATCGGACATCTCCCAGACAAAACAAGCGATACGAAGAAATTACCCAATCGTTGGCCGGTTTCGCTATTTCTTTGAACATTTAGGCGAGTTTTTTCGGCAGTATTTTTTTGCACAGGACCGGGAAGAGCTCCCCTTCAATCGGGCTCAACGCTCTTGGGTTTATCGCGCGGCAAAGAATATTGATTCCACCATTGCCTTCGGTTCCTCTCGGCCGCTGAATCAATCTGGCGACATGATTTTCATGAACTGCTTCTTTCCAACATTGAGCAATGACACTGTGCCCGCCTCAGCACTCACTTTTGGTGAAGGTTACGCAAAAATTCCTTACAGTACAAACTCACTATTCAATATCTCGGCCATGAGTTTTGGTGCTTTGTCGGTGCCGGCTGTCAGGGCCTTGTCTAAAGGGGCGAAAAAAGCGGGTATCTGGATGAACACAGGTGAAGGTGCACTTTCGCCCTATCACCTTGAAGGCGGCTGTGATTTGATTTATCAGATTGGCACAGCGAAATACGGTGTCAGAAATACTGATGGTTCTCTATCGGACAAAAAACTTCGGGAAATAGCGGCTCACAAACAAGTCAAGATGTTTGAAATTAAAATGAGCCAAGGCGCTAAACCAGGCAAAGGAGGTATTTTACCAGGGGCCAAGGTCACTCCTATAATCGCCGAAATCAGGGGCATTGAAGAGGGACAGGATTCCATCAGCCCCAACGGTCACATCGAAATACGCAAAGTGAATGACCTCTTGGACATGATTGTGAGAATTCGCAATGTGAGCGGAAAACCTGTCGGTTTCAAGGCTGTGATTGGCAGCATAGAATGGATTGATGATATGTGCCTTGCTATTCATGAGCGAGGTATAGACTGCGCACCTGACTTTATCACTATCGACAGTGCCGACGGTGGTACAGGGGCTGCACCTCAAAGTTTGATGGACTATATGGGTCTACCCATAAGAAGAAGCCTGCCATTGATGGTCGACAAGCTCACTGAGTATGGATTACGCCAGAGGATTAAGGTGATGACCTCAGGAAAGCTGGTTAATCCCAGTGATGTCGCCTGGGCGCTTTGCATGGGCGCTGACGCTGTCAATTCCGCACGCGGATTTTTGTTTTCACTCGGCTGTATCCAAGCTCTCCAGTGTAATAAAAACACTTGCCCAACGGGCATAACCACACACGACACCGATCTGCAAAAAGGCTTGGTTGTACAGGACAAAGCAGAACGTGTTGGCAACTATGCGCGCAATCTCGCCTACGAAGTTGGCATCATTGCCCACTCATGCGGCGTGAAAGAACCCCGGGAATTAAGTCGCAATCACGTCCACATTATTAACGCCGACGGCCTTCCCAGCCCCAGCAGCGAGCTGTTTCCAAATGCGGCCACACACGAGAAATATCTAATAGCCACTGATCGATAGATCAGTACTTAAGCTCATTTTAACCGGGGGAAATGTATGGACATTCAATCGATCATGGGCCAAGTGTTATTTCTGTCAGCCTTGGTTATCAGCGGGCTTATTATAAGCCGACTATGTCGTCTGGAACTCAGTCTCTCATGCCTATGTAGCGGAGTGTTGGCAGGTTTACTCCTACCTTGGCTGGAAATAGATACTGGAATTCGCGCATCGAATATTCATGATTTGGTGTTTTATATCATTTTGCCCGTGCTTATCTTTGAAGCAGCATGGCATCTTAAACCTACACTACTGAAACGCTGGCTGTCTCCGATCTTGCTGTTGTCGACACTAGGGATGCTGATCAGCTGTGCGGTGGTAGCCATTGCCCTCTATTTTGCGATGGCCGAACCTGCGGGGTTCCCCTGGATAGCGGCACTCTTAGCGGCTGCAATTTTAGCAGCGACCGACCCTATTGCAGTGGTATCCTCGCTTAAAAAACTCAATACATCCGATGAACTAACTACCCTAGTTGAAGGCGAAAGTTTGTTTAACGACGCCAGCGCTCTTGTGCTCTTTGGTGTGATTTTGAGCTTCGCTACAAATTCAAAGACGCATCTAGACTCAACACTTCTCAGTTTATTCTTAGTCACTTTTTTGGGCGGGCTGTTGCTCGGTGGTTTATTAGGATTGGCAACGGCCATACTCGCCCTACTAATAAAACAGAGTTCTGCGTCGAATATCCTATTGGTGTTACTCGCATTCTCTAGCTTCTTCGTGGCCGAACATTTTTTCCACGTTTCGGGAATTATGTCAGTGGTAAGCGCCGCCATTGTTTCGAAACTTCTATTGCGGGAACATGAACAACAACTACTCTGTGATGTGCTCAGCACCTGGAATTGGCTCGCGCTTTTTTTTAATGCCTTGATTTTTATCCTGATGGGATTGGTTATTACCTTTGATATGTTCAGCCAACAATGGCTGGCGATTGCCATTGCCATTCCCGCGGCGCTTTTTGGCCGATTACTTGCAGTATTTGGGTGCAACCTTCTAAGTGGTCGTTTTATTCGCCCCATCCCCTTGGGCTGGCGTTACATTCTGGTATGGGGAGGTTTACGCGGCGCCATCGCCATCGTTTTGGTTTTGAGTCTACCCGTAGACCTACCCTATTGGTGGACGATTCAGTCAATGGTATTTGGCGTGGTTTTATTCTCTATGCTGGTACAGGGAAGTACTACTCAAATGCTGATTAAACGATATGCCTCAAGCAATTACTCAAAAAATAAAATAAGAATACAGCAGTAACATCACCCAAATGAACACCAGTAAAAACTTTAAAAATGTCAGGAGTTACCCATGCAGCCTATAGATAATCGACAAAGATCCGTTCGCCCGGAGAACCGTGTCAGGATGAGCAAAAAGAATGCACTTGGTGCCAAATCTGAATTTTTAGCGCAAATGAGCCATGAAATTCGGACCCCCATGAACGGCATCATTGCGATGGCAGATCTTCTTCTGACGAGTACTCGAAACGAAGCGAATCTAGAGATGATTCGCATTATAAAGCAATCTGGAGGCGATCTTTTGAAGATAGTCAACAGTATCTTAGATCTATCAAAATTGGAGGCTGGAAAGGTCGTCTTGGACAATCACAACTGGAGGCTTCGCGATATCATTGCCGATTGCTTTTCTTTATTGAGCAGCGGGCTCCACAAGCAATTGGAGTTTCGGTGCAAGGTGGACGAAAATATTCCAGAGTACGTCATCTGTGACTCAACTCGTCTGCGCCAAATTTTGTTCAACTTACTGAGCAACGCGATAAAATTTAGCCCAGCAGATGGTGAAATTTATTTACTCGTCAGTAAAACAGGAATAGACACTGACAAGCGAGCCGATGGTGATATGTATCTGCACTTCAACGTAATAGACCATGGTATTGGCATGTCGGATAAACAACAGGAAAATATTTTTGAAGCCTACAGTCAAGCACACAAAAGCACCACCCGAACCTACGGTGGAACTGGCCTAGGATTACAAATTTGCCGGGAACTTTGTCATATTATGGGCGGTGAGATACACATAGAAAGCAAGGAAGGAATCGGTACAAATGCAAATTTCTACATCCCGGCTGCTCTAGGCCACACCAACAATGAAACACCTAATAAAATCACTGCCGACAGCCTGCGCCCCGCTCAGGACGTCAAGGTTTTAGTGGTAGAAGACAATCCAGTCAACCAGAAAGTCGCGTCAGCTGTATTAACAAAGTTAGGTTACAACGCAACCTTGGTCACCAATGGAAAAGCGGCAATAGAAACGCTCTCTTCACAGCACTACGACCTAATATTAATGGATTGCCAAATGCCTATTATGGACGGCTACGAAGCAACTCGAAAACTACGTACGGACAAACGATTTTCTCATTTACCGATTATCGCTATGACCGCCAGCACCACAATCGAGGAACAGAATAAATGCCGGGATGTTGGCATGAATGACTTCATCGCTAAACCTTTTGATCTCGAGTCTATCAGAGCAATACTTGCGCAGCATCACTAAATTGGTTTATTCGGCCGGGCCAAATGTAGTTTTCTACATCAAGCATCAAATGATTGATGGCTCAGCAAGCGAAAAGAAGCAACAATCTACGGGCTCTGGCTTTCTTGGTCTGCAGTGATCGTAGCCTACTCTCTAGTAAAGCTTCTATGTTCCATATTGGAACCGCACACATAGCAAAATTACCGATTATGGTCTCCTTGAGGCGTAAAAAGTAATTCTTGCCAAACGAAATGTAAACGTTTACATTTAGTGGCAATTCAATCAATAAGCGTATAACTCACTAAACAAACCGCGATAACAGAGAGCCGCAGAATGACGAAACTGGAGCAACTAAGGACGATGACCACAGTGGTGGCAGACACCGGTGATATTGACGCTATTCGCGCCTTCAAACCGGAAGACGCCACCACTAATCCCTCGCTTTTGTTGAAGGCGGCCCGCCTGCCGGCCTATGGGAGTCTGGTACTGCGTTGCATCGTGGAAGCCGGTTTAAACGCGCAGGCATCCCAAGCACAAATTGACGACTGCACGGACCTCCTCCTGATAGCCCTAGCGGAAGAGATTTTGGCGATTGTGCCCGGTCGAGTGTCTCTAGAAGTGGATGCTCGCCTGTCGTTTAGCACAGAGAAAACCTTAAGCCGTGCACGCCGCTTGGTCGCTCGACTCAAACAAAGAGGCATTGAGAAAGACCGCATTCTCATCAAAATCGCATCAACCTGGGAAGGCATTCTGGCCGCATCAGTATTGGAAAAAGAAGGTGTGCAGTGCAACTTAACACTGCTGTTTGGTTTTGCTCAGGCCGCCGCCTGCGCCAACGCTGGAGTTTATCTAATATCTCCCTTTGTGGGGCGAATATTGGATTGGTACAAAGCCAATACCGATCTCGCGGATTTTCCTCCGGAGGAAGACCCTGGAGTCGTTTCTGTAAAGGCCATTTACGAATATTACAAACAGCATGGATATTCGACCTATGTTATGGGTGCCAGCTTCCGAAATATTGACGAAATTGAAGCCTTAGCCGGCTGTGACAAGCTAACCATTAGTCCAGCTTTACTTGATGAACTGTCCAAGGCGGAGGGACACCTACCACAAAAACTGCAGCCAAATTCTCCGCATAAGGTTCGAGAAAAAATATCACACTCGGAAGCAGAATTTCGATGGGCCATGAATCAAGATGCCATGGCCGGCGAAAAATTGGCTGAGGGCATACGTGATTTTGGCGCAGACCAAACCAAGCTTGAAACACTCTTAATGAACATGGCCTGCGAAAAAACGGCAAAGATGGTGGCAAGCTAATGAACGATGTGGTGATGGGTATCGACTTGGGCACACAGAGTATTAAGCTGGTGATCTACGATGCAGGTGAAAAACGTCAGCTGGCCTGTGCGTCCCATTCACTGGACTTAATGGCTCGCGACGATGGCAGTCGCGAGCAACTGGCTGAATGGTGGATCCAAGGCTTACATGCCTGTCTGCTAAATCTACCCAGTGAGGCAAAGGCCGCTGTAGTGGCTATAGGCGTTTCGGGCCAGCAGCACGGCTTTGTGCCCGTATCTGACTCAGGGAAGGTTCTCGCGCCGGTAAAACTTTGGTGCGACACAGCGACCGTTGCCGAATGTGAAAGCATCACCTCAAGTGTGGGCGGAGACGATGCGTGTTTGGCTTTAGCTGGCAACACCATCGCCGCCGGTTTTACCGCATCAAAAATTCTGTGGCTAAAAAACCATAAGCCAGAAGCTTATGCCGAGATGACTTCGGTGATGCTGCCTCATGACTACTTAAATTTCTATCTCACTGACCGACGCGCAATGGAGTATGGAGACGCGTCGGGCACGGGGCTGCTGGACGTACGCACGCGTTGCTGGAGCAAAGAACTTATCCACGTATTGGATACGGAACGAGACTTGAGGCCGTGTTTCCCTGAATTAACTCGCGCAGATCAGGCTTTAGGAAAATTGCGCCCCAACTTCGCGGAGCAGTACGGATTTAACTCTGACGTACTGGTGTCCAGTGGTGGTGGTGACAACATGATGGCCGCAATTGGCACCGGTAATCTGCGCTCAGGCTGCTTAACTGCAAGCATGGGAACCTCAGGTACCTTATTTGCCTATTCGGATAAGCCAGTAGTAGACGAACAGGGGGAACTTGCGGCTTTTTGCTCATCAAACGATGCTTGGCTGCCTCTCCTATGCACAATGAATTGCACCGTTGCAACTGAACAATTGCGTGAACTCTTTGCGCTTGACCTGGAAAACTCTGAAGAGTTGGCGGCCTCTGTTCCGGAGGGTTCTTCTGGCGTCTTGACCTTACCGTTTTACAACGGCGAACGCTCACCAAACCTTCCCAATGGCAAAGCCAGTATTTTCGGCCTAGACATGGAAAATACCACCCAAGGGCATTTAATTCGCTCCGCCATGGAGGCCGGCGTATTTGGTTTAAAAACAGGACTGCTAGCCTTTCAGCGCCACAACATGACGTTTAATGCACTCACCTTAACCGGCGGTGGCAGTCGCAGCTCACTGTGGTGTCAGATGTGTGCCGACATACTCAACTTGCCGGTCAAGGTGTTAAAAGAGGAGGAAAATGCCGCTTTTGGCGCCTTACTGCAAGCGCTTTGGTGTTATCGACGCGCTCAAGGACAAAGGTGTGATTTGAAGGATCTGAGCGATGAGCACCTAACAATAGACCAGAGTAAAAGCTGTACGCCAAGGGCTGAATCCGTATCGCTTTACCAAGATATTTACAAGAATTACACCGCCTTACTAAAGGCCTTAACCCCGATCTACACACAGTAGAACAAACTTAAAGACCGCG
>Ga0209081_1000857_pt1 | contig 18365 bp, 17 predicted proteins | sample GOMGulsemesocosm_4_FD_184636 | JGI IMG/M metagenome (GOLD analysis project Ga0209081, IMG submission 184636) | Methane-oxidizing microbial communities from mesocosms in the Gulf of Mexico - GOM15B Gulf of Mexico (SPAdes) (version 2) | ecosystem: Environmental > Aquatic > Marine > Cold seeps... | reverse complement strand
TAGTACTCAGCATTATCAGCGACGACAAGCCCGGCGTGGTTGAAAAGCTGGCCTCGACCATTGCCGAGCACGGTGGTAACTGGCTGGAGAGTCGCATGACCCACCTGGCGGGAAAGTTCGCCGGCATCCTGCAAGTCAGTATCAGCGAAGAGCACCTCGGTACGCTGGAAGCAGCACTAAAGGCTCTTTCGGAGCAGGGCATTGAGGTCGTTAGCGCGCAGGCAACAGGCTCCGCCGAGACCACTAACACCAAGAGCTATGAATTCAGCATCATGGGCAATGATCGCCCAGGCATCGTCAAGGAGGTCGCTCAAGCCTTTGCCTCTAGGCACATTAACCTAGAAGATCTAGACACAGGCTGTACCAGCATGCCTTGGTCTGGGGAGCCGATGTTTACAGCCCACGGTCTACTGCAAATACCATCAACGGTGGATATGGACGAGCTAGCGGAACAACTCGGGGAAATTTCCGACCAACTGGGCGTCGATATTGAGTTAGACGAACCAGAAGACGACGCGTAAGAAGCGACAATAACAAGGCCAACACCGGGTATTTTCTCTCCCCTGTTGGCCTTCTTATTGTCCATAAACTCAGACTCAATTATTTCCTACAAGAAAGGCTTTAACGCCAAGCCAACGCCATAGGCTATCAGCGCCGCCGCGCCACCAACCGCAAGCGTTTCCAATGCCGAGAACACACCGTTCATTCCTACCCGACGGCCTTTCAACACGCCGACCAAAATGAATACACACAGCGTTAATAGCGTACTAAAAATAAACGGTTGCGCGATAAAGTCGGCCCAAAACCAATTAAGTAGAAAAGGTATCAGAGGCAAAGTGCCGGCGACAAAGAAGGCCGCGAAGGTCATCAAACCGCTGAGCAACGCTTTTTGCGGCTCAAGCACGACGCCGTGTTCTTCCTGTAACATCGTTTCCACCCACAACTGGGGGTTAGTGGTAATCACCGTCACCACCTCTTCCAGCAGAGCCCCAGAAAACCCCTTAGCCTGATAAATTTGCCTAACCTCTTCACGCTCACCTTCGGGGCACTCCGCAATTTCGTGTTCCTCCGACGCACGCAATTGCTCAAGCTGTTGATTTTCTGCCCGCGTGCCCAAATAATTACTGGCCGCCATGCTAAAACCATCGGCCAGTAAATTAGCCAACCCCAGCACGATCAACACGCCACTGGGTAAACCTGCCCCCGCGACACCGGTGACCACGGCAAACGTCGTAACGGCGCCATCTATGGCGCCGTAGATCATGTCTTTTAAATAGGAGACCCGCGGCCCCGAAGACAGGCGCACAGAGATAGCGTCCGGGGTGTGGCTTGCCAATAGAGATATTCGACTTAGACGCATAACAGCTCACCTCTAGACAAGAAGTTTACAATCACCACGACGAGAACAAGGTGTCTACTGCAGCCGTTCCTGCCAATAGATCACCCGGTCATGCCCACGGTAGCGACCGTAGCTCACCGTCGCGCTCGGGACACGGGTGTCATCGTTGTGATCAGCATTTTGATCCCAATCAAAACGCAACCAAGGGAAAGCCAATAAGTCCACATCAACCGGGAAGTCACCTTGCACATTTGGCACGCTGAAAAACAATTCAGCATCACCACCCGCTAAATCCACCGTACTGACAAGGTTGTTCACATTGCCAATGCCAAAGCTGCCGGTCGTATCATCCGCGCCCGCACCATCCACATTGACACTACGATTTACGCTGACCGCCTCGGCATCCAGCTCAATAGCAGTATTAGGTAGCTGGGTACAACTGTCATCCGTATTAAGAACCCAGCGGCTGTTAACCCAGTACTCACTTTGAAATGGCACGCTTAATAGCGCGCTTTCGGGTCCATGCACGTCCTGTAAGAACAACCTACCATGGCGTAAATTCAGGCTGCCAGCCAACTGCCGAGCATCACAATCCACGTTATCCACACAGCCAGCGGTCGCGGCATTAAAGTCGCGGGTATCAAAGTCAGCGCCATCCCCGTCATTAAGGCGCAGTGCCAATTGTAAATTACTGAAGGGACCATCGATCGGATTAAGAAGGTCATCGCTACGATTAAACGTAACCGCAGTGGTTGAGACGCTAAGGTCACCGGCTACCCAGCTCCCTACAGGGGATGACATGCGACCGGTGAGCTCCGTACCATCTTCGTTATTGGCGGCCACCATCTCAACCGTCGTCACCGGGTAACCCAAACCTGTATCGTAGTTTTGTACAACCGCGCTGGGGCTGTAAGCGTTGTGGGCCTCAACGCTATAATCGACCCCCATACCCTGCAACATATAACTAAAGCTGCCACAGCTGTTCGTCAAATTGCTCCCGGACAATTGAAATTGTGCTGGATAGAAACGACCTATATTGCCACTGGTAGAACCGGTTACATCGCCTGAGGTTAAGTAGTTGCCACTGGCTATGGATGCGTAAGCGGTAAACGTACCCACTTCACTCCAGCTAATATCCATTGCATCAAACTCACCATCAGTGGCGGTTAAAGCAAAAGACCCCTGCGTTAAAGAGCCATTAACACCAGCGGGGAAAATTAAATCTTTGAAATTTAATTCTACCGATTCCCCGGCACTTGTTTCTTTACCAAAATTGGGGGTTACGGCATTGGCTGCATTAGGTGTTGCTGCCGCTCTTTGATTAACAGCGCGTACCGTTACCGTGAAATCTTCGCCAGCGGTAATAAAACCATTACCAGCACTGGTTGTTGCTGGGTTTGGCGTGCCACCACTGGACTGAACACTCACCACGTGTAAATCGTAAGGTTTAACCACAAACGCATTACTTTCGCCGTTAACAGCCACCGCGGCATCATCCCCGAAAGCGGGTATTGTCATATTAGCGTGCAATGTAATCTGGCCGGCATCATAATAATTCATTGAAAATGGCGCTTCACCCTGGGCGTCAAACGCCAAGTTAACAGATTCGTAAACAGCCACGCTGTTATTGGCGTTTTCCTCTATAGCGACACCGGCTATATTGAAGTCTTTATCGCGAATACAGGTATTAGGGTTATTGCACTCATACGCAAAATTAACCGCTATCGTCGCCGCACTATTAAGAGCGTTGACACACTCACCCGTTGAATTATCCGTAGCTATGGCTCGCAAAACTCCTTGATTGTATATAACACCCGCAATTTGATTAGGGAGATCATCACCTGAGCTATCGGCATTTCCATCGGCATTGGCATCATCGTAAAACCTTAAGCCAACATCGTTGAACACTATACTTATATCTTCCGTAGCATGGCCGTCAATGTCACTAAAGCTGCCATCGCTAACATCAATATCTAATGTAGCAGGCGTTGTGTAACGCAATGCCAATATTGCATAGGTTTCGCCACTTGAAAACTCATAGGAACTACCGGTGAGAGTACCCTGCGCATCATTGACATCAGGAATTACCCAACCATCATTGGTAACATTACTTCCAGAAATCTGGGTGGATAAGTTGATAGCTCCCCCATCATTAGAGATAGCATTATGATCGCTATCATGCGGCTCAACTCGGACGGAACCTGCCTCACAAGTAATCGATGGTGTTACCGGGTAAACGGCGTAATGCGTTACATTTTGTGGTGGTGTGTTATCACAGAAGTTAGGGAAATCCAAAGCACCCAGTTCATAAGTAATGACAGCGCCATAGTCAATGTGGTCAATATTAGCCCCGGACAACGCCCCCGTCAGCCTAGAGTTATCTTTAAACTCAAAGCTTCCCGCAGAATAAAAATATCCTTTTGCTTGAACATTTTTCTCCAACTTGAACTCTTCGGTGCTGGCATTTGAATACATCAACAATTGATTAGTACTACCCGATCTATTAATCAAGCTGCCATCTTTAAATTTAACTTGATTCTCTACAAAAATCTCAACCACACCAGAGCTAACGGTAAGAACAGATGACTTTTCTGCCGTGAATATTGTTTCAATCCAATAGACTCCAGCAGCCATAATGACTTCAGCGCCCTCTTTCAACACTAAAGATTCAATAAAGTATTCATCTTGATCACCACTAAAGGTTAAAATGTTATCGTCGTTCACTACAAGCTCACCATATACAAAAGTGCCTGACGCGCCTAACGTCGTGTCATTGTTTATGGTTAGGTCGGCTCCACCATTTCTAGTCTCAACAACGACATCAATTTTTTCGGCGGCATTACCGTTTACTGTACAGTCGTCGACCGCCAAGACCTCAGTAGAACCACATAGCAGCTCTATCGCATCGTTATTTTCGCTTATAATTTGGGTCGTCGTTAGGCTGGTCGTACTGTTGACTATTTTGGCGGGATCGATACCATTTTTTAAATGCACCTTGATAAAACCCGACGGGTCATGTGTTTGGATACCCGCAGGAAATACCGCTTCACAGGTACCACCTACTGGAGGTGTTGTATCACCCTCGTTACTACCACCTGGTGTTTCATCAATATTATTACCTTGCTGAATTGCCCAGTCACCGGTTCCATCAGGGAGACGACCAACAGACTTGGTGCCATTATTGGTTCCTGATACGTCTATATCATAAATATAACCGGAACAATTATAACTGGAAGTATCGAATCCATTGACGCTTAAAACATCAATAGCTGCGCCAGAAACATCCAGTAGGGCCACCGAGAAACCATCTTTAAAATCTAAGTGACTGTCCACAAAATCTTCACCGCCTTCAAGTATCCACCAAGGGTCATCACTTTGTAAATCACCGTTAGCGTTCACACTTGACGCCAAAAATGATATTCCAACCTCACACCCAGAATCATCACAAACCTCTAACGTCCAAGATGATGAGGAAGAAGTAAATGTCGGCATTTTAACTTCAATAAAAGAAGGATCACCGCCCTGACTTTGCGCGACCTCGTTAATCACGGCATCACCAAGGTCAGCGGAGCAGTTACCACCACCGACGACAATTGCGTTACTTACTGTAGCTGCGGCGCTGAACCCATTAGTACAATTTTTTTCATTATAAGCGGTAACCGTAACAGCATAACTGCCACCACTGTTCGGGGCGGTAATATTATAAGACTCAGAATAGGTATCAGCCCCATGGTTATGGTGTTCTGGCGTTGTGCAGACCGGCGCCTCACTGCCAATAACGTATTCTATTGAATGCCAATTACCCGATTTTTTATCTCCATCTTTAACCGTAGTGACCGTAACGTCCATCACCAGAACACTGCCACCGACAACGTTCACGGTGGAGCTGCCACCACCATCAAATGTTACAGAGTCAACCGTCAAACCCGCCCAAACACTCCCAACAGGAAGAAAGAAGAAAATTAAAATCGCTATTATTTGTTTCTTCATTACGTATGCCTATTTACGATCATTAATTAAGCCTGAGTCGATAAAATGAAGCAATATGAAAAAAACATCAATTATACAGCCGGTAAATAACGAAACCCATAACTCACCTTCTCGGCTAGCACCAACAACTAATGCACCGGTGAAATCATTAAAGTGATGACGCAATATTTGTTGGGATTCTGCCACACTTACAGATAGGCTCAACTGACGTTTCACACTTACATACCTCAACATGGCTCACTGAGCTACTGAATAAAAGACGAAACGTCGATGGTACGCTGCGCCGAGACATCACCCGAGCCACAACTGGCGGCGCTGCTGATACTGTAAAAACTGGTGGTGTTGCCCGCATCATTGCTAATCGCACAGCTCAGAGCAACCGAGCAGGAAACCAAGCCGGAGGCGGTTGCCGGGAAGGTCAGTGGTGTGGCCAGCGCGGCACAGGCGGCATCGGCATCAACCCGTGTCACCGTGGTCGCCACCGAATAGAACATCTGATTAAGCGCTAGCTGCGCGCCCGTCTCAGCGGCATAAAAAGCGGCGGTCGAGATCATTTCCTGGGGCACCATAATCGCTGTCTGTGCCGTCATCCGATTCAGGGCAGCGGCAAAACCTGCCATAACCACGAGAATAAAAATAGCGACGGGCATTAAAAAACCCCGCTGTTTTTTGCCTGAGTGAAACCCGCTGCGGCTCTTTTGTTTAGGGGGCAATTTATTAAGGGACTCTTTATTATGTAACTCTTTATTATGGAACATTGCGAATAAACACCGTGTGATTTAACACCACCGACTCTCCACCTTCAGAATACTGAAGGTGTATGTCCACCGTGCTGTTGCGATCCTGCGTACCGGGCGAGAGCACAAACGCCGCGGGCGCCGCCGCCACCCCCTGCGACATAAGAGAAGCACTGCCCGCAGGGTTACCCCCTGGAGCGCCATCACCCAGAGCGGCTGTATTAAATTCATAACCGCTGTAATACACCAGATCGGCGGCCTCCACACAAAAGCGCGCGGGGGCATCGCCAATAAACACACGTTGATTGATCGAGTTGCGCACAAACCTGTGGGCACTGCCCAGCGGCACACTGGTGATAGGCGCAGCGCCCAGAGCGCCCACATCCACCCTTGCTGCGAGCAGTGCCGTTGTATAAATCTCATCACTGGATAAAGGCGCCACCAGCACATGGGCCGCCGCCCCTAAACCCAAGGTAAAAGGGGCTGTGGCGATGGCATTTTGCAGCGGCGCGCCATTACTAGTATCGGCCACATCGCTGAGGTAACTAGCACCCGCCACCACCGGCATAAACTCAATGCAATTGCCCGTAGCACTCACACGTATGCTGTTGGGCACGGCAATACGCAACTGCCGGACCATACGCTCGATCGACTGACGGCCTTTTTGCACCAATTTACTGCGACTCTGCGCCTGATTGTAACTCTCGGTGGTGGTGATGATCATGCGTCCGCCGATCACGGAAACAATCGACAGCAAAATAATAACCGAGATGATTTCAATCAGTGTAAAACCCTGCTCGCGACGATTGCTGAAACGTTGGCGACCGCGCATTAGAAATTCACCTTGTAACCACTCAGGGTAAGTGTTTCGGCGCCTGGCATGGTCACCGTGACGGTAACACGCCGAGCCATCGCATCACTGGCCAAACCCAGCTCGGTACCCTGCTCACTGACCAGCACGGCAATCGTGTAGTTGCCATCACTGGTGTTTTCACCGTTGTAGTCGCCCACATCATCACGCGCAGGGTCTGCGGCCACACCCTGTATCGCCGTGCAGGCGGTAGGACCCGAATCAAAACTGCCACAGGCGGGTATACCGCCGGCGGGGGTATTTTCTGCGAACTTTCGCACCAACACTTCATCCAGTTTAGACTGGGCCAGCTCTAACGCACGCACGCGAATAATCGGATCAACGCTGTTAAGCATCGATTGATTGAATACGGAAAACAAACCCGTGAGGGCCAATGAAATTACGATAATAAACACGATCAATTCGATCAAGGTAAAACCCTGCTCGAATTGATTTCGTGAACGAGCACAATGGACTGACGGCCTACACAGTATTCCACTACGCCGAAGATATGTGTCAGTTTGCATAGCCACTGTCCGATACCGTTATGGTCGCACTGGCACTGCCCTTGGCGATCGAGAGGCTGGCTGACGAGGTACGGCCCAAGCGGTCGTAATCAAAGGTTGCCGCGCTCAAGGTCACGCCAAAAGGCAGATCAACAGGATACTGTGTACCCGCTATGAGCAAGCTTTCCGCCGGTAAAAAAATGCCGTTGTTATTAGCATCAAGACGGATATCCACCTGCGTTGCACTGGTGATCAAACGAATGCTATTAGAGCGTACCATGGCCAACTGCTGGGCAGAAAAAAGGGCCGCGACGATATCGTCGCGACCCGATTGGACTTGCTGTACACTGGTGTCTGTAATACGCGGCAAAGCATAAGCCCCGAGAACAGACATCAAGACCAATACAGTAATCAACTCGATTAATGTAAAGCCTTGGTGCTCTTTATACACAATGCAAGATCCGATGTTTAATTATTAAGCACCGATCATAGTTGCATTTGCAGTCGTGCTACTCGCTGTATGGGTTACAACACAGGTGTACGATGTACCAACAGTAGTGATAGTAGTAGCATCCACGGTAAAACCAGTGGGGATACCGCCAACGAGTATCGAAGCTGCCGCATCCGTGCAGGTCTCGCCTGCCGTCGTTATTGCGGCTGTGCCGGTGGTTATACCCGCCGCGGTTGCTACAGAAGCCGCATAGTTCAAAGCACTGGCGCTGGTAATACCCCCAGCAACACCTTGCACTGCTGCCGCCTCTGCCGCAGTCGACATATCAATAAACCGTGGTACAGCCGTAGCCGCTAACACGCCCAAGATAACAATCACCGCAATCAATTCAACTAGGGTAAAACCCGCTTGTTGCTTACTCATCGACTTACTCATAAAGACCTCTTTGGGATATATACTACTTTTAAAAACTTAAAGGATGTAACCCTTAAGTTCCGTTAACTGGCTTCCATAACCCCTATTTTAGATGCCTTGCGTCTCCCTGACAAAAGGTTAAAAACAATATTCAATTCAGCGCTAGAGCTGCCCTCCCACAACCACCTTTCCATTGATCAACGAATACTCAAAGTAATACTCTTCAGCACGTTTGGTAATAAGCCTATAGCGGCATACCTCCTGTTTCGGCGCATCAACCCAGTAGCTCACCCCGCCCTTTCCTTCTGGGAAGGTATCGGGGATGACCGCTGGGTTTTGCAATAACGACTCCCACAGCTGCCGACAAACATTAAGCCCCCGAGCGGCGGCGCTTACCTCCCCTTCAGGCCAGCCGTAACGGTTCATGCGCAACTGGAAGCCGTCTAAGTCTATCCGCTGCGGCCGCCCAGCAATCGTCCACTGCAAGTGTGCACCTGAGGTCGCGGCGGCAAAGCGGCTGGCCAACATAGCCAGACTGGCCTTGCGTGCATCTTGCATCAATTCAAAGTAGTAGGTCATGGCCGATACAAACAACACGCCAACCAAAACCGATACTACTACCAGTTCTAACAGGGTAAAACCCCGCTGAGCGTATTGTTTTAACGCACCGACTGGTCGATTTATCCCACTCGGTCTCGTCGCCCTGCTGCCAAACACCCAATATTTACCCATCATTGTTGAATACTGTGCATGTTCCACATGGGAAGGAAGATGCCCAGCGCCAGAATCATGACAAAACCCGCCATCACCACAATCATAATCGGTTCAATTTTATCGCTTATATTTTTCAGGTCGTAATCCACCTCACGTTCGTAAAAACCGGCTACCTCCTCTAGCAGGGTATCCACCTGCCCACTCTCCTCACCCACCGCAATCATTTGTAAAACCAGCGGGGTAAACATATTGGCCTGGGTGTGGGTGCGCAGCAGGCTATCACCTCGCTCAACGCCCAAACGTATGGCGGTTATTTTTTCGGCTAAAAAGGCATTGTCGATCGCCCTGGAGCAGAGCTCTAAAGCTTGGGGTAAAGGTACGCCCGATTTAAGCATCAAACCAAAAGAGCGTGCGTAGCGCGCCATTAACGCCCGGGTAATGATGTCACCAACAATGGGCAGTTTTAAGCGTTTGTCGCCCCACCACACTGCGCCCTCGCCGGTTTGAATGTAATACTGAAAACCTTGCCACGCGGTGATGACGGCAACGAGCATGTAGGGCCAGTAGTTGACGAAGAAACTCGAGGTTGCCAACAATATCCGTGTCGGCAAAGGTAGCTCAGCATCGAAACTGGCAAACATGTCGGCAAAAGCCGGGATCACCATGGCGTTAACCACCGCCAAGGCAATCACCAGTGCAATCAAAACAAAGCTGGGGTAGCGCATGGCCGAGGTGATGCGTTTTTTAGTATCGAGGTCGCTTTCCAGATAGCTGCTCAGCTGATCAAAAATAGCCTCCAACTGGCCAGCGTCCTCCCCTACCTTCACCATATTAATATAAAGATTATCGAAGACATCCCGGTGCTGTAGCATCGCGGTGGATAACTGTACGCCGGTTTCCAGCTCGTCCGCCAAGCCATCCAACACTCGGCGCAACTTGGGGTGTGCCATCGACGCCGCTAAGCCACGCAGGCCCCGAATGAGCGGAATACCTGCTTTGGTGATGGTGTAGAGCTGGCGCGTCAGCATAATCAAATCCTCAACGCGCACCTTCTCTTGCCCCGACACTTTCAGCCACCACTCGCCCACCTCTGACTTGGGTTTAGAGGGTTGAATATTAATCGGGGTAATGCCTCGGCTCGACAGCTGACCGGCCACGGCATCCTTTGACACCCCCTCCAGTGTGCCGCTCACCCGCTGGCCTTCGGCGCTACGGCCCTCAAAGGCAAAGCTGCTCATGCGCCGGCTCCTGCTGAAGCCTGATTGTCTGATGCTTGATCATCGAGTTCATCGACGTTTTCATCTTCAACCTGCGCTGTGACTCGCACCACTTCTTCCAGGGTTGTTATGCCCTGCAGCGCGTAGATGAGAGCACTTTGGCTCAGTGGGCGATAACCCTCATTTTTAAACGCCGCAGTATTAAAGTCCCGCACACTGTTATCGCGCAGGGCATTGGCCATGTCACGATTGACTTCAAGCAACTCAAACACACCGATGCGACCGCGGTAGCCGGTATTAAAGCAGTGCGGGCAACCGGCCCCATGTTTTAGGTTGCCACGTTTATCCTCTGGCACCCTGCGCAACAGCTGTAATTCACCAGGTGTTGGGCTATAAGGTTGAATACAGCTGCGGCAAATACGCCGAACCAAACGCTGCGCCACCACGGCTTTTAATGAAGCTGCGACCAGGTAGGGATCGACATTCATATCAATCAAACGCAGCGCCGAGGTCACCGCATCGTTGGTGTGCAAGGTAGACAACACCATGTGGCCGGTCATGGCGGCGCGCAAGGCGATCTCGGCGGAAGCGCCATCGCGGATCTCGCCAACCAACAACACATCGGGATCTTGCCGCAAGGTCGCACGCAATACCGTGCTGAAGTCCAAGCCAATTTTCTCGTGCACCTGCACCTGGCTGATGCGCGGCAGACGATATTCCACAGGGTCTTCAACTGTGATTATTTTTTTGTCGGGGGTATTGAGCTCAGACAATGCGCCGTAGAGGCTGGTGGTTTTACCACTGCCCGTCGGCCCAGTGACTAAAATCAAACCGTAAGGACGGTGTATCAATTCGCGAAAACGCTTAACGAAAGGCGCCGGCATGCCCACCTTATCGAGCGGCAATACGCCCTCTGTGTGATCGAGCAAACGCATCACCACCGATTCACCAAACTGTACGGGCATGGTCGACATGCGCACATCGATATTGCGACCTTTAACCCGCAGGTTAAAACGTCCATCCTGAGGCAAACGTTTTTCGGAAATATCCAAACTAGCCATCAACTTTAAGCGCACCACCATTGCCGCAGCAATACGCTTTTCATTCATTACCTGTTCGGTGAGCACGCCATCGATACGCATGCGGATGCGCAACACCTGCTCATCCGGCTCAATATGAATATCAGAAGCCTTGGTACTGATCGCGTCTTCAAAAACAACCTGTAACAACTTAACCACGGGGGCTTCGCTGTCAGCAGCGTCAACCATGATGTCACTGAGGTCAACGCCGCTGTCTTCCAACTCATCATCGAGTTCTTCGGCCAGCGAAGCTATAGCACCTGCGTGGCTGTATGCGATGTCGAGAATATCGAGCAGCTCAGACTCACGCACAACGGCTGGTTTTAACGGCTGACCGACCGATTTCGCAATATCATCCAGTGAGAAGATGTCCGTCGGATCGCTCATGCCCAGTAGCAAACCGTCGTCATCTTCACGCAGTAGCATGACGCGATAACGCCGAGCCACTGTCTCCGGCAGTTTTTGCACCAGCTCACGGTCAAATGGAAAATGTTTTAATTCAATAAAGGGGTAATTCAACTGCTTAGACAGCAGCGTCAGTAAACTGTTTTCTTCTACAAAACCCAGATCGATGAGGGTTCGACCGAGCTTGCGCCCATTGGATTTTTGTTCCGCCAGCGCTTGGTCCAGTTGCTCAGCGGTAATAAACTGCTGTGCAACGAGAAGGTCACCAATACGAATACGCTTAGCAGCCGTCAAATCACACTCCTAAAGTTAAAAATCGTAGAAACACTCATATTCATCATTCTTAACCCTGAAGCCTAGACAAAGCGTCAATACGCTTATTCACATAGGCGCTGTAACTTACAGGTTTGGGCGTTAAACGCCTAACCTGGCGGAATGCCTGTAACGCCGCAGGAGCCCCCTGCCCATCGCGGGCCATGGCCAAGCCCAACCAATAGCTCGGGTTAACTTTATTGTGGGCAACCAAGCGTTGGTAAAGCGCTTGGGCTGATCTGTTCTGTCCCAACTTATGGTAGAGCGCCGCCATCAATGCGTAGTATGCCGGGTAGCGGCTTAACCCAGGCTGTTGCGAAGTCAATGAGCGCATGGCGCCTTTTATATCGCCGCGCTGAATCAACAGCTGTGCCACCAAGTAAGAGAACTCTGCGCCAGGTAAATGCTGAGCTTGAACGAGAAGTGATTCAGCGTCTGTCAATTTTTGCTGCTGAATATAGACACCAAACAAAGTTTGTAGACTGACCTGTGAGCGGGGCTGGGACGTGACATAGGCCCTTAACATATCTTCAGCTGCGGACAACTGCCCAGACTTCAAGAGCTGGCGAGCTTGCTGGGCAAGCCGCTGATCGTGCGTCTGCTCACTGACAGAAACCGCGTTTTTACCTGTGGCCTGCGCCGCTGCATCTTTACGCTGACGCTTGTCTTGCTCATAGGCTTTTGTTTGCGCCATGGCATCGCGCACTGGTTTTTCTTTATGTTCGGGTACCGAGGCGATGACCGCTTCAATATCAGCTTGTGAGGCGCCAACCGCTCTGGCACTTTTTGCTAACTCAGGCACCTTGTAGTAATAATTTTTGCCAATCACACGGCGTATTAAACCTAAATAGGCTTGTTGAATAGCCATGATGCCCGCCAGCGCTGCGGCATTGTTTGTTTCTTTTGCTAACACAACTTGGTATAAATCATATGCATTATCGCCTTCAGGCTCACGGTAGCGTTGCAACTCAAAGGCCCTGCGCGCCTGTAATAATAAGTCATCGACGGAGACCACTGGAGCGGCTACAAGCACCGGAGCGTCAAAGCTAAGTATCTGCTCGCGGGTAGGCTGAGTTAACGCAATCGGTGACTCTGCAGATTCAGCAGTTATCGCAAGTGGATTCCCTTCAGGTGCCAATTGAAGCGCAGAAGCGCTTGGGTCATCAACCGGCTGAATAGAATCAACAAGTTCGGGGAATTGAGTTCTCACATTTGAGTCGCCCACCGAGCTAGAGGAAGCCTTTTCTAGCGTATTAACTGGCGATAAAACCGCGTCGTCGAGTACCGCTAACACCGCTGATCCGCGCTCTTGCAGCTCTACCACCTTGTTAGTTTTAAACAGGGGACTCACCACGGTATTGACCACCTTCAGCGGTGGAAGCGCCAACGATCCAAGCTCATCAACCGCTGCATTCTCACTCGCTTCGCTTGCCGAGCCCTCAGCCTTGTAACCCGCTGATGTCATTCCCAAAAAATCAGCTGTATCAGGGCTCTGTAACACCTCAGCCACCAGCACCTGCTCGGAAGGACTCGAGGGCGACGTGATCAGCACCGTCGCGGTTGAAGGCTTGCCGCTAGCAATCACAACCCCAGTGCCCACAACCAATAAAACCAGAAGGCCTGAGGCAAAAAAATACGCTGGGGCGTGCTGCCACTGCTGACGCCCCAGGTCCGGCTCCCCAGAAATTTCAGACGACAAACCAGACGGCAGCGAATTAGCGGCTGGTACCTCCAATGACTCGCCAAGGCGAACTGAAGACGAGTGAGTTACTAGTTGCAGGCCATCATGACTCGGCTGCCAGCGAGCATCAAGATCCTGTAGCATGTCATTAACCAAACTCATAGCACACTCCCAAACCAAATGGGTATCACAAGCGCCGCCGATACGCCGCCGATAACGGGCCATAACAAGTGCCAGCGCAACGCCAGTAGCTTACCGAGACCGGTTGTTTCACTGGTGTCGGCAATCGCTTGTGCCATATGGACGGATCTAACTTGGTGATCACCCTTACCATAAGCAACCAGCAGCGCTTTATGGGCGACGATATTAATAAGCCTCGGTACGCCACCTGAGGATTTCGCGAGCAACCACTCGGCAGAGGGCGAAAATAACGAGGCATTATTACCTGCGGCGACAAGCCGATGCTTAAGGTAGCGCCGCGTGCCTAACGTGCTGTATGGCCGCAGGTATTCAGAAAATACAATGCGTTGCTTTAATTGGCGCAAATCGGGCCGGTCCAGCAAGGTATCCAGCTCTGGCTGTCCCAACAAAACAATCTGCAGCAGTTTGCGTTTCTCCGTTTCTAAGTTTGTCAGTAAACGCAGTGACTCAATGGTTTCACGCGGCATGGCCTGCGCTTCATCGACCACCAAAACAACCTGCTTTCCCTTGCGCGCCAACTGTAATAATCGTCGATAAATGGCCAGTAACAATTGATGGTTTGGCATATCAGGTGTGGCATCCGCACGAATCTCCGACGCCAAAAACGCTTTCAATTCATCCGGTGACAAATAAGGGTTGGGGATGTAGCAGGTATAGCACGAATCCCTCAACATCGATAAAAGCTTGCGACAAATCAGTGTCTTACCTGTACCGACTTCACCCACAATTTTGATAAAACCTTCACTGTGTTTAATCGATACAAGAATAGTATTAAGCGCATCGCGATGACTTTGCTGGTTAAAAAAGAACTGTGTATCCGGCGTCAGGGAAAATGGTCGTTCGCTCAGGGAAAAATGATCTAGATACATAGCACACATACTTTCAGCTCCCCACTATTGCCCAAAAATTTGATGTTGTTGATCGGCCAAACGTTTGGCTCGATCACGACTGGATAGAATGTCACTGCGCCACGCCTCGTTGTCATTCACGACGACAGGTCGCATCAAGATAACCAGTTCCGTTTTTATCGTGCCTTCGGCTCTCGTCTTAAACAGACTATTCACAATGGGAATATCACCGATCCAAGGGCGCTTACCCTTCTCATTGCTCGTGCGCTCCTGCATCAAACCGCCCAATACAACGACCTGCCCGCTTTGCGCCCGCACAATGCTGTCTGACTCTCGAATTTCTCGCAGCGCTAATGGCAACGAAAACTGGCTATCGCCAACGGTTAGGTTCTTTATTTGGTCTGTCACTGAGCTCACCACTGGATGAATGTGCAAGATCACCTCATTGTTATCGGCAATCTGTGGGGTCACATCCAAAGCAATGCCGCTGAAGAAAGAAGACAGTTCAATGTCTGGGGTGCTCGTTGTCGACGACGCATTGGATACCGTATCGGTCGATAGGCCCGTGACAAAAAACTCATCGGAGCCAACACGAATCACCGCTTTTTGATTATTGACCGTTGAAACCCTTGGGCTCGACAACACTTGCACCGAGCCTTGCGTTTCAAGGAGGTCGAGTACTTGAGAGATATCATCCACCTTGATAATGGACGAAAAAACCTCGCCAACCGCCTCATTTATATTGCCTATTTCACTGCCCGAGAAGGTCTCAACATTATTACCCAGCACAACTTGACCGGTAATTTGTGACCAGTTGATACCCGCTTGAAAGCTGTCACTGAGTTTCACTTCAAGAATTTTTGTTTCCAGAATTACTTGACGCTTGACGCTTAATTCAGAACGCTCCAAAAATTCACGCACGGAGTTCAGCTCATTGGGCAGCGCTTTCACCACAACGAGCCCGGCTTGTGGGTTCACCATGACCATGCGATCACCACTGTCGCCGTCCACCATTGCCATGACCGTTTCTTGCAGCGATCGCCAAAAATCCGTTTTGTTTAACGTTTGAATACGCGACCCTGGCGTGATACCACTAATGCCTGCACCCGACTCGCCGCCGATACCCGCCGCAGACAGGAGATTGGCCTCCTGAGAGTTGCTGTTGTTCGAGCTGCTGCCGTTATCGTTATTCGATTCTATTTTACCGATCAACACACTGGTATCGGATACGCCTACACGCTGCACATCCAGGTAATCGATGCTGAATATCTCTGTGCGCAAAGCGCGCGGGTAGATCGTATAGATTGAACCGCTGCGTTTGAATTCAAACCCATAGACATCACGGGTGACTTCTAACACCTCATCAACGGTGACGTTACTCAGCTCAAGGCTAATGTCACCTGTGACGTCTGGGTGTACAACAACGTTGGTAGCGGTTCCAGAGACAAGACTGATAAAGAAACTCTTAGCGGGAACTTCCTGTACCGAGATGTCAAAAGCTTCCGTCACGGGTGTCGCCAATTCCCGCTGGTGAGAAGCCTGTAAAGCTTGGCTAATCATATCCGGCGCCCCTGGTGTAGCAGCAGCGACAACAACCTGTAATGAGTCCTCTAAAGCCTGCTCTACGGCCCCCGCTGTATGCGGCAATGGTGATTGGCAGGCCGTCAGTAGCACGCTTGCCAGCAATATAGCTCCGCGCTCTAAAATAAAACCCTGTTGCTGAACACGTTTACCATGCCCCCACGCCAGATTGAATATCATGGTTCACCAGCCTTTTTCATGTTGAGCGGTTTGCTCACAAACAACTGCTGACGCTTACCTTTTGCAATAACGGTCACACTGCCCGCCACAATATTGATCACTTTCGCGCCCGCGACGGACTGATTCAGGCTCACTGTTTTTCCATTAATGGTCGCCAAACGACGCCCCGGCGCAATCAAAACGGACTCCAATTTTAATGGGCTATCATCCGCTTGTCTCAACACCACATGGTCCAACGGCTGCGTAGGGTCACGTAGTACCTCACCCTGAACTTCGAGCGTTGATAACGCGGTCACGGTACCCAGCAACACGACTAAGCGCGGTACACCGGTGAGCAATTCACTGTGCACTGAACAGGCCCTCTTCAGTCGACAGGGTATACACCACGAACTCAACCCGAGCGTTAGGATAATCATGCACCTCATAACTCAACTGTTGCCAAAATAGTCGCCAAGGCAATGCCTCTAGTGTTGTTAAGTACTTTATGACTGGAAAAAACGCCCCTTGCAGCGAGACACGTACTGAGTGTTTAAAAACACCCGCCGACTCGCTGACAGTGTTATGTTCAGTTGTCTCCATAACCCCTACTGAATTGGCCTCGGCTGCGCTGGGACGGGCCGATACAGTGCTATTGCTTTGTGCCTCTTGCTCACGTGGCCGCCCCACCAACGACATTTCGCTGATGGGTAAGGTTTCAACAGCCGATAATTGCAAGGCCCCGTTACGACTCAGCACATCTTGTAACAACTTCGGCAACTGCTTTGCAGGCACAAGTCCCACCGTCAATTGCGCCAACGCGTTGTCCAAGCTCACCAGACGCTGTTTTAAGCTATCAAGCTGACGCTTTTTCACTTGGTCTGGGTCCATATGAATACCTTCTTCATAAGCCTTTTTAAGACCCGTCTGTACCAGGGTATCGGTTTTAAGTTTTTCCGCCTGCTGCTTCAGCTGCTGCTGTTTGACATCCATAGGCGAAAAAAACAGAGCACTAAAAAGCATGTAACTGATCACCAGCACGCTCGTCAGTAACAGCTGACGTTCACGCTGACTCAGCGCTTGGATTTTCTGCAGTAACTGTTCATGACTCATGGCTCAAAACTCATGGCTGCTCAGCCTCTTGCAAGACTTCGTTCATGCTGAAGCGCAAACGCTGTTCTTCACGCACAATACTCAATGACCCAAAGTGGCTATCGCTGAAACTGCGATCACTTTGTAAAGCCTGTAGATAAGCAGGTAAAATGTGCGCCTCTTGCACTTCGCCCTCAAGGGCTACAAGGCCACCGCCCTGCAGTAAAGCAAAGCTCTGCAGGTGCAGAGCATCATTACTGTGTCGCGCCAAACCCTGCATGGAACCTGAGAAACCCTCCTGATTGCCTAGATTTTGTCCACTGATCAAGCGGCTGATGGCCTGCCGGCGCTCTACTTCGATGGCTATACGAGCCATTTCTCTGTCCAGTTCGGCCGCGCGACTCTTGGGCAAGCGTCTCTTAAGCACCTGAACCTGCGCAGTCAATTGCTCTAGCACCCGTGTATTGATACTTAACTGCTGCTCTAATACCGAGTTTTGATAAGCCTCATGAACCAGCAGCAGCACCAACAGCAACAACCACACCCCCGCGCCGATACCTAGGTACCTAGGCGAAAACCAGTCCACCTGGGGTCTCAGGTGTGCAACATAGAGATTAACTTGTTGGCGTTCGCTCATGGACAATCTATAACTCAATTAAACGTGTATACATGGTCTTATTCCGCCACGGGTGAACGCAGCGCCGCACCAATAGCGGTGGCACAGGCTTGCAGTATGGAGTCATCCGTCGCGCCACTCAGCCTCAGGCCACGGCCAATATTCAGCACACTAAA
>Ga0209081_1000856_pt1 | contig 18425 bp, 19 predicted proteins | sample GOMGulsemesocosm_4_FD_184636 | JGI IMG/M metagenome (GOLD analysis project Ga0209081, IMG submission 184636) | Methane-oxidizing microbial communities from mesocosms in the Gulf of Mexico - GOM15B Gulf of Mexico (SPAdes) (version 2) | ecosystem: Environmental > Aquatic > Marine > Cold seeps... | reverse complement strand
CCATCAGCGATATCAAGGATTACGACCTAGATAGAGCCAATAACAGTTTTATACGCTATCAAACCTTATGTGATGCCAATAATAAGATTATGAATCATACGGCTAAACTGCCTATTTTCACGGCTTATAATTTGGCTGACTACGGTGTTCATGCCAGCGTGGATGGGCAGAAATTTGCCACTAAATACAACACCATAAAATCCAGATATTCAAAAAAATATTTCGGCATGCTGCGAGGTGTGGTTTTATACTCACTAAATGCCAACCACCTACCGCTCTGCCTTAAGGTCATTGGTGCAAACCAGCACGAAAGTCATTATTTACTGGATATTGTTGAAAGTAATATCAGTGAAGTCGAAATTAAAGCCATTTCTGGCGATATGCACAGCATTAATCGTGTGAACTTTGCTTTGATGTATCTCTTTGGTTACCGCTTTATGCCACGCTTCACGAACCTATCCAATAAAGCTGACCATAAATTAGTTTATTTTGACGGTATGCCAATTGCAGGCAGTGACATTATTACACCTAGCAAAAAGGTCAATGAAACACTAATTATCAAGGAGTGGGATAATGTTTTAAGAATATTAGCATCACTCGCATTAAAAAAGACCACTCAAAGCCAGGTTGTCCGTAAGTTATCTTCATACACTAAAACCAACCCAACATTAAATGCACTCATCGCATTTGGTGAAATTATTATGACCGATTATCTACTTACTTATATTGATGTGCCTGAAGTGCGTAGTGTTGTTCAAGGCGCTTTAAATCGCGGAGAATCCTATCACCAGCTTAGCTCGACCATTGCTAAAGTCAGTGGAGGTCGGATGTTGAATGGTAAAAATGAAATCGAGTTAGATATCAATGCGGAAGCCATTCGACTCTGTGCGAATGCGGTTATTTTTTATAACGCCAGCTTGTTATCGATGCTTTATCAGCATTACTTGGATTCTGACCCGCAAAAAGCTAAAGAAATTCTCCGGTTTTCACCTGTTGCATGGCAACATATTAGCTTTATTGGAAAATATGAATTTTACGACAACAAAGAATTGATTGATATTCAAGAGGTTATGAAGAATCTGCTTGCTGAGTTTGAAAACGACAATTCCTCTGAAGAGCCTTAGTATAAAGGCTTGCAGGGTGGTCAGGAAACTTTTCGGTCTTTTAATTAATTAACCCCTTCATCCAATACTGCTTGTTTACTCGGCTCTAGTAAAGTATCTAAGCGGCGTAGTACCACCATTGGCGAGATAACATCCCGATACTTACCGCGTACATAAACGTCGCGTAAACAGTCATCAGCAATAGACCATATAAATGAGATAAGTTTGTTGTACGCGCTGTGATCCATTGTTTAATTTCCGTTAAAGAGCTCTGAGGTGTTATTGTGTTATTGTGCTTTTATGCACATATGTATTTATAATTTTACTTCAATTGTAGTTCGGTAGGTGAATTTACATGAACACTAACAGCTACATCAGGATACTCTGAAATTGCAACCAGGTAATGAACTACACTCATTTTTAATGATCAGGGGGAATCATGCTATTAAAAAAAATAACTATTTCAGGATATAAGAGTATTTCTACAGACCACCCCCAGACAATTGAATTTGAACCTGATATAACAACTTTCATTGGGCATAACGGAACTGGAAAAAGTGCAGCATTAGAAGCTTTAAATAAACTGTTTGCTATTGATCATTCTTTGCGTGGGATCATGCCTTACGATTTTTATTTGAAAGATGATGCAGATAAAGATACACCTAGAAATATATTGATAGAGGCATGGTTTACTTTATCAGGTATTAGTGATAATCCTTCTATACCTCCGTTAATTAATGGATTAACCGCTTCAAGTACTAGGGGAGAGATAATTTTTAGGGTTCGTTTGGAAGCGAGTTTGAGTTTTGATTACAACCCTTTAGGCGATGTGGACGAGAATATATGGGTTGTCGATGGTGATATGGAGGAAGCCGAAGAAGATAATAAACATCGATTATCATCTGCTCTACGGAATGCAATTCAAGTTACCTATATACCAGCGAATAGAGATCCTTTAGTTCAATTAAAGTTTTCTTCTCAAGCTATTTTAGGTCGCTTGCTCAAAGCTATAAAGTGGTCGGAGGGTGAGCAGGAATCATTTGAGGAAAAAGCACAGGAATTGAACCAACTAGCAACAGACAACCCTGCTCTGAAGCAAATTACTGAAGCGATAAATAATAACTGGCAAGAAATATACAAAGGTCGTCACCTTAACCAAGCAGGCCTTAATTTTCCTGTAGGGGAAGTAGATGAAATATTGAAGTTGATACAACTTCAATTTATGCCTGATGCGACAGGGAATAAAGTAGATACAAGAAGATTGAGTGATGGGCAAAAGTCTCTTGTTTATTTTGCTTTGACCAAAGCACTGTTTGATATAGATAAAGCGACTAGGAAAGCCATAATTGACAAGCAGCCTTCAAATTTTGATGCCGACAAAATGAAGTTGCCGATTTTTAGTTTGATCGCATTAGAAGAGCCAGAGAATCATTTATCGCCTCATTATCTAGGGCGCATTATAAAGCTAATTAAAGAGTACGGTTCTAGTGAGTTGTGTCAGTCAGTTGTTTCTACCCACTCTGCTTCATTGGTTGGGAGAGTTGAACCATCACAAATACGCCATTTCCGATTAGACAATGAAACCAAAAGCACCCACATTCAATCGTTAGCATTGCCTCAAGATGCTGATGAACAAGCAAAGTATATCAGTGAAGCTGTAAAAGCTTACCCTGAAATTTATTTTGCAAAACTTGTTGTTCTTGGGGAAGGCGACAGTGAGCAGGTTATTATTCCTAAGTTATTAGAACAGTATGGGGCAGATGTTGATTCACATTCTATTTCTGTTGTGCCATTAGGGGGAAGGCATGTAAACCATTTTTGGCGTTTACTGAATTCATTAAAAATACCATTTGTTACTTTGTTAGATTTTGATATTGACCGTAATGGTGGTGGTTTTGGTAGAATAAAATATGCTGTTAATCAGTTGCTTGAAATGGATGCAACAGAGAGCACGTATATAAATAGTACTATCCTACCTGACATACCTGATTGGACTGACAGCTCAGATCCGAATTTATTTACACTAAACTTTGATGGTGATGACAAAAATATTGTTAATGAACTGGAGATTTGTCATGTGTATTTCTCTAGCCCATTAGATATTGATTATTCAATGATCTGTGCCTTTCCTGATGTTTTTTGTCAAAAAGATGAAAGCTATGGCGAGCGCGGTCCATCTGAAGGAAAAAAAGATGAGGAGGACGAGGATACAGCTAAAAGGGAGGCGGCTTTACTAAAAGCTGTTCTTAAAAAAGGTAATATTGGTAAGAGGTTTGGTTTTGGTAGTGATTGGGAAAGAAATTTCCTTTGGTATAGATATCGTTTCCTTTCAAATAAAAGTAAACCAGCATCTCACGTTCGAATGTTTACAAAGCTTGAAAGCAAATACAATGCAGAACAAATAAAAGAAAGGTTACCGCCAGAGCTTAATCGGTTGTCAGAGCGAGTTATACAGCTTGCAGAACTGGTTGTAGAGTAATGGCTCAATGGTATCCTTCAGATGGTATCCAAGCTACAAAAGAGCTAATGGATATCATCACATGTGAAGAATCAGTCGCTGTTCTTGCTGGTGCTGGTGCCGGTAAAACAGAGTTATTGGCTCAAAAGGCTAATTACTTATTTTTTACAGATAAGTGTGTTTGGCCTAAAAGAATATTATCATTAACTTTTAAAACAGAAGCGCAACTAAACATAAAAGAAAGAGTAAAAAAGCGCTGTGGAGTCAAGGCTACTCGCTTTGACTCCTTTACCTTTCATGCTTTCTGCAAAAGCATTGTTGATCGGTTCAAAAATGCTTTACCTGAATCTAATCGACCAATAAATAATTACGATATTGTATTTTGCCGAAAAGATGCAAATGGAGTTGATAAAATTCTAATGGGTAATTTGTTATCCTTAGCAATCACTATTTTGAAAGCCAGACCTGATATATGTGATATGTTTTCATATTCATATAGTTATATATTCGTTGATGAGTTTCAAGATACAACCGACGACCAATATCTACTTTTACAGTTACTTTTTAAAAATACTAGCAGTTCACTATTAACTGTTGGAGATATCAATCAGAGCATTATGCTCTGGGCGGGAGCAAATAAAACCATTTTTACTGATTTTCTAAGCGACTTTAACGCGGTAAACAAATTTCTAGTTAAAAATTATAGAGCCTCAGAGGAAATCCAGGATGTACTTAATGTCATTCTCCAATATATTAAAGACCCATCTAAACAGTTAGTTGAGCTACCTAACCCCTCTCCAAACTGTTCATTTAACGTGTTTAGTGATGAATACCAAGAAGCATCCTTTATTGTCGAAAATATTAAGGCATTAATTAAGACCGGTATTAATGCAGGAGAGATTTGTGTCTTATCTAAACAGCAGTCACCACAATATACAGAGGTACTTAGGCAAGCACTTACTAAAGCCAGAATAAATAACCTTGAAATGTCTGAGCTACAAGATGCTTTAAAGGAGCCTCTAGGGCAGCTATTTTCATTATTTTTGAAAGCATTAGTCTGTCCAACCCCCAAAGTTATGACAGAGTTATATCAAATTAACTTGGCGTTAAATAAAATTTCCACGGGAGATGATAAAGAAGAAAAATTAACAGTCTCTCTAGTCAATTTTATATCCTTAAAACAAGGACTATTAACAACTGGTACGACAGTTGATGAGCTATTGTCGTATATTCAGAGCTTTATTCATTTTCTCGGAACGAAAAAGGTTAAAGGGCGTTGGAAGCAGTATAAATCCCCCGAATATTTTAACCAGGTATGGCAAGTACTTGAAGTTCATTTAAGAAATATATGCCACCAATCAGCCTCACTAGAGGATGCCTCAAAATTGTTTAATGCAGAGAATGCTGTCCAAATAATGAATATCCATAAATGTAAAGGCCTTGAATATCATGCGGTATACTTTGTAGGTATGGAGGATCAAGCTTTTTGGAATTATACAAATGAACCGTTTGAAAATAACTGTGCAATCTACGTAGCGTTATCAAGGGCTAAAAAAAAATTGACAGTTAGTTATAGCAAATATCGAGCTCATAGACTTAATAATAGATATGACAACAGAACATCCTCTACTAGAAATATTAGACCTATAGTAGACTTACTAGTTAAAAAATGTAAATTTGAGTTCATACAATAGGTGTAAGCGTGAGACATATAAAATATAGGTTGAAAATAACTTTGTTAGGCTATACTTGGAGTCTCCTCAACTCATATACAGATTAATACTGTCACCCAACTTCTTTTGAAATAACCTGGTAAAACGAATCAATATCTTCATCAATTAGCGCTCTATTTTAGAAAGTGATTTTTTACACTCTGGGGTCAACGCAGAATTCGGAACACAAACCCCGTTAAGGATTTTTTAGCAATTTATTCCCACTTTTTCGAAGCGATCCATCTGGCGAAACATACCGGTAAAGTGTTTGGGGTTAATTAACCAAAAGAACGGTTTGTCCTGACACCACTTTCAATCCATTGGTATTAGTGGCTTACAGACGAAATATCGATTTCAAAATCGCTAATAAAGTTATTTATAACTTATTGAATATTAAGTCTATTTTCGATATTATGAAATTAATATTCTAATGTCCTGAATAAATCACGATATTTAGAGAGATCAGAATAATAACTTTAACGCTTATACAGTAGTTATTCTACGGGGTCCTGAGATAAAACTAATTCCCTATAATTCTGATTTTCACAGGTTATCTTTTTTTCTGGCGGCTAGAATTCGATAGACAGTAGCCTCTCCAATGTTTAGCTGTTGAGCAATTTTCGTTTTTACTACGCCTTCCGCTACAAGGGAAACTACTTTTTCCCTTATCTCAGCCGAGACAGGCTTGCGCCCTTTATATTTACCAGCTGCTTTGGCTTTTTCAATCCCTTCACGCTGCCGCTCCAGCATCATTTCCCGTTGGGCTTTGTGTATCCATACCCAAATTAAGGATCCGCAAACCTACCTCTTTTTTCTCCAGAGTTTGGATAATCGTCATGAGCTCCGAAATTGATCTAGCAAGGCGGTCAAGTTTAGTGACAACGAGCATATCACCCTCTCGTGTAAATTCGATAGCTGCTTTAAGCTGAGTGCGGACGGCAACAGAAGATACTTGCTCTTGAAAAACCTTTGTACACTGGACCGATTCTAGTTCCTGTAGCTGTGTGTTAATCAGCGTGCAAAACTTACCAGGGTTCTGGGGAAAACAGCGTTGAAAAGTTTCCACCCCAGATTGTATACAATCCGATATTTTATCGGAGCATCCTGGAGTGTTAGAAATGGATATTATTGCAGAAGTTAGAAGACGACATTTTGTGAGTGGCGAATCAATTAGTTCAATTGCCCGTTCTCTTAAAATCTCGCGTCCTACAGTGAGAAAGCATTTATCAACTGAAATCGAGCCTGTTTATAAACGAGCTCAACAGCCGGTACCAAAATTGGGAGCCTTTAAGCCCTTACTGGAGAAATGGCTTGAGATAGACATCAAGTTACCTAAAAACCAACGCCGTACTGCACAGCGCTTATTTGAAGGTTTATTGGATGAAGGCTATACAGGTGCTTATGACAGTATTCAGCGGTTTGTTAAGCAGTGGAAAGTTGAGCATCGAAAATCCCCCGCTAGCAATCAAGCGATTATTCCATTAGCTTTTCCGCCAGGTGAAGTCTGTCAGTTTGATTGGAGTCAGGAAACGGTTGATATCGGTGGCAAGGAGCTTAAGATTAAGGTCGCGCATTTTCGTTTAGCCTATAGCCGAAAAATGTTTGTGGTCGCTTACCCGTGTGAAACGCTGGAAATGGTATTGGATGCACATAATAAGGCGTTTGCTTTTTATGGCGGTGTTCCTTTACAAATGGTCTATGACAACCTGAAAACAGTGGTTGATGCGGTGCTTGTCGGAAAAGAGCGAAAGTTTAACCGCCGATTTATGGCGTTAGCGAATCATTATCTTTTTGAACCCATTGCCTGCACACCCGCAGCGGGCTGGGAAAAAGGCCAAGTTGAAAATCAAGTGGGCAATATCAGAGAGTGGTTATTCACCCCGCGTGCTAAATTTGATAGCTTTGCTGATTTAAATGATTGGTTAGCGCTACGCTGTGAGGAACTGAGTCACCGAAAACATCCCACATTACCCTCTCAAACGACTGCGGATTGTTTTTTGCAAGAGCAGCCCTTATTACGCCATATATCAACACCCTTTGCCGGTTATATAGAGCACTTATTAAAAGTGAGTTCGACGTGTCTCATCAGGCATGACCGTATTTTATACAGTGTGCCGGCACAATGGGTAGGGAAGATAGTGTCAGTTAGAGTCAGCGCTTATTCAATCCGCGTTGTTGCAGAAAGTCAGCTCATTGCGGAACATCAGCGGTGCTTTAAGCGCGACCAAATTATTTGTAACCCATGGCATTACCTTTCAGTGTTAGAAAAGAAACCAGGGGCTTTACGCCATGGCATTCCCTTTCAAAATTGGGATTTACCGAGTGCTATTCAAGACATTAGAAAACAACTGCTTAAACAAGAAAAAGGCGACAAAGCGTTTGTTGATTGTCTATTACTGGCCAAGCTAATTGTCGTCTAATACTCCAGGAAAACTGCAAGATTATTCTGCATTACAATCCATGCTGGGCGAAGAGTTAAAAATAAATAGTATAAAAACACATTGGGCTGACATTTTACGTTTATCCACCTCAATACAACAGGGGACAGCAACCGCCTCATTACTTTTAAGAAAGTTGAGCAGTTATCCACGTCAGAATGGCTTAGCCGTTGCATTGCGGGAATTAGGTCGTATTGAGCGCACACTTTTTATTTTAGAGTGGCTGCAAAGTGTTGATTTTCGTCACCGTGTAACGGCTGGGCTGAATAAAGGAGAATCACGTAACGCTTTAGCGAGAGCTGTATTTCTTAATCGCTTAGGTGAAATTCGTGATCGAAGTTATGAGTAACAACGCCATAGAGCCGGCGGATTAACGCTTGTAACATCAGCCATTGTATTGTGGAATACAGTTTATATGGAGCGAGCAATCGATGCTCTAAACAAAGAGAATAAAGAACTTAATACAGATTGGTATCAATATTTATCACCATTAGGATGGGAGCACATTAATTTAACGGGAAATTACACTTGGCATGAAGACAAAAAGGTACAGCAGGGTAAATTCAGGCCTTTGCGCACTGAGAAAAAACCTTAACGGGGTTTATGTTCCGAATTCTGCGTTGCCCCCTTTTTCGCTTATTAATTAAAGTACTACTAGCGACTTCGGTTACTCAGTAGGTTGAAATAAATCCTGAACTCTTACTTTTAATGCTAAGGCCATTATAACTATTTCAATATCTGTAATTCGTCTGACTTGAGATTCAATTTTTGCCAATGTACCTCGGCTTATGTTCCATTCTAATAAATTACAACGAGCCACAAGCTGTTCTTGTGTTAATTTTTGACTCTCTCTAATTGTTCTAATATTTGGGCCAATTTGATTCATTCAATGCTCCGAATACGGGGCTTGATTTTTACAAATTTACTTCCTATAATTGCTCTGATAACGGAGCAATATATTTTAAAGCAGCCTTTTTCAACGAATAATTCTAGAGTTGAGTTGATTCCTGTTCTGACAATATGAAATAGATCACAGATCCCCATTTTACAAGCAAAGGGTGTAGCGCTGATTCTTTTACCGTTTATTTCAAGTTTCGTTTAATTCTAAGTAAGCTTTTTCTTGCTTCTTATTTTATCTAACGACATTTTAAAAATGTCGTTAGATAAATAAACTCGAAAATTGTTTTCATACTCAAAAAAATTAATACCATGGAAGTGACGGTTTGAAAAAAATAGTAGTAGTATTGATGCTGCTGATACTTGGAACAGGGTGTAATAATATCCACAAAACCAAATTAATACAGGCACAGAACGGCTCATTTTTCAACATTGAAAAATTTGAATATACATTTTGTGCAGTTTTTGCTTTGATTGGGAAAAATAATGACCAGTGGTCTTTATTAAAATTGAGTGCGGAACCAATCAAAGGGAAAAATAACGAAAATACTGATGTTTTATGTTTGGACCATAAACAAAATCGCATTCAACCTTATTATGAAAGTGCATTATTTAGCGGAAGTGGTCTGTCATTTGGTTGTAAACATAATGACTCTAATCAATCGCAATTTACACCGTGTAATAGTTTGTTATCCTCAGTTCTAATTGGGAACTCAGTAATGAGAAATACGCTGGGAGCCGCTTTAACATTAGGAAAAGCTTCAGGATTATTACTTGGGTTTAACTATACAGAAATAAACCAGGCAGTATCTGACACAGGATTTATGTTAAATGCCGCATTATTTATGTCCGAACAAAAACAAAAAGTTAGAGAGTTAGAAAAATTAAAGCAAGATAATTTGCGATTGGATCAGTACAGACTGGCATTTAATAACCTTAGAAAAACAATAGATATCAATAGCTTCTCACAACAATATCAAAACTTTGACCCAGATGGTTTGATCATAAAAGCGAATAAGCTGCGAGTTGGTTTTTTGAAAAATGAAAAGGCATTCGAAAAACAAGAACAGATCAGAAAAAAACAAATTATTCAGGCCAAGAAAAAAATTCAACGTGATTTTAATTTAAAGGTTCAAAAATTTCGTAAACAACTGGTTGTTGGTACTCATACGCATTGTGGGCTAGTGGTGGAATATAAAAAACCAGTCATAAAACTACAAACCATCGTTGGCGAGTATTGGTTGCGCGATGATCAAATTTATCCACCTCTCTATGCCGCTTGTCGGTTTGTGAATAATGTTTATCAAGAACCAATAAATAAATTTCGTTGATTCAGCTGTAAATGCGGCAAGAAATGTATTAACTGAAATACTTAATGCTAAGAAAATACAGGAAAGTCCTCAAGGAAAATTAGTGGCGAGAAATAAGGTGATGGCAATAGGTGAACGACTGCCACTACCAAATATTTTCCCTGCTTCTTTTCGTGATAATTCGCCAGAGGTGCGTTGATTACCACGTAAATGAAACACATAAATACTACTAAACTCATCGGCTAAACATTTGCGTAATCCATCAGCTGTATTGGCTTCTAAAAAGCCTGCGTTGGTAACAAAACCAATAATCCCACTATCACCTACTTTATCACTAGCCCAACGGATAGCACGTATATAAGAATCGTACAGTGCATTTTTATTAGTGGCTGTTGAGTGCAGGGCATTAGGAATCACCACATTTTGTAAGCCCCCTTTATAACCGCCCTAACTTTAACCTTTCTATTACCAACTTTCTTAGAAGTATTTTTGCAAGACTGAACTCTTGGTGAAGAAAGTTATCAACTTGAGTTCGCTTTTCTGCATCATCAAAAAACACAGTAATCATATTTTCATCGACAATATATTCACCCGTATATTCCAGACCATCATAGGTAATTATTATTTCGTTATCCATGCTATTTAACCGCCTTATTAATGGCTTTAAATAATTCTTCAAAGCGTTTTAACGTGGAGTCATTCAGTGAATCTGGTGGGTTACTTGCGAAATATGAAGAAACCGCATAGTGGTTAAATCCTCCACTAGGTCTTAGGGTAATATCTTTATCTTTTAAGTAGGCTTCAATTCGGGTGACTATACGAGGACGATCAGGAAGGTCAGATTCATTAATAGTGTTACCTTTTAGTTGAGAAGAAAAAGTTTTATTAAAATATTCTAGGTAAAATATTGGATCGAAAAGGTCTTCAGTATCACTTGCTTGTACATCTTTACCTATTTTAGTTAGATCTCTAAACTGGGAAGCATTGAATATTACTTTAGAATTAATAATTTTTCCTTTTATAATTTCTTCTAGCTTTTGCTCAGGCCTCCCACTGTAGTCATGAAGTACAGCAATCTTTAAACCATTGGCTCCAAGTAAAGCGATAAAGGTAACAACATTATCAAGACCTCCAACAGGAACAATAGTTATATCATCACGAAGCCCAGTCATGCCTTCTGATTCAAGGTGAGAAGAAAGTGCTTTCAAGTAAATTAAGTCGGATGCCCCCTCAACCAAAAGATTTTTTTTGGCAATAAATAAGTTTTGTGCAACAGTCCAGCCAAGTGCGGCTTGCAGAGGAAATATTGTTCTAGGATCAGACCCTGAAAGGTTGTCAGAGATAACCGTACCAATTTTATCTTTATCTTCAACCATTCGAACTTGATGAAGACGTTCAGAATGCACCATAAAGGGTGAGTGGGTTGTATAAAGAACCTGATGCTTACCTGATAAGTCATCTATATAATCAAGGAAATCTTTTTGTGCTAAAGCGTGTAGTGCTAATGCGGGTTCATCAAGCAAAAGGATAATGTCTTTATCTGAGCCAATTTGTTCTTGAACACTATCGAACCAAGTAAGAAAACTAAAAAACCAGATAAAGCCTCGGCTACGTTGGTCGAATGGAGTTCCCACTTTATGTCGGCGGCTTTTAATACGAAGATAAAGGTTAGAGCCGTTATTGTAAGGCGCATCATCCTGAGGGTCTGTCTTAATATCTATTTCAACTTCTATATCTTCATTTTGTTTCCAAAACGCCATGATTTGGCCTGTAAGACTGATCGATACACTTTCAATTTGTGATTTTAATTCTTCATAGCCTTCACTTGGATTTTCAATATCATCAATTTCAATATCAGCAATTCTCAATAATGCCAAAATAGCACGGTGTGGCGGCTGAAGTTGCTCAGGGTCATTTTCTGCCAACTTTACACGTCTTGCTAAATCAGGAATATTAACTTTACTAGGTAAAATGTCATAATCACTGAAATAAAGAAACTGTGGACGCTTTGGTTCTAGCCACTCCCAAACTTCAAAACCCACCACTGAATCCCATTTTCCTGCATTTTCAATGCGCTCATTAATAGCATTTAAAAAATCGGTATCTTCTCCTGTGAAACTGGCATCTTCAAGAAGTTTGGGGATAGAACGAATAGATTTAGCGGTTACTAATTTATCTTTTACATCGGTACTTAAGTTAGCTTGGCTAAGTAAAGTCTTAATAACGGGAAGTTCATCAACATCAATACCAATTTGTATATTATTGTCATAAAGGTGTGTAACGGAAAATGTGAACTCGGAAGTTAACCCCGTGTTTAGTTCAACATTTAAATCATTAAGTTCATCATCATTAAGGTAATAGGTAAGTACAGTTGCTATGTGTGGATTTTGGCTATGCTGTTTTTTATATTTAGCTAAGTCCTTTCTAGGATAATCACTCGTAACATGAAATTTAGCCAGACTTTGAGCATCATTTGATTTTTCTAATGCCTTTAAAAACACGGTTTTTCCCGATTCATTCATCCCAACAAAAACGGTTACTTCATCATCAATTTTAACAATCTGTTGAGTGTTAATTGATTTAAATTTGCTAACGTCTACTGATGTAAGAAGCATTTTTTTCCTTTTGTATATTTAGTTTTGTAAATATGGGGTGAAATGAAAATTTAGTATTACTTATTCTGTCCGAACGAAATTATCTAAGATTGGCTTGATTCATAGTATTTATTAGGCTTAGCAACTAGCATTTTTCTGTAAACTTATCTATATCACTCACAGTTACTAAATATGCGGTATTTAAATACCCGCCACCAACTTACTCAACCTTTCCTGCCCCGCATGAGTATAAATCTGCGTAGTAGCAATACTTTCATGACCAAGCAAGGCCTGAATATCAATCAACTGCACGTCTTTCTCTAAAAGACGTGTAGCGTAGGTGTGTCTTAGTTTATGTGGTGTAACTTTTTTATCAATACCTGCTTTATCTATCAGCTTTTTTAAATAAGCCCGGGCTGCATGTTGACCAATTGGTTTGCCTCCTGGTTTCTTAGCAAACAGGTATTCATCACGGGATTTATCAGTTAAAGCTAAAGCCAATTCACGCATAAACCCTTCAGGCAATGGTACTTGCCTTTCTTTATCGCCCTTCCCTATTACTCTTACAGACTGAGCCATACCATCGACTACGCGAATATCACTTACTTTTAAGCCTAAAGCCTCGCTAATCCTTAACCCTGTTTTTTGAATCAAGGTAAACAGTAGTTCATATCGTTGGCGTATCTTAACTGAGGATGCCCTACTCCTACCAAAAATAGTATCAGGAATATCATCATAATTACGAGTGGCTTTCATAAACTCATCTTGTTCTTCTTGTTCTAACCACACAGGTATTCTACTAGGACGTTTCGGCTTATCAATTAAGTAAATTGGATCATCCTGTACATACTCACGACGTGATGTGTCAACACTTTTATGGACACATCATTAATCTTCTCTGATACTTTTTGAGTGTTTATCTGAAACTCATCTAAGTTCTCATTTTCGGAAATAAGAAGGATATGGCCTTTTCCGAGGTTAATTTCTATACCCGGATATACAACACAATCTAATTTTTTAATAATATCGTTAAATTGCCTAAAATCAAACATATCATGGTTTGTTGTGGCGATAGCATTTAGTTTGGCCGAACTGACATACTCACTTAGTTTTTCTAGTGAAAATGTAAAGTGTGTATGTGAAGATCTATTTTCTGCAATATTCGCTCCATGAGTAATTAGATGAAAGTGACTAACTTTTACTGCTGACAATTTTAGTGCTCCCCAAGAGCGGAAAATATCCCCTAACGCCCACATACAGTAAATGACTGGAGAGTAGGCACGAAATCCAAACAAGTTAACATGAATTAACTAGATAACCAGAAAAAATAACATTGAGCACTTGATTAAACTACCTAAGTAACACAATGCACTTGTGTTACTTACAGAGTATTGCCCACTATAATGCAAACCTTAAGTTCTCGCATAAACTAATAGTGCACTTAAATCTCCTTTATCCGCTAACCGCAAAGCAGCTAAATATTCCACTCGACTTTTTGACTGTAAAGTAAGATTGCCTTTACTTCCCCAGGTAAACAATGGCTGTTCCAATGACTTTAAAAGTAGATCAGCCATAATACGAGAATGACGACCATTACCGTTAGGGAAGGGGTGAATGTACACCATGCGATGATGAAGCCGAATAGCGATTTCATCTATTGGATAGGTGCTGAATTCAATCCACGCCTGTGCATCATCACATAAGTCCTTTAATTGAACCATCACTATCTCAGGTGGGGTATTGCCAATATTAACCTCATACAGCCTAAACTGGCCGGCCCAAGACCAAGATTTATCAAACAGGTGTTTGTGAAGTTTAAGACAAAAATCGATATTTAAAATATCAGCTGGCTTTCGTTTAGCTTTTAAAGCCCACTGTAAGCCTTGCTGAATATTCCTAGATTCAAATTGATCCAGTTGCCTTCTTGTTGATATATGTTTTGGTAGCAGACCATTCGCATCATCAGGTGTTAGTGGGGTAGCTCCTACTGGCAGATCATCATTGATCATAAGTCATCCCAAAAATCTCTAGGCCACTTCCGTAATGATTCATCAGCCATTATTTTAATGCTTTGTTCTTTAAAATCACCTTCTGTTGCTTGCCCCTCCAGCCCCATGTGCAATTCAGTATATTCATTCACCTGTCGGGCTTTTTTCAGCGCCTGTTTTTCTCGCATGATTTGTAAGCTCCCCTCCTCTGGCACTAAAGCATAAACCACTCGGCAGCCAAGACCATGAGCTGCTTTTTCCAGCGTTTTAATTGAAATAGATCCATCTATCTCGCCTTTCTCCATTAAAGATATTCTAGGCTGACTGAGGCCCATACGTTCACCTAACCCCCTAGCACTCATACCCAGAGTAGTCCTTATCTCATTAATCCACCCTTTTGCAGGCTTAGCAACAAATGTTAACGAATTAAGCTTGGCTACCGTTTCATCCAGCTGCTGAATAGTTAAGTCTTTTTCCCATGTCATAATAAAACCCTAATGAAATAAACTTTAATTCATTTTAAAATACAAATAAATAATAGGTTATTATATTTGTAATTGCAAATTCCACCGGCAATGAACTTCACAGGTTTTTCTTTATTTCCGCTAATATTTCATTCTAACCTTACTTCCTGTTATTGTTGTACGCTTTTCAAGTTTCCATTATTTCATCGTGTATGTGTCCAATAAACAAACCTAAATCACCTAGTCATGGCGGATCTCGTATTGGCTCAGGGCGTAAGAAAGGCTCGTCTGCCTATGGTGAGTCAACTAAGGCGATTCGTATTCCTGAAAGTATGCTGCCAACTATTAAGGGTTTGTTAGCGCAGCGTAAGTTGCAAGCTTCTATTAAGGCTAGTTCAGCTACTTTAAATGTTGTTAGCTTATCCATACCTGCTGAAGATCCGAGTACTGTTAGTGTGCCTTTGTTTATAGGTAAGGTAGCCGCAGGGTTCCCCTCCCCTGCTGATGACTATATTGAAAAGACCTTGGATTTAAATGATTTGTTAATTCAAAAACCAGCAGCTACGTTTTTTGTACGTGCCGAGGGTGAGTCAATGTTGGGTGCAGGTATTCATCCGAATGATATTTTGGTGGTTGATCGCTCGATAGATCCCGTTATCGGGGTTAATTAACCAAAAGAACGGTTTGTCCTGACACCACTCTCAATCCATTGGTATTAGTGGCTTACAGACGAAATATCGTTTTCAAAAGTGCTAATAAAATCATTGATAACCTCTTGAATATTAAGCACTTCAGCTCTGTTATAAAATTCATATTTACCAATGAATTTAATGTTCTACCAGGCAACCAGGTGATGAGATTAACTTTAATCAGCATTTATTCCCTGAGGTTAAAGAGCTAAAGGATATTAAAGTGCCGGGTAAAAATCACAAATATCGAGTTAATTATGATGCAGGTCGATACACTGAATAGTCAGTTAAAGCGTGTGTTGCAGAGATTACGCAGTAAATAACACGGTGTTCATCTACTGTAAATAATCTTTATAAATTAGGTCTTTTGACTAACCTTTATTACAGCCCCTTGGAATGAGCCATGAAGAGCTTGGTTTATCATGCTTCAAATAATCAGCAACGGGAATAGATTCACCGGTGACTGACTCAATTTTATCAACAGTGACTAAATAGCTGTCTAGTTTTTTACGTGTGGCCTTACTTGAATTGGGAACTATCCAAGCAATCACACGCTCATTTCTGATGATGACTTTCCAAAATGCATCCGGTGTTTTTACTCCATGTGATTTTACATAGTAATCAGCATCAGGGTTATTGCCCCAGATAACACCACCTATAATAAGCAGTTCATCTATGTCACGGTAGCATTCGGTAATTTCTTCTGTTAGCAGCCATGCGCCACGATTCATATTGGCGGCTTGCGGCAATATATTAGTCATGTAGTTAGACTGTTTAATCGCTTTCTTTGAGTAATCAAGGTGGTTAGCAGGGACTAAATGTCCACGATCATAACGCTGACCTTTTTTCTTATAAGTTTTCGTTGAGGTTTGCTGACAAGACTTAGTGAACTGGGGATCGTAATAGAAACTTGATTTACGCTTAAAGTTTCCAGTATCTCTTTGAGCGATATACCTAAACTTAACAGCCCCGCGTTTTTCACAGTCTACCCAAACAGTGAAGCCTTCATAGTCGAGTTGTTGAATATCGGCGGCATTAACAGAGAAATTAACAAGAGTAAGCAATATCAGGATTAGTCGCATTTTTATAATTGGGTAGTGAGTAAAAAGGGATAGCTAGTTGGAAATACTGATGCATTATGCATTTAAAGTTATTTTTTAAGGCTATGTCACCGTTAAGTGTGGAATTTGAAAATAACCAAACTTTTCAGTAGTTTAAGAATATGGTGAAATGTAGTTCAAAGCCCACTAAATCAAGCTTTAAAAAGTGTGAGTTATATTTTCAACACTTAACGGTGACATAGCGTTTTTTAATGATAATGTGCGTTTTAAGATTGGTTGAAAGAGCTATTTAAAGAGAGGCTAAAAACTGATCTTTTTCTGTTTTAAATTCATCAGAAGATAATACCTTTACTTTAGCTGCCTTAAATTCATCACCTGATAAAGCACCTATGGAATGAAGCTTTTCTAAGCGATCTAGCTTGTTAAACGATGAGGCGATAGATGCAGGCTGCTGAACCTTAGGTTTATCACCAAGTTCTTTAAGCCATTTGTTAGCTAAATCAGCAATAACAGACACGGTTGCCTTTTGACAATTATCAATCACAAGTATGCGACTACCTAAATCAACCATGATTTTACCCAATAAAAATCCTTGGGAGGCTGATACTGCCTGTACACGATCATGACGTATGCTTTGTGAATCAACTGAGCTAGTTAGCATTGCACTATCAAGAAAGAGAAATCTGTCACTGGTTAACACCACAAGCCAGGTATTAGTTCCAAAATCAAATGAGTTTGATGTTTCTGACTGCTCCATTATTCCAGAAGTAAGAGCAAATACAGTTTCATCGGGTTCTAAGAAATTGGGTAAAACCTTGAGTTCTTTTTTTGTCCCAAAGGAGTCAATCTTTATGTTGTTTAAGGTACAAATTGCTTCCCAGTTATGTGCTTTTGTATGCTCACAATACTTATCAAAATTTTTCATTATTTACTCAACTAATTATTTATAATGTGAGTCTAGTATATCTAACAATCAGTTATATAAAATATTATTAGCGATTATAGAAATATATAATTAAGGCCATCTCCTTACACAAGTCTAAATTAAGGCTGTAAAACAGAATTATTTGGTAAAAAATTATTATGAGCTGGGCAGAAATGGAATTCCGTAATTTAGATTTACGGTGATAAACGTATCAAGAAACGAGCGGTAAAACTACTTGAAACACTCGCTAAATCACCTAAATCACCTAAATCACCTAAATCCAGTATACCTCAAGCATGTCAGGGCTGGGCAGAAACACAGGCAACTTACCGGTTTTATAGTAATGAAAGTGTGACATGGGAAAAACTATTAACCTCCCATAAGAATCAGGTTGAGCAGCGAATTATAAAGAGTGAAGAGCTCGTTATACTGATACAACAGAACGGGATTTCAAAGGCCAGGAAACCGAAGGCTTAGGTCGCTTATCCTATGATGCGCAGCGCGGCATGTATTTACACCCAATGCTTTGCATCACACCAGACCGTATTCCTTTAGGTATCAGCGATGCATGGATGTGGTCTCGTGGAGAAAGCAAAGCCTTAAGCACCCCCGCAGATTGGTTGGTTCGAGCAAGACATAACCGTAAACTATCAACGGAATAAAAGCTTTGGGATAGTGTTGATAAACAAGAAGTCATGAGCCGAATCAGCTTTATTAAGCCAAGAAAAAAAGGTGAAAAATCTCGGCAGGTTCAGCAAGAAATTAAAGTGCTCCGTTGCACTTTTC
>Ga0209081_1000854_pt1 | contig 18436 bp, 3 predicted proteins | sample GOMGulsemesocosm_4_FD_184636 | JGI IMG/M metagenome (GOLD analysis project Ga0209081, IMG submission 184636) | Methane-oxidizing microbial communities from mesocosms in the Gulf of Mexico - GOM15B Gulf of Mexico (SPAdes) (version 2) | ecosystem: Environmental > Aquatic > Marine > Cold seeps... | reverse complement strand
TCTGTGTTTGGAAAAGCTGTATTGAACCAGTAGAAGGGTGTATTTTACATTGATGCCTTCTGGCCCAATCATAAGCTTCATCATGATGATCCACCCATAACAAAATATATAGATCACCTTTTTCAGGTTGTAGAATAATTCCTCTATACGTTTGATCTATTCTAACTGAACGCATATGTGGGTTTGCAGCATCATGAATTTTTTCATAATTTATTCCCGCATTACGAGGATCATTTCTAAACTTATTAACAAATTGATTTACTTTCTTTTGTTGTGCTCTTGGTAAGTTCATCATAGCTGTTAAAAAATCAGCTGAAATTGCAACTTGAATCATCTATTTATCTCCTAGAATATTACTAAGTTCGTTGATTAATTTTTCGGTTATTGGTTCAACGAAACATTTCCACCCTTCATTCTCAAATACATTAACTTCCGATATATCATCTTCACAAAACAATGCAACCTTCTCATGTTCCCATACTAATTCAGCTAACGCTATAATTTCATTGTGTTTTAATAATTCATAGCTATCTTGACCAATAGGGATGTTGCTATTAGAGAGTAAAGAGAAATCTCCTATTAACAAAGTCCGCTCAGCTAATTCACTCCACTCATTCGATTTATCAGAACTTTTAATAACATCCTGTATAGGTAGTGTTGAAACAGGGTTTAATTCAAGTACCGCTTTACGAGAAATCCACGTTACGTCCGTTAAAAACTGTAAAATATTAATGAGCTTCCAATAACCATTTAATGCGTCTTTATATGAAAAATGAGTATTTTCCCTATCATCAAAACATATATGAACTTTAAGGTTTTTTTCCAAATGGTCAAAGAACTCATTAGCTGTAGTTCCTTGAACACTAAAGCTGCTCATGGTTATTGACACAGAAACTTCTACTAACTGTTCCGAGCTATTTAAAGTATCTAACAAGCCACCAAACCAAAATGGTACATTAGGGATAAGCTCTAATACTCTTTCTTTATGCGCATTTTCACTTAATTCATAATCTAACTTCTGGGCTAACTCTGGGTGATGGTCACTTCGCCCATTTTGATTCAACCAACAAAGAGCATGATATGCAGCTGTTCCTGATAGTTCATTAAGGAAATCTTCAGGCTGTACAAGTAACTCTGAAAGTAATTCAAAACTATTTTTCCCCTGAACAACACTCGACCACTGGCTGTAGTTTTTATTTGAAATATTCTTGCCAAATAAGCTTTTAATTGATTTATTTTGGAAGTTATCAAAATACTCTTTAACGTGTTTATTTCCGTCATTTACCAAATCGTGCCAACCAAGAGTCCAAACAATAAATCGATTTGATTTAACAATAGCTAAACGCTTATTTGAATCATCGCCAACGATATCAAAGTGATGTTCAAAACCATCTAAAAATAAAGCGATAGGTTTAATATTACTACTTGCTCTTGCGGGCCAAAAAATAAAATCTGGTTTACAAGGAACTGATACTCCATCTTTTTCATTAAGGTTAACTTGTGGTTCAATTCGCCATGCAACATCAAGCTCTTCTTGCTTACCAACGGTTAATAAATATCCATTCTTATCATTAATTTGAGATTTACTTAACCGCCATTGTTTACCTGCAACCTTTAACGTATCAATAAATTTTCGCTCTAATTCACTTTCAAGCAAAATATTAGGATCTATTTCGTTAAGGTTAGTTATTTTGATGAGCTTACTTCTGTTCTCTAATATAGCTTGCATCATCGACTTAGCCACATCACGAGAAATAATAGCCATTTTCTGCCTATCTCGATAAGCAAATATGCATTGATAACAGCCATCTTTACTTGGGTCGCTATTGCAAGAGCATACATCTAAGGTATGAAAAGAGAATTCAATCAATTTTAATAAATTATCAGAATCTCTCATTAACTCCTTCAAATAACCGGTACCACCAGGAATGGAATCATATATAACTAAGTAGTGCCGGCGAGCACCCCCGTCACTTATAGGTTCATTGAAAACGGTACTTTTTATATGATCTATACTACCTTTGAAATACTTCTTTAAACCTAATTGAATCGCTGAAGCAAATGATGCTTCATATTCTGACCCAGCACTATAGCTAGAGACAGGTAAAACAATTCGAATTGCTTCCGACTCAAGTTCACGATATAAATATAAACAATCTATAAAATTATCAGGATCTTGACTGGCTAATTCGTCCCCTTTGAAGGAACAAGTTAAATCATGCTTTACCTTATTACCTTTTTTAACCATGCCACACTTTTTACAAACAGAAAATCCAGAACGAGGAGCACTTTCACCTGCTACAACTATTTGTTCACTTTGGTTGTCAGGCACGCCAAAATTAATATCTTTGATAGAAACCTTACTTAAAAAATCAAAGCCAAAGGGTACTTCATCACTATCAATTTTATAAGCCTGCATAATAGCGTCTGGTTTAAATGCTACTAACATTTGTCGGTTATAAAATTTTGGTTCTCTGTTATCACTGTCGTCTGAAATTCTCGCCTCTCTCAAGTTTGCTCTAGCGTAAACTTGACGAAGCTTCAACATCTGCGTTTTTTGTGCAGAATCATTCCAACCAGCACTACCACAATTAGGGCATGTACTATGAACATCTTTGGTTAATCTGATATCTTCAGTAAAATTACAGTTATCACATAACCGCCATGGCTCAACCTCTGAAACATTTAAATCAACTTGTTCAATTTCAACTTTGTGGCCACCCGCATAAAAATAATTATCAGGGGCTAATTCTGATAAAGCCGCTGAAGCTGGACGCTCATAATCATAAGTAATCCGTTGAAACTTTCCCCCTCCAGATTCCAGTTCAACTTGTTCTGATTTTCTCCATAAAATAGAACGTATCGTGACCCCTGCTTCTGGGAAAGCATAATTAGGCAGTAGTCCTTCAGCAGTAAAAAAATTTAGCGTTGGTTTACCATTGATTTTGCCAATTAATGACCGTAATCCTTGCCGCTCACTGTTTAGTTCGGCTAAAACCTCTTGCTGATCCGGTTGTACAACAGGTGATGATTCTACTTTTTTAATTTCTCTATCTATTTTTCCTACACGAGAGTTTAGCGATTTACGATCTTTAATAAGCATTAACAGTCTATTTGTTATTCGCCCAGATAAAGAAAATACATCCTTATTACCACGTATAAATGTCGAAAGGTGTTCAATAGAATCAGAGGTCAAATCCTCAAATAAGTCGATGAACTGACTGAAAAGATCACCTTGGTTTTGTTCAATATAATCAAAAAATGTATAAGGAAATTTGGTTTTATGTTCACCTTCAACTGTATTTAAAAGATCACGTACTTTAAAGGATATTGCCGTGTCATTAATACCTGTTCCAACCCAATTATCAAAACAAAACGCTGTTAACTGTCTCTCTAAAACAGCTATTGCCTGAAGAAATACTCCTGGTGGCTCAACAGCGCCACTCATCATATTAATAGGGTCGGCATAATAATATAAATCATGGGCATTACCGGCTGAAAACGTTACGTTAAACGCATTACCATCTCGTCTTCCAGCTCGCCCTATACGCTGAAGATAATTAGCTTGAGCAGGAGGAACCGAGCATAAAACTACACTCGACAAATCACCAATATCTATGCCCATTTCAAGAGTTGGCGTAGCTGAAAGTAAATTCGTATCCCAAGAGTTATTGCCATCTATAAAGGAACGTTCAACTTTTTCGCGAATAGGCCTTTCAAGTAAACCAGTATGTTCAAAGCCATTTATACGAACTAAATCAAATTTATCCCAACCAATGGGTTGGGTTTTAACTTTTTCGTTTAGTGTTAAAGAACCATTACAGCTATCTACCAAGCAAGGAGTATTTGATATCCAGTAGTCTAATAAACGGTTAGGTACTCGGTATTTTATTTGGCAGTGGCTACATTTAATTTCACTAATTTCAGTTGAAACGATTAGTGCATCGGGCTTTAAACCCCAAACTTCCTTATCTCTAACCTCATAATTATCGACTAAACCTACTTTAGATAATTGAGTAAACGTACGTTCAAAGATTAAAGCAGCATCACTACTCGCTAAAACATTATCATCTGAGGTAATTGTTTTATAAAGCCACTGTAAATACTCATTAGGTCGAGAAGATGCTTTGGTTATGTATGAAAAAGCAACTGACACCTTATCAACTGAGACAAATCGTGGTTTGCGTGATGCAGAGCCAAAGTTAGGCATATATTGACTATTTAATCCTGCCTTATTCAATTGAAATGACTGACCCGCACTGGTAATAAATGATATGAGTGAATCATGTAATATTGCACCATTGGCTCGCATTATGTGTATTAGGCCAATAAGAAATGACTCTACAACTTCAGGGACTAAGCTAGATAAAGAATCAATTTCTTCTTTCAACGTTGAATGAAGAGCCATACAGGCTTGTTGAAGTTTATCAACATCAGGACCAACAGATGCAAATTGAGTTCTCTCTAATGAACGACCTAACATTGTCCTTAAACCAAACTCACTAAAAGCCTCCCAACCTAGTCTTCTATGAATTAAACCTTTAAGGTTAGATGATTCACGTATCACACCATCATCTTTTAATGAATTGAAGTCTCTTAGCCATTCCATGTCAGGCGCTATAAAGGTTCCGACAAAATCAGCAGTATTCTTACACTGTTTCTCTGCGTAAAAACCGATCTTATCCCCCAAAGAAGCAAGTGAAATATCAGCGCCATTTTCAGCTACCGCATGAGCAATAAGACTTCTGATCATCAATGGATACGTTCTTGCTGTTAAAAAACCAGCTCGATGCGCAGCATCTTGTACTGAATCACTAAAAGTAATTAATTGTTTGTCTTCGTTAAAGTTAGAACCAAATAATTGTTGAGATAACACCCCAATTAAACTTGCAGCCCTAGAACCCAAAACAGATACACCATTTTCACTTTGACAGAATGGGCAGTTATGACTGGCAACTAATGTATCGCCACCATTTTTAAGCGCTTTAGTTTTAGTATCATTTACATACACAACAGTCGTTAACGTATCATGTTCACAATGGCCACAAATATCATTGTTAAGTTGGGTATTTAACGTTAAACATTTAGGGCATAGCTTAACTTGTTGACCTAAATCTTTTGACAATGCCACGGTTGAGTTTTTTGGCAGTGGAAAAAGTAAAATAGCTTCAGGATTATTAGCAAAATATAATTGATAAAATAAGGCGAGATCATCTTTAATTTGCATTTCATTTGAAAGTCTTACTCCACCCCAACCGGTTGCGCTACAGTCACGACAATGAACAATAGGCAAATACTTTGTTTCATCTTCCTTGTTTGTCAGATCATCACTAAAAGCAATATAGGGTAGTGTCGAATACTCTTTATGGTTATCGAATTGCTGACCAACACTCGCCACCATTCTACGTAACTCACGTAGCCATAATTGAAACCTAACCTGAAGAAAGGGTAAAACAGGGATTGCTTTATTCTTTGATAACCGGTGAGCCAAAGCATCAGTGTCTTCTTCAACAGCTTGTCTAGCAACTGAAACCAAGGCACAGAAGCTCTCTAACAAAAGAACCTTATCTTTACCTGAGAGCAAATCTTGAGCAAGGTCTTTAACATCACGAATTGAGCCTTGAAGTTTATTAAGTAAGCTTCTAAAAAAACGATGTTCTTTTAATGCGTTACCTAAAGCAATACGTTGAGTTCTTCCCTGATCACTCTCCCAGTCATTATTAATATGTAGCGAGTCACTTCCAAACCAAGCAGTAATCACTTTATTAATGTAGCTCTGAGGATTATCTAATGCCTGTCCACTGGGAATTTCATCTACCGTTGGCGTTTTAAAGTATGCTAAAGAAGCGTTTTTTAAATATTCTTCCGCACTGTACCTATCTTCAGTAATTACCGATGAATATTCAAATTCAGAATCAAAAATTTTGCTGGCATAATCTGTCAACGCTGAAAAATCGGTACCCACCGTTGCTGAAGTACCAACACATGCAATATGTTCTTTGGGCGTTTTTAATTTATGTTTTAACCTTCGAAGTAAACAGGATAAGTCTGTTCCTTGCGCGCCGTCAAACGTGTGTAATTCATCGACTACAATATACTGCAAAGTATCAGGTTCATTAAAGCGCCATATTTTTTGATCTTTAGGACGCATCAACAAAAAATCTAACATTTTGTAGTTAGTTAATAAAATATCTGGCGGGCTTTTTCTTAAGGTATCTTTGCAAGTAATCACCTTATTACTACCCATAACTTTACTAGGCGTTTCATCTTCTTGCCCAACAAATAAACCTACACTTACTTTACTTCGCAAATCGTCATTGCTTGAAATAGTTTTAGCAAACCGTTTGGCTTGATCGGTTGCTAAAGCATTCATTGGATAAATGACGATCGCTTTTATACCTTGAGACTTTTGGCAAGCACAGAAATTTAATAATGGATATAAAAAACACTCTGTTTTACCAGAGCCTGTTCCTGTCGCAACTAATGTTGACTCAGGCTTTGAAGCAGACAAGCGATGATATGCCTTTGCCTGATGTTCAAACGGAACAAAGGGCATATTGATATTGGCAAAGTAATTACGTTTTAATGTACTTTGTCTAAAGGGTAAGTTAATTGAAAGGTATGGACCTTTTGACAAATTACCCGCTTCCTTTAAAAAATCATCCATCGCCGTTGTGCCGTCATCACGACGAAACAAAGGTGAACTCATATCAAACGAGTTAAGCAAAAAACTTTTAAGAGCCGTCTCTACTTGTGTGCTTATAACCGAAGGTAACATTAACTTTCCTTTTATTTATCCAGCCAACTAAAGTCATTTAAAACTTCGTCTACCGTTAATAAATCCCAGCCATCAAGTTTTGGTTTTTCAGTATCGATATATATACCTTTCCGTAAGCTAGGCCAAGCTAGCTCCAATTCGTATATAATCTCACCTTGTTTATCTTGTATTTCAAAACCAATTTCTGGTTCACCACAATGTCTATTTTTAGATTCATAATAAACATTAATGTGCTTTTGATCAGCCAATAGACTTTCAACTGATAATGTATCATCAGTCACAAACTTTTCTTTCTTGGCGACTTTCTTCCAATTTAAATCAAAGTAATAATTTTTAATTTGAGATACAGGATTTACAAGTTTGTATATAACAGGCGTTGTGGCAATATTTTCAACAATATATAACCAGTAGTTGTCGCCAAACTTACGGCACTTTTCCACTTGAGTATGTGAAAGGGAGAATCCTGTTCGATTCCATTTACCACGGATTCCTTTAACTTCGGCTAAAAAAAGTTCCGCTGTTTCAGGGTCTAAAACCTCAATATCATATCCAGGATTCGTACCGCCTAACAAAGAAACACTAAACCCTTTTTCAATCAGGTGATCTCTAATTAGTAATTCAGCCTTATCGCCTGTTTTTTTCGCATTCACATTTTTTTCGTTTGTATCTTGCTGATTATCTTCATTGCAATCAACATAACTAAGCATCCTGTAGCCTAGTGAATTAAATGAACCACCGCTAGTTTTTGAGCTTGATTTTGATGTTGAACTACCATGTTTATTCTCAGCATGAAACCCATTGTCATTAGCTCCTTCAGAGTGGTTACTATGTGAATCAGTATTACCCTCATACTTGTTATATTCTCCTTCTGCGTATTTAAAACCATCGCCTCTATTACCACTGTTCTGATAACTTTCCTTGCCTTGAGAATTACTTGACCGAGTATGATCATTTTTATTTACAGAGTCTGATGGTTTTGAAGTAGTACGATGAACGTTACTACTATCAAAACCTTGATCACCGAATTCATTTTTTGATTTTTCACTATTACTTGACTCATCAAAAGCATCAGCTTCTGAATCAACATTATGAGTATACTCTGAACTAGAGTCTTCGAAGGTGTTATTTTCAAAGTCGCCTATAGACTCCTCTTCGCTTTCAAACTCATGTTGACCATCATATGTTTCATGCTCAGTAAACTTATCGTCCTGCTCACGTCTATCAGCAATGCTCAGAATTCCAGCAACTTCTTCTTTTGATAAAAGCCTTTCCCAGTCTTTCTTATTAAGTAACTTCTCAAATCTTTTCTTTGATGATATCCCTAACAGTAACCTTATTTGAGCTTCTTGTTCCACAAAGGCTTTAGGTATTAAAAGTTTACTGATCTCTTCTGCAATAGAATCAAACAACTCCTCATCATCTTCTTCCTTTTTATATATCAATCGGTAATCAGTTGAATCAAAATAAACATCTGTAGAGTCATTTACAAAAACGCCATCAACATAATATTGAACATTTATAGGACTTGGTAATAAAAATTCCGAACATCCCAATAACTCACCGATAACGCCTGAGTCATACCAATTATCTTCAAAGGTTTCATTCTTATTATAATTTTTATAAAAACAGGCTAATAGAATCCGACTATTCTCGGTCAACATTTTTTTTGTGGGTAATTGAAGTAATTCTTCTTCAATTACAACTTCTCGTTCAACTTCTGCAGAGATATAACGAAGTTCAAGAGCTTGGTATAAAGTTTCAAAGTGGTTATGACTTTTCCCTCTGGATCTCCAGAAAAAATCAATTCCTTCTTTGTAAAATAAGTCTGCAAGTCTTCTATCATCACTTACAAAGGCGTCTTCTCGATCTAGCCATTGATGTGAACGAGTAAAGCATTTAGCATTTTCTACTAAGTCTACAAACCAATCATCATATTCTTCACTAGTGCTTTTTCGCAAGTATGAAAGTAATCGTTCAAAAATAGCGTCTAAAGCATTTCTTACAACGCGATCTTTCTTTTCATTAACTACGGGTAACTCTTGTAACTTTAACCATGCACTCGAAAAATTTTCTGGCTCAGGTTGAATTCTCACTTCAACAGTATCAACCCAAAATGTTTGTCGAGATGAAGGATAATAATCACTTAACCAATGAAACATATCGCCAAGCACACTTTTTTGAGACGACCAAATAGCATCGGATGATGTACACCAGTTATTTTCACCAGAAGGACAATAAACTAAGGCTTCATTTTGGAAAATTTCTGATAAATCGGAACGTGTTCCTGCTAAACTTTGGTAAATTCGTGAAACCTCTTCAACATCACAACTTTCATTATAATTACTCCAACTCCTTAACACATTCAATATAGCTTCTGAAGAAACATCACTAGTAATACCCAAGTCTGTAGCTAAACCTTCACTGAGTTTAACGTCATCAGAAATAAAATTAAGAGCATTACCGTATAACTCTTTATTGTTCACACTAGAGAGAAATACTTCATCAGCTCTTTTTAAACCATTATTTGTTTCTAGCCATCGGATATTTAGTAAAATATAGAATAGCTCTGTAGTAATAATGCTACTTTTTCTGTATTGATAATGCCAAGTTACAGAGTGTTGCTTCCACGAAGTCCCTCTATTCTTTTGTTTCTCTAGCCACTCAATGAAGGTATTTCTAACTTTTTCATCCTGAAAGTTGGACTCATCCAGACATATCTGTGGCACTGTTTCTAACTCTTCTCTTATCGTCATTGTAGAGTCAATGACTTCAAATTGAGTATTTAAATATGTTAGGTAATCAGGTGTTAATTTTGAATCTTCATTTGAGACCGAACGATACCTTAAAACAGTTATGTGACTTTTGGGTGTTCTAGGAGCCGATCTTACCCCAAGTGTTATAAATACATCATAATCGTCCAAGTTTTCAAATCGTTCAAAAACCTTAAGATAGTCATCAGATAAAATTATAAAGTTTTCTTTTTCTTCTTTGTTGAATACAGTTTGCCAAATATATGCAGCTCGATATGAGGGAGGAGTAACTAATTTAAATTCTTTTTCTGCATTTATAACGAATGTTCCATCTGTCCTTTTAAAAGGTAATTTTAGTTTTAAATCTTTTTTTACTTCGTCCCTTAAACTAAACCAGTTTTGAAAAACAAACTCATTAAGTTTCCACAGAAGTGAAGTATCTATTTCATCTAAGTGGCTCTCACAAAATGGTAAAGCCACATTTTCTAAATACTCATTTTGAGTCATCGTCAAAATAGAGAATTTGTCCTTTATAAACTCATTTAACGATTTATTCTTAGCTAATTCTTTTTGCAAAGCCGAATCAAGTAATTTGAAGTCAGTTTTTAACGTGCCAGTATTTAATACTGGAAGTTCTACATTTACATTGGAATTCAAATAGATTCCCCTTTTAGATCTATATAGGGGTTCTTCTAGTCCTAAGAAAAGTGGGCTATCTTTTAATAACTCAATAGCTAAATCGTTCAACCAATATGGCGATCGGACCAACAACCACTCATAAAGAGAAATAAACCAACTAACAGGCTGAGAGGTGTTATTTAATATACCTTTACATAAATATTCTTGTAGAGTCAAAGCATCGAATACGGTTTCAGTCAGTTGACTAATTTGTTCTTCGTATTTTCTAAAAGTATTTGGTAGAAAGTACGATGTTAATTCTTTTTCTTCAATAGTTAGCTTTGCCAATAACCCCGTAATTTTATCCTCGGCGAAAAAACAAGACTCAGGTAAGCGTTTAATATCGTTGTTACATAATAAAATTTCACTTTGACATAGCTTATCAATAATTTTTGTATATATTGGCTCCAAAAATTCATCATTATTGTTATCTGCCAATGGGATCCATTTAAAATCTTCTAGCTGGTTAGAAGATTCTAAAATATGACTTAACGTATCAGCGGCAAATAAAGCGACTTCATCTCGAACCCAATCATTCCATGGAACATTAACCAATACACTTTCGCGACTAGCTGGGAGTAAAAAATCAGCATTAATTAAAAAAGGTAATCCAGTATCAAGCTCAGTTGGTAAGTAGGCATACAATGCTGATTTAGTTAGCTCATGGTAAGGGAAGGCAAGTGTTAAATCTCTTTGCTTTACCCCTTCTCGCTTGTCTTCTTTTAAGTCTTCAGGTACTTGAATTGATTTTTTAGCGACAAGGTAACTTTCTGTTTTTTCAACGCCATTAGTTTTAGTCGTTAAAATGGTTGATGAGTCATCTCTTTTTTTCGTGAATTCAACATGGTAATTCGGTGCGGAAATTGAAAGATTATTCAGCTTATTTAAAAACAATAATACGGTAGACTTTATTTGCTTTAATTCATCAAGAATACGATCAGATACTTTACCTCGATTGTCATTTTTTAGGGGTAATAATATGCAGGTTGTATATTTTGATTGATTCTTGATAACAACTTCAGGACGTTCACCTAACCAATAAGGAATGATATAGCCCAACTCGGTTAACTCATCATGTTTTTTAAACTTAAACTGATAGCCATTTGAATATATATGAGGTGATTCACTAACAACAAAAACAGATTTAAAACCGATACCTTTTTCACCAATATAGCCGGAGTCTTTGCTTTTAGCTTTTGTTGAGTTTCCAATAGAAGATATTGCTTCTAAATGAGGCCACTCAAAACCGGTTTCATTATTATATATTGCTAAACAACCATCACTTCCTGGAGTGGTGGTTGGATCATTTTCTAGTAACTCAAAAGACAAACTTTCAATAACACCATCTAAATAATGATTATCTTCAGCATTTTGAATCAACTCAAATACAAAGTGTATTTCTTTTGAGTAAAGCTGTTCAGATAAAATATTGACGGCGTTATGCAAGTCTTGCCGTAAATTCTTCTGAATTTCACATTTACCAGTGGTTTCATTTATCTGATATTTTTCTTTACGATATTCTTCAATCTGTTGTTTTTTATTTATACTTGTCATGAGTACTTCACCGAAGGCTAGATTATGAAAACAAAGCTTTAAACTGATCAGGAATTTTTCTAAAGTCAGCTAAAACTGCTAATTGTTTTCTAGGTCTAGAAATACAAACATAAATTTTGTTTAACTCGTCAGCTTGTGTCCAATCTACATGTTCAAAACCAGCCATTATCAAAGTATCAAACTCTAAACCTTTAATATGTTCTGGTGATGAAAAGTGAACCAAGTATTTTTTAGATAAATCAACTTGTTTGGCAAGGTACGATTCTCTAAAATCCTCTGAAGCTAATCTACTATGTAGTCTTTTCTCTAACTTTTCGGCGTATTCAGTTGACGGGGAAACAACAGCAATTGTTCTGCCCTTTGGTTGGGTTTTAATTATTTCAATAACTTTTTCATCGACTTGTTTGAATGGCAAATCAAATAAACCAATAGCATCAGGAAAACGAGTCTCCTGTTTCAATATCGTTTGATATTTATCTAACTCTGGAATTAAACGAGTGTCACCTTGAATTTTAGCTCTAAAAATAGAAGACAAAGCCATCAAATTTGGACGGTGTTCTTGGCGTTTATTTTCAATTAATAGTGTCTTGTCTATTGTTCCTTGATAAGGGAAACAAACCGATGGGTCACTAGCACTACCTGAATATAATTGCTGGTATAAATCTCCTACCAGGGTAATAGCGTTATATTTAGGATGAGCTTGTCTTCCCATCAAGAACACTTGAACCTCAGTAAAGTCTTGTACTTCATCAATAAAGACTGTTCTAAAATAATTTTCTTGTTCTTCTAAATGAAATTGATTGGATTTTAAATCAGTAGCGCCTCGACTAATTATTTGAGCAATAGCGAGTAACACATCAATATCATGATCTGCTAGCGACTTACTCTCTAAACGCTTTATTACATTTTTATCTTCTTTTATTGACGGCTTATTGCCATCAGATTTTAATGCACTTAGGTATAAATCTGCATATCGTAAACTACCAAGTAATCCTGAATTTATTTGCGAACGAAACACCTTAAACAATGAACTTTGTGTGCGTTCATTTTCTTTGTTTACTCTCGTTATAGATCGAAACAGTGGGTTTTTTGCAAACGCTGGAAACATTCTATTATCAATACAAGCAACTAAAGTATTGGCTGCGGCAGAAAACATAAAGTCATCGTCTTCTGCTATTTTAATTTCTAGATCGTACCTACCCAAAAGACAGCTTAATTTTCCTTCCTTTAATAGTTCCCATAACTCAGCATTAGTATTGTAATTAACCTCAATGCCATCTTTATCGACAATTTGGCTAACCGTCGATAAAGCTAATGTTAAATCTTCGATAGACTTTAATAATATAGACGAAAAACCGCCCTGATCTCTTTGTAAGAACAACGCATTGTTTTGTCGAAGTTTAGTAATTGCTTCTTGGTTACTTTTTACTTTAACCCACTGCTCTTTGGTAGGGTTAATCCATAAGCTGTCTTTGTTAAACCAATCCTTTTCTAACTGTGAGATTACTTTTGTCGCTTTACTTACATAGCCATCAATACAGAACGGTCTTGCAACACCGTTAGTATCAGTAAGCTCATTACAGATAGGTTGTAAATACGTTTGTAGCTGTTCTATTAACGCATTTAAAATTTGTTGTGCACTTTCTTCTGAAAGGTTTTTGTCCCATTGAATATTACTTGAGAGAGATAGATTCGTTAGTAAATTAGTCAGTTTTTCTTTAAGTAACTTACCCACTAAAACATCAACTTTCTCAATCCACTTTATTGTTGTTTCAGGCTGAAAATTGTAATTAACCATTTTCAAATATTTGTATTTTGGAACAAGAGCATTTCCTTCTTTATCCGTTGTACTTGAAGGTCTTTGTTCTAAATCTCGTTGGGTACGTAGATCATGCTGAAGTACTTTATATTCTTGAATGGGTAAATGCGATAAACCTAGCTCGATACAAGTAGCTCTTAAATATTGAACAAGCTCACCAGTTCTAACAAAGCCAACACTACTCTCTTGTGCAAAAAAGTCTTCTGAATTATCACCATCTAATCTTTCGCCACCTCCTGCTGAATCACAAAGGGTTTTAGCACGCCCTACGGCAACACTGGTTTTACCCGAGCCAGCAACACCTTCAACTAACATAGGGCCTGACGATACATGACTGGACATTACTTCCATTTGCTTTTCAGTAGGGTTTAAATAAAACTGGTTACTAATGCCATAAAAGTCATTTTGATCATAATCACTATGAATTAAATCACCTTGTTCAACTTCTTCTATCACTTCAGCAACGTCATCATAACTATTGTCAAAACCATCCATAACAAATTCATGTTCGGGTTCAATCTCGATCTTTTCAGGTGCTTCACTTACAAAATTTAAAGCTGGCTTTGTAGCCATATTGCCCTTAAAACTGAACCATTTATCTATACTTCTTCGTAAATTTTTTATATTAAACAAATCTTCATCATGTCCTGTATCAGCTGTATATGCTCTTTTTTGCATTAACTGAAAGTTTCTAATATTGTCTTCGGCCTGTTGCCCCATAAAACGAGAGAAATTACGAACTTCTATTACCTCAAAATCGCCCCAAAGCTTGCTAGTTCCTTCATAACCTAAATAAGCTAAACGGCATAACTTCCCAGCTGAGGACTGAGGCGTTGAATAACCTAGCTTGGTTGAAGCAAACTCACAATTGGCTTGAGATACTCGAACAGTCAAAATACCTTGTGTTTCAGTTTGAAAAACAACAGTTTTTCCAAAAGCATGGCGTCGTAACTCTAAAAAAGATGTTCTTCTTCGCTCACTATCAACACCAAAGCTTTTATTACGTGCAGCTTCAGCTGCATCAATAACCTCGTTTAAACACTCAAGTTCTGCTGTAGCAGAGTTATAACAATTTTGAGACTTGTCTGATTCTACTTCACTAACTTGTGCAGGTAACATCCATTCAAATTTATTAGCCATGTCAAATTTCCTTATTTTTATAGTTAGTGGATTTCTTTTTCGTTAAAACGGCGCTCAAATTCGGCCCAGACGGTGTTGTAGTCGTCTTCGCGGTTGCATTTATCGAATGGTGCGTGGTATTCGATGGTGCGTTCATGTGGGCCGTTTGGCATGGTGTCGTCCATGTAGGTTTTGGTGACGATGCCTGATTTTAGGTTTTTGATGTCTTCCCAGCCGAGTTGAATACCCGCTTCGGTGTGAGGTAGTTCTTCACTGCCTGTTCCTGTGGTTTTATCAATATAAACACCGTTTTTAATGCCGGTAACAAAAGCATTCTTTTTATTGAATTTACGGTCTAAGCCAACACCTATTAAACCTTTGCTTGAAGTAAAAATGATACGCCCAATTTGATCATACCAAGTATCTGTTTCATATTGACGCATGACAGGGAATTGCACACGATAAATTGCTTGTAGTTCCTCTAAATCTAATCCTAAAGCAAGTGAACATAAAACATCCAACTCAACTAAGCATTGTCTTCTTGCAAAATCATTTTTTAAAATTGTTTCATCTAAGCAATATTTTGATAAATCAGAAAAAGCAATTTTATTTAATCGGTCATTATTTAATGCCCAATGATCAGACTTGAAACTGTCATCAAATGTTTTTTTCCATAATGGTAAATGGGAGTCATAAAAACATCCTATGACTAATCCTCTTATTAAAATGGAATTAAAATAAGCCGATTGTTTATCAATTAGAGGAAGTTGTTCAAGATAAGAAACATTTATATGCCCTGTTCCTGTACTCTTTATGAAATAATCATGAACAATACTCTGTGATAAAGCAAAATAACCTATAAGCTCATGAGGATCATCAATAAAGGTTGAGATACAAGTGTGTACATGAGTAACTCCTGGTGGCGCAATCATTGTCGCAAAAGTTCTTTCTGACCAACTTCCTACCATTTCTTTATTTACAACCCGATAATCCCATACATGTTTTAAATCGTCAGTGTTTTTTAAGTATTCCGATCCTTTAGAAGTTATTCGGTAATTAGACCTAGGTCTATATTCAGCATCTACATTCGACATATCAATAGCATCAAAAGCATTTTGAGTAGCGCAAATAGCTTTAGGTGTTTTATAAATAGGACTACCAACATAAAAATGTGGCCCAGATAAAACGAAGTTTGAATCAGTTTCAACGAAATGAGTATCACGCACAATGAAGCCTAAATCTTGGGCACCCGTTTCATTTAAAATCTGGCTAAACCAAACAAGAACATCTAAATTACCAAGTTTTTTAGATGCCAAAGATAACTTACTAGAAACACTATAAATGCTATTCGAATGTATAACAGGGAGTTTGGTTTGAATTGGATTGCCTTTGGCACCGAGCAGCAGTGCAAATTGACAAAGCATTTCACGGTTTATTGTTAATACTCTATCTGGATGTCCATGAATATTCCATTTACCATCATCATCTTTAATACCGAAAAATGGCAATGAATAATCATTACCTAAACTATCTTCAATTACACGAGGATGAAATACATTTGCAATATTTTTGAAATTAATACTCTGTTTATTATTGTTAAATATATTGATGCTAAAAGATCTAGTGTGATCTACTTCACTAAATAACATAATATGATTCTGAAATTGGAAATGATACGCTAGCTTGCTATATACCAACTCTCTAAAGCTTCCTCCCCTTGCATCATCATAAATACCTTCTGGATGCAATAAAGCAGTAATCCCTTGTTTGTTTGTTATCATCCAAGATTGAGGAAGAAAACATTTATAAAGATTTGTTTGAATGCCTTTCAGGTCAGGATAATTAACCATGCCATTTAAGAAGTTTTGGGTTCCTTCAGCCTCAACATTCTCATTAATATATTCTTTTTCTAAAGAGGCTGAATTGATGAACGTTTCAGATCGAAGTTCATTAAGCTTAGCTGCCGATAATTTATCAATAATAAACTTAGGGTTAGCGTCCCCTAATATACCACTTTCCTTCCACTCCACCTTCAACCAAGGAGGATTACCGAGGATTAAATCAAAACCTTGCTTGGAAGCGAAAATATCAGAAAACTCTAATTCCCAATGGAAGTATTTATATTGCTGAGCAAGCTTGTCGGCTATTTCTAACCGTGGCAAAAGCTTGAATATGACCTTTTTATCCAGCGTTCCTGTATTTGTTAAAAGACTAGTGTATCGGCACTGTGCTTTTTCTACTTGTGCCGTTTCTTGCTTAAGCTCGTCACCAAATAGTTCGAATGATTCACCAACTGTGGTTTGTTTTTCTTCGGTTGGTTCAAATGATTTTATTTCTTCAAAATCTGCCTCTGATTCAATTAACTCGGGTTGAATATAACCATCGAGTAATGTTTCAACATCAGACAAATATTCCCACCGTTCTGGTAATTCACCAGCATCGTCGATTGGCCAAAACCAAAGTGCACACCAATAATCCATCACCATTTTTAAACGTTGATACGAACTTGCACCATCAGTCATGGCTTTTTCTAACAGTCGGTCTTTTTCTGCCATATTACTAACGCTTAAAGCATCTCTTTTATTTGGCCAAAGAGGTAATTCGTCAGTAGTTTTGTTGCGCTGTTCACTTCGGCTATTGGTATGCTCTAGCCAAAGGTCGTCTATCTTTTTACTGATACGTTGCAGTTGTGACTTTTCATCATCCAGCCACGGTTTGTTAAACTCTTTTCGCCATTTGTTAATAGACGCTATTTCATCGGTTTTTAAGCCTTTAACCACTTTATCGGTGTAATTGGCCATGCCATTGTCACCGAGTAAAAAATGATAAACTTGATGTTCTTCACGCTGTTCATTAGGCATGACTCTTGTTGGCGCTTGATTTAACCAGCTTGGGGACTTAAGTGATTTATATTCTAGTTGGTGAGCTGGAAATACTTGACGGCGTGCACCAATAAGTGAATTACCGTTAAATAACTGATAACCAAACCAAGGTACAAAGGCGTCTGAGCTGATGGCGTTTAACCACAGTGATACTTCTGCTAGCTCTACCGCCACGGGGTTTAAATCAACGCCAAAAACATTATTATCAGCAATGTACATTTTTACTTGCTGAAGCTCTTTGGTGTATTGGTCTTGGGGTATACGTTTGTCTTCCGCTTGTTGTTTGTAGATTAAGTAAAATTCAGAAAGCTGGTTTATTGCCTCATTCAAGAAGGCAGCGCTACCCATGGCAGGCTCACATACCGTTAAGTTAATAATGGCATCGGCTTTTGCTTTGGCGGTTTTTAGTGGATCTATCTTTTCTTTAAATAGCTCTTTTAGTGCATATTTCACTAATGATTGAGTTAGTACCTCTGGCGTATAGTACGAGGCTGATTTTTCACGATCTCGCCCTGCCATACGGTAAATAAAACTACCTTTATCAAACATTTTCAGGCGTTTTTTGGTTTCACCTGCTTCGCGCTTGGTGGTGTAAACTTTTTCGTCTTCATGATATTCAGGTAATTGTTCTGCGGTGACAAAGTAACCCGTTTCAAGCTCGCTAGGGTTTTCGCCCTTTTTCTTTACTTCATATAAGTCTTGTTGGGCAAAGAAACCACGGTATGATAATAACGCTTCGTAAACTGCGCCTAATTGGTTAATACCTAATTGTGCATAGGAAATACGACCACGCTTTTTGTTTTTACTTTTCGATGGTCTCGACAACGACATCAACATAATAATGCGCTGTAGTGTT
>Ga0209081_1000853_pt1 | contig 18441 bp, 16 predicted proteins | sample GOMGulsemesocosm_4_FD_184636 | JGI IMG/M metagenome (GOLD analysis project Ga0209081, IMG submission 184636) | Methane-oxidizing microbial communities from mesocosms in the Gulf of Mexico - GOM15B Gulf of Mexico (SPAdes) (version 2) | ecosystem: Environmental > Aquatic > Marine > Cold seeps... | reverse complement strand
CCGGCTATCAAAAATAATAATCAAATAAAAGTAGATACTGAAACAGATTGACAGCTTTTCTCTGTTGCATCTTTTCGTAGGTATGTACTGAGGATTTTTCAATGCTTCCTATCAAACCCAAATACCCCAATGTTCTGCTGGCATGTGCGTTTGCGCTCACATTTGCATTGCTGGCTACTGGCTGCTCCGCGAAAGCGCCAAGCACAGGAGACGCAAAACTCAGTATTGTTCGAGACGAATACGGCGTTCCGCATATCTTCGCTGAAGACAATTATGGCGTGTACTTTGGCTACGGCTATGCGGTAGCTCAAGATCGCTTGTTCCAAATGGAAATGCTCAAGCGTACTGTGGAGGGGCGAGTAGCAGAGGTTTATGGTAAGGAGTATCTCGACTTTGATCGTTTTATTCGCGGGTCTTACGATAGTCGTGCGGTGCCCTCGCAGGTGGCTGCGCTTGCCGAGAAAGACAGAGAAATATTGCAAGCTTATGCCGATGGTATGAACAGACACTTGGCCGCTATTCGGAAATCACCTGAAACCTTAATGCCAAAGGAATTCTTAGTCCATAATTTCCAGCCGGAAAATTGGACCGCAAACAATGTGGCGATGCTTTTTGCTGGATCTATTGCGCATCGCTACTCCGATTTTAATACTGAATTAGATAACCTAAATTTTTTCCATGCCTTGCAAAAAATGCACGGTAATAAAAAGGCCTGGCGTATATTTACCGCCACAAAGTGGCTGTTTGATAGCAATTCACCTACCACAGTTCCAGATTTAAAAACTTCCCCCGTGAACGAGGCTCAGCAGAATCCAAGCCCAGCTTATCTGCCCCAATTGGCCTCGGCCAATAAAGGGCTGCCGCGTATTGCCTACGCCCCCAATGACAGTAAAGCGCCAGTGGCCACGAGTAGCTCGGCGCCCATAGTGGCTCAACAATTCGCGCGCACTGGCACTACGGGAACGCCCGGCTTTGGCTCGGCGAGTAATTTCTGGGCGGTGAATGGCGACAAGGCTGAAGGGGCTAAAGGCATTTTTCTTAACGGTCCGCAATTTGGTTGGTCAACGCCTTCCTACGTATACAGCGTTGGATTACACGGCGGTGACTTTGATCTGGTAGGCAATACTTTACTGGCACTACCTGCAATGCTGTTTGCGCATAATAATCACATAGGTTGGGGCAGCACGGCGGGGTTTGGTGATCAGGTAGACATTTTTGAGGAACGCTTGAATCCCAAAAATCCAGAGCAATACTTACATCGTGGTATTTATCGCGATTTTGAAAGCTGGTTGGAAACCATCAAAGTTAAAGGCGAAGATTCGGTGGAGCTTAAGGCGCGTCGAAGCGTTCATGGAATGGTTCAGTCCTTTGAACCTTCGGCGGGTATAGCCTATACCAAAGCCCGCGCCTGGGAAGGAAAAGAGGTAGATTCACTCTTAGCTTGGGTTGATCTGTCTAAGCAAAAAAATATTGAAAAGCTTCAGCCCACTCTGAATCGAGTGGCCACCAATATTAACTTTTATGTTATCGACAAAATGGGTAACTTACTCTATCGCCACGGCGGCCACTACCCCCTGCGCAGTTCTCAGCATGATACTCGCTTACCGGTACCTGGCAATGGCGATTTTGATTGGCAGGGGATTCGTCCCGGCAGCGATAGCCCAACAGTGTACAACCCCAAACAGCAGTATTTAATGAACTGGAATAATCGCCCTGCACGAGGCTGGCAAAGCCCCGATCTATGGTGGGTAACTTGGTACCGCAGCGACCGTGCCGACGTGTTGGTTAAAGAGTTGGAATCGAAAGCGGCATTTACCCCAGAGCAGCTTTGGGACATAAACACTCGCAGCTCTTACGCAGATATTTATCGGTCTTATTTTTTGCCTTTCCTTAAGCAAGCAGTGGATTCACACTTGTCTATGTCGGAAATTGATGCCAATGCTTGGGAGGTTCTGTCGAATTGGGATGGCTCATGGGTCGACCGTAATCAGGATGGAAAATTCGACAGCGCAGGCTCGGTAATTTTTGAGTCTTGGCTATCACAGCTACTAAAAGACGTTATTTTAGACGATGTTGGAGAAAAGTATTTCAGCCGTTTTGCGCCCACGGGCGAGCCAACATCGGCGACAGTAGCCGGAGTGAACTTGCAGCCTGGAACCAAAGCGCTGATCCGCAATTTGGACGGCTTGAAAAATAATAGCTCCTTGAGCTACGATTTTTTCAATGGAAAAAACCCAGATGAAATATTGCTGGTATCGTTTCATAAAACCGTTGCGGCCTTGGCTGAATCTCAAGGTAAAGACGTGAGCGCTTGGAGCAGTAAACCACACCCCTTGAATTTCGTGACTAAGAATTTTCGCGGCATTCCACAAACCTTAGACAGCGTTCAATACAGCTTGCCGGTGATTCAAAACCGCGGTTCTGAAAACAATTTGTTTGTTGCCAAAGGCACTCATATTGAAGCTTGGGATTCTGTCGCCAGCGGCCAGAGTGGGTTTATTTCCCCAGCGGGAAAACCAAGTAAACATCACCGCGATCAATTGTCCCAGTACCAAGCTTTTGGTAAGAAAAAGTTGGCCTTTAGTCGCGATGCGCTCAATGCGTTTAGTGAAGAACTTCTAAACATTAGAAGAGGGACCGGTGAATGATGGTGAGGCTCTGACTCATCGGGCCTCAACTCTTATCAAGAATATTTAGGGCAAGAGCGCTTGTGGGCAAACAAGCGCAAGCTCTTCGCCAGTATTACAAACCCCAAGCAGGCGCTTCCCACCCAAAGGTTTTCTAGCCAGTGAGGCGACAGCAATAAAATAAAACCTTTGCCTTTCACCAGTGACGAAAAACTCGACACTAAAAACGGGCAGATGAATAACCTCGACGCCCCCCAAAAATCCCTCTGAAAGCGCGCCAAGGTGCCCGGCCCAGTGCTGAGAAACAAGGCGTAACCCACCACTAAGCTAATGCCCAGAGAGTTTAACCAAATCTCTGTCGAAGGATTAAAGTTAAATGTCAGCATACCCAGATACCAGATTAGGTAACACCAGAGCGCGAGTTTGCCGTTTGGCAGTGCTGAGAAATACGCTAGTAACATAATAATCCGTCCTTTGTTCAGTCGCTCAGCATTAAAATCAGTGAATTTTCCGCGCAGTGTAGCGACTTTTCATTGCTGAAAGAATGAGTGATAATGCACAAAGACTTGTGAATATTTTTCATTAATGTTGTTTTATTGCACTCTGTTAGTACTCCGCCAGAGGTCTTGGTCGCGGCTTTGACTAAGAATGCGGTTGAGAGATCGGTTGGATTTAAGATTTGAAGAGAAACCTAGTAAGAGGAGCCATGGAAAAACTAACCGAAATGAGCGTATTTGCCGAAGTGGCGCGTTGCGGTAGCTTTTCAGCGGCGGCCAGGCAATTACAGCAATCTCCATCGGCGGTCAGTAAGCTCATAACTCGCCTAGAGAAACGCCTAGGGGCACGGTTGTTTAATCGCAGCACTCGGCAAGTTAGCCTTACTGAGGGAGGCGAGGTCTATTTGCGGCGCTGTCTTACCATTCTTGAAGATATCGAAGATGCAGAAGAAGTCTTGGTGGGGTATGGGCGTGAACCCAAAGGGCGCCTTACCATAAACAGCACAGCGGGCTTCGCCAAACACTGTTTGCTGCCCTTGCTACCGCAGTTTCAGCAGCTTTATCCGCATTTGAGTATTGACCTGCAAGTGAGTGGCGACACCATTGATCTAGTGGCCAAGGGCGTGGACGTAGCTGTACGGATGGGCGACCTGGATGACACCAGCTTAGTGGCGCGAAAACTTCGCGAAAGCCCTAGAATTATCTGCGCCAGCCCTTCATACCTCGAAAAGTATGGTATTCCTCAGTGTGCTGCGGACCTGCGCCAGCATAATTGCTTGCGCTTGAGCACAGCTCCAGTGTTTAACAAATGGGTTTTGACGGACTCAGGTGGTCGGCAAGTAGTCGATGTCAGTGGTGATTTTATTACCGACAAAGTGGATGTCTTGCATATGCATGCGCTGCAGGGTGGGGGGCTGGTGCGGCTGGCAAAGTTTGTGGTGGAAGAAGACATTGACGCCGGTCGCTTAGTTCCGGTGCTGGTAGACGGTAACCAAGAAGTGCAGGGCGTACACGCCGTGTACGTGCATCGCCAACACCTGCCGTCAAAAATACGGGTATTTGTTGATTTCTTACTGCAGAATTTGCCTTAAGGTATGAGGCGCACAACAAGCTAATTCGCTCAGGCTTCGTTGAGCCTAAAATACTCGCTTTTCCGCCACAAATAACTGCTCACACAAACTCCCACGGCAAGCAGCAGTAGGTCTATCCATGGTGCTGCCGTCAGCAGTGAGGAGGCGCCTAAGCTTAACCAGAGCATCAGCATGATTTTTTGAAAAGCTTTTTTGGGGATGGCTATACCGGCTTGCCAGCCACGGATACATTGACCAAAAATCTTGTGATTTAGTAGCCATTGGTAATAGCGATCATTGGAGCGTGAAAAACACCAGGCGGCGCACAATATAAATACAGTGGTGGGCATGACAGGCAATAGAACACCGATTACGGCCAATAACAAGCAGAGCCCGCCTAATAAATTAAGCGCCATTTTTTTTGTGGTGGATTGGCGATTGTCGTCTTTTGATTGCTTTTTTGTAGAGATATTCATCTATCCATTTATTCCATCGCTACGAATCAATTGGTGCGGCTTAATTATATTGTCGGCCGCCTGTGATAATACTAAAGCTATACAGGGAGCGTTTAGATTAAGTGTAGCGGCACTTGGCGCATATCGACAACATTAAATTTCTTTGCAGTACCATAAGTGGAGCGCTCTTAGCCCTAGACGCAAGGCTATGTTGACATTCGTTCATTTGTGCGCAAGAATGCACGCATGAGCCAAATTGAAACCCTAGAAAATACCCTTGCCCAAATCGACAGTGACTTTGTAAAAGCGCTAGCGGAACCGGTGCGTATAGAAATTTTAAAATTCCTTGTCTTGGCGGGGCCTTCTGATGTGAATAGCTTAGCCGAAAAAATGCCTCAAGACCGCTCAGTAATATCTCGCCACTTATCAATTATGAAGAGTGCGGGCTTGCTCAATATGAGGAAAGAGGGGCGTCATGTGATTTACAGTGTTGACGGTGACAGCGCGCTGCAAAAGTCAGAAAAAATAGTAGAAACCATTAAGCAGTGTCTAAAAATGGGGTGCTGCTGATTTTTTTAAACTCCAAAGAGTGCACTTGGGCGCACCTTTGCATATATAATTTTTAAGAACGCTTGGAGGTCTAATGCCTAGATACGATGAAGTTATTGTTGTCCTTTTATTTGTAAGCTTTTTGATTTGGGATCATTTTTCTGGTGTTTATAAAAGGAATAAACGGGCCCCGGGAGAGTGGTTGGTCGACGCCATTAGTTTACCCGCATTGGCAATTATCAAACCCGTCGTGATGGCTGCAGGGTTTGGCCTAGGGGCTTTTATTCTCCCCGCCGCCAGTGATGGCTTAGACCAGCTGCCTTTTTGGCTGGCTTGTTTAGTGGTGTTTATTCCTGATGATTTTGGTCATTACTGGATTCATCGACTAGCCCATAATCGCCCCTCATTTTGGCCTCTTCATAGAACCCACCATACAAGCACGGGCTACCAAACCTCCGTCGCATTCCGAGAAAATTGCTTGTGGTGGGTGGTGCAGCCAGGGTTCTGGTGGCAAGGTCTAATGATTTATTTGGGGCTGTTCGAGGAGGTGTTGCTGGTTACGACTATCATTGGTGTACACAACATTTTCTTACACAACAGTTCCACCAAGGACCAAGTGTTGTATGCCAATAGATTCACACGTGGGCCAATGAGAATATTTGAGTACGTTGTTAATACCCCAGGTCTGCACAGAGCGCATCATGGCTTGGGAAAAAACAGCGTACCCTTTGGTAACTATGGTCAAACTCTTTTTATCTGGGACGTTATTTTTGGTACTGCGGTTTTTAACAAAGGGCTGATGCCCGAATATTATGCCGTCTCGAACCCTGAGATAATGAAGCAATCTTGGTATTACCATTTATGGTGGCCACTCTTTAAAAAGCGAAGCGAAACAGGCAGCCCCTTGGAGGTGAATGTTGAAAACTAAAACGATTAAACCCGCTGCGGCTGGTGGTTTGTTAGACCGCCGCTCTTTTTTACTCAGCGGTATTGTGCTTTCCAGCGCCTATTCACTCAAGGCTGTTTCAGCCCCCAAAGCAGGGGAAGGGCGCATTGATACTGACATGCCAGCGTGGGCAAAGACCCCAGGGCATAATGATATTGAATACGGCTTGCCTTCAGAATACGAAAAACACATTAAGCGAGTTCAAGCGAAAAGCTCGCCTGAAACTGCAACTTTTTCAATGTGGCATACACCCATAGAAAATCAGCGCGGTATTATTACACCCAACGGACTTCATTTTAGTGTGAACCACAATGGCATTCCGGAAATTGACCCGCAACAACATACCCTGCGTATTCACGGTTTGGTGGAAAAGCCGCTCAAGTTTGATATAGAAAGCTTGCTGCGCTACCCAATGGTGTCGGCCATTCATTTTTTGGAATGCGCAGGTAATACAGCCCCTAATGCCGTGTCATTAACAGCGCTCGATCAAGATTGCCAAGAATTGTATGGGCAAATTTCTGGCGCAGAGTGGAGTGGTATACCGCTTAAATTTTTACTCAAAGAAGCCGGCGTTAAGCCAGAGGCAAAATGGGTTGTTGTGGAGGGTGCCGATGGAGGTTCTCACTCAAGAAGCATTCCTATAGAAAAACTCATGGATGATGCCATTGTGGCACTGTACCAGAATGGTGAAAGACTGCGTCCCTCTCAAGGGTATCCCATGCGCCTATTCTTGCCCGGTTGGGAAGGCAATACCAATGTTAAATGGCTCACTCGACTTGAAGTGACGGATACCCCAGCTTATACAAAAGACGAGTCTGGCCTTTATAGCGACATATTGGACAGTGGTAAAATTCAACGTTTCTCTTTTACCATGGATGTGAAGTCTGTGATCACTCATCCATCTGGTAAACAAACGCTGCCTGATAAGAAAGGCTTCTATGAAATTTCTGGTTTGGCCTGGTCAGGGCATGGCAAAATAAAAACCGTTGAAGTGTCTGCCGACGAGGGGAAAACCTGGGCAAAAGCGCATCTAGAGGGCTTGGTTTTGTCAAAATCCTTAACTCGATTTACCATTCCATGGCGTTGGGACGGTTCCGCAACCACATTGCTTAGCCGAGCGACAGACGAGCATGGTCGAGTTCAGCCCACTCGAGCTCTGTGGCGAGAAAAGTATGCCAGCTATTCGTTTAATCACTACAACGGCATTCAAGCCTGGTACATCAATAGTGACGGCAGGGTGGAAAATACTTATGTTTAATGAATGGCAAGGTCAAGTCAGTATTGGGCTACTGCTGTTGCTGCTGGGTGTTTTTCCTTCATCATCATTTGCGGGAGAAACCCTTACAGATTTAGGCCTTCCCTTAAGTTCTTTAGAAATTAGCAAGCATGCCATCACCATTTTTCCCGATGGCAGCAACTTACCAGCGGGTCAGGGTAGTGTTCAAGAAGGTAAGGCCTTGTACCAAAATAAATGCATGATGTGTCACGGTGAGAAAGGTATTGAAGGCCCCGCGGCACGTCTCGCGGGTAGTGACGGTTGGTTCAGTTTTTCAGACCCTTTAAGAATTTTGAGAATTGATAAAAATCCAGTATTACTCATTTCTGTGGGAGGTTTATGGCCTCACGCCACCACGATTTTTGATTATACCAGGCGAGCGATGCCGCATTTCGCGCCCAAAAGTTTGAATAACAATGAAGTCTACGCCTTAACAGCCTACCTTCTGCACCTAAATGGTTTAGTAGCTCAAGATTTGGTTTTAGATAAACAAAACTTGCCAAAAGTGTCCATGCCAGGAAAAGAACGCAGCGTGCTAGCTTGGCCAGAATAAACCGGGGTCAAGTCTTGCCTTTTGCCTCGAGCACTTAAAGCGTGACAAACTCCTAGCAGGTATTGAGTTCAGTGCTTCAACACTTTAGGATTCACAGTTAATGTATAGCACTTTAACTTGGATCATATGGAAATCACTATGGCTCGCCTGCAAAATTACACCTTACTTATCTCTGCATTTTTTGGACTGGCGACTATTTTTCTCGGGGTGATCTTGCTGGGTATATTTCCCTCGACGGCTGAATTGGCCGAGGGGTTTCAAACTCCCGTTATTGCGTTTGAATTTGCCAAAACCGAGTCTGACCTGTCATTTTTGTCTGGAAATAGTGAGCTTAGTCGATCTAACAGAGAGCAAATGGACTTGGGTCATAGTGGTTGGGATATGGTTTTTCCATTTGCCTATGGTGGCTTCATCGCATTTTTATTGCTGCGGATAAAGGGGAATGGTCATCGCTTTATTTGGCTGGGAGTTGTTTTCGCCGTATTAATTATTCCATTCGATATAAATGAAAACCTGACACTGCTTAAGATCACGTCGGCATTGGCTGATTCAAGATCCACCGACGCGCTCCTATTGGAATTGAATATAGCAACCTGGCTTAAGTGGGGGGCAATTGGTGCTAGCATCGCTGTGCTGGCTCGCGGGTTCGCGATAAGCAAAAATTACATATCGGCCATAGTGGCTTTGCTGGCCTCTGTGGGCATTGCTACTTGCTGGATTTTCAATTCAGAACCCATTCTTGCAGAGATAATGTCTGTGCTTATCTTTGTGTTTTTTGTCTTTTTCACTATAGAAACGGGTGTACATGCATGGCGACTGATTCAAGAAAAAACCTGATGCCCGCTTTCACTTTTTGCAGGCCTTAAGCCGCCTCACTCTAAATTACGCCATCAAATACTATCGGCTTGTTAGGCGTGTTCACTCGAGCTCGCATCGTACTGTAGGAACCCATATTCAATGGCGCCTTGCAGCTAGCTTCCTGGTACTACCGATTGACGATAGCCATCCCAATGTCAGGAGCGATTAACGACAGGCAGTGTGCGAGCAATGTTTTGCCAACGTAGACATGCTTCTTACCTTTGCGTATGCCACGCAATGTTTTATTAGCCGCCTCTTCTGGTGTCATGGCTTGCATATTCTTCGGGAGTTCAGACTGATGGAATTGAGTGTCAACCAGTGGCAGTGAAACTTCACAAACCTCGACCGATGACTCCTTGAGCGCCCAAGCCAAACTCAATGTGAACGAGTGCAGGGCCGACTTGGCGGCACAATAAAAGGCCTGCTTTGCTTTTGGCAAATACACCAGCCCTGTTGTGATATTAACAATGCAAGCCTTGGCCTGTGAGCGTAGGTGCGGCAGGAGTTCGGTGCATAGTTCGGCCGGTGCCGAAAAATTCAGCAACATATCATGATTCATGGCCGCATTTTGGTCTTCATGATTCGCTAGGTTTGTAGGTCGTTTTGCGCCAGCATTATTGATTAACACGTTTAGCGTTGGGAATAATACTAATAGTCGTTTCACCATGGCCTGTCGTTGGGCCACATCAGTGATATCACAAACTTCCGTATGCAGGCCATTGCACAAACTTTTGGCATGCTTCAGCTTTTCTTGGCTGCGGCCACAAATGATAACGGTGTTGTTCGGCTCTAGTGCTTGTGCCAGCGCTAATCCTATGCCTTCACTGCCGCCTGTGATAAGAACAGTATCTCCAATCAATTTCATTACGAGCCTCTCGTTTGGGTGAAAGACCTTATTTTCTATGGAATGGAGATTGGAGGCATTAACCTAAGTTAATTTCAGCCTGTTTCTTATGCGTGACAGCGCCACTTCACTTATGCCTAAATAAGAAGCGATATGGTAATTGGGTATTTGGTCGACGATGGGCGCACATTCCCGTAAAAATTTTTCATATCGTTCGGTCGCAGTCAACAGTAAAAAATCAGCTTCACGTGCCTCTTTTTTGATCGAAAGTTGTTCCAGTAAGCGCAGGGTAAGTGCGTTCCAATCTTTATGTTGTTCTGCCAGTAAAAGCAGAGACTTATATGATAGGCAAAGGCATTCGCAGGTCGCCAATGCCTGAACATAGAAGGCGGACCCTTGGCCCGTGGTCAATGAAGTGATACTGCTCACCACATTGTTGGCGGTGGCAAAAGACTTGTTAAATTCTTTTCCGTTGGGGTGTAAATAGTAAAATCTCGCCAAGCCAGATGTTAAAAAGTAGAGGTCGCTCACTGGCTGCCCAGCTTCGATAATACATTCACCGCTCAAATATTTCTGATAGAAGAATAAGGGCATGGCACTCGCCCAAGCATCATCTGACAGCGCTTGCAGCTTACCTAAGGTTGTGCGTAGCGCTAGATGTGAGTCCGATAGGGGTATCGCCATGATATATTTTTGCCAATAAAAGGGCGCTAAGTTAAGCACAGAAAGCGGCTTGGCGTATACAAAATCACCGATAAACAGGCCAATAAGGATTACCTGTCGATCTTGCCTTTTGAGTCAATCATTAGATAGGTTAGCCCCATCTCTTTTAACCAAGCCGGGCCCTTTTTGGAGCCCATTAAAAAGGCGATGGTGCTCGCCGCTCCTGCCACTACCGCTTGGTCCGCCATCACGCTTACCGATTGACATTGATTGGCAGGCATACCTGTCTCTGGGTTGATTATGTGACAATAGCGATGACCATCTTTGATAAAATAGCGTTCGTAGTCTCCGCTACTTGTCAGAGCACCCACGGCAAGAGGTATCATTGCGACGGGATCATCTTTTTTGCGTGGATGTCTGATGCCAATCAACCAAGGCGCACCGTCTGGATGAGGGCCGATGGCGGCAATGTCGCCACCAAGGTCAATGATACCGGAGGTGATGTCCATGGCTTTTAGCAAAGATGCCGCTGCGTCGACAGCATACTCTTTCACGCAACCGCCGAAGTCCAATTCCATTCCGCCTTGATTGAACGTTAAGGTCGGCCTGTTCCAAGTGATTTTCGACCAACCAACGAAACCTAAGGCCTCTATTATCTTGGCGGAGGAGGGCACGGTAGGGGACTTGAAATTCCATAGGTTTCGAAAGTACCCTGAACTCAAGTCAAATAAACCCTCGCTGAGTTCATAGCACTGATCGGCGAAATCAATGATGCCTGAAGTTTCATCATCAAGAGTGATGCTACCGCCATCTTTAGCCGCTGAATTGATCATTGTCGTGACGCTCTCGTTCAAGTAACGAGAGTATTTTTTTTCTAAACGAATAACTTCGTTTTCAGCCGCGAGGCAGCATAGATTAAATTGTGTTTGACTGTGGCAGTATAATTGGAATTCACAAGGACTGCCCATTGCCTGAAATGAGTGTGTAAAAAGTTTCATCGCCCTACGCGAACCTCATGAGTTTAGAAAAATTCCATTTCTAATTTCAATGTGAGAAGACTAAAGTCCACTAGGCCGGGCGCTTCAGAGGGAGATTTAGAAAAACTGTATTCGGCGGCCGAGCGATATTTCTTGTACCCCAGCCCAAGTGCGTAGTGGCCGAATTTTTTTCGAACTTCCAAACCTACGCTACGTGCACCATAGGCCGATAGCCTGTAGTCGTTCGAATGAAAAAAGTTCGTGGTAGATTCAGAAAATGTATTGTTGAAAAAATTTGCCTGAGATTGTGAGTAAACACGAAGAGACGGGATAATGGCCCAATCACCTGGTAAATTCTGGTGCCATTGAAGGTCCAGAGTGTGGGAGTTGACACCCCAGCTGTCGGAGAACCAACGATATTTGACTTTCACCGCGGCATTGGCCGAATCAACAAAATGGCGCAGGTCGGTAGTCCAAGACACCGCATGGCGAGTGTCAGGGCGACTATCGGGTAAAATACTATTCTCCACAAAAACCACTTTATAAGGATCGGAGAGAAATCCCCATTGTCTTTCATAGTTGAGACTGGTTTGCACAATAGTGGAAGTGTTGATTACTTGAGTCAGTGTCGCGCCAAACTCTTGAAGATATTTATCCGCGGACGGTACCCTGTCTAGAAATAGTTCGGAATCAGATGGGCTAAGTTTATCTCGGGAATAGGCAAAGGCCAGAGCAACTTCCGTTAAACCCTTATTGAGTTCCTTATGCAAACTAATGCCCAGGTTTTTCGCTCTATAGTCGTCTTCATCTGACAGACCAGTATTGAATTGCAGTGCAAAAGATTCCCAAAAGTGTTTGTAGCTTAGCGCCGTATCTGTGCGTTGGTCGGCAATAGTGGCGCCGCTCATGATCTGCACGGCTTCGCCATCTAAACCCGGCAGGGTGAACCAAGGGGAGGCCCCTGACATTTTTTCATAGGCGAGGTTAAGAGTGAATTCGCCGCGCTCGCCCATGGGTGTCAATAGATAGAACTGACCAATGTCAACGTCGTAGCGACCTCGGTTGGCACTCAGTGTTTTTTCTTCTTGTATGTCTTCTTCTTGATAGCTACCGACGTGCATCTTGATCTTAGACGTCGTAGACGGGCCGGCCGCTGATAAATGCTGAGAAATGGCTGGGAGCGCCAATGCAGAGGCCGTGAGCAAGGCCAATTTAGAGGGGTGAAGATTTGTTTTCATTCTCAATCCTGTGCTAAATGTATTCCAAACAAGTTGTATGCTGAGTTAATTACAGCCGCATCCGCCTCCGCTCACACTGCCACCTCCGTGTGCAGCCTCCTTACTGTTATATACTTGTTTGTCTAACTGCTCGCCAAGGGCGTCGTCGTTGAATGTCATTTCGGGTTTAGCCAGTTTGTCTCGTTGCCAGGGTTTCACCTCAGCACAAGCACTGATCAAACTTGCAAATACTATCAGTGCGACCAATTTCATGCGTGTCCCCATTTCCTAATTAAACCACTCGGCTAATATTACGGGGACTACTTGGGTTTTGTACAGTCATTAAATGGTGATGAAATACATTTGGAATCAATAGTGCCGCATCCTTGAGTAGGTGTATCGCAACGACCTTGGTGCGAACACTTCGTGTTTTCAATACGAGAACAGCCCGCGCATTGCTATCCCTTTCTTTGTGGGTATACTCAAGTGAACGCAATATTCAAGCGTGTTCTTCTGTTCTTATGTTTTATGAGTAATCTTTAATGGTCTTATTTTACAAGTTACAGCACTCCGTCCGGCGTCTATGTTGGTTCTTCCTATTAATACTGGCCTATTGTGTTCCTGTCACGGCCGCAGCCGCCACCTACGAAGATCAAGTACAGAAAATGTATGTCGCCTACTATGGTCGCCCGGGTGACCCCGGAGGCTTGAACTGGTGGGCGGGCAAGCTCGAGGTGGCCGGTGGTGACCTAAGTGAAATTATTGACAGTTTTGGCAGCTCTTCGGAATATGTTGACCGTTTCGGCAATATGGACAATAGCGCGCTCATCAATAATATTTTTGTTCAACTCCTTGGCCGCGACGCCGATACCGAGGGCCTGAATTGGTATGTAGGAAAACTGGAATCTGGTGACCCAGATTGGACTTTAGCGTCCATTGCCCTGCGAATTGCCGACGGGGTTCAAGAGGGCACCGATGACAATTTAGTTGTGGCCAACAGGATGGCCGTTGCCAATGCCTTTACTCTAGCCGTTGAAAACGGCGAGCAATCCTATGACGGCGACAGCGATATCCTGTCAGCTTCTCAATTGCTAGCAGGCGTAGACAGTGATGAAGCCACCCTGACGTTGGCGCTCTCGGCGATTAGCGGGTCTGCTTTTAGCTACTATAGCGATAATGTTAATCAAGATATCGTGGTTAATATGTGCAGTGCCTGTCATATAGAAGGGGGCGTGGCCGCGGTATCAAATATCGTCTATCCAGGAGATGTTGAGGCCAATTACGGGGTTCTGCGCGACTACATCTTGCTCGACGAAGGCAATGGCGCGGTGATCCTAGATAAGGTTCGGGGCGTCGGGCACGGCGGCGGCGTTCAGTTGCCCTCAACTACCGACGGCTATCAAAAACTCAGCATATTTATCGATCTTGTGAACAATTGCAGTGACGGTTGTGTCAGTGCCAATAAAGATGGTCTTTTCAATGGCATCGTCTTAGCGTCTGCTGAGCAAACCCTGCGTCGCGCCGCCTTGATTGTTGCCGAGAGATTGCCTACAAGCGACGAAATTACTCAGGCCCAGAGTGGCGATGTAGGTCTTCGAGCCGCCCTTCGTGGTTTGATGGCCGGGGAGGGCTTTCATCAATTCCTGATTTCTGGCGCCGATGACCGTTTATTTACAGAAACCCTGTGGCGCAATGGCTCCTTCGATGTCATTGACGCGGGGGCCGACCTTTACCCCATTATGGCAAATCGCGAAAACGATTTAATGCGCGAAGGTGATGCCGAAGCTTATGGCTTTTGGCGACGGGAATTTACCGTAGGCTTTGCCCGCGCGCCCTTAGAGCTAATTGCTTACGTGGTTGAAAATGACCGACCTTATACAGAAATATTGACCGCAGACTACACCATGGTGAATCGCGGCTCTGCGGAAATTGTAGGGGCGAGCTCGCTCACTTTCCCCGAGGACGGGACTTACAACACCTTCAAGAAAGCCGTTAATAATGGGCAGGTTGTACGGGACGAACAATATCAAGCCTCAGAGCTTGAGCAATTGGAGATCGGTTCTAGTATCCGAGTGTTATCACACAGTGGCACCGTCAACTACCCCCACGCAGGCATCTTATCAGAACCCGCTTTCCTCGCCCGTTATCCCACCACCGAAACCAACCGCAACAGAGCACGTTCTCGCTGGACAAATTACCACTTTCTAGGCTTTGACATTGAAAAATCGGCGCAGCGCACAACCGATCCAGTGGCTTTGGCCGACACTAATAATCCGACACTTAACAACCCTAATTGCACGGTCTGTCACGTAGAAGTGGACCCAGTTGCTGGAGCCTTTCAACATTTTGGTAATGAGGGCTGGTATAACGACAGTTGGTTTGGCTTAGATTCCCTTCCTGGCGCTTATAAAGAAGATGAAAGCAGCGGATACCAAGAAGGTGACACTTGGTTCAGAGATATGCGCAGCCCAGGCCTAGGAGAGCAAATTGCTCCGGCCACTGGGTCTAGTATTCAATGGTTGGCGCAGCACATCGTTAGCGACCCTCGTTTTGCCACGGCCGCGGTTAAGTTTTGGTGGCCAGCTTTAATGGGAGCCGCACCTTACAATGCGCCAGAGGTCAGCAGTGATGTTGGTTTTACAGAACAGTTGGCTCGATTTGAGCAGCAGCAAGGCGATATTAGTACACTCGGAGGCACTTTCGTTTCGGGCTTTGACGGCGGTTCAGCCTTTAATTTAAAAGATTTATTGGTAGAAATGATGATGTCTGCCTGGTTTCGAGGGGAAGGCAGCACCGAAGTTATAGACAGCAGTCGCGCTATTGAACTGGCTAACGTGGGGGTCAAGCGATTGCTTACACCTCGTGAGCTGGATGAAAAAACTTATCAAATTTTGGGGCTCCGATGGGAACAGGGTGATCAAGACCCCTGGGAACCCGACAATACTAATACGGCATTGTCATCAAGGTTTGGCGCTTACTACGGCGGCATAGACGGGAAAGGCACTCTGGTGCGCGCGCGCCAAATCACTCCTATCATGGCGAACATTGCTGAAGCGAATGCCTTGTGGATGGCGTGTGGTGCAATCATCAAAGACATTAATCTGCCAGAAAACGAGCGAACATTATTGCAGGGAATCGACCGAAACATGACCCCCAATAGTCATGAGAGTGACATTCGGGCGGGCTTGGTTGGCCTACACGCATTAATGTGGGGTGAAAGCGTTGAAAGCAATAGCTCAGAGGTGAACCAAAGTTACTCATTGCTTACTGAGTTGTGGGAATACCGTGTAGCAAACGACACAAACTCCTGGGCTTGGAACGGTGACATTGAATTCTGTTCTCTTCCGGACGGCTGGTGGGAAGATAACGAAGACAACGCGGGTGAATTAGCCGACGACCCTACAAAGATGCTGGGTACTTGGATAGCAATGTTGGTATTTTTCATGACCGACTTTAACTTCTTACACGAGTAAATCATGATTAAAAGACGTCGACTATTACAGCTAGCATCACTGCTGAGCGCGGGTGCGGCAATGCCAAAGCTCTACGCGGCGAGCCAATACAATGGCCGGTTACTCATCACCTTACAGGCATCGGGGGGCTGGGACGTTTCAAGCTTTTGTGACCCGAAAGTGAATATTCCCGGCGAGTTGGAAATTACTCGGTGGTCAAACAGTGGTGAAATTCAAACGGCCGGTAATATCCAATACGCACCTTATGCGAACAATCAGGCTTTTTTCGACAAATACCACAACGACATTCTCATCATTAATGGCGTTGATGCCCAAACCAACGCTCATTCCGTGGGCGAGTTGCATAATTGGAGTGGTCGGAACTCTAGCGGATACCCCACATTGTCGGCACTTTTTGCGGCCAGCCAGGCACCTGATATGCCTATGTCTTATCTGTCCTTTGGTGGTTTTAATGCAACAGGGGGCATCATTCGCTCAAGTCGTATTGAGGGTTCCGACAGAAATGCACTGACAACCGTGTTGCGGCCTAATCAAGTCCCTTGGGAGACGGCCGAACACCCCTTGCAATTAAAAGACCAAATGACAATGATCCGTGCCGCGCAAGAGACGCGTTTGCAAAATATCATTTCCGACAATAAACAGTTGCCACTCAGGCAACTGAATGCCCTGGCCTACAGTGAGTCTTTGCAAAGTAAAGATGATTTATTTGCTTTCGCCGACATTATTCCCGATGAGTCGGCATTCCCATCTGACCTAGACCTGGGCAGGTTTGCCGGCGTTAGCACATTACAAAAGCAAGCAATGTTTGCCTTACTTGCCTTCAAAGCTGGCACCGCTTGTAGTGCCGACTTAGTCCAGTTTGGTTTTGATACCCACGCCGACCATGACAGCAACCACGAACCGCTGATGGCTCACACAACCGACAGCTTGGACTATTTATGGAACTATGCCGAAGAGCTTGGCATTGCTGATCGCCTTACTGTTGTGGTGGCTTCCGATTTCGGTCGCACCCCATTTTACAATGGCTTCGAAGGTAAGGATCACTGGCCCATTGGCAGCGTCATGGTAATGGAGAAAAACGCCGCTTGGGGCAACCAAGTGGTGGGTGCAACAGACGGAGCGCAAAACGCCCTGCCGATAAACCCAAGCACGCTAATGCAAGACAACAGTAGCGGCACGATTATATATCCCAAGCACGTTCACAAAGCGCTGCGTAACTATTTCGGCATAAACAATAGCGCCGCAAGCCAATTATTCCCACTGAGCAATACCGAGACCTTCAACTTCTTCGGATAAGAAAAGCGGGGTCAAGTCTTGCCTTTTGCCTCCCCAGGCAAAAGGCAAGACTTGACCCCGGCACCCTAAAACAATTGTGCATCGATCACCTTTTTAAGTTGGCTGATCTTAAGCGGTTTTGGTAGGTGTTCCCGCATGCCCGAAGCCAGGCATTTTTCTCGGCTTCTAGTACTTCCATGGGCGCTTAGAGCAATGATAGGAGTCGGGACGCTGCCGGTTTTTGCTTCCCATTGAAGGATGTTCTCGCTTGCAGTGAATCCGTCCATAATCGGCATTTCACAATCCATAAGAATTAGGCTGAACTCGTGCCCTTCAGTGATTGCCTTTAGAGCTTCTTTACCGTTCTCGACAAGGTGTACGGTGTGACCTAAGCGCTTCAATAACTTTGTTACCACAAGCCGATTAATGGGGTTGTCTTCTGCTACAAGAATATGAGCAGCCTTAGACTCCTTGGTCAGCGAATCAGGCCCTGAATCTAAATTTTCGCTAAGGGCATGTTGGGGTAAATTGATGTCAAACCAAAACAGTGAGCCTGCATCAGGTTCACTTTCCACGCCTATTTCTCCGCCCATTTGCTCCACTAGTTGTTGGCTGATACTTAGGCCAAGACCGGTGCCTCCAAAGCGGCGAGTGATGGATGAATCGGCTTGGACAAATCGTTCAAAAATGTTTTCAGCTTGGCTGTCGCTCATGCCAATACCAGAATCGGAAACAGAAAACCGAATAAGCCAAGGCTCAAGCAGGGTGGCGCTTAATTGGACAAGACCTTGGGCGGTAAATTTTAGGGAATTTGACAATAGGTTGGTGATCACCTGTTGCAGGCGAGTGGGGTCCCCCATTACATAGAGCGGCACATTCAGTGGTGTCTCTACCTGCATTCTTACGGATTTATTACTTGTTTCACAACGGAATTGTGCCACGCTGGTGTGTAAGAGGGCGTGCAAGTCGAAGGGGATAGTTTCAATTTCCACTTTGCCTTCTTCTAGTTTCGAATAGTCGAGAATGTCGTTTACAACGCGGCTCAATTGCCGCCCGGAGTATTCCATTATTCGCAGCAGTTCATCCTGATAGGTGTTTGGTTGACTGTCTTTGAGTAACTGCAGAATTCCGAGAATCCCGTTCATTGGGGTACGTATTTCA
>Ga0209081_1000842_pt1 | contig 18559 bp, 17 predicted proteins | sample GOMGulsemesocosm_4_FD_184636 | JGI IMG/M metagenome (GOLD analysis project Ga0209081, IMG submission 184636) | Methane-oxidizing microbial communities from mesocosms in the Gulf of Mexico - GOM15B Gulf of Mexico (SPAdes) (version 2) | ecosystem: Environmental > Aquatic > Marine > Cold seeps... | reverse complement strand
AGCATTAAGGAAATGTGAAGATAGAAAGCAAGTTGCAAGATATATTGTGGCAAACCCATTAAGAAAAAAAATTGTGATAAACATAGGTGATTATGCCTATTGGGATAGTATTTTTTACATGAATAAACAAAAAAATGTCAGAATGAATTCTAACCTACATTGGCTTGGTTGGTTTTTGTAGGGTGTAATTCATGGCGCGAAAAATATAATAGGGAAGATCAAATGAAGTTTTTGAAATCAATTATATGTGTGAATCTTGTTTTAGCTTTATCGGCTTGTAGTGACAATGAATCAGCACAAAGTTATATCAGTAAAGCAGAAAAATCAATCGTAAAAAAACAAAATGGTGCTGCAATTATTTCTTTGAAAAATGCACTTAAAATTGAAGCTAAAAATGCACAAGCTAGATACCTTTTAGGGCGATTATATTTAAAAGAAGGTGATGCTGAAAACGCTACTAAAGAATTAGAGCGAGCGAATAAATTAAAATATGATGCCAATAAAGTGCTGCCACTATTAGCTAGGTCTTATATGTTAACTGAAGCCGATGATGATCTACTAGCACTTGCTTCACAAGAACAATCTTTATCTCCTATTAGTACTCAATACCTTGCCTATAAAACCATCGCATCACTGAGAGTAGGTGATAATAAACTTGCCAAAGAAGTTGTTGATATTGCACTTTCTGTTGCTGAAACTGATGGTTACGCTATATTGGCAAATGCATACTTTGAGTTATCTAAACAAAATACTGCACACGCAAGTACATTGGTTGGGCGTGTTTTAACAGCAAATCCAGACAATGCTGATGCACTTATGCTACAAGGAAAAATAGCCACGGTTGAAAACAACTATCCGTTAGCTGTTGATAGCTTTCAAAAGTACCTGAAATTGCAACCAAGCTCAGGCAAAGTGAAATTATTTATTGCTGATGCTTTGATGAAAAATGGTCAATATATAGAAGCGGAAGTAATTGCTGATGCCATATTAGCTAAAATACCCACCCAACCTTTTCTGCAATACATAAAAGCAATGGCACGTTTTGAAGATAAAGACTATAAAGCAGCAAGTAACTTTGCTGGTCAATCTTTAAACTCTGGTTTTAACTCTTTTAGTTTGAAGTTGGTTGCGGGCGCAAGCGCCTTTTACTTGCAAAATTATGAACAGAGTAACCATCATTTAAAAGATTTAATGGCATATCTTCCCACAGAGCACTCTGCCAGAAGAATGCTAGCAGTGAGCCAATTACAGTTAGGTTTAATTGACGATCTTAGCGAAACAATAAGCGACTATGATTCAACAAATAAAGACAATGCTCAGTTTTTGGCAACATTGAGTTATGGGTTACTTGAAGTTGGTGCTTTTGAAAAAGCGCAAGAAATGGCGAGTTATGCTTCAAGTTCAACAGATATGACTGCAGAAGAAACAGCAAGGGCAGGCGTGCTAAAATTGATGATGAATGATCCCTCGGGCATTGAAAATCTAGAGTTAGCACTGCAGCAAAATCCTGAATTAATTTCTGCAGAGCTTGCATTAGCTTTTGCATCAATTAAGTCAGGTAACTTACCTCGGGCGACCAAAATAGCGGATAAATGGTTAAAGCAATACCCAAATAAAGCAGGAGGCTACAACCTGCAAGCGACTATTTTATTTAAAAATAATAAATTAGCGCAAGGCAAAGCTGCATTAGAAAAAAGCTTACAGCTAGAACCAAATAATGTTTATGCGCTAACTGAAATGGTAAAGCTGGCTAACCATAAAAAAGATATTAAACAAGCAACTTTATTAACAGAGCAAGCACTAAAATCACATCCTAATAATATTGAAGTACTTCGCCAGTACTTTAAATTTCATAAAAATGAGGCTGGGTTGCAGGTAATTACTAAAGCTCAACAGCGTAATGTTGTCGATGTTAAATATGGCATTTTATTAGCTGAAGCACTTATGCAACTAGAGCAATTTAAACAAGCCAGTTCAGTGTTAGGGGCTTATCAATTAAGCGTTAAAACACCTAAACGTTATTGGCAATTAGCACTTGCTGCTAACGCTAAGCAGCCTGACGGTGAAGATATATACTCTATTTTAGATAAATGGCGTAAAAATAACCCTTATCATATTGAACCTGTATTTCTATTAGTAAATTATTGGACCAGTAAAAAGTCACCTGACAGAGCATTGAGTATTTTAGAGTTGGCCTTAAAAAAGCATCCTGAAAATCTGATGATCCATTTAGTTAAAATGCAGGTTTTGTTAAATAGTAACCGTGTATCTGATGCCAAAATATTGTTTGAATCCATAAGTAAGTTTGATGTTAATGAAAATTTACTTGCGGGAATTGAAGGGCGAATTCTTTTACTTGAAAGAAAGTTTGCCGCAGCTATCCCCAAATTACAGCAACAGTATCAAGCAAAGCCTACTAGCCGTAATGCCACCTATCTTGCTTTTGCTCTAGAAGGAAACAATCAAAAAGCACAAGCAATTGAGTTACTAGAGCAACTTTCTGAAAAGGGAAGAGTAGAAAATAAGATTAATCCCAGAGTTAGTTTAAGCTTAGCGAATATGTATTTAGCCGATCATCAAGATAAAGCTATTGTGGAATATGAAAGACTGGTTGAAGTTGCGCCAAATAATATTGTGGTATTAAATAATTTATCTTGGCTTTATATGGAGCAAGAAAAATTTGCAAAAGCACTTCAATACTCAAAACAAGCCTATGCCCTAAATGCTAAAATACCTAATGTAGTAGATACTTATGCTCAAGCTTTACTAAAATCTAATATGAAAGAGGAAGCCTTAGTTAAGGCGAAAGAAGCACTTAAATTATCTAAAGGTAAAGATATTGATATAACTTTGAACTATGCTGAAACGCTATTAGCTCATAATAAGCGCAAACAAGCTAAAGAGTTATTGGAAGGTATAAATACAGTGACAGTAAAGCAGCAAGAGAGAAAACAGACACTGTTGTCGAAATAAATTACGATCAAGGAACGTTACGAGCATTTAAATGCCACAGATTTTTGAAAACTACTCATTTGTGGTGTTTTCGTTACTTGTGACTATTAACTCGTAACTTCTCTTGTTACATCAACTTTAAATTATCAATTTGACCACAAATATCGTGTTCGATCGCTTTATATAAATTTTTAAAGCCTGGAGATAGATTAGTAAGAAAAATTTCAGGGTTAATATAATAAGGCGCTCTTCGTCCATGATATTCAATAGGTTCACCTAGTTGAATAAACTTTATTCCGACAAATTTCATGCTGCGAGCTAACCGAGGCTCCATCATCACGTAAGCATGTTTTATACCTGTATCTATTGCCATAGTTGCTGCAGCCATATATAAACCAATAGCAATAAATGGAAAACACCGCAACTCCACTTCAGAGTAACTTGTTTCTTGAATTACACCAGTACCCGAACCTTTGAATTGATCCGTTTTACGACGCCTAAAGTCAGCTTTTACAGCAAGTCTTGAAATTTCACAAATTTCATTTCTATTAAATTGTTTTGGATGAAACTCTTCATTGGTTATTGAACTCATACAAAATTTTTCAATAGGTAACAGTTGGCCTTCTTCATTTATTTTTACTATGCGAACGCAGCTAGTATATGTGTTTGTTGGTTTATGTCTAATTAAAGAAAAAATAGAGCGGTCATCAAATTCGTCTTTTTCTTGACCTCCTTCTTTAATCTCTTCAAATGCCAACTCTTCACAATATACATTATGACGTATTTTAAATGCTTCTTCTTTTAATGCCTCGCTAACGGCTACTTGAGGCTCTAAAAATTGAGTGAAATGCTCAGCTATATTACACGCTTCATGATTTACCTTCATAGAAGCTATTTTTTTGGTTATATCGCCAATAATAGGGGTGTTTAGTAGGCGTTTATTCCAGTTCATTAGGTTTCCAAATAGATGCTAGAGAAAGAAGTATATAATCAATAAAAATAACATAATTTAGAATAGATTATAGCTTAATTTGTCATATTTTCTTTAGCCTTAAATAAAGGTTTATTAATTGGTGCCGATTTTGTCTTTATTGGTATTATTTCTAGTGATGTTTTATAACCTGTTTCATAAAGATTTAGCTTTTGTTCATTAGTCATATTGAAATCTACAGTTGAGCACTTACCTGTGTTGATAACTATAGTGTTATGCCAAAAAGCATCATTAATATATTCTCGTGAAATAGTGGTCATAAAAGTTCGAATAAGCAAAGTAATGTAGTTAAAAATAGGGAAATAACTGTCTGTTTTTAATTCATCATACTCATGCTCACCTCTAAGTCTAAAGCACAGCACAGGTGTATCATCATTTGCCCAATTCCTATGCAATGCATCTTCAGAAAGTATGCTGCCATCAACCATTAAATGCTTGCCGAAATGTTTAAAGCTAAAAACCAACGGGATAGACATAGAGAAGCGGACGGCTTGAGATACTTTCATGTCAGGTGTGTTTTCTAGATTAAAGATAACAGGCTTTCCACTTTTGACGTCGGTAGCGACTACATGTAATTGTTTATCTAATTCAGAAAAAGTTTTTCCTTGTAGATGATCATCAACCCATTTTTCAAAAACATCACCAGAGCTTAAGCCGCCATTGCGAATTAATTTATACAGTGAAAAACCTCTAAATTGATTGTAGTTAGTCTCAAGAGCTATTTTTTTTATTTCATCAATAGATAAGCCTGAAGCAAAAAAACTTGCAATGATACTGCCGCCTGAAACACCAACAATATGATCAAAGCTGATGTTCAATTCAAGCAATGCTTTCAACACGCCAAGATGCGCTGGCAATCGTGTGCCTCCACCAGCTAGAATAGGGACAATTTTGTCAGTCATTAAAATTCCTTAAGTAATTACTTAATTATGGCTGATAATTGAAAAATTGCGTAAAATACAATTAATTAAATTACTTTTAATGGAAAATTATCATGTTCAAAAAACTTTTTATTATTTTATCATATGTTTCTTCACTGTTTTTGATCAATGTACACGCAGAGTTTATTGATGTTGTCGCAAAAATTAAACCTGCTGTTGTCGGTATTGGTATACATACGCCAACAAGTAGGCCGCAAAATGTTCTACGTGGCACAGGCTTTGTTATTGGAAATGGTCATTATGTGGTAACCAATGCGCATGTTTTACCTACCGAACTTGATGATGGTCTATTACAAAAAATGGCAGTGTTTATTGGTTCAGGGAAAAACGCTCAAGTTCGACATGCTGAAATTATTACGACTTCTGAATTGTACGACTTGGCTATTTTGAAATTATCTGGTGCGGCTTTACCGGCAATGACTTTGGCCGATGAGCAGTTTCGTGGCGATGGTAGTTATATTGCTTTTACAGGTTTTCCCATTGGCAGCGTTTTAGGTTTATACCCTGTCACTCATCGTGGAATTATTGCTAGTACAACGCCGACCGTTGTGCCCGCACAAGCGGCAGGGCAAATTAGTTTAAAGATGCTTAAACGTATGCGCAACCCATATTTAGTTTATCAATTAGATGCAACGGCCTATCCCGGCAATAGTGGTAGTGCCATGTACGATATGAAAACTGGCGAAGTTTTAGGTATCATTAATAAGGTGTTTGTGCAAACAACTAAAGAGGCAGTTATTAGTAATCCAAGCGGCATTACTTACGCTATACCGGTTAAATATTTACATCAAATATTAAGAGAGAATAATATTAAAATATAGGGCGCAATTCATTTCGAAAAATATCGGGCAATGAATTATTCCTTACTATTCACTTTTTGCTGTCTGTGTTTGATAACCTGCAGGTGTCGAATATAAAGTAGAAAGTGGCACTAGTTCAATATTGTTTTTGGCCAGGGTAGGAATTAATCGCGTTAACGCTTGCATTGTTTCAGGATGAGGATGAGCGATAGCAATGGCGATTTTTTGTGATTTTGCAACCCTAATCAAAGATTGAAACTGTTTAGTAATATAGCTATCCGTTAGTTGGTTATCTAAAAAAACATGACGATCTTGTACGGGCACACCAATTAACTTGGCAATTTGACCTGCTTTTGAATATTGAGTTGTTTTACTGTCTAAAAAAAGTAAATGATGATCTTTTAAAAATTTCATTGTCCACATCATAGGGTCATTTTGCTGTGTTAAATGACTTCCCATATGATTATTAATGCCTATAGCAAAAGGCACCTCTGCTAAAGAAGCATTTAAGCTTGCTACAATTTCGTCTTTATTCATTGCACTAGTAAGTGCACCAGGACCTAATTTTTTACCATTTTCAGCTTCCATCGGAATATGCAGCATGACATCTTTGTGCTTTGCATTTGCTTTAATCGCTATTTTTTTACCATATGGGGTGTGAGGTAAAATAGAGTAGGTGATTTCACCGGGCAATGATAATGCATGCTTGTCGGTATGCCTCCAACCAATATCATCAATAACAATGGCAATACGTGCAGACTGATTTTGTGCTGATTTAGCACAAAAAGTAAAGGTAGCGTAAAAAATGATAAGAAGAAAAAACTTCGACACAGCTGAAATCATTTTATTGTTTTTTTAGTAGTGGGGTACACTTATATTACCTCAAAAGACTTGTAGGAGGGGATTTATTCCCGATTTCTTTAAAGTTCGCGGTTACGTCACATGGGAGTGACTTATTAGAGAATGCAGGACGCATATTCTCGAAACCGCTCCTGCGTTGATAATAAATACAATAGGGGAATTCGCGTTAATAAATTAACGACACCAAATTTTTGGGTTTACCGCTTTACCTTGGTGGCGAATTTCAAAATATAGCCCTGCTTTATTTTGTCCGCCACTTTGCCCAACTAGCGCAATTGGCTCACCTGTTTCTACGCGATCGCCAACTGATTTCAATAAGGTTTGATTGTGAGCATATAGGCTCATATAGCCATGGCCATGGTCGATCACCGTTAATAAACCATAACCTTTTAGCCAATCAGAAAACAACACTGTGCCGTTATGAATAGTTTGTACTTGTTTGCCGATAGAAGCACCAAGCAATACGCCTTTCCACTTTAAATAGTCTTGCTTTCTGCTGCCAAAACTTCTTAATAATTTGCCTTTTACTGGCCAAGCAAGTTTTCTTTTTAGTTTGCTTAGCCCCGTTAAATTAATTTCTTGGCGAATAAGTTCAGTCAATTTTTGCAAAGCAGCGGTTAAGTTAGCTTCTTCTGATTTTAATTTTGTTAGCTGCTGCTTGCTTGATAATAATTTTTCACTTAACGTCGCCAATGTTTTTCTACGACTGTTTTTATTTTTATTGAGGGTTGTACGTTGTTTTTTCTGATTTTTTTTGAGTGCTTGTAAGTGTTCTATTTGCTCTTGATGTTGAGTTGCTACCATCATTAATTGAGCTATTGTTGCTTGAAATTTTTCAATTTCATTAATACGTGCTTTGTTGAGGTATTTATAATAGCTGATGGTACGTTGAATTTTTTCACTTTGTTCTTGGTTTAATAGCAGCTTTAAATAATCGTGCTGTCCAGAGGTATAAGCTGAGCGCAGTTGCTGTGCCAGTAATTGTTCTTGTGCTATTTTCTGAGCGATTAATTTTTGCTTTTCTTTACTTAAAGTGAATATTTTTTTCTCTGTGGTTTTTAGCTGCTGCTCAGTATTATTAATTGCTTTAGCTGTTTCTGCGATAGTTAAATCATCGTTTTTTAACTGTTGCTCTAGAGCTGTTCTCGCTTTGTTCGTTTTAAATATATTCGACTCTTGTTTAGCTATCGCTTGCTGAACATTATTAAGTTTGCTGCTATTTTGTTGCTTGTTCCTTTCGTTGTTATTGTTATCAAAAGCCATGCTTGAGTCAATAAACATCAAGCTGCTTAGTAATACTAAACAGCTTGATAATTTATATGGAAAACGCAGGGTGTTGAACATTAAAATATTGTTATCATGAGTATAGGTTGGACTTTAGTCCGACAATGGAGCTACAGTTTGCCTCATTAACCTAGTTGCATCAACTTAGTTTCATTAAAATGGAGCCTGTCATTTCTTCTGGTTGCTTCATTGCCATTAAATGTAATAGGGTTGGCGAAATGTCGCTTAATGTACCTGTGCTTGCAGGTTTAGCATTTCTGCCAACATAAATTAGTGGTACTGGCTCACAAGTATGAGCTGTGTGCGCTTGACCAGAATTCTCATCTAGCATTTGTTCAGCATTTCCGTGATCAGCAGTAATTAAACATTCTCCACCTGTTTCTTTTAATGCAGCAACTACACGACCCACACAAGTATCAACAGCTTCACAAGCTTTCACTGCAGCATTAAAATCACCTGTATGACCAACCATATCGCCATTAGGATAATTACAAACTATAAAGTCGTGCTCACCACTTTTAATAGCAGCGACGAGTTTATCGGTTAATAGTGTAGAATTCATTTCAGGTTGCAAATCATAAGTAGCTACATCAGGAGAAGGTACTAAAATGCGTTGTTCACCATCAAAAGTATCTTCTTGTCCGCCACTAAAGAAGAAAGTAACGTGAGCATATTTTTCAGTTTCAGAAATACGTAATTGAGTTTTGTTATGTTTGGCAAGCCACTCGCCCATTACGTTATTTAGTGGTTTTGGGGCAAAGGCGCAGTTTGCTTTAATGTCGGCAGCATACTGAGTTAGCATAACAAAATCGCTAATAACAGGTACTTTTTTACGGGCAAAACCAGCAAAGTTGTTCTCAGTAAAGCAGCGGCTAAATTGACGTGCGCGATCAGCTCTAAAGTTCATAAAAATTAAGGCATCACCATCGTTTATTTCTATTGCTTCACCGTTATTATTTAAAATGGAGCTAGCACTAACAAACTCATCATTTTCATCTCGCTGATAAGCGGCTTCAAGTGCAGATACGGCATCTTTATATTGATATTTTGCTATGCCTGAAACCATTAAATCGTAAGCCGCTTCAACACGATCCCAGCGTTGATCTCTGTCCATGGCGAAGTAACGACCAATAACCGAGGCTATTTGTCCTTCACACTTCGAGTCCGTAAAAAATTGTGCAAATTTTTGTTGTGCTTTTTCTAATGACACTTTGGCGCTACGCGGTGGTGTGTCTCTGCCATCTAAAAATGCATGTAAATAGACTTTCGTTGCGCCACGCGTTTTGGCTAATTCCATCATGGCAAAAATATGTTCTTCATGGCTGTGTACACCGCCAGGAGATAATAAACCAAAAATATGTACTGCTTTATTGTGCTCAATCGCTTTATCAACGCCTTGGCATAATGCTGGATTTTGTGAGAACTCGTTATCTTCAATCGCCTTAGTAATGCGAGTGAAGTCTTGATATACAACTCGTCCTGCGCCTAAGTTGACATGACCTACTTCAGAGTTACCCATTTGTCCTTCAGGTAAACCAACGGCCATGCCAGAAGTTTGAATTAACATATTAGGATAATCAGCTTTAAGTTTGTCTAATACAGGAGTCTTAGCTGCTTGTATGGCATTGGCATCACTTTTTTCGCGATAGCCCCAACCATCTAAGATAATTAAAACTGTCGATTTTTTATTTGCATGCGCCATTACTGCCACCCTTTACTGTATCTGAAATATTTCCGTCATTGTACACATAAGCGAGCGTTTAATTAAGTAAGAAATGATTAACAGTGAGTTACTAAACTCGCAATTCCAAGCAGCTTGGGTATAATGTCTCGATTTTTATATTTACCAAAATAAATTCATTATTTTTACTATTTACAAATAGAGTCATCATTTATGGAACAATTTATTACTTTTGCTAGCAATAATGGCATGTTGAGTGCTGTTTGGGTTGCCCTAGTTGTTATGATTATCGTGACAACAATTAAAATTCAGATGTCGCCTGTTAAGCAAATTAGCTCGCAAGATTTAACCTTTTTAATGAATAGAGAGGAAGGTGTTGCCCTTGATATTCGTACTGAAAAAGATTTTAAAGCTAGTCATATTCTTGATGCAATAAGCTTATCTAACGATAAAATCACTAAAAATGGCTTTGCTAGCCTTGAAAAGCACAAAGATAATCCCATCATAGTTGTATGCAGTGCTGGAATTAGCGCGGTAAAAGTTGCCAATGATTTATACAAAACAGGCTTTGCTCGCGTTAGTATATTAAAAGGCGGCATGGGCGCATGGACTGGTGAAGGTTTACCCGTAACGAAGAAGTAAGTTACTCGTTAATCATTGTGAGTTTCGAAAACCTATTCTGATAGTCAGATGATTTCGCCACTCGACACACTTCTTGCTCGTAATTTATAATATAGAGACTTAATTTATGGCCAAAGTAGATATATATACAAAAGCGTACTGTCCATTTTGTACGCGAGCTATAGCTTTGCTTGAGCATAAGTTAACGGCTTATCCGTCATTACAAGTGAATGAAATCAATATTGGTGGCGACATGGCATTACGTGAAAAAATGATTGAACGCAGTCATGGTGGTTATACCGTACCGCAAATATTTATTGATGATGTTCATATTGGTGGGTGTGATCAATTAGTCGCCTTAGAAATGAACCAACAGTTAGATGTTTTATTGGCAACTAGCTAATAATCGTTTGATTAAACAAAAATTTACATAAAATACAAAATACAGGGAAATCCTCATGAGTGATGAAAACCAACAGCCAGCAGGCGAAGCAGCACAAGCCGAACCACAATTCGCTATTCAACGTATTTATACTAAAGACGTTTCATTTGAAACGCCAAACTCTCCTGCTGTTTTCCAAAAAGATTGGAAGCCTGAAATTAAGTTGGACCTAGATACTCGTTCTAACAAATTAGCCGATAACACTTATGAAGTTGTTTTAGCGGTAACAGTTACTGCAACAGTTGAAGGTCAAACTGCCTTTTTAGCCGAAGTACAGCAAGCAGGTATTTTTACTATAGGTAACTTAGGTGAAGCACAATTAGCACATACTATTGGCGCATTCTGTCCAACAACATTGTTCCCATATGCACGTGAAACAGTTGCTAGTTTAGTTAACCGTGGTTCATTCCCACAATTTAACTTATCGCCAGTGAACTTTGAAGCTTTGTTTGCTTCATATGTACAACAGCGTGCAGCAGAAGCGCAGGCTAATGCACCAGAAAGTACTGAAACGCACTAGAGATTAGTTTCTAGTTTTAAGTTACGAGTTACGAAGAGCTACGCTGAGGCTCAGGTGCTTTCGCTCTCGCTACCTTTTTTGCTCGCCACTAAGGTGTATTTATGACGGTTTCAGCCAAAATTACAGTATTGGGTGCAGGGTCTTATGGCACCGCACTAGCTATTTGTTTGGCTCGAAATGGTCATAAAACATTATTGTGGGGACGTGATGCTAGCCAAGTTGATGACATGGTTAGAACGCGTGAAAATACTAAATATTTAGCGGGTTGCCCCTTTCCTGAAAGTTTGCAACCCGTCAGTGATTTAGAAATGGCAATTAGTGCTAGTGACAATGTTTTAGTTGTTGTTCCTAGTCACGCCTTTGGTGACATGCTTAAACAAATTAAGCCTATGCTCAAAGATAAAGCTAAAATTGCTTGGGCAACCAAGGGGTTAGATCCTGAGTCAGGTGATTTACTGCAAAATGTTGCTAGAAGTATTTTAGGTGATGATGTTGCCTTAGCTGTATTATCGGGCCCTACTTTTGCTAAAGAAATGGCCGTAGGCTTACCTACAGCCATATCTCTTTCTTCTACTGATGAAGCTTTTGCTTTTGAATTATCTGATTTATTGCACTGTGAAAAATGTTTTCGCGTTTATCCCAATAAAGATTTTATTGGGGTGCAATTAGGCGGAGCTGTTAAAAACGTTATTGCTATTGGTGCAGGTATGGCTGATGGTATTGGTTTTGGTGCCAATGCACGTACAGCTTTGATTACTCGTGGATTAGCCGAAATGACTCGTTTAGGTACAGCTCTTGATGCCGACCCTGCTACTTTTATGGGAATGGCTGGTTTAGGTGATTTGGTACTAACTTGTACCGATAATCAATCACGAAACCGCCGTTTTGGTTTAGCTTTAGGGCAGGGAGTTGGTGTTGAACAAGCCATGGCTGATATTGCTCAAGTTGTTGAAGGGTATCGCAATACCAAAGAAGTTTACATGTTAGCAGCTCGTATGGGCGTTGAAATGCCTATTGTTGAGCAAGTTTATCAAGTGCTTTATAAAGGGAAGGCCGCTCAGGCAGCCGCCGCAGATTTATTATCTCGTGATCAAAAACAAGAGTAAAAGTTTAAAGTTACGAGTAGCGAGTTACGAAATTCCAGCTGCATTTTAATCGCGCTTTAAACTGCATTCACAAACCCTAACTGACGCCATGCATCGTAAACAATAACGGCAGCGGCGTTCGATAAATTCATACTACGGCTTTCTTTTAGCATCGGGATACGAATTTTATCTTTGTCAGGTATTTGTACTCTTACCTCTTCAGGTAATCCTGCTGTTTCTGAGCCAAACAATAAATAGTCACCCTCTGTAAAAATAAGGTCACCATAAAAATTATTGGTTTTAGTTGTGATGGCTAATATACGTTTTGGTTGTTCTTTGTCTTTGAACGCATTAAAGCTTTTATGGCGTTGTATAGCAGCAAATTCATGATAGTCAAGCCCCGCACGACGTAATTTTTTATCTTCTAAATCAAAGCCAAGTGGCTCAATTAAATGTAAACGAAAACCTGAATTAGCGCATAAGCGAATAATATTACCAGTGTTTGGTGGGATTTGTGGTTGAAAAAGAACTACATCTAACATAATGATTTAATAACTCTAGATTGAGTAAAGATAACAATTCTTGCTATTATAGCGACTTCATTCATTTAGTGCTTCATTTTTCATTTTGGAATAAGTTTTATGTCAGAGCATTCAAAATCTAGTGCGCCTTCTGCGGCAATAGATAATTCATACCATGAGCAGTATGCTTACTGGGTACGCCTTGCTGCTATCAGCTCTTCTTCAGTTGCTTTGCTTTTAGTTATTATTAAATTCTATGCTTGGTTAGTAAGTGACTCAAGCGCTATGCTAGCTTCTACCACTGACTCCATTCTAGATTTGTTTGCCTCAATAATGAACATTGTTATTCTTCGGTTTGCTTTAGCACCAGCAGACGACGAGCATAAATTTGGTCATGGTAAAGCGGAAAGTTTAGCTGGCTTAGTTCAAGCTGCTTTTGTGCTTGGCTCTGCGCTTTTACTTATCTTTAATGGCGTTGAACGCGTAATTAACCCAAGAGTTATTGTGCAAAGTGATATTGCTATTGCGGTGACTATTATTGCTATTATCCTTACTTTAGTACTCGTTATTTTTCAGAAATTTGTTATTAAAAAAACAGGCTCTATTGTCATCAATGCAGATGCTCTTCACTACCAGTCTGATTTGTTTTTGAATTTAGGTGTTTTGGCGGCAATCTTTTTAAGCCAAGGTATTTGGTTACAAGCCGATGGGGCATTTACTATTGCCGTGGCTTTATATTTACTTTTTGGTGCGGGGCAAATTATTTATCAAAGTGTCTATCAACTGATGGATCATGAATTAAGTGATGATGACTTAGCGCAAATAAAAAGTATTATTTTATCTCATGAACATGCATTAGGTTTGCATGAACTACGCACTCGGCAGTCAGGTGCACAGCGATTTATTCAGTTTCATTTAGAGCTAGAAGATACCTTATCACTACTGGAAGCACATAGTATTGGCGATGATATTGAGGCTGAAATTTGCCAAGCGCTTGCGCCGTGTGAGGTGTTTATTCATCAAGATCCAAGCTCAGTTGTGCCTGAAGAGTTAAGATCTCAGCAGCTTTAGTTTCGAGTTAATAGTTATGAGCTTTGAAGGCAACCTCTGATAAGTCAGTATTTTGCTATTTATTTTGTTCGTAACTTTACTTGTTCAAATTAATGCTGTTCAAACCACTCTATAGCAGCACTTAGAGCTTGTTGGCGGTATACATCACTTTCAAAAAACAATTCATGGTGAGCATCTTCTACTATTAGCGGCTTTCCCTGAGGACATGACTGTGGTTGTAGTTTATGTAATTGTTGACAAAAATCAGCTTGCGCTTGATTGCTAATTATTTTGTCGGCGCCAGCTTGAATTACTAATGTTGGTGTTGTTATTTGATTTATCTTAGCGAATATTGTTTTAAGTGCGGCTATGGATTCAGATAACCACTTTATTGTAACGCCACCTTGTTGAATGGCAGGCGTTTTTTTATAAAGTTGAGTAAACTGCTGAAAGCGCAGTGCTGAATGCATTAATAGATTATTATCAAATTTGATTGCAGTGTAATCTTTTTGTCCCCAAAAATACCATGGTGTATTATCAAACCATTTGTTCAGGTGTGCGCTAACGTTAATGAGTGACTCGGTAATTAAACCTAGAATACTTCCAACGTTAAAGCCTAACATGGGTGAAGATAATACAGCCGCTTGAATATTCGAGGGATAATCTTGCAGGTATCGAGCAGCGATAGCACCGCCCATTGAATGAGCTAATAAATAGGGCTTTTGGGTTTTTCCATCAATAGTACAATGAGGGCTAACAATATTTTCGATAAAAGTGGCTAAGTCATCAACATAATATTGAAAGTTTTCGACATAACCCTTGTGAGAATTATCTAGTGCCCGTGCTGATATACCTTGACCACGATGATCAAGGAGGAATACATTAAAGCCAAGATTGAATAAATCAAAAACCAGCTCTTTATATTTTAAATAACCTTCGCTTCGACCAGAAGAAATGACTAAGCATTTATTATTAACGTTATGCTGAAAATTTTTATCTGACGCTATATTCGATTCTTTATGGAGGAAAGACGCATAATTAATGCGTAATTCCTTAACGCCATTAAAATGAGAAAATTTTCCCTGTTGCCAAAAATCGGCAATTTCACCACTGTAACGTTTGGCAAGTTGAGTTTCTGTGGTAAATCTATTGTCGTTAGCTTTGGTCATAAATCCAACTAGTGCAAAAATGATAAGGGTATATTTGAGCATGGGTATTCTTATGTTCGAGTTGTTAGTGCAGAGCTTAAAAAAACATCCAGTAATTCGTTTTGGTGTGTTCGTAACTCGCGACTCTTCTTACTCGATGTTTTTCGTGTTTGCTTCTAATTCAGCTAAACGCGCTTCAAGCTCTGTTAATTTGGCACGTGTTTTTATCAATACTTGCGTTTGCACGTCAAACTCTTCTCGCGTAACAACATCAAGTTGCGATAATTTTTGCTGTAATACCGTTTTAGTTTTATCTTCAAAGTCGTTTGCTAAGTTTTTTAAACCCAACGGCATCGCATCGGTTACTTGTTTGGCTATTTCTTCAATTTTTTTTGCGTTTAACATGATTTTTTCCTGAAATTTTACTTAACAATATTGTAACTGTTTTGTTGATGAGTAAAAACAGGTAAAATCAGCGACCTTGAAAAATTATCAACTTGAATGTGCAATAGCAATGAAATTAAACACTGGACAAAACGAAGCGGTAAAATACGTTAGTGGCCCATGTCTTGTACTGGCGGGGGCTGGATCAGGTAAAACCGGTGTGATTTGTCAAAAAATCGCCTATTTAATTCAAAAGTGTGATTACAAAGCACGAAATATTGCAGCGGTAACTTTTACCAATAAAGCATCGAGAGAAATGAAAGATCGTATTACCAAAATGCTAGGTAAAGATTTAACCCGTGGTTTAACGGTTTCTACCTTTCACTCTCTCGGTTTAGATATTATTCGTCGAGAAATTAAAATTTTAGGCTACAAGCCAGGTTTTACACTTTTTGATGATCAAGACAGCCTCTCTTTGCTAAAAGAATTAACCACTGACGAGCTTGATGGCGATAAAGATCTACTTAGCAAACTACAAAAGATGATTTCAAGTTGGAAAAATGATTTGATGTTGCCAGATGCGACGCTAAAAATGGCAAGCGATACTGATACAACAGAGTACGCTGAATTTTATCAGCGTTATCATCAGCATATGAAAGCTTACAATGCGCTTGATTTTGATGATCTCATCCTTATCCCGACACTTTTATTGAAAAACTATGCCGAAGTACGCGATCGTTGGCGTAATAAAATTCGCTATTTATTAGTGGATGAATATCAGGATACCAATGCTAGCCAGTATGAATTAGTAAAATTAATAGCAGGTGAGCGAGGACGTTTAACGGTAGTAGGTGACGATGATCAATCTATTTACTCTTGGCGTGGCGCAAAGCCTGAAAACTTAGTTTTGCTAGGTAAAGACTTTCCACAATTAAAGTTGATTAAATTAGAGCAAAATTATCGCTCAAGTGGTCGTATATTAAAATGTGCCAATATATTAATTGCTAATAATCCCCATGTTTATGATAAAGCGCTTTTCAGTGAACTTGCTTATGGTGTTGAATTACGAGTAGTGCAAACCAAAAATGAAGAAGATGAAGTATCGCGCATTATTGGTGAGTTGATTGGGCACCGTTTTATGAATCGTAGCCGTTACAAAGATTACGCTATTTTATATCGCGGTAATCATCAATCGCGTTTGCTTGAAAAAGCATTAATGACTAATCGAATTCCTTATAAAATCAGTGGCGGCACTTCGTTTTTCTCCCGAGCAGAAATTAAAGATGTGATGGCTTATCTACGGGTGTTAGTGAACCCTGACGATGATAATGCTTTTTTACGTATTGTGAATGTGCCTAAACGTGAACTAGGGCCAGCAACGTTAGAAAAACTGGGTAATTACGCTAATATGCGTCAAATTAGCATGTTCGCAGCTAGCTTTGAATTAGGTTTAGAGCAAACCTTAACAGGGCGCGCATTGATGAAAATGCAGGCATTCACTCAATGGTTGGTTAATGTTGGTGACCAAACTGATCGTGGCGATACGGCAGCAGTGCTGCGTTCAATGATTCGTGAAATAAATTATGAAGATTTTCTCTACGATACATCACCTAGCGCTAAAGCAGCAGAAATGCGCATGAAGAATGTCACCGAGCTGTTTAGTTGGGTGACACAAATGCTAGAAGGCTCAGATGATGAAGAGCCGATGACTTTACCGCAAATTGTTACACGCTTAACCTTGCGTGACATGATGGAGCGTAATGAAGATGAAGACAGTAGTGACCAAGTGCAGCTGATGACTTTACACGCGTCCAAAGGGCTAGAGTTTCCTTATGTGTTTTTAATTGGTATGGAAGAAGGTTTATTGCCTCATCAAACCAGTATTGATGAAGGTAGTGTCGAAGAAGAGCGTCGCTTGGCTTATGTAGGTATCACCCGCGCTCAGCGTGAGCTAATATTTACTTATGCTAAAGAGCGTCGCCAGTTTGGTGAAGTGTCTCGCACCGAAGCCAGTCGCTTTTTACATGAGTTACCACAAGATGATTTGAATTGGGAATTAAAGCAAGTTAAAAAAACGGAAGCCCATAAAAAGCAGTCTAATGAACAAGGTGTGGCAAGTTTACGATCGTTATTTGGTAAAAAGAAATAATGATGCTTATGTTAAGAAAAGATTAATGCCGAGGTTTAATCTTTCGGTTTTGATGGAGGATCTATTCAAATAAACAAACAAAAAAGCACCAGTATTAATGATGCTTTATTCTATTTTTAAAAACTAATGTTTGCTTACTATTTTCTAAATCTACGTGTTGCTATACCCATAATGCCTAAGGCAAAAATAGCTAAAGTTGATGGTTCTGGCACTTCGGCTGTTTTTAAATACATAACGTTTCTTAAATTTGGTGTAGCGTTACTTGTTTGTATACCATTAGTCCAAACTGTTTCATATGTATCGCTAGAGTTATAGTTACCTACACCCCACACAGTATTGTTAGTCGGAGCACCAATATCTCCATTTACAACAGATCCTGCTCCCCATATGCCATCATCAAAACTAAATGAAGTACCTGAAGTTGTCCAATCAAAAGTATTTTGATAGCTGTTATCACTCCACCACCAAGTACCATTAATTACAGATTCAGCACCATTCTGGTTGATAAGCCACTTAACAGTCGACCCTGTTGTAACAGCTTCTGAAAATCTATCTTTCATATTTAGGTTGTTGCTAAAAATCCATTCAATACTATATGATAATGATTGACCATCTATATACACTTCTTGATACCAATTATTCGATAAAACGTTGGCATAATCAGTGGTAATTCTTGCAGGACCATTGATATTAATAGCGCCTGAGCCATAGTCTAAATCTTCAGCTACATTGTTAGCATCTGTTATGGCAAAAGGTATTAATCCAGCATTAGCAAATCCACTCACCGTTAAAATCAAGCCAGCAATAGCTGCTTTTAATATATTTAATTTCATTTTTTTCCTTTTCGAATATAAATTTTTAATTAAGGTTTTACTAACTAAAGCAAAAAGCGCGCCAGTAATTAATCTTGTTATATATCAGTGGTTTGTTACTTGATGCAATTAAGAGTTGTAAAGAAAACTGACATTAATATGTCTACGACTATTTAAAATATAATTTTTAAAGTGGCTTTTTGGCTGTATGTTTTTAATAATGATTACTTTTTGAATGCCAATAAAACAAATAATATGCTCAAGGTTAAATTTGAACCTGCCAATATGACTTGGTTCTGATCAAGTAATATAACCGA
>Ga0209081_1000841_pt1 | contig 18568 bp, 15 predicted proteins | sample GOMGulsemesocosm_4_FD_184636 | JGI IMG/M metagenome (GOLD analysis project Ga0209081, IMG submission 184636) | Methane-oxidizing microbial communities from mesocosms in the Gulf of Mexico - GOM15B Gulf of Mexico (SPAdes) (version 2) | ecosystem: Environmental > Aquatic > Marine > Cold seeps... | reverse complement strand
TTAGACAAAGTGCTTTTGCCACTAATGATTTTGTACAGTGTATTCAGGTGCTTAATAATACCGACTTTATCGTGTTTACTGATGAGGGTTGTTATAATCTAAACCACTTAAGTATTAAACAAATCAGTGATCAGGTAACACAAATGATAGTCACTGAACATGCACAAGCTAGGGCTATTGATTTAACTAAGACAAAGGTAATTCCTATAGTGATAAGTGATTTAGTCGAATTAACTTTTCAAGCAGATAGAGTGATCACATGGCAATAGACATGACAATAGGATTTAACTTTAATGGTGAGCAAATAAAAACAGACAAGCAAGGATATTTGCTAGATCACACCTTATGGCAAGAAGGTTTAGCCGCATTAATGGCTAAAAATGATGCTTTTGAATTAACCGCAGCACATTGGGAGGTTATTCATTTTGTGCGTCAATTCTACTTAACTTACAACACATCTCCCGCTATTAGAGCGCTAACAAAGGCCATGAAAGCGGAGTTTGGTGAAGAAAAGGCAAGTAGTCGTTACTTGTTTAAGCTTTTCCCTGATGGTCCTGCCAAGCAAGCAACTAAGTATGCAGGCTTACCTAAACCGAAGCGCTGTTTGTAAAGTAAAAAAGGCTCTTACCTACAGGTAAGAGCCTTTTTATTTTAAAGCGCGATTAATGCCAATCAGATAAACTATTTGACAGGTAAGGTTGGCACAGTAATTCCTGCCATTTCCAACATAATACGAACGACTTGACAGCTGTAACCAAATTCATTGTCATACCATACATAAAGTACTGCACGGTCACCATCAACAATAGTCGCTTGTGAGTCAACAACACCGGCATAACGAGAGCCAACTAAATCAGTAGAAACAATTTCACTAGAGGCTGTGTAATCAACTTGATTTTGCAGATCAGATTTTAAAGAAATATTACGTAAGTAATCATTAAGTGCTTCTTTATCTGTGTCTTTTTTCAAATTTAAGTTCAAAATAGCCATAGATACGTTTGGCGTAGGAACACGAATAGCATTTCCTGTTAATAAACCTTTTAATTCAGGTAATGCTTTAGCAACCGCTTTCGCTGCACCTGTAGTACTAATAACCATATTAAGTGGTGCACTACGACCACGACGTGGTGCAGGATGGTAATTATCAATTAAATTTTGATCATTAGTATAAGAGTGAATTGTTTCAACATGACCATTACGAATACCAAACTCATCATTTAGTGCTTTGAGTACTGGTGTTATGGCATTGGTAGTACAACTTGCGGCCGAAACCATTTTATCTTCAGGTAAAATCATGTCATGGTTAACACCATAAACAATATTTTTTATATCACCTTTCGCTGGTGCTGTTAGTAATACTTTGGCAACACCTTTAGATTGTAAATGTTGACCTAAACCCTCTTCATCACTCCAAATACCTGTGTTATCAACGATTAAGGCATTATCAATACCATATTCAGTATAATCAACTTCATTAGGTGATTTAGCATAAATAACCTTAATAAAAGCACCGTTGGCTTTAATAACGTTATTTTCTTTATCAATAGTAATACTACCATTAAAAGCGCCATGTACAGAGTCACGACGTAATAAGCTTGCGCGCTTTTCTAAATCGTTACTGCCTTTACTTGGACGTAAAACAATTGCACGTAAGTTAAGTTTAGCGTTAGGACCTGTTTGCTCAATAAGTAAACGAGCTAATAAACGACCAATACGGCCGAAACCATATAAAACCACATCTTGGCTTTGTGAGTCTTTATTCTTTTCACTAATAGAGGTTAATTCTTTTTCTAAATATTGCTCAATAGACAAATCATTTGATTGTCCTTGAAATAAATAGCGATAAGCCAATTTACCTACATCAATACGTGCAGGAGCTAATGTCATTTTGCTTAATACTTCAACAAAAGGGAAGCTTTCACGTAAACGTAGTTTACTTTCTTCATGCAAAGCTACTGATTTATGAGCTTTAATAATATCAATAGGCGAAGCGTTAAGTAACGGACGTCCGTAAACAGATATTTCTATACCTTTGTTTCTAAATAGCTGGCCTATAATAGGTTGCATATTTTCAGCAAAAGTTTGACGCTCTTGCCAACTTGTTTGGTATTGTTCCTCAGTATGAGACTTCATTAATTAAACCTTTTATTTCAGTCGATTAAACGATAAATTTACTATAATCATACTAACCTAGTTATCAAAAAACTAAAATTCGACTATAGTGGGAGATTAATACACGTGCATTGTAATGCAAGATGTAATATTTCGCTATAGATTACCTCTTTATTTATCAAAAAGATTATCTCCCTGTATATGCTTAATACAGGTCAATTTTAATAAAAAAAACCTTATTATTTAGCTGTAACTCAAGCAAAAGTGTCGCTTACTTATGTAACAAAAATCATTAAATATGCGATAAATTAAGTAAAGATAACTAGTGTAATTTCATGTTTTTGAACTACATCAGTAAAAGTAAAAGTTAACGTCTAAAGTATTAAAAACGTTAGCAACAATATTTACCAACAAAAAACTTACTTTAGCTTATGGACTGATTAATTTGCGTTAATACCTGCTTTGGATCTACTGCTTTAGTAATTGGGCGTCCGATCACCAAATAATCAACACCTACATTAATAGCTTGTTCAGGGGTCATAATACGCTGTTGATCATCTTTCTGAAAACCAGCAGGTCTAATACCAGGTGTAATTAATTTAAACTCTTTACCTAAAGATAACTTTAATTGTTCGGCTTCCATTGCCGAACAAACAACACCATCTAAACCGCTTTGTTTAGTTAAATTAGCAAGAAAGTTAACCTGCTCTGCTGGTGTTTTAGTAATACCTAAATCTTGAAGATCTGCTTCACTCATACTGGTCAGTACGGTAACGGCTATCAATAAAGGGGCTTCATTACCATAATTGTCTAAAGCACTTTTAGCTTTAGTCATCATTTGACGACCACCACTAGCATGAACATTGACCATCCAAACACCTAGATCTGCCGCAGCAGTTACGGCTTTTGCTACCGTATTAGGAATATCATGAAACTTTAAATCAAGAAAAACATCAAAGCCCTTCCCTGTTAACGTTTTAACAAATTCAGGACCAAAGTAAGTAAACATTTCTTTACCTACTTTAAGCTTACAATCACTTGGTGAAATTTTATCAACGAAGGATAATGCTTCATTCTTTTTATCAAAATCTAATGCGACAACTACTTTTGGATCTAACATGGACTTTCCTATTTTCAATGCTTGTTGTTGCCTTAAAAGCCAATCTATATATTTTTTATATTGTATATTTTAAAAATATTTAAATAAATAATTATTCCTTTCAAAGCCCTGCGATTCAAGAGCAAAGAGAAAGCACGGAGTTGACGGTAGTCAATGAGTACTTTCGATGCAGCTATTGTGATGCAGGGCAAAGAAAGGTGAGATTATTCGCCTTCAAGGCCTATGAAGGGTTTCAACTGTTCCCATTCGTGACATGATGGACAAGACCAATAATGGGTAGAGCTATTAAAACCACAACTACGACAACTATACCTATGTTTAATTTTCAAATATTCAGTTATTAATTCTTTAATCAAATCTAAACTAGCATTGTTTACATTTTCTTCTGTTTGATTCATTTGCATTTTAACAAAATGCTTAAAACCTCGTATTGTCGGTCGGCGCTTTAATGCTAACAATAAAAATTCTTGTGCTTTTTTATTACCATGTTTGGTTTCTACATAGCTTAAATATGAAATCAACGCACTTGAACCGCCTGTTTCGTCATAAACCTTTTTAATAAACTTAAAAAAATCATCTTCGCTATCAAGATCAAGATAGCATTGATGCATCTGAACAATGACATCAGGAAAAAACTCTTTATCTTGTTGGTAGATTGCTTGATAACACTTACAAGCTAATTCGTATTGTTTATGATTTGCATAAATTTTGGCCATAAGCCAGTTAGCGCGACATGAATTAGGATCTAACTGCAATGCTTGTTCAAGTAACTCAATAACGTCAATAAATTTGTCTTGCTCAAAAGCGGTGGTTGCTTGTTCACAGTAGAAATTAGCTAACGTATGTAATAAGCGTTTATCATTGAGCTTTACAATCAATTTTTTATGATTAATGCCTTGATGCCAGTCTTTAGTTGATTGGAAAATCTGTAGTAAATAGATTAATGACTTTAAATCATAATCTTTTGATTTTAGGAGTTTATTAAACATTTTTTCAGCTCGGTCATACAAACCTGCACTTAAAAAGTCTTTTCCTAATTCAAAAACAGCTTGTTGCTTGTCTTTTGTAGGCAGATTACCATGACGCACTAAATGTTCATGTACTTTTAGCGCTCTATCGAGCTCTCCACGTTTTCTAAAAAGATTAGCCATAGCAAAATGCGCTTCGACACTGTCGTCTTCTACTTTCAAAGCATCTAAAAGTGAATCTATGGCTTTATCTTTTTGATTTGATAGTAAATAATTTAAACCAGTAGAATATTTAATTGATAAGTTTTGTTTGATGGTTTGATCTTTTTGTTTAATACTATTTCGACCCATAAACCAACCATAAGCCATGGCAACAGGAAGTAATAAAAAAAGTAGCTCTATCATTATTTAATCAACACTTAAACTTCAGTTGAGTGGTTTTTGGCTAAAACTTTTTTACTCTTACGAATTAAGCGCCATACAACTATGGCAAGTAAACCAAGCACAAATCCAATGGTAGTAAACAAACTTACGGCAGCAGCAATTGAAAGCTCGACTCTAGCAATGAGATAATTTAATGAAATGACTTGTTCATTTTGACTGCCAAAAATGAATGCTATAACTAATAGAATTAAAATAACAAATAAAGTGAAATATAAGCGCATAAATAAAAATTCCAATAATTGAGAGTACTCACCTGAACTTGAGTAAATCATCACTCCGTAATTACTTTTACGGGATGTTGAACATCAACTCTAATCCTATCAAATAAAATAACATGAGGACAACAGTAGGTAAATAAACACGTATTCTTAAAATTTAGAAAAAAAAACGGTATGCAAATGCATACCGTTTATTATCTAATCTTTTTACTTTTATTACAACAAGGTTGTAATAAAGTCAGTAATTAAGTTACTGAAAGATTAACTCTTTCTCTTAATTCTTTACCAGGTTTAAAGTGAGGTACATGTTTACCACTTAACTCAACTGATTTACCTGTTTTTGGGTTTCTACCAACTCTAGGAGCACGATAATGTAATGAGAAACTACCAAATCCTCTTATCTCAATGCGGTCACCTGTAGATAAGGATTGTGCCATTAATTCTAAGATTTCTTTAATTGATTGTTCTACATCTTTAACAGATAAATGAGGTAACTTATCGGCTAATTTTTCAATGAGTTCTGATTTGGTCATTTGACCTCCAGTATTCACCTAGCTTCGCGCTAATGAAATTAATTTAAGAGGAGAATAAAGTCATTCTCCTCCCCTAGTCTCTTCTTAGTTTAATATAAATAAAAAAGAGTGCAAAGAATTAAAAATTAATATCTTTTAAAAAAGCTTAATTTTTAGCGTTTTTAAACGCTGCAGCCATAGCACTTAAACCTGTTTCTTCAACTTGGTTTAAGTTATCCATTGCTTCACGTTCGTCAGCTTGATCTTTTGCTTTAATAGATAAGCTAATAGTACGGTTCTTACGATCCACACCCATAAACTTAGCTTCAACATCATCACCAACTTTCAATACTACTGAAGCATCTTCAATACGCTCAACAGAAATGTCACTAACACGTAAGTAACCTTCAACACTTTCAGCTAACTCAATCGTTGCGCCTTTAGCATCTACATCTGTTACTTTACCGTTAACAATAGCACCTTTCTTCTTATCAGTCAGATACATATTGAACGGGTCATCTTCAGCTTGTTTAACACCAAGAGAGATACGCTCACGCTCTGGGTCAACTTGAAGTACGATAGCTTGAATTTCATCGCCTTTCTTATAATCACGAACAGCTTCTTCACCGCCAGCCCATGAAATATCAGATAGGTGAACTAAACCATCTATGCCGCCATCAAGACCAATGAAGATACCAAAGTCAGTGATTGACTTGATCTTTCCTGATACTTTATCGCCTTTGTTGAAGTTTTTAGCAAACTCTTCCCAAGGGTTAGCAATACATTGTTTAAGACCTAAAGAAATACGACGACGTTCTTCGTCAATTTCTAATACAAGTACTTCAACTGTATCACCTAAGCTAACAACTTTAGATGGGTGAATGTTTTTGTTAGTCCAATCCATTTCAGAAACGTGAACTAAACCTTCAACGCCTTCTTGGATTTCAACAAAACAACCGTAGTCAGTTAAGTTAGTTACGCGACCAGAAAGTTTAGAACCTTCTGGGTAACGGTTAGCAATAGCTACCCATGGATCTTCGCCTAACTGCTTCATACCTAGAGATACACGAGTACGCTCACGGTCGAATTTCAATACTTTAACTTGAATTTCATCACCAACATTAACGATTTCACTTGGGTGCTTAACGCGTTTCCAAGCCATATCAGTGATGTGAAGTAGGCCATCAATACCGCCTAAATCTACGAATGCACCGTAATCAGTAAGGTTCTTAACGATACCTTTAACTTCTTGGCCTTCCGCTAATGATTCTAGTAATTCATCACGTTCTGCACTGCCTTCAGCTTCGATAACAGCACGACGAGAAACAACAACGTTATTACGCTTTTGATCAAGCTTAATAACTTTGAATTCTAAATCTTTACCTTCAAGATGAGCAGTGTCACGTACTGGACGAACATCTACTAATGAACCCGGTAAGAAAGCGCGAATATTGCTAACTTCAACCGTGAAACCACCTTTAACTTTACCGTTGATAACACCGATAACAGTTTCTTTTTCTTCGTAAGCTTTTTCAAGAACTTGCCATGCTTCATGACGCTTAGCGTCTTCACGAGAAAGAATAGTTTCACCGAAACCATCATCTGTCGCTTTAAGAGAAACATCAATTTCATCACCAACGACTACTTCTACTTCGCCCGCTGCGTTTTTGAATTGATCAATTGAGATAACACTCTCAGATTTAAGGCCAGCATCAACAATAACATTGTCTTTGTTTACGGCTACGATTGTACCCTTGATAATTGAACCAGGGCGTGTTTCGATTTCTTTTAAACTTTCTTCAAAAAGTTGTGCAAAATTTTCAGTCATAACTTGTGTATTAACTCGTTATTAGTCCAATCAACATCGTTGTTTCATGGGGTTGTTAAATGAGCCTCGGTACATCCATGACGTAGGCTTTAGTTAATTTATCTTTTTATGAGACACTAAGTTTCAATAAAAAACAAAGGATTATGTTAATTTTTCATTCGCGAATGAAAGGACTTTATTAACCACTTCTGTTATAGAAAGGTTAGTAGAATCAATAATTAACGCACCTTCTGCTGCTACAAGCGGGGCAACCTCTCGGTTACGATCTCGCTCATCTCGTTGACGTATGTCACTCAAAAGGCGCCCGATTTTAACATCAAAGCCTTTATCTTTCAACTGATTAAATCGCCGTTCTGCGCGTTCTTCTGCGCTAGCCGTTAAGAATATCTTTACGGGAGCTTGAGCAAAAACTACTGTTCCCATATCTCTACCATCAGCAACTAAGCCTGGGGTTACACAAAAAGCCCGTTGTCGTCGCAATAATGCTTCACGCACTCTTGGAAAAGCGGCTACTTTTGAGGCAAGTGCGCCAATTTCTTCGGTGCGAATCGTACTGGTGACATCTTCACCTTCTAAAATAACTTTACCTTCACCTTGACTGCTTATATCAAATTGTACGTCAAGATGAGCAGCCATAGGGATCAATGGTTCTTCATCGTCAATACCTACATGATGATGTTGAGTCGCTACCGCAAGTACACGATAAATAGCACCACTATCAAGCAAGTGCCAACCAAGTTGTTCTGCCACAACTCTGGCAACAGTGCCCTTGCCTGCTCCACTTGGACCATCAATGGTAATTACGGGAATGCTTTCCTGCATAGACCTATCTCCTAATATCAAAAATCGGCGGCATTATACGAGGTTTATCGTATAAAATCGCCTAAAATATTATTAAATAATTTATTCAATAATAGTTTAGCAAGAGATTTTTGCTAACTTATCAAAATAATCAGGAAATGTTTTCGCGGTACATTTGGGATCATTTATTGTGACAGGCGTTTCACTCAAGGCAACAAGAGAAAAGCACATAGCAATTCGATGATCATTGTATGTATCAATTTCAGCGTGTTTCAATGATTTTGGTGGCGTAATAGAAATATAATCTTCCCCTTCAATAACCTCAGCGCCAACTTTTCTCAGCTCTGTTGCCATAGCGGTTAATCTGTCGGTTTCTTTTACTCGCCAGTTATAGATGTTTCTAATGATAGTTGTGCCTTTAGCAAAAAGTGCTGTTGTTGCGATAGTCATTGCAGCATCGGGTATATGATTCATATCCATATCAACCGCGGTAAGTGGTTTACCTAAAACGCTTATTGATTCATCACCCCACGTCACTTCAGCACCCATTTTTTCAAGAACATCAGCAAAATGCTTATCACCTTGAATACTTAACTTTCCAACACCATGTACAGTAACCTTACCCCCTTTAATTGCTCCAGCAGCTAAAAAATAAGAAGCAGAAGAAGCATCTCCTTCCACCATGTATTTTTCAACCGATTGGTAGGATTGATTACCTTTTACCGTGAATGATTGATAACCATTATTTTGCACATCCACGCCAAACCTACTCATAATATTGAGGGTTATATCAATGTATGGCTTAGAAACTAATTCACCTTCAATTTTTATTTGAGTGTCTGTTTTTAATAAAGGGGTTATCATCAATATTGCGGTTAAAAATTGGCTAGAAATAGAGCCATCTATACTGACACTATTACTACTTTTTAAGCTAGTTGTTAAGTTACTTGTTAAGTTGTTTGTTAAGTTGTTTGTTAAGTTGCCTGTTAAGGCTTTACCTTTTATTTTTATAGGTGGGTAATCTTTATTTTCTAAATAGTGGGTATCGGCATTAAGTTGTTTTAACGCATTGATCAAATGGCCAATAGGTCTTTCTTTCATTCTTGGCTCACCCGTTAAGATAAACTCACCTTCACTGGCGGCAAGAGCGGCACACAATGGACGCATCGCGGTACCCGCATTACCAAGATATAATTCAACTGGCTCATTAACGTGAAAAAAACCATTATTACCGATAACAGTACATTCAGTACCACAGTCGCTCAACGTATATTCAACACCAAGCGTTTTTAGTGCATTTAACATATAATTTATGTCATCACTAACCAGTAAATTGGTGATTTTAGTTATACCATTAGCGAGTGCGGCAATTAATAATGCACGATTAGATAAACTTTTCGATCCTGGTAAAAAAACCTCACCATTAATTTTATTAATGGGGGTTAATGTTAACTGTTCCATATTAACTGTCCCATATTAGCTATTTTCTTGTTCAAATTTTTTCATGAAATCTACAAGTGCTTGTACGCCTTCAATTGGCATAGCATTGTAAATACTAGCGCGCATACCGCCAACAATTCTATGACCTTTTAATGCCATTAATCCGTGTTCCTCAGCCTCAGTTAAAAACTTTTTATTTAAGCTTTCATCTTTTAACCAAAATGGAATATTCATTTTACTACGGTATTGAGCTTCAATATGATTTTGATAAAAATCACTCTCATCAATGGCCTGATATAATAATTCAGCTTTGGCTTGGTTAATTTTAGCAATAGCTTTTATGCCACCGAGATCTTTTAACCATTGAAAAACTAAGCCTGCTAAATACCATGCATACGTTGGTGGCGTATTATACATAGAGTCATTATCAGCACTTGTTTTATAATTCATAATGCAAGGGGTTGCTTGATGTGCGTGGCCTAAAAGATCTTCACGAACAATCACAATGGTTAATCCTGATGGACCAATGTTTTTTTGTGCTCCCGCATAAATCAAACCAAATTTAGTCACATCTATTTCATGAGATAAGATAGTTGATGACATGTCGGCAATTAATGGCACGCCATTGGTCTCTGGAATATCGTTAATTTCAATACCATCTACCGTTTCATTTGGACAATAATGGACATAAGCGGCTTCGCTATTTAGTGGCCAGTTATTAAGTGGTATCAGACTAGTTTCACCATCGCTGTGTTCTTCTCGAATATTAATAACATTAATATCGCCAAAATTTTTGGCTTCAACCGCTGCCGCTTTTGACCATGAACCATTAACAATATAGTCGGCTGATTTACCTTGCGGTAATAAGTTCAATGGCACGGCAGAGAACTGTCCGCGACCACCACCATGACAAAACAAAACCTTGTAATTATCAGGGATAGCCATAAGCTCACGTAAATCAGCTTCTGCTTGTGCGGCCATTGCCATATAAATACCACTGCGGTGACTTAATTCCATCACTGAGCTGCCAGTATTATTCCAATTAATAAATTCTTTTTGTGCTTTTATCATGACTGCTTTAGGTAGCATGGCAGGACCTGCGCAAAAATTAAAAACTTCAGACATTTTATTTCCTAAAAGATCGGGGATAAATCCTCTTCAACATTATTTATCAGTGCCAGAGGGGATTTTAATCGTGAAAAAAGGCGGTTACTAGCCGCCTTTTCAATGTGTGCAACGTTTACTCTTGTTCGTCGCTTGGTGAGCTGTTCTCACCTGCTTGGCTCGTTATTTCGCCTTCGTCAACGGTGTCACTTTCAACATAGGCAACTTCAACACCATCACCTTCTAAAATATCTGGCTCTTCAATTTCATCTATACGTTGAAGCGCAACAACATGTTCACCTTCAACAGTACGAATTAAACGTACACCTTGAGTATTACGACCAATAACACTTACTTCACTAACACGTGTACGCACTAAAGTACCGTTATCAGTGATCGCCATTATTTCATCAAGTTCTTCAACTTGCACAGCACCAACAACTTTACCGTTACGTTCACTCACTTTTATAGAAACAACACCTTTAGTTGCTCTACTCTTAGCTGGATATTCGGTTAAATCAGTACGTTTACCGTAACCATTTTCAGTGATAGTTAAAACAGGACCGTCATTTTTAGGTACGATTAATGAAACAACTTTTTGGTCGCCATCGAGCTTAATACCACGAACACCAGTGCCTGTTCTGCCGATAGGTTTTAATGCCCAGCGCTGTTCACCCGTTTCAGGATCAAGCTTAATTTCGCCTGTTTCACTGTCGCGAACTTTCTCATTAAAGCGTACTACTTTACCTGCATCAGAGAATAGCATAATGTCATTATTACCATCAGTAATATCAACACCAATTAAGGTATCGTCATCACGAAGATTTAAAGCAATAATACCATTAGCACGTTGGTTTTTATAAGCCGTTAACGCGGTTTTCTTCACCGTACCAGAAGCTGTTGCCATGATAATGTATTTGTCTTCTGCATATTCACGCACAGGTAAAATGGCAGTAATTCGCTCATCTTTTTCCAGTGGCAGAATATTAACAATTGGACGTCCACGTGCGGTACGACTTGCCAGTGGTAATTGATAGACTTTTAACCAGTACAATTTACCGCGATCTGAGAAGCATAAAATAGTATCGTGAGTATTCGCAATTAATAAACGCTCGATAAAGTCTTGTTCTTTCATCTTAGTGGCAGCTTTACCTTTACCACCACGTCGTTGTGCTTGATAATCATTTAATATTTGATATTTAACATAACCTTCATGAGAAAGTGTCACGACAACGTCTTCTTCAGAAATCAAATCTTCTAATGATAAATCATGAGAGGCATTAGTGATTTCAGTACGACGCTCATCACCAAACTCATCACGAATAGCAATTAACTCTTCACAAATAACTTCCATTAAACGCTCAGGCGTTTCTAATATATGCATTAACTCAGCAATAAGTGCTAATAGCTCTTTGTATTCATTTACAATTTTTTCGTGTTCTAGACCACTTAATTTATAAAGTTGTAGCTCTACAATTGCTTTAGCCTGCACTGGTGTTAGGTAATATTTATTATCACGAATACCATATTGCTCTTCTAACCATTCAGGACGAGCAGCATGAGTGCCAGCGCGTTCTAACATAGCGCTAACATTGCCTAAATCCCAACCCTGTGACACTAATTCTAGTTCCGCTTCTTTTCTCGAAGGCGATTTTTTTATTAACTCAATAATCGGTTCAATATTAGCTAAGGCAATAGATAAACCTTCTAATATATGTGCTCTATCACGAGCTTTTCGCAACTCAAAAATAGTACGGCGAGTCACCACTTCACGGCGATGCAATACAAACTCTTCAAGCATTTCTTTTAAGTTAAATATTTTTGGTTGGCCGTTACCTAATGCCACCATATTAAAACCAAAAGACACTTGCATTTGGGTAAGCTTATATAAGTTATTTAAAACAACCTCGCCTACTTCGCCACGTTTGATTTCAATAACCATACGCATGCCGTCTTTATCTGATTCATCACGTAAAGCGGAAATACCTTCAAGGCGCTTATCTTTAACAAGCTCAGCCATTTTTTCAATAAGACGTGCTTTGTTTACTTGATAAGGCAATTCGTGAACGATAATAGTTTCTTTGCCCGTTTTTTCATGACATTCAATTTCAGCACGGGCACGAATTTTAATTTTACCTCGGCCTGTACGGTAAGCTTCTTCAATACCTGCTCGGCCACTAATAATAGCTGCTGTTGGAAAATCAGGGCCTGGAATATGAGTTAATAGCTCTTCAAAAGAAATATCGCTATTTTCAATTAAGGCTAAACAGCCATTAATCACTTCGGTTAAGTTGTGAGGTGGAATATTCGTTGCCATTCCTACCGCAATACCCGAACTACCATTGATTAATAGGTTTGGAATACGTGTTGGCATAACCACTGGAATATGTTCAGTACCATCATAGTTAGGTACAAAATCAACGGTTTCTTTATCTAAATCAGCCAAAATAGCATGCGCAATTTTAGACATACGTATTTCGGTATAACGCATTGCAGCTGCACTATCACCATCAACTGAACCGAAGTTACCCTGACCATCGACTAACATATAACGCAAAGAAAATGGCTGAGCCATACGAACAATAGTATCGTAAACAGCAGTATCACCATGAGGATGATATTTACCAATGACATCACCAACCACACGGGCTGATTTTTTATAGGCTTTGTTCCAATCATTACCTAAAACATCCATCGCGAATAAGACCCGACGATGAACAGGTTTTAAACCATCACGAACGTCAGGCAATGCACGCCCAACAATCACGCTCATGGCATAATCTAGGTAGGAGTTTTTCAACTCATCTTCAATATTTACTGGAACTATTTCTCTGGCCAGATCTGACATAAATAGACGTATCCCTTAACTTAACTAATACGAAGTAACACAAAAAAAATTATTGTTTTTATCATAAAAAACATAAATCAACGTCATATATTAGCACAATTATTAACTATGCCAAACAGCTTTATTTAGTGTGATACAAGCATTTTGAAGTCGCATGGATATATGCTCATTTATCGAACAAAGCCAAGCTTTATTGATCTATTTACTATGCTTAAAAAAATGTTTAGTTTAGAATCATCACATTCCTTTATGACTTGACCATGACAACAAAGACCATGACAACAAACTCCTTTAACGTAAATAACGTAAATGATGAAGAAATTGCAAAATTTGAAAAAGTGGCTAGCCAATGGTGGGAGTTAACAGGTGACTTTAAGCCTTTACATCAATTAAACCCTTTGAGGGTACAATTTATTTGTCAACATGTTGCTGAACAACAAACCGAACTTTTTAATAAAAATATTATTGATGTTGGTTGTGGTGGTGGTATTTTAACCGAATCTTTAGCAAAGCTAGGTGCGAATATGACAGGAATAGATATGGGTACTGAGCCCCTTAATGTAGCTAAATTGCATGCCCTTGAAACAGGTTTGTCGATAAATTACGAAAAAATCACCGCTGAAGAAAAAGCTCAACAGATGACAGCATCATTTGATTTAGTAACTTGCATGGAAATGCTAGAGCATGTACCCGACCCTGCATCAGTTATTAGCGCTTGTTCACAATTAGTTAAAACTGGTGGTTTGGTATTTTTCTCAACATTAAATAAAAATATAAAATCATACTTACTCGCCATTTTAGCCGCTGAAAAACTATTTAAAATAGTGCCTAATGGCACCCATGACCATGATAAATTCATTAAACCTTCACAACTCATTAGTTGGGCAGAATCATCTGAATTAAAGTGCCTTGATGCGAGTGGCATTCATTATAATCCTATCACCGAAAACCATAAACTTACGGCTAATTTAGATGTTAATTATATCTTGTGTTTTCAAAAAGTTTAACGCCTGATTTATTGCCTCAACTATTGCCTTTGTTGTTTTAACGTGCAACTTGCTCACTCTGTAAACAGCGCGTTAACTAATTGATTATATTGAAAATTTCAAGTTGTGATTGACTTGGTAAAATAAAATACAAATTACAAGTTATTGTATACACTAAACTTTCCTTCCTTCGTGTTTTATCTTTGATATTTGTTGTGTTGGTTGATTGTATTTTTACCCATTTAAAGCTAGAATAATCATCCTATTTTTTGGCGCCCTCGGTGTGCCATTACATTTATTTATATCGCAGGTTTTTTATCACATGACACATAATCTCTCTGTTACTAAACGTAATGGCAGCACAGAACTTATCAATCTTGATAAAATACATCGCGTAATTGCTTGGGCTGCTGAAGGCTTAGATAACGTTTCAGTCTCTCAAGTTGAGATAAAATCACATATTCAATTTTATGATGGCATTAAAACATCAGATATACATGAAACCATTATTAAAGCAGCCGCAGATTTAATCTCTGAAGAAACGCCTGATTATCAATATTTAGCCGCAAGGCTTGCTATATTTCATCTTAGAAAAAAAGCGTATGGTCAATTTGAGCCACCAAGGCTTTATGAGCATGTGGTAAAATTGGTAGCATCAGGCAAATATGATCAGCATTTATTAGCCGACTATAACGAAAATGATTTTAAGCAAATGTCTTTGTTTTTAAAGCATGACCGTGATCTTGATTTTAGTTATGCCGCAGTAAAACAGCTAGAAGGGAAGTATTTAGTACAAAACCGTGTAACAGGTGATATTTATGAAAGTGCCCAATTTCTTTATATTTTAGTGGCAGCTTGCTTATTCGCTAAATACCCAGAAGAAACACGATTGAAGTATATTGAAGGTTTTTACAATGCTATATCAACCTTTAAAATATCTTTACCAACACCTATTATGGCAGGTGTTCGCACCCCTACTCGCCAATTTTCATCCTGTGTACTCATTGAGTGTGCTGATTCATTAGATTCTATTAATGCCACCTCAAGCGCTATTGTTAAATATGTTTCTCAACGTGCTGGAATTGGCGTAAATGCGGGGCGTATTCGCGCTTTAGGTAGTACCATTCGTAACGGTGAGGCATTCCATACTGGCTGCATTCCTTTTTATAAACATTTTCAAACAGCCGTTAAAAGTTGTTCACAAGGTGGAGTTCGTGGTGGTGCAGCTACTTTATTCTACCCACTTTGGCATTTAGAAGTAGAAAGTTTACTGGTTTTAAAAAACAACCGTGGCGTGGAAGAAAACCGTGTTCGTCATTTAGATTACGGTGTGCAGTTTAACAAACTCATGTATCAACGCTTAATTAAAGGCGGTCATATCACTTTATTTAGCCCAAGTGATGTACCGGGGCTTTACGATGCATTCTTTGAAGATCAAGACAAATTTGAATCGTTATATGTTCAATATGAAAATGATGAATCAATTCGTAAGAAACGCATTAAAGCCATAGAATTATTTACCTTGTTTGCTCAAGAACGTGCAAGTACAGGTCGTATCTATTTACAAAATGTTGATCACTGTAATACTCATAGCCCATTTGACCCAAGTAAAGCGCCTATTCGCCAATCTAACTTATGTTTAGAGATCGCCTTACCTACTAAACCTATGAATGATATAAACGATGAAAATGGTGAAATAGCGCTTTGCACCTTATCAGCCTTTAATTTAGGTGCTATAGAGTCACTTGATGAATTGGAGGGATTAGCCGATCTAGCTGTTCGTGCACTTGATAGTTTACTTGATTATCAAGACTACCCTATTCCTGCTGCTCGTAATGCCAGTTTAGCGCGACGAACTTTAGGTATAGGCGTGATTAATTATGCTTATTATTTGGCTAAAAACGGTTTATATTACTCAAACGGTAGTGCTAATAATTTAACTCATAGAACCTTTGAGGCTATTCAGTATTATTTATTAAAAGCGACTAATCAGCTTGCTAAAGAGCAAGGTGCTTGCCCTAAATTTGATGAAACTCGCCTCTCGCAAGGTATTCTTCCAATTGATACTTACAAAAAAACTGTTGATGACATTACCAACGAACCCTTACATTTAGACTGGGAATCTTTACGCGAAAGCATCAAAAAACATGGTGTACGTAATTCAACCGTTTCAGCGCTAATGCCATCAGAAACCTCTTCGCAAATATCTAATGCAACCAATGGAATAGAGCCACCACGCGGTTTAATTAGTATTAAAGCAAGTAAAGACGGGATCTTGAAACAAGTAGTCCCTGAATATCATAAACTTAAACAAAATTATGAGCTACTTTGGAATATTCCTAATAACCAAGGTTATTTAGAATTAGTGGGTATTATGCAAAAATTTGTCGACCAAACTATCTCCGCTAATACAAACTACGATCCAGCTAAATTTGAAGGTGGAAAAGTACCTGTTAAGCAAATACTCAAAGATATTTTAACCGCCTATAAACTAGGTGTTAAAACGATGTATTACCATAATACTAGAGATGGTGCTAGTGATAACGTTGACGTAGAAGACGACAGTTGTGCTGGCGGCGCTTGTAAAATATAACCCTCTGTACCCTTTGTTTTTAACTAACACTAATTAAGAGTTTCTTAAGGAACATCAACTAATGACGTACACCACGTTTAACCAAACGCCCAATAATGCTTTATTAGAGCCTATGTTCTTAGGTCATAGTGTTAATGTTTCTCGCTATGATCAACAAAGATACAGTGTTTTTGAAAAACTAATTGAAAAGCAATTATCGTTTTTTTGGCGACCTGAAGAAGTTGACGTTTCTAAAGACAGAGCTGACTGGCAGAGCTTGACCATATCAGAAAAACATATTTTTATTTCCAATTTAAAATATCAAACCTTATTAGATTCAATGGCTGCACGTTCAGTTAATGCCGTTTTACTACCACTTGTTTCACTCCCTGAAGTTGAAACGTGGGTAGAAACATGGGCATTTAGTGAAACCGTTCATTCTCGATCTTATACTCATATTTTACGAAATTTATTCACTGAGCCTAGTGAAGTATTTGACGATATCGTTGTTAATCCTGCTATTTTAAAACGTGCAACTAGTATCGCTAAGTATTTTGATGAGGTGATTTTAACTACACAGTTATTACAATCTCAAGGCGAAGGCAGTTATGACGTTGCCGGTAGAAGTGAGAAGTTCGACGTAAGCACACGTAAACTAAAAGAGCGACTGTATTTAGCCGTATGCTCAGTAAATGCCCTAGAAGCTATTCGTTTTTATGTGAGTTTTGCTTGTTCATTTGCCTTTGCTGAACGTGAATTATTAGAAGGTAACGCCAAAATAATAAAGCTAATAGCTCGTGATGAAGCATTACATTTAACAGGAACTCAACACATTCTAAACCTATGGATGAGTGGTAAAGATGATCCTGAAATGAAAGAAGTCTGCGAAGATTTAAGAACTTCAGGACTACAAATATTTTTAGATGTTGTAGAGCAAGAGAAAGAATGGGCAGAATATTTATTCAAAGATGGCTCTATGATAGGTTTAAATACTGAAATTTTAAATCAGTATATTGAATATATTTCAAACCAACGTTTAGCGGCAATAGGCTTTGATGCACCCTTTGATATAAAAAGTAACCCGTTACCTTGGATGAATGCTTATTTAGTTAGTGATAACGTACAAGTAGCTCCTCAAGAGACTGAAATATCAAGCTATTTAGTAGGACAAGTTGACTCAACAGTAGGTGCTGATGATTTTGATGACTTTGATTTGTAACCAAGTTTACTTGCAAGAAAATACAGCAAGTTAAATTGGTAACTTATGAAAAAACTCACATCAACGACGGTTAATCCTCTTGTACAATTTACACCAAAAGTAACTGCACAGGGAAAAACCATCAATTTCTCCGAGTCTAAACAAACCTTATTAGAATGTTTAGAACAAGCTGATATTGAAGTACATTACCATTGCAGAGATGGATTTTGTGGTGCATGTAGAGTTACTTTGATTGCAGGAGAGATAAATTACCCTAAAGGTGAACCACTTGCTTTTGTCGGAGATAATGAAATATTACCCTGCTGCTGTATTCCAGTAACGGATGTTAGTTTAGATATAGACTAATAACTACATTAATAAAGACACTAATAACTACACTAATATCGCAGTGGAAAA
>Ga0209081_1000840_pt1 | contig 18568 bp, 18 predicted proteins | sample GOMGulsemesocosm_4_FD_184636 | JGI IMG/M metagenome (GOLD analysis project Ga0209081, IMG submission 184636) | Methane-oxidizing microbial communities from mesocosms in the Gulf of Mexico - GOM15B Gulf of Mexico (SPAdes) (version 2) | ecosystem: Environmental > Aquatic > Marine > Cold seeps... | reverse complement strand
ATGGCAGGGATAAGAGGATTTGAACCTCTGAATGACGGGATCAAAACCCGCTGCCTTACCGCTTGGCTATATCCCTACAAGGTGTAATTACATTTTAGAATTTCTTAGATATTGAGTAAGGTAATTTGAAATATTACTAAACACAAAGAAAATGGCAGGGATAAGAGGATTTGAACCTCTGAATGACGGGATCAAAACCCGCTGCCTTACCGCTTGGCTATATCCCTGCAATGTATTTACTTTTTACTTATATAGAAAATGGTACGGGTCAAGAGACTTGAACTCTCACATCTTGCGATACTGGAACCTAAATCCAGCGCGTCTACCAATTCCGCCAAACCCGCATAGTTTCTATACTTCAAGTTTTTAAAGAGGCTTGAACTCTTACATATATTACTATATGAAATGGTGGCTACACCGGGATTTGAACCTGGGACCCCATCATTATGAGTGATGTGCTCTAACCAGCTGAGCTATGTAGCCTTTTCTTCTTGCCTCTCAGCAAGTGGCGCGTATTATGCAAATCTGCTTGCCTTACGTCAACCGTTTTTTTTCAAAAAACACGATTTTTTGTTTGTTTGGCTAATGTGTGTGCAATTTGCATGAGAACTATACATCGTATAGTTATATAAAGGATAAAAAATTTTAATTAGGTTAAAAAAACGCATCACTTATTGATGCGTTTATAAAAATTAATTATAGAAAACTAAACATTAAAACGGAAATGCACTACATCTCCATCTTTAACGGGATAGTCTTTGCCTTCTAAGCTCCACTTTCCAGCTTCTTTTGCGCCTTTTTCACCTTGAAATTCAATAAAGTCATCAAAACCGATAACTTCTGCACGAATAAAGCCTTTTTCAAAGTCAGTATGAATAACCCCAGCTGCTTGTGGTGCGGTAGCATTTTGCTTAATTGTCCAAGCTCTTACTTCTTTTACGCCAGCAGTAAAGTATGTTTGTAAATGTAATAAACCATAACCTGAGTTAATAACACGGTTTAAACCTGGCTCTTCTAGCCCCATTTCAGCCATAAACTCCGCTCTGTCCTCATCATCCATTTCAGATAACTCACCTTCAATTTCAGCGCATACTGCGACAACTACAGCGCCTTCTTTTTCAGCAATAGCATGAACAATATCTAAGTACGGATTATTTTCAAAGCCATCATCATTAACATTAGCTATGTACATAGTAGGTTTTATGGTTAGAAAGTTTAAATAAGCTACGGCGGCTTTTTCTTCGGTGCTCAACGCTAAAGATCGCACCATACTGCCATCTTCAACATGTTTTAGTATTTTTTCTAGTATAGGTACTTCAAATTTAGCTTCTTTATCACCGCCTTTAGCACGCTTTGCTTGACGATGAATGGCACGTTCTGCGGTGTCCATATCAGCTAAAGCGAGTTCGGTGTTAATGACATCAATATCATCGGCAGGATCAATTTTATTGGCGACATGAATAATATTATCATTTTCAAAGCATCGTACTACATGGCCAATAGCATCAGTTTCACGAATATTGGCTAGAAATTTATTGCCTAAACCTTCACCTTTTGATGCTCCTGCAACTAAACCAGCAATATCAACAAACTCCATCGTTGTTGCTAATACTCGTTCTGGTTTTACAATATCAGCAAGCTGATCAAGGCGAGGATCTGGTACGGGTACTACACCAGTGTTTGGCTCTATGGTACAAAAAGGAAAATTAGCAGCTTCAATGCCTGCTTTGGTTAGTGCGTTAAAAAGAGTTGATTTACCTACGTTGGGTAGGCCAACGATGCCACATTTAAATCCCATGATATTTCCTGTTTAGATTATGTTTTGTCTTTTGGTAGGTTGAGCTTAAAACTATTAAGGGTTCTAACTATTATTATACCAAGTGAGGTAATGAATAGCTCACTTAGCTAGAATTTAAAGGCGACCTACAGTTATAAAGGTTTAAACGCATGCAAGCGTTGCTGTGCTTTTTTTAAACCATCTTTTTGCCATATGTCAAAACAACGACTTGCTTCATCAATGGCTTGTTCAATTTCTGCTTGTTCGTTTTGTGGAGCCTTGCCTAATACATGACCAGTTACTTTATCACGATGACCAGGATGCCCTATGCCTATACGTAAGCGAAAAAACTCTTTGTTATTCGCCATGCGCGCAATAATATCTTTTAAGCCATTATGTCCGCCGTGTCCGCCACCTTGTTTTATTTTTACAGCGCCAGGTAGCATGTCTAATTCATCATGAGCAATAAGAATATTTTCTACATTAATACGAAAAAAATTAGCAAGGGGAGCAACAGCTTGACCACTGCGATTCATGAAGGTGGTTGGAATTAAAAGGTGAACGAGTTCGCCGCCAATTAAGCCTTTGCCATAAAGGCCAGAATATTTTTTGTCAGGACGAAGAGAGATATTATTGCGTTGTGCTAGTTCTTCAACAAACCATACACCAGCATTGTGACGTGTTTTTGTATATTCGGGACCAGGATTACCCAGCCCCGCAATCAGTTTAATTGTCATTTTAAGTCATAATGTTTAAACTGTTATTCTTCAGCTGCAGTTTCTTCTTCAGCTGCATCATCAGTGCTTTCAACGTTACCTTTAGGTAAGCTAGCTGAAGCAATGGCTTGATCATGAGCTTCGCCTTTAGCTAATTCATCAGAAGTAACGCCTTCAGGGAAAGTAACGTCTGATAAATGTAGTGTTTGGCCAATTTCTAAGTTAGTTAAGTCAACTTCGATAAACTCAGGTAAGTCTTTTGGTAAACAAGTAACAGCAACTTCCGTGATGTTATGTAACACAATACCACCAGCTTTTGTTATGCCTTCTTCGTTGATGAAGTGAACAGGAACATTAGCATGTAAAGCGTGGTTTGCATCAATACGTAAGAAATCCATATGCATCACAATGTCTTTAAACGGGTGACGTTGCATGTCTTTAATTAAACATTCAACTGGCTTGCCAGCAATATTTAATGTTAAAACGTGCGAATAGAAAGCTTCTTCTTGTTGAGCACGGAAAACATTTTTGTGCTCTAAAGTTAAAGATACAGGCTCTTGGTTTTCACCGTAAAGGATAGCAGGAACTTTATTCGCGTGACGTAGGCGGCGGCTCGCACCTTTCCCTAAATCTGTGCGTACTTCTGCATCCAAAGTAAATAAATCAGTCATGATAAATACTCTTATATAATATTAATAAAATTTAATCTTGTTTTTTGCGACCAAAAACAAGGGTTTGACCCTTTTAGATTCTAAGTTCTTATTAAAGAACAAAGTCATTAGATAAAAAAGGCGCGAAATGATAACACTAGGCGTAGCGTAAAGCTATTTAAAAGTCTATAAAAAAAGCAGATATTGGTGTATATCTGCTTTTGTTGTTAGAAAATCATTGCTTAATTATCGAACATAGCTGAAATGGATTCTTCGTTACAAACACGGCGAATAGCTTCACTTAGCATACCGCTTAATGTTAACTGGCGAACCATTTTAAGTTTTTTGATTTCAGGAGATAATGGAATTGAGTCGGTAACAACAACTTCATCAATCACTGAGTTTTTAAGATTTTCAACAGCATTACCTGATAATACAGGGTGAGTTGCATAAGCTATAACACGTTTTGCACCATGTTCTTTTAATGCTTCAGCCGCTTTTGCTAATGTGCCACCTGTATCAATCATATCATCAACAATAATACAATCACGGTCTTTTACATCACCAATAATATGCATTACTTGAGCAACGTTAGCTTTCGGGCGACGTTTATCAATAATAGCAAGATCTGCATCATCAAGAAGTTTCGCAACAGCGCGAGCACGAACAACACCACCAATGTCAGGAGAAACGACAACCGGATTATTTAAATCACGGTTTCTCATGTCTTCTAATAAAATAGGGGTACCAAAGGCATTATCAACAGGTACATCAAAGAAGCCCTGAATTTGCTCTGCGTGTAAATCAACCGTTAATACACGGTCAACACCAACACTTGATAAGAAATCAGCAACTACCTTGGCAGTAATTGGTACACGAGCGCTACGTACGCGTCTGTCTTGGCGAGCATAACCAAAATAAGGAATAACAGCAGTAATTCTGCCAGCAGATGCACGACGAAAGGCGTCGATCATCACAATTAATTCCATTAGGTTGTCATTAGTAGGTGCACAGGTCGATTGAATAATAAAAACGTCGCTTCCGCGAACATTTTCATTTATTTCAAAGCTTATTTCACCATCGCTAAAACTGCCAATTTTGGCATCGCCTAAAGTGATATATAAGCGATTTGCAATTTGTTTGGCCAGTTCAGGGGTGGCATTACCCGCAAAAATCTTCATGTCAGGCACAGTCAGTTCCTCAGAAACTTTTGACATTAATATTAGTAACTGAATTTAACTCTAGTTGAGCGAGTTAATTTCAGCAAATTAGTTTGAACATTTTAATTGCTCTATCACTGAGCATAAAGGCGATTTATTTATCCCTTGTGCGACAAACGAGCTTATTCCAACAGGAAGCATTGCTTGTAGATCACACGCCTCTTTTTGACTGGATAAACGTGAAAATATACACGCACCTGTTCCCGTCATTCTAGACGGCGCATATTCTACCAACCAAGCTAGTAGGTTGGCAACCTGATCATAATGTTTTATTACCATGGTTTGACAATCATTATGATACTTTCCTTCTTTAGCTCGCTTAGAAGCAAATAAATCTTCATCTTTATAATCAGCATTGAAATCGTTACTGACCATTTTTTTACTGTTTCTTGGTAAATCTTTTGAGGTGAAAACACTAGCGGTTGAAATGCTAACGTCAGGCTTGCTTATTAAATACCAACATTCATTTGGTGAAACGGGCGTTAATTGTTCTCCTACACCTTGAGCAAAGGCTGAAAAGCCATGCACAAAAATAGGTACATCAGCACCTAAAGTTAGCCCCATTTCAGCGAGTTCATTATTGCTGAAATGACTTTGCCAAAGCTTATTCAAAGCCACCAATATTGTTGCTGCATTAGATGATCCGCCACCTAATCCTCCACCCATAGGCAAAACTTTATCTATGCTAATTTTAGCGCCATAAATTTTGGATTGTGACTTTTGTTTTATGTTTTTTTGAAGTAAACGCGCGGCTTTTATTATTAAGTTATCATCATTTTCTACACCATCAATAGGTGTTAGTAACTCTATATCAGCGCTTTCAGATATAGATATGTTTATAGTGTCGCTATAGTCAATGAACTGAAACAGGGTTTCTAACTCATGATAACCGTCTGTTCTTTGCCCCACTACATGTAAAAATAAATTAAGTTTAGCGGGGGAGGGAAATGAAAAAGTTGTATTTATATTTTTATTTATCATCGTTTCTTAATTACTTACTCAGTAAAGACCATTTTTTAACAGCAACTTTAATTAATAGACCATTTTTTTTAATGGAAAATTTAGTCGCCATTTTAACACCATCAAAAACTTGGTAGTTGCTATAATTAATTTGCCACAAAACATTATTATAATAACTTGAAATACTAATGGGTAATTGTGTATTTGAGTTGAGTTTAAGTTTATCACTTGCTTGATAAGGTAAACCCTTTAACCAATAGGTGAGTGCATTAGTTGGTAGTGTTAACCCTGTTAACGAGTATATTAAATACGCCAAATGCGTGCCACGATATTCTTTTGAGTCAACTTTAATGACATGCTGGCCCTTGATTGATTCAATATGTAATACGTTGATTCCTAAGTAACTGGTTAGATTTAATGTTTGATTTTGTGCGTCTTCATCAACATACCAAGAAATAGAAGCGCTTTCACGTTTGTCTTTTTTATCACTTATCTTTTCAATAAAAGCGATTTTACCCTGTAATTGCCATTTTTTATTTTTAAGTAATTGTGCTGTTCTTTGTTCTGGGGACAATGCTTGAAGAGCATGCTTAGTTGATAAGCTAGTCTTATTAGCACAACCAGATATCATAATGTTAGTTATTAGAAAGAAACTTAATAATGAAAAGTAAGGTTTGAACATAGATAACTTGAACAAGGTGTAAATATACTGATATTGGAACACAGCAACTTATGCAATTCAACTGGTGAAATTAACAGATGTAAATTAAGTATTTAATAAAAGGCTGGTTATTTTTAGTGATTTTTATCACAGATCATATTTTAAAAGTAATGCTTGAGTTATACTTCTCTTGTTAGAAAATAAAATACTTATAGGTTTATTACATTGTCCATAGTTGCTGTTGGAATTAATCATAAAACTGCCCCTGTTGCGGTAAGAGAAAAAATATCCTTTAATCCGGATAAGCTTTCTGCTGCCTTGCAAGAAATGTTATCCGCGGTTCAATGTCGCGAAGTGGCTATATTATCTACCTGTAATAGAACTGAACTTTACCTTGTTCAAGATGGAGACATAACTCTTACACAAGAGCGACTTGTTAAGTGGCTAGAGAGTTATCATAATGTTCCAGCCTCGACTATTTTACCTAGTATTTATTGGCATCATGATCAACATGCCGTCAATCATATGATGCGAGTTGCCTGTGGCTTAGACTCTTTAGTATTAGGTGAGCCACAAATATTAGGGCAAATGAAGCAAGCATATAATCAAGCTAAGGCTGCTGGTTCTATGGCTTTAGTTATGGATAGATTGTTTCAGCGAACTTTTGGTGTTGCCAAGCAAGTAAGAACAGAAACTGATATAGGTACTAGTGCGGTATCCGTTGCTTTTGCTAGTGTTAATTTGGCGAAACATATCTTTGCCAGTCTTGAAAAAGTACGCGTTCTGTTAGTCGGTGCAGGTGAAACAATAGAGTTGGTTGCTAAACACTTATATGAAAATAAGGTTGGTAAAATTACCGTTGCTAATCGTACCGTAGCTAAAGCAGAAGATATGGCAAAAAAAATTGGTGCCGACGCCATTACTTTAGCGCAAATTCCAGATGTCATAAGTAAAGCCGATATTGTCATTAGCTCTACAGGTTCAACTTTACCACTTATTGGTAAAGGTATGGTGGAGCAAGCATTGTCTAAACGTAGGCATAAACCCATTTTTATGGTTGATCTTGCTGTACCACGCGATATAGAAGAGCAAGTTGGTGATTTAGATGATGTTTTTCTTTATACCGTTGATGACTTGCAAAGCATTATTGCACAAAACTTAGAAAATCGCCGTAAAGCTGCTGTTGAAGCTGAAACGATTGTTAATAGTCAATCAGATAGTTTTATGGCTTGGTTACGTGGGCTAAATACTCAAGATACAGTCGTCAGTTTTCGCAAACAATGCTTATCTGAGCGTGACATATTACTTGAAAAAGCAATGACCCAATTAAATTCGGGTAAAAATGCCGAAGCTGTTATGGCTGAACTGGCGACTAAGCTAACAAATAAATTCATGCATGCACCTACTAGCGCTTTACAATCTGCTGCTCAAGGTGGTGAATTAGATAAGCTTATTTATTTACGCGATATTTTCGATATAGATAATTCTAAATAACAGTATTCCTACCATAAATAAACTAGCTGCTGTGTAAAAATAATGACTGTGCTAGAATAGCGCCAGTTTATTTCCTAGCAAAATACACCTTACACCTTTAATTTTACGCCTTAAAAGAAAGATTATTTAATGAAATCATCCGTTTATCAAAAACTTGAAGCTTTAGTTGAACGCTTTGAGGAAGTTCAAGCCCTACTATCTGACCCTGAAACCATTAGCAACCAAGATAAGTTTCGCACTTTATCTCAAGAGTTTAAGCGCTTAGATGAAGTAACCTCAGTGTTTAAAAATTACCAAGGCGCTGAAGATGATTTTGCTACTGCAGAATCAATGCTTAAAGATGATGATCCTGAGATGCGAGAAATGGCGCAGGAAGAATTTAAAGATGCTAAAAAAGCGGTAGCTGAATTAGCGGATGAATTGCAAATTCTATTATTGCCGCGTGATCCTAATGATGATAATAACTGTTTTGTTGAAATTCGTGCTGGTGCAGGTGGTGATGAAGCCGCTATTTTTGCAGGTGATCTATATAGAATGTACAGCCGTTATGCTGAAAAGCAGGGTTGGAAAATTGAATTAATGAATACCAATGAAAGTGAGCAGGGTGGTTATAAAGAATTGATTATGAAAATCAATGGTGAAGGCGTTTATGGTTACATGAAGTTTGAGTCTGGAGGACATCGTGTACAAAGAGTTCCTCAAACTGAATCTCAAGGTCGTGTACATACGTCAGCTTGTACCGTTGTTGTTATGCCTGAAATTGCAGAAGCTGATGCTATTGAAATTAACAAAGCTGATTTGAAAGTTGATACTTTCCGTGCTTCTGGTGCAGGTGGTCAGCATGTTAATAAAACTGATTCTGCTATTCGTATTACACATATTCCATCGGGTGTTGTGGTTGAGTGTCAAGACCAACGCTCACAACATAAAAACCGTGCGCAAGCAATGTCAGTGTTACAAGCTCGTTTACAACAAGCTGAAGATGAAAAACGTCGTAGTGAAGAAGAATCATCACGCCGTAATTTGGTTGCCAGTGGGGATCGTTCTGAGCGTATTCGTACTTATAATTTTCCGCAAGGGCGTATGAGTGATCATCGTATTAATTTAACACTTTATCGCTTAAATGAAATTATGGAAGGTAGCTTGCAATTGATCATGGAACCTATCATGCAAGAAAACCAAGCTGATTTATTAGCAGAGCTTGCTGAGCAGCATTAATTGGTTTGAATAGTTTTTGAGTGTCGTTGTGAATAAAAATGTGTTTCCTAAAAGTTCTCGCTTGCAATTAATGGGTGTTCATTCACTTGCTAACTTAATTAGTCAAAGTCAGATTTTATTAGAACGTAGCTCTGATAGCGCTAAGCTTGATGCTGAGGTTCTACTCTGCTTTTTGCTGAATAAAGAGCGTAGTTATCTACTCACTTGGCCTGAAAAATTACTTACCGATGAGCAGTTACTTTGTTTTATAGGGTTGTTAGAGCGCCGTATTAAAGGTGAGCCTATTGCTTATATTACAGGTGTAAAAGAATTTTGGTCGCTACCTTTTGCGGTATCAACAGCAACACTTATTCCTCGCCCTGATACTGAAACCTTAGTTGAAGTAGTATTGGCACAGTATGATGGTGAAAAAAACATCCGTTGTCTTGATTTAGGTACAGGTACTGGTGCTATTGCTTTAGCGTTGGCTAGTGAAAATTCAACATGGCAAATTGATGCGGTTGATTTTAATGCTGATGCCGTACGACTTGCTCAACGTAATGCACAAAACCTTAATTTAGAAAAGGTTAATGTATTTCTCAGTGATTGGTTTGCTCAGGTAGAACCCCATAAAAAATACAATGTTATTGTTTCAAATCCTCCTTATATAGATAGCGAAGATGAAAACTTAAATCAAGGTGATGTGCGCTTTGAACCAAAATCAGCTTTGGTGGCTAATGAACAAGGCCTAGCAGATATAAAACATATTGCTGAGTTGGCGCGAACATTTTTATCAACACAAGGTAAGTTGTTTTTCGAACATGGTTTTGAACAAGGGCAAGCTGTTCGATATATATTAGCTGCTTTAGGTTATGAATATATGCAAACAGAAAAAGATCTAAATGGCCACGATCGTGTTACGTGGGCTGTTTTTCCTAAATAACAAACAATTACGGAATTAATTATGTTTAAACATCTACATATGACTTTAGCTGTACTAAGTGTCAGCTTGTTTACTTTGCGTTTTATATGGCTGCTAGCTAACTCAGCAAAGTTAAAAGCAAAGTGGGTAAAAATTACACCTCATATTATTGATACTTTACTATTATTATTTGGTGTTGTTCTGGCGGTGCAATATTCAATTAACCCTGTTGAACAGCTATGGTTAGGTGAAAAATTATTAGCAGTAGTGGCTTATATTTTTACTGGCTATTACACTTTAAAACTTGCCAGAAACAAGTCGATGCAAATTATCGGATATTTAGGTGCTATGGGCTGGGTTCTGTTAATTGTTAGATTAGCTATGACGCGCGAACCATTGTTCTTCTTATGATTAACCATTAAAGAATTTTAAAACTTTTATGAATACATTGTTATTGTCTGAGCTTCAGTCTCAAGAAAAAGATCTATTACAGACATTAGTGTTGCTTGAAGAATATGTTTTTCAGGTTAATAAAACTGAAAAGCATACAGCGAATACTGAACAATCATTTGATAGTTTAGAAACGGTTATTGAACAGTGTCAAGCTGTGATAGCTGAAATAGAATCGCCTTTAGAGCAAGCTGAAATTTTATTAAATGAGCTGTTTTATCAACATCTTTTTATTGATAATCATAAAGCTCATTGGCCAATAAGTTCATTTAAGGTAGCCGCTAGTTTAAATCAACGGTTAATGTCTCCTATTGTAAAGTCTGCCATTGTATGTGAAATAATTAATGCTTGTGGCTTTAATGCAGATTTAGTGTTTGTACCCAGTAAAGTTATGGTACGGATAAATTGTGATGATAAATATGCCATTATTTTTGATGCGGTTACAGGAGAGTCTATAAATTGGCATGAGTTGGATTTATGTTTTGATGATTTAGATGGCGATCCGAGCCAGCATGAATTAATAAATATGAACCGCCAAGCAATCTTAGTTGAATATTTAAGCACATTAAAAAACGCGTTAATTCGTGAGCAATTATTTGATAAAGCCTTACTGAGTGTTGATTTGTTATTGTCATTAAATCCTGACGATCCATTACAACGCCGTGATAGAGGTTTTTTGCTTCACCAGTTGGATTGCTTTAAAGTGGCGGTTGATGATTATCGTTATTTTGTTAAGCAATGTCCAAAAGATCCAGCAGCACAGTTATTAAAAATTCAACTTGATAACATAACGTTAAGTGATCCTACTTTTCATTAATATATTAATGAAAATATAAGGATTGATTTTATTGTGTTTTGTGGAGAAGGGTTCTTCTCTGTCTCTTTGAATGTTTTCACGATTTAAATCGCACCTATAAAAATCTAAAACAGGATGATAGAAAAAGAAATGTCGGCATCACTCGTTACCCCACTTATTAACTAATCATCAGTAAAGTTGATGACGTAGCAAAATATTATTTACTACCAGCTTGTTTAGTATTATTTACTTTAAGTATTGACCTTAAAGCTATTGGCACATCAAAAGTTGGCAATAGTTTTCTGTATATCTTAGTTGCGACGATTGGTTTACACATGGATATAATCCAAATAGTTGAAGTGCAAAATATGTTGTTATTGGTTTGATTTGGATGGCAGTGCATGTGGTGTTATTATTTAAGGACTATTTTTTAAGGAAAGTTTATGACAATTAAATCAGTTATTGTTAAAGGTATTGACGTTGCCAATGATAAGCCGTTTGTTTTATTTGGCGGCATGAATGTTCTTGAGTCACGTGATTTAGCGATGAAAATTGTTGAACATTATGTTGAAGTGACACAAAAATTAAATATTCCCTATGTATTTAAAGCATCGTTTGATAAAGCGAATCGTTCTTCAGTACACTCGTATCGTGGCCCAGGCCTAGATGAGGGTTTAAAGATATTTGAAGAAATAAAAAATACGTTTAATGTGCCTATTATTACCGATGTACATGAACCGTATCAGGCACAACCTGTTGCTGAGGTTGTCGATGTAATACAACTTCCTGCTTTTTTAGCACGTCAAACAGACTTAGTGGTTGCTATGGCAAAAACTGGTGCAGTGATTAATGTTAAAAAACCTCAGTTTTTAGCGGCACATGAAATGAAGCATATTATTAATAAATTTAGTGAAGCAGGTAATGAAAATATCATTCTTTGTGAACGAGGTAGCTGCTATGGTTATAACAATCTAGTGGTTGATATGCTAGCTATGGATGAAATGCGTCATTATGCTCCCGTTATTTTTGATGCAACACACGCATTACAAAAGCCTGGTGGTCGTAGTGATAGTGCTGATGGCCGACGTGCTCAAGCTGCTCAGTTAACACGAAGCGGTATTGCTATAGGAATTGCGGGTTTATTTATTGAAGCGCACCCTGATCCTTCTCTTGCTAAATGTGATGGTCCGTGTGCATTACCACTTGATAAGTTAGCGCCTTATTTGACGCAAATGAAGGCAATTGATGATTTAGTAAAAAGCTTCTCTCCCCTTATTACTGATTAGTTTGAGATAAGTTATGTACCTTATACCATATATGGTTGCTAACGAGCAGGAGACATTACTGATGAACAACGTGGTTAAGGTATGACAAATACAGAAACAACTAAAGTAGAAAACTATATTCTAAACACTGTAGCTAATCCTATCGCGCAAATTATTTTTGCTCATGGCGCTGGTGCTGATATGAATCATGAGTTTATGGAGCAGATGACATGTTTATTCAATAAAGCCAATATAAATGTTTTAAGGTTTAATTTTCCTTATATGAATAAACGAATTGAGTTAGGTAAGCGTTATCCACCAGACAGAATGCCTAAACTGGTTGATTGTTATAAAAGTACCATTAATCATTTTATGATGAATGATCACAATGAAAAGAAATTGCCTTTATTTATTGGTGGCAAATCTATGGGCTCTCGTGTTGCGGCAACAATTGCTGGTGATGGCGACGTGTCAAAACTTATTCAAGGTGTTTTCTGTTTAGGCTATCCATTTCATCCAGCTAAAAAGCCAGAAAAACTTCGTTTAGAGCCATTACAAAAAACACAAAGTCCTATTCTTATTATACAGGGTGAACGTGATACTCTTGGTTCTCAAGTTGAAGTTACAGGGTATGACATATCAAGTTTGTGCCAAACTGTTTTTTTAGTTGATGGCGATCATAGTTTAAAGCCTAGAGTAAAGTCGGGCTTTACTCATCAACAACACATGCAGAGTGCAGCACATTCTATTGATCAGTTTATTCAGGAAAAAGTTAATAATGTCTGAAACCTTTTATTATAAAAGCCGAGTTGTGAAGTTTTTGATGGTTTTTGTTGGCGTTAGTGGTTGCTTTTCTGTACTATTCGGCGCTTGGCTCGCTCATGCAGGGCAAGCGCTACCTATAAATGTACAATCAACATTAAAAACAGCGTTGCAATATCAGTTATTTCACACGCTGGCTTTGTTCGTGACCTTGATTTGGGCTATAACTAACTTGTCTGTTAGAGCTCCCTCTAAAATATTGCTAGCTGCCTGTATTGCCTTTTTGGTTGGTATATTGTGTTTTAGCGGCAGCATTTATATTAAAACATTTTTTAGTTTTGCTTTTATAGCTAAACTGACGCCATTTGGCGGAATATCGTTGGCAGTAGCTTGGTTGCTGCTGTCAATTGAAGGTAAAAATAACTTATGACTTCTATTGTATTGTATTGTCGACCAGGATTTGAAAAAGAATGTGGTGCCGAGATCCAAGAAAAATCTGCTTGGAATGAAATGTATGGCTATTTAGAATTGAAAAAAAATCAAGGTTTGGTTTTTTTTCATCTACACGATCCTGCTCATGGTGAAGCGTTAATAAAAACACTCCCCCTTAAACGCCTTATTTTTACTCGCCAATGGTTTGTAACACTTACCGAAAAAATTGAATTGCCAGACTATAACCGTGTTGAAGCGATTGTTGAAGTGCTTGGAAATGAATGGCAATACGATGATTTACGCATGGAAACAGCCGATACTAATGATGGCAAATCGTTAAGTAAGTTTTGTCGTAAATTAGCAGTACCATTGCGCCAAGGTTTACGTAAAGCCAACGTTTTAACAGGAAAAAATACGCGTTTTGATGCTGAAAAAGGTGGCACAGTATTACATGCGCTGTTCCTTTCAGGGCAAGAAGTTATTTTAGGCTTTTCATTAGCACATAATAGCTCGCCTCATGTTATGGGAATTCCTCGACTTAAATTTCCAAGTCTTGCGCCAAGCCGTTCTACGCTAAAACTTGATGAAGCTTTCTTATATTTTATTCCTCGAGATGAATGGGAGCATCGTTTAACTTCGGGCATGAACGCGGTTGATTTAGGTTCAGCACCAGGAGGTTGGACATATCAGTTAGTGCGCCGAGGTATGATGGTAACTGCCATTGATAATGGTCCTATGGCGGAATCATTAATGGAAACAGGGCAAGTTAAACATAAGATGATGGATGGCTTTAAATATGTGCCAATGAAGCAAAATGTTTACTGGCTTGTTTGTGACATGATTGAAAAACCACAACGTGTAGCTAAATTAATGAGTGAATGGTTGTTAAACGGCTATTGTAAAGAGGCGATGTTTAATTTGAAGTTACCGATGAAAGGGCGGTATCAACAAGTGACAGAAGACTTACAAAGCATTAAAGATGCTTTTAGCGAGCATAACGTGAAATATGAGTTATATGCCAAGCATTTATATTATGACAGAGAAGAAATTACTGTACATGCTAGATTGTTATAAGTTGTGATGTGAGTTTCGAAAACACCCTTTGAGATTTTAGTGTTTTCGAAACCCGATATTTTTCTTACTTTTTTATAGTCTTTCTAAAAGCGCTTCAGTAAAGTCAGTTGTTCCGTGTGTACCACCTAAATCACGAGTAGTGCGATCTTTACTCGCTATAACATCAACTAGAGCCGCTCTAATCTTTTCTGCTTTATCACTCATTTCTAAATATTCAAGCATTTGTAAGGCCGCTAAAATCACTGACGTAGGGTTAGCTAAATTTTTACCTGCAATATCAGGAGCACTACCATGAACTGCTTCAAAAATAGCACAGTCTTCACCAATGTTTGCGCCTGGTGCCATGCCTAAACCGCCAACTAAACCAGCACAAAGATCAGATAAAATATCACCGAAAAGGTTTGTGGTAACTATAACGTCAAATTGTTCAGGGTTCATCACTAATTGCATACAACAGTTATCAACAATCATTTCAGTTGACTCAATTTCAGGGTAACGAGCCGCTACTTCACGAGCAACTTTTAAGAATAAGCCTGAAGTTGATTTTAATATGTTAGCTTTGTGTACAGCCGTTACTTTTTTACGACCTTCCTTTTTCGCTGTTTCATAAGCAAAAGTCAATATTTTTTCAGCGCCTTCACGCGTAATAACACTTTTTGCTTCAGCTTCTGTACCGTCTTCAGATACAACTTGGCCAACACCAGAATACATACCTTGAGTATTTTCACGTACGGTTAAAATATCAATGTTTTCGTAACGTGCTTTAGTACCTTTAAAAGATAATACGGGACGTAAATTTGCGTATAACTTGAATTGTTTGCGTAAAGTTACATTAATAGAAGTAAAGCCTTCACCAACAGGTGTTGTTAAAGGGCCTTTTAAAGTGATTTTGTTTTTTTCAATAAGATCTAAGGTTTCTTGTGGTACTAATTCACCATGATTCTCTAATGCTGTTAGTCCTGCATCAGCATATTCATAATTAAAATTACAACCTGCTTTATCTAAAACTTTAATTGTTGCCTCAATAATACTTGGGCCAATGCCGTCGCCTGGGATTACTGTGATGGTTTGCTTGGTCATTTTCTTTGCCTTGTGATAGAAGATATATATTTAGCTATATGAGCTAAAGAAGGATTTAATTTAATGCATTTGAGATAATGCTTAAATAGCAACTGATTGATCTGTTTAGTACTTTATATCATTAATTTTCTTGTGTTTTATGGGGGAGGATTAATCTTCGATAACTTTACTCCTATCCGTTATTTTATTCAGTATTATTTATTAGAAATAATCTATTAGGTATAATTTATTCAGCATAAATCAAATCACTAACATTTAAACACAACAAGGTTGTAATACTAAATGTTAATTTAGTCTGTATCAAGATGACTTTAGTCTATATTATTTGAATGTATTATTTAATGTCATTATGTTTAGCTAATGTGTGTAGTTAATAATATAACTATAAAATAGTATCTTATTGTTTTGTAGACTTTTTATTAGCTATTTTTTGTGGTGTTGATTAATGTTTCCGCTTTATCTAGTCTAATATCTTTAAGGTTAAAACCTAGAGGGATATTTTGTTTTAGCGTAAGTAGTTTTTTACTTATTGTCATTTGCTCTTCACTACTATTAAGTTTTTCTTGAATGGTAGCCTTTATATTGTCATTTCGTAATAACGCACCAATTGAGCCGTGTTCATTAAGTAAACTTGCCGCAGTTATTTGGCCTATGCCTGCAACACCAGGGATTTTATTTGTGTTATCGCCGGTTAATGTCCACAAGTCGATTAATTGTGTTGGCTTTATGTTAAATTTATCTTTCACATATGCTTCATCTAAATAACGCCGATTAAAGTAATCATAGACGTGGATATGTGGACTTAATAAAGATAAAAAACCTTTGTCAGTGGAAATGATAGTGACATGCTGCCCATGAAGTGCCATTTTTGTCGCTAAAGTTGCGATTAAGTCGTCTGCCTCGTCTTCTTCTGATATTAATGAGTCAACTCCTAACGCTAGAAAAGCATCTTGTATATTAGATAACTCATTAGCCAAATATGAGGACATTTTTTTACGGCCTTTTTTGTAGTCAGGGTAAAGCTTATAACGCCAACAAGGTTTTTGGCTATCAAATACAGCAATCGCATGACTTGCCTGTTGAGATTTTAATATATTATCTAGCGCTTTAGTGCATGCTTGTTGAGTATTAAATAAAACCTGTTGTTGAGTTTTTTCTGATAGTTTGTCATCTGATTGGTGTTTTATTTGAACAAAAGGACGCTCTTGTACGGCATAAATACGTCGGATCAAGTTTAAAGCATCGATTAATACTAAGTGAACAGACACGTTTAATCCTCTATTACTCGATAACAAGGTATATATTCACTACCTGGCAATTTCATTCGTTGTTGGCTAACGAAAGAGGCGAGTAACTTGTCCATTAATGTCATTATCTTTTTGTCCCCAGATAGTTGAAAAGGGCCATGTTCTCTAATTGCTTTTATGCCATTTGATTTTACATTACCAGCAACAATACCAGAAAACATCCTACGCAGGTTAGCTGCTAGATCTGCTATTGACTGATTATGACTAATGTTTAATGCAGACATGTTTTGATGGTTAGGTTCAAACGGTTGTTGAAAGTTACTTTCAATAGCTAATGACCAATTAAAATGAAAGGCATCACCTGTTTCTTTTCGGTAGGCAAGTACTTTTTCTAAGCCTTTAGATAAAACTTGAGCAACTTGCTCTGCATCATCGATAATTATTTTATAAAGACTTTGGGCTTTTTCGCCTAAAGTAGCCCCAATAAAGGCGTCAATTTCTTTAAAGTAATCACTGGCGCTACTTGGTCCTGTTAATACAATAGGCAGTACTTGATTGCTGTTGTCTTTATTTAATAATATTCCTAAAATATAAAGCAATTCTTCAGCAGTACCAGCGCCACCTGGGAAAATTATAATACCATGAGACATTCTAACAAATGCTTCTAAACGTTTTTCAATATCGGGCATAATAACCAGTTCATTTACTATGGCGTTAGGTGGCTCTGCTGCAATAATACTAGGCTCTGTTAACCCCATATAGCGTCCATCTTTATTTCGCTGTTTGGCATGACCTATGGCCGCACCTTTCATCGGGCCTTTCATCGCTCCTGGGCCACAACCTGTACAAATATTAAAACAGCGTAAGCCTAATTGATAACCAACGGCTTTAGTGTATTTGTACTCTGTGTGTTTTATAGCGTGACCACCCCAACAGGTAATTAAACGCGGTTCTGTTTCAGGTAAAATAGCATTAGCATTTCGCAATATACCAAAAGTAGCATCTGTTAATGAATCAGGCTTGCAGTACATGTTTTGATAGCGATTGTGAATAAATAATATATCACGTAAAACAGCTGATAAATGTTCGCGAATACCACGAATTATTTTGCCATCGACAAAGGCATGTTCAGGTGCATTTTTTAGCTTTATTTTGACGCCACGTTCACGTCGGAGTACCTCAATAGAGAATTCTTTATGTTGTTGGTAAATAGCTTCTGCGTCATCAGTATTACTACCCGCATTAAGTACCGCAAGAGAGCAATTTCTATAAAGATTATAAAGTTCACTTGTAGATGATTGTTGAAGTTGGTCAACCTCAGCTTGTGAGAGAATATTCATGTTTCCGACAGGGTTAAGCTGAGTATGCATACTGAATTCCTATGTATTGCCTAACTGCTAACTATTTTAAGACCAAAGCTATCCAAAACATTATTTCGTATAAATAACTTGGTTTTTGCCTTTTCTTTTTGCTTGATACATAGCTTGGTCGGCACGTTCAAAGGCGGTATGAATATTATCTTCTGTTGTTATATGAGTCGCGCCAATTGATAGCGTAATACTTACTTTGTTATTTTTAAACTTGAACGGTAAGCGTGCAATGTTTTTATTTAATAAGTTTAACTCTTTTACCAATGCATCTTCTTTTTGTTTCATATAAATAAGAACAAATTCTTCTCCACCATAGCGGGCAACAAATGCATCTTTACTTACTTTCTTTTGTATTGTGTTAGCAATGACTTGTAATGTTTTATCGCCAGCTGTATGACCATAGGTGTCATTAATTTTTTTAAAATCATCTATATCAATAACAACCAAAGATAATTCAAAAGGTTTATGGTGAAAACGAACTAAAGATTGGGTGAA
>Ga0209081_1000839_pt1 | contig 18575 bp, 16 predicted proteins | sample GOMGulsemesocosm_4_FD_184636 | JGI IMG/M metagenome (GOLD analysis project Ga0209081, IMG submission 184636) | Methane-oxidizing microbial communities from mesocosms in the Gulf of Mexico - GOM15B Gulf of Mexico (SPAdes) (version 2) | ecosystem: Environmental > Aquatic > Marine > Cold seeps... | reverse complement strand
ACGTAAAGTCGTTTTAACTACGACCACGGCGAAGATTGTTTAATGCACGACGAGTACGTGATAAACCTTTCAAGTGACGTTTTACCGCAGCAGCAGCTTTGCGCTTACGTTCTGCAGTTGGCTTTTCATAAAACTCACGTTTACGTGATTCGGCCAAAACACCAGCTCTTTCACAAGTACGCTTAAAACGGCGTAGTGCAAAATCAAATGGTTCGTTATCTTTAACGCGTACTGAAGGCATGTATATCTCTCTCTTCTTAAAATTAAGGTATGTAAAGGACCGCGGATTATACATCGCATATTTTCTAATGCCAACCGCTAAATCCAATTCATTCCGTTATCTACAGACATTTTTACCCATGTACCTCATAATGCGCTACTTAAATCGTACACACTCTTACGTTAATAAAAAACACATGACTAAACAGCCCCAGCTAGTGCTTGGCATTGAATCTTCCTGCGACGAAACGGGCATAGCCCTATTTGGTGAGCAAGGTCTTATTGCCGAAACCTTATACAGCCAAGTTGACATGCACGCTGAATATGGCGGTGTCGTACCTGAATTGGCTTCTCGCGACCATGTTAGAAAATTAATTCCTCTTATAAAGCAGTGCCTAGCTGATGCAAACATTTCTGCCAGTGACCTATCTGGCGTTGCCTATACCGCTGGGCCTGGCTTAGTTGGCGCCTTATTTGCTGGTATCAGCGTTGCTAGAAGCTTAGCTTATGGCTGGAATATTCCCTCTATCGGTGTCCACCATATGGAAGGCCACTTACTTGCCCCTATGCTAGAAGAGCGAGCACCTAGCTTTCCTTTTGTCGCGCTGCTCGTCTCTGGCGGACATACGCAACTCATTAAAGTGAGTCAAGTTGGGCATTATGAGTTATTAGGCGAATCGCTTGATGATGCCGCAGGCGAAGCTTTCGATAAGACCGCGAAATTACTCCAACTTGGCTACCCTGGCGGCCCAGCCCTAGCAAAATGCGCAGAACAAGGTGACCCAAAACGATTCACCTTTCCCAGGCCCATGACTAACCGTCCCGGTTTAGACTTCAGCTTTAGCGGGTTGAAGACTTTTGCACTAACCACCAGCCAAAAAAACACCCTCGACAAGCAAACCCGTGCAGATATTGCCCGAGCCTTTGAAGATGCTGTTGCCGACACTCTTGCGATAAAATGCAAGCGCGCACTACAGCAAACAGGCATTAACACCCTTGTTGTTGCTGGCGGTGTTAGCGCCAATAAGCGCTTACGCAGCACTCTTAATAGTATGTGCGAAGGGCTCAACGCAGAAGCTTTCTATCCTCGACACGAATTTTGTACAGACAATGGGGCAATGATCGCCTACGCTGGCTACCAGCGACTATTAGCCGGTGAGTATGACCCGCTACATATTAAAGCTCGTCCACGCTGGCCTCTATCGGAATTAAAGATACCTCAAAGCAGCTGAAACACTTCTTACACTTGTAAGATGCTCCGCTAACGGCATAATAGAAGGCTTAACAAACTAAATAGCAGCTTATGGACATTATATTTCTACGCAATTTGCGTGTCGAAACAGTCATTGGAATTTTCGACTGGGAACGTAAAATCAAGCAAACCGTGTTCTTTGATCTTGAAATGGCAAGCGATATAAAAAAGGCCGCTGCTAGCGACCACATAGACGATACTCTTGATTACAAGTCTTTATCCAATGCCGTTATTAACTTGGTTGAAAACAGTAGCTTCCAACTGGTTGAAACACTGGCCGAAAAAGTTGCCGAGCTTATTATTAATGACTTCAATGTGCCTTGGCTTAGACTAACTCTTAACAAAAAAGGCGCTCTTCGCCATGCTGACGATGTTGGCATCATCATTGAACGTGGTGTAAAAACATAATGAGCACGGTTTTTATCAGTGTAGGCAGTAATATTGAGCGCGAAAAGCACGTCCGCGCTGGTGTAAAAGCACTCGGCGAAACATTTGGCTCCTTACAACTTTCAAGCGTTTACCAAGCCGATGCCATTGGTTTTAGTGGTGAGGCATTTTTAAACTTGATCGTGAGTTTCGACACTCAACTGTCGGCCGCACAGGTTGACGTCATCTTAGATGATATCGAGAAAGACAATGGTCGTACTGCTGAGCAAAAGAAGTTTAATCCACGAACATTAGACCTAGACCTTGTTCTATATGGCAACTACATTAGTGACGATCCTAACCTTGAAATTCCACGCGAAGAAATAACTCGTTATGCCTTTGTACTTGAACCTTTAGCCGAAATTGCGCCCCTTTTAAAACACCCTGTGACCCAGCAAACCTATGCTGATTTATGGGAACGCTTCGACAAATCAGACTTGGTACAACAACGCATTAACTTTAACTGGAACTAAACCAAGCTTTTACCACCATCCACTGCAATAATTTGCCCTGTTATATAGTTCGCTTGCTCCACAAGGAATAATACCGTTTCAGCTATATCTGACGCCTTACCTTGTCGCTGCAAGGGTACTTTTTCAATCACCTCATCGGCTAATTCAACCTCATGGTTTTCTGGCCAAAAAATAACCCCCGGTGAAACTGCATTAACCCTCACCTTCGGCGCCAATTCTTTTGCTAACGTTTCAGTCAACGCATACAAACCCGCCTTTGCACTGCTATAGACCGGATAGTTTGGCAAAGCTCGCTGAGCATAAATATCAACAATATTAACAATGCAGCCATCATTTTTTGCAAGCATAGGAAATGCTGATTGACTCAAGAAAAAGGGCGCTTTTAAATTGCTTCCTAGCAACTCATCCCATTGCTGCTCGCTCACCTCGGCAACTGGGGTCGGGTAAAAGCTGGAGGCATTATTAACTAATACGTCTAACCGCCCATGCTCGGTATTCAACCGCTCAACCAGCTCTTTAATTTCCCCCACCGATTGTAAATCTGCCTGCATCACCCATGCAGAATTTTCCCTTTGCGCGTTCAACCTTGCAGCTAAGCGCTCAGCATCTTGCTTAGATTGACGATAATGAAGCACCACGCCATAACCTGCTTGATGCAAGCTGGTGGCTATTTCGGCACCAATGCGTCGCGCCGAACCAGTAATTAAAGCTATTTTCTGAATATTAGACACCTAACCCTCAAACTACACTAGAATTTCAATATCACCATCCTACTGAAAGCCGCATGCTAAACCGAATTATTTCTATCTTAATTTTAACGATACTACTTACCGCCTGCGCTCAAGTACCGGACAAAAAAGGCGGCCATTATGAATACTTCAACTTTCAAGCGGTGGCTAAAACAGATATTGATATGGTGGCCGACACCCACGTCAAACAAACCTTACAACAACTTAAATTACTCACCGAAAAGCTCTATAAACGTAACCCTAGGGAATGGCGAAAAGCTCGTTTGCCCTCACGACAAGCCGCTATTGAACGTATTTTCCAACAACCAATTCCTTCCATTAACGGCAAACGGGGCGTTGCCAGTATTCGTCTCGCTTTTAATCCTAACTACAAAGGCGACCGTGTTTTTGCTTATATCGCAGGTTTAGCCAGCATGCTAACCATCTCCTATAACGATAAGGATGATTTCTATCTCTTTGATAGCCTAGATGCACAAAAAATTTATAATGCCGCACGTAATATTGAAGTTGCCGCTTGGCTATTACGTAGTAAAAAAGATCACTATGGGCACTTATTTTTACATAGCTCAGGTACCGCAAATACTGGTACAAACCATAGTTATGATCGGGTTTTCGGCAAAATGATCGGCCAACTCGATACCTTAGCGTACATCGTTGCCAGCAAAAACCACCGTGTCATTAAAAATGTTCTTCAATCTGCTGCGCAGCTTGTTTTCTTACCCGTATGAACTATAAATCTCGTTGCTTTTTCAGTGCCTGAATAAGCTGAATACGCTCTTTAGCAACAGCCTCACCAATTTGCTTACCCTTTAACCCCTGCTCAACAAATTCTTTAGCATTCACATTCTTGGCTACTTGATAAACGTCTCTTAGCCACTTGGCTTGAGGGTAGTCTCTCATTTCATAGCCCAGACGCCCTTTAGAGTCTGCCTCACAAGCTAATAAGAAACCATCCAGCTGACTTCCTTGGCGAAAGGCCCCAATCGATTCAAGTAGTTTCAACAAAGTCGTCGCCTTTAGCTCTAGCGCGCGGTGAACATGCCCATGAAACTCCATCACCTTTGCCGATAGGTCGGCAAAATCATTCGGTAAACGTATGCGAGCAGCTAATTGTTTAAGTGCCGACAGGCCTTTTTTCTCATGTCCATGGTGTGATGGCCAAAACTCTGAAGACGTTAACGCTTTTCCTAGGTCATGAGTTAGCGCTGCAAAACGTACTTGTGGACTACTCGTTAACAAGACTGCCTGTTGTAAAACCATCATCGTATGCACCCCTGTGTCAATTTCAGGGTGATGCTTTTCTGGCTGAGGAACTCCAAACAACGCATCTATTTCCGGCAAAATAACCGACAAAGCGCCACATTGTCTTAAAACTTCGAAGAAAACTTCAGGCGAACGCTCTGTTAAAGCTCCTTGAATCTCTTGCCAAACACGCTCCGCCATTAACGCAGACAACTCACCACTACTCACCATCTCTCGCATAAAGCCCATGGTTTCAGTAGCAACCGTAAAACCCAAATGAGCATAGCGTGCCGCAAACCTCGCTAACCTAAGTACTCGCAACGGGTCCTCTTTAAAATGAGGCGAGACATGACGTAAAACTTTTGCCTCTAAATCAGCCATACCACCATAAGGATCAACCAGGCCAGATTCATTTTGCGCCATCGCATTAATCGTCAAGTCACGCCGCTGTAGATCCTCTATTAAGCTCACATCCGGTGCTGCGTAAACCTCAAAGCCTTTATAACCAACACCTGATTTACGTTCGGTTCTAGCCAGTGCATACTCGGCCTTGGTCTTTGGGTGCAAGAACACAGGAAAATCCTTACCGACCTGAGTAAACCCCTGTTGCAACATATCATCTACCGTTGCACCGACAACAACATAGTCTTTATCCTTAAACGGGTAAGCTAACATTTGATCTCGAACCGCACCCCCAACAAGGTATATTTCCATCAGACGTTCCTTTTCAAGGCTATAATCAAACGATCATTGATAACAGACGGATCAATCATCTTGCTTGAGATCTTTTTATATTGTTTAGCGTTTGGCATTATGTCGGGCGTTATCTCTGGGCTGCTAGGAATCGGCGGAGGTATCGTTATCGTGCCGTTCCTAGCTTGGTTACTTAGTATGCATGGTATGCCAGCCGATACAATCATGCAAACGGCAATTGCTACCTCCCTAGCAACCATCATTATCACGTCTATATCCTCGGTGTTAGCTCAACATCGCCGAGGGGCTGTGCTTTGGCCTGTGGTTATCACACTAACACCGGGAATTGCTGTCGGCGCTTGGTTTGGTGCAGACTTGGCGCATTTCCTAAGCAGTGAATTGTTAGCAATGATTTTTGGTAGTTTTCTTTTATTAAATGGCCTACGTATGGCACTAGATTTAAAACCAAAGGGGCACCGCCAACTGCCATCTAACCTTCCTCTCAGCTTTACCGGCGTTATTCTTGGCACCTTATCAACCCTTATTGGTATAGGTGGTGGCACTCTAACTGTGCCCTATATGACATGGCATAACGTACCCATTAAAAAAGCTATCGCATTAGGCAGTGCTTGCGGCCTGCCCATTGCGTTATTTGGCGCACTTAGCTTCATTATTATTGGCCTACAGGCCGGCTCCTTACCCGAGGGGAATATTGGCTATATTAATATACCGGCCTTTATTGGTATTAGCTGCACCAGCCTATTTGCCGCTACATGGGGCGTTCATTTGTCCCACAGCATCCCCACTTCAACATTAAAAAAGATATTCTCAATTCTCTTAGTTATTGTTGGTACTAAAATGCTGTTAGGCTAAACCTCCTCAATAAGAACAAAAAATCATGAATCTCACGATAGATACATTAAAACAACTTCCCATGTTTTCTACTGCCGATGATTCGCTACTTCGTGAAGTTGCTGAATGTTCGGTCTTAAAAACGATCCCCAAAGGCCAACAAATTGCTTACCAAGGCATGAGCAGTGAATGGTTTTTTATCGTGATTAAAGGTGATATTCGTGTTTACAAAATGAATGAGGCGGGAAAAGAAATCACCCTATTCAATATCACCGATAATGAAAGCTGCATTCTCACCATTTTTTCTATTCTAAGCCAAGCGGATTATCCTGCTTTTGCTTCAACTCAAAGTGAGCTACAAGCCTTAATGATTCCCGCTAGCCACTTTAAACGATGGGTTGATGAGCACAGTGTATTACGCGATCATATTTTTCTTTCACTATCAGGTCGGCTCACTGATATTTTAAATACTGTTGATCAGGTCATTTTTCAGCGAATGGACAGCCGCATTGCAAAATTCCTATTGGCTAAATGCTCGGATATGAGCCCTCAAGTAAAGATAACACATGAACAGCTCAGCCTAGAATTAGGCACAAATCGGGTGGTCGTTAGTCGAATTCTTGAGACATTTGCAGCAGAGGGCGCTATTAAATTAACCCGTGGCTGCATCACCTTGCTCAATAAAGCCCATCTACTAAATAAATAAGCACTTATGTAACTATGATACAGACATAGCAACAGCTCTTCTTTATGCTACTAGTTCCAAATAAAAAAATTAATGGAGAATATTATGAAAGCAAATGTAGGTGGAATAGATAGAGCACTCAGGTTAATCATTGGCGCGGCTCTTATTATATGGGGTGTTTTATCAGTCAACTATTGGGGAGCTATTGGTCTTGTTCTCGTTGGAACAGCACTTTTCCGTCGATGCCCAGCTTACGTACCTTTAGGTATTAGCTCAGCTGAAAAAAGCGAATAATAAAGTTTCTATGTAAAAAGCCCTGCTTTCGCGGGGCTTTTTACATTTAGTTTACGGCCGAGAAATAGCCCGATATAACAACATACCCGCCAACATTGAGATCACCACAATAAGCGGCTCATCTGGGCGAAAACCAATACTTGCAATTGCTGGCCCGGGGCAATAACCTACCAAACCCCAGCCCACACCAAAAAGAACTGAACCAAATAATAAGCGAGCATCTATGCTTAACAGGTCCGGCAGGTGGAAATCATTTTCAAACATGGGTTTGTCTTGAGCAAAGATAAACCGATAGGCAATAGCAGTTGTCATCACCCCTCCACCCATCACAAACATTAAGCTTGGGTCCCAGTTACCTGTCACATCTAAGAAGTTAACAACCTTATTCGGATCAATCATACCCGACAAAGCCAAACCTAGCCCAAAGATCCCACCAGCAAACAATGCACTAAATAACTTTGCCACTAAGATGCTCCAAGAAAAAGTTTAACCAAATAGACTGTTGCTATACCAGACACTAAGAAGGTTATCGTTGCTGATATTGATCGTAAGGAGAAGCGTGAAATTCCACACACTCCGTGACCACTGGTACAACCACCACCCATCGCTGTACCAAAACCAATCAGTAATCCCCCTCCAATCAATAGACCTGTACTCATATGCTCTCTTGGCGCAATATCAATAGGAAAAAAAGCAGCATAAGCAAACGCACCACCCACAAGACCTACAATAAAAGCAAGACGCCAAGCTTTTTCACTCAAAGACAATGCATTAAATAAATCAGCTGCAATACCGCTAACCCCAGCAATACGACCATTCAAATACATCAAGATACTGGCACTTATACCAATCAAAATACCACCCGCTAATGACGAGTAGGGAGTAAAGTTTTCCATAATAACGAATATTCCTCAAAACTATTTTCTATATTACTTTCTATTATAAGGCACTCTGTTATGGAATCATAATTTAGCTCAAAACATCTGATTTAAAACCAATATATTTCAGGTTATCAACGGTTCACACTGCAACCAAAGCCTTCCGCAAAAGAACTTCAACATCACCTGCCGGTAAAGGCCGGCTAAATAAATAGCCCTGATAAATATCACAGCCTTGCTGCCTTATAAAATCTAGCTGCTCTTGCGTCTCAACACCTTCCGCCACTATCTTTAACCCTAAGCTTTGCGCCAGTGAAATAATCGCCACACAAATAGCAGCATCATCTGGGTTATAGGCACACTCGTTAATAAATGAACGATCAATCTTCAATACATCAATCGGGAACTTCTTCAAATAACTTAAAGATGAATATCCCGTTCCAAAGTCATCCACCGATAGTTTAATATCAAGTTGCTTTAACTTCTTCATGGTTGCGATACTGCTATCACTATCACCCGTTAAAGCATTTTCTGTTATTTCAACCTCAAATAATTCTGAATTAAGTTCATATTGCTGAGCCAGCTCTTCTATAAATGGTTGTAATGATTCATCGTGTAAATGAAACCCTGAAATATTGACCGCTATTGGCAATAGTTCATAGCCCGCATTACGCCAAGCAACCAATTGCCGAGCAACTTCAGTTAGCACCCATTCCCCAACTTCAATAATCAACCTTGAAGACTCAATAACAGGGATAAAGTCTGCTGGGGAAACCATGCCATATTCTGGATGCAACCAGCGCAGCAATGCTTCAAAGCCAATAACCTCATTATTTAAGCACGATACTTTAGGCTGGTAATTTAACAATAAATGATGCTGAGACATCGCACCGGGCAAATCAGTTTCAATTTGAATGCGTCTACGTACCGATTGCCCCATTTCCTCGGTGTACAAACAATAATTATCTCGCCCAGTTTTTTTTGCTTGGTACATAGCTACATCAGCGCATTGTAACAAGCGATCAGCCGATGTCTCACCATCAATAGAAAAGGCTACCCCAATGCTGGTTAAAACACTTAAGGTATGTTCTGGCAGCTCCACCGTTTCTCGCATAGCTTCAAGAATATCTATTGCTTTACTACTTATATCTTGCTCATTCAGCGCACCGCTTATCGCTACTACAAACTCATCGCCACCCCAACGACCAATCAGGTCACTGCTACGAATGACTCTATTAAGCCTACTAGCCACCTCGCAAAGTAATTGGTCGCCCACCTTATGACCAAAAACATCATTCACTTTTTTAAAACGATCTAAATCCAAAAACATTAACGCCACCACGCCCGTATGAGATTTTTGGTAATTAATTCGCCCTTCAAGCTCACGAATAAAAGATGTTCTGTTATATAAGCCGGTTAACGAGTCATTAAACGCCAACGCTTCCAAGCGCTTTTGTAACTTAGTTTGCTGGCTCACATCGCGAATATGCAACGTGTACTCCAATGGTTCATCCGCTCTGGTCACTGTTCGAGTCACCACCACTTCTGCAGGAAAATGCTCTCCATCGTAACGCCGAAGCTCTGTCATATTCCTATGCTTCAGCACCCAACCATTGGTTAACAAAAAGCCTCCCGCTAAGCTATCTAAAGTAAGCGCCTGAATCTTACCCTTGGTAAATAACTTAAAAAAGCTATGGTTAATAATCGCGGGCCCCGTCTTACCAAAACAACGTTCTGCCGCAGGATTAAAACTTTGGATATTACCCCTTGAGTCAATACCAATAATGCAGTCCATCGCTGCATCTAAAATAGCGCCTTTTCTACGCTCGCTTTGTTTAAAAGCGGAAAAAGCCTTATCACGCTGCTTAATTTCTTCGTTAACTTGATCAATAACATGATTATATTTTTGTGCTATTTGCCCCACTTCGGTATAGGGCTCCACCGCAACCTGCGTAGAAAAGTCAGATTTTTCCTGCTGGCGTGTCATTGCTGTTAATAAATCAAAAACCTCCGTGCTTATATTATGCTCAGCAACATTTAAGCCCATTAACTCATCCTGCTCGCTGACCCTTAACGGGTAAAATTTATTTATCAGCTTGAAGACAAGGTATGCGAGACCAAAACTATATAAACCAACACTTATAACACCAACTAATTGAACCCCTAACTGCTCTAGCATCGAAAAATCATTCCCGAGCTTAGCGGGCGGTGCAAAAAAAGCCAACGCGAGAGTCCCCCATATTCCTGCGAATAAATGCACGGGAACCACACCAATAACATCATCAACCTCTTTATAGGCTAGATACTTCGCGCCAAAAAAAACAAGTGCACCAGCAATGCCGCCAATAAGTATAGCCGCGCCCGTGCTCACAGCATGACAACTAGCGGTAATCGCAACCAAACCACCCAAAACACCATTAATTATTTGCCCAACATCAACATAATGCTCAGAACGGAGCTTTAACATCATCGCCACCAAGCCCCCACCAAATGCAGCAAGGCAAGTATTTAGTAAAATAAGCGGAATTAAATCATTCCAAGCTAAGGTACTACCGCCATTAAAACCAAACCAGCCCAACCAAATTAGTAAGCACCCTAATATTGCTGTTGGAATGTTACTTCCCGGAATAGAGCCTGCATCACCCTTAAAACGGCCAATACGCGGCCCAATAACCAATACTGCTGCCAGTGCAACCCAACCGCCAACAGAGTGCACCACTGTCGATCCTGCAAAGTCTACAAAGCCAATTTTTTCAAGCCAGCCTATCGGCTCCCCCTTAATTATTCCAGCCCAAGCCCAATGACCAACAAAAGGATAAATAAATAATGCGATAGTCACCGTGACTACGATATAGCCCATATAACTCATCCGCTCAGCCACTGCACCCGATACTAAGGTCGCAGCTGTCCCGCAAAACATCATTTGAAATAAAAATATTGCGATTAATTTTGCATCGTCTTGAGCATCAAAAGCAAAATACGACCCACCAAATACACCCCACTGGCTATCGCCAAACATCAGCCCAAAACCAAGTAACCAATACAAGCTACTCGATACCATAAAGTCACTAATGTTCTTTGCAGCAACATTAATACTATTCTTGCTTCTAACCAAACCACTTTCTAAACATAAAAAGCCGGCTTGCATCAGAAACACAAGTATTGCCGCGATGATGATCCAAAATATATCCAACCTAAAGACCCCTTTAAAAAATTAAAACTTCCATGATGCCAAACCGAATTGTTGCTAGATAAAATCACGCAGCCAACCATTAGAACACAGCCAAGAATGCTGCAAACAAGATAAATAATGTAAAATAGACACATGGATAATAAAACTGAAAAATGGCATACCCTGCATGCTGAAACAGCTGCTATTGACTGGAAAGACCTAGAGCGTTTCTTTGCCAAAGGCAATTTACTTCGCGTTGACAATGAACTTGACCTTGTAGATGCTGCTCTTGAAATAGCTAATGACAATGGCGCTTGTATTGAGAAATGGATGAGCAATAATTTATTAGCTGCCGTTTCTAATGATGAAGCCTTGTTATGGTCTAAAGGAGATACTGAACTTTGGTCCGTTATTGTGTTACCTTGGATTCTTGTTCAGCAACGACAATAAGGTCGTTGCACGAGACAGACCTAGTTCGACTTTAGGTTATATAGGAGGCCACTCGGCCCTAACATTCAATGGAATTTTGGACCCAAAAAACTCGTTACGGTTTATTTCACCAAGCCGATAAAAAAAATGCAAAATACCGCCCTGATGTTTTGCTGGTTTTTGTCCATGGTATTTTTGGCAGTCCAGAAGAAACATGGACAAACACTCCCTTATGGTTATCTGAGCGGCTGGGCTCTAAGCTCAACATCTTAAACTTTTCATACCCAGCAGGTTTATGGCAGAAAACTAGCATATCAGCCGCATCTAACGATCTTAAAACATGCTTAGAGACAGCCTTCGCAGATTATAATTTCTTTATTTTTGTCACCCACAGTAGTGGTGGCTTAGTAGTTAAGCATATGCTTAACAAGTCCTTTCATGAAGTTAAATCACAAATAGATAACTCGACCTTTTCTTTTGCCGATAGCTCGGCACTATGGCTAAAAACTCGCCGCATTATCAACATCGCCGTACCACACCATGGGGGCGACCCTGCATTAACAATGCTGGCTCAATCTAGCTATAAATACATTTACTTTATCGCCAAGCTATTTTTAAAGCTTCTACGTGCAATCACTCAAGGCGCTGCCGATGTTGGTAGAAATGAGATAATTGACTGCTTAAATTACAATAACCCCTATTTATTAGCTCTACACCAAGAAAACCAGCAGGCACTCGAATTTTCAAAACAAAACCGCCTACTGTACCCATCATCATTTGATATTATCGCCAGCTCTGATACAGCCGTTTCAACAACTAAAATCACCAGTGAACAAGCGACTTTGCGAGGCAATCACGACAGCATCAAAATACCTGAGCATAAAGAAGATCCTATTATGGACATTCTTGTTTCAAAGGTTGATGACTACTGCGGAGCAAACTACTTTCTGCTTGTGCATGCCTTTGAAACCAGTAAAAAGCTCGATAGTTTAAATCAACAGTTAGGCACACTATGTTTAATTGGCCAAACTACTCAAGAACAAACCAATAACGGTAGCCAACAAAGCATTTTCGATAGTATTTATCACCGTTTCAAGCGACAGAATGTTAGCGTCCCCCATCAAATATTACTGACTGGCAGTGGAGGCGTTGGAAAATCAACAGTCATGCGCGAGTTACTTTGGCAGTTATCTATTGATTACCTTATAAACCCGGGGCTCAAGCAAACGGTACCCTTCTCAATTCCTTTGCAGATGCTATCTGCACAAGACATTAGTGCAGGCCTAAGCTGGAACAAACTGTGGCAATGGCATGAAAGCTGGATTAACGAGCTATTACCCAGCTCAAACTTTAAATCTAGCAAAATTACAGCCTGTTTTGAGCAACAAGCGGTTTGTATTTTATTCGATGGAGTTGATGAGTTCCTTGCTTTACACAACGAGATTAGCAGCACTCAGTTATTAAACATATTTAACGCCGCAACAAAACGTTACCGCCACAACCCAAAGTTCTCGATTGTAACCGTCTGCAGAAATAGCCTTGCCGATGTTAATTCCTTCGCAAATAATACTCACAATATCTACAACGTATCCCAGCTCACTATTGAAGAAGCAAGTAGCAACTTCCCGATTTGCAATAACTGGCTGAACTACGTACAAGATAAAGGCCTACTTGACGTTGTTCTTACCCCGTTAATCTTATCAACATTCGATGAAAAGATGGACTGCTCAAACACTATGCCGCTCAATGCCAGCCATATTATTGGGCAATCCATTGACTCCATTTTAAGAAAAAGCAACCTGACAGGGTTAACACTGTCTGACGGCCAAATTGTTAAGCAAAGTCACTTACAAATCATATTAATGCTGATAGCTTGGACTTTTTTCAAAAATGCGTTAGGTGAAATTAGCTTAAACCAGCTGCGTAACGAAGTGCAACTTATTGCCAAACAATGGACTGAACACCTACAAGCCAATAATCTTGAGTATGAATATAGTAATTTAAAAACTAGCCTTGCCCTACTCAATGATGAACATCTGGTTTCTGGCTTAGTGCAAAGAAGCCTTTTTATCAATCTAGGTAATAACAAAATCCGTTTTTCTAATCGTCAATGGCATGATTACCTTATTGCACTTTATTTTAAGCAGTGTTTACTCCTCGGTCATGTAGACGACTTTGCTGAAACAGCATTCAACCCAACCATTTACACAATGGCTGGTGAGTTAATGGCTAACGATACACTAAGCGAGGGCATGATTGAACACGCTATTTCTCGCTGGAAAATCACCGAGGAAGCATCCATCGTTAGTGATATTTTAGCGTTCATTTCATGGACAACCGTGGCAATTGAGCCCGCTGCTGTACGCTTATTATTAGATGAGACGCCTAACTACAAAGAAATAACTCGTATCATCTTATTGTCAGGTTTTGGTTACCGAGGGCTTGAAACAGAAAGTGATGACCGCTCAGCAAAAGATATACGTACCGCCTTACTACCCACCCTTAGAATGGTTGCCAACTGTGAAACTTGCCCTATAGGTGACCGCATTGCCTCTAGTTTAGCTTGGTGTTATTTACGCGCCTACAGCACTAAATTTAAGCTACCCATGGTGGATATCCCTTGGCCCGATTTGCGTTTCAATGATGATGGACAAAGAATAGCCCTATCTGCCATGTTCACCGAAGTTAACGGCAAATTCGAGCTCAATAAGTACACGAAGTCCTTACAAATTGCATTTTTGTCCGCCGTTAAACAAGCCCAGAAGAACCCAAGCCTAATCATTAGGTCGATGCATTATTTATACTTCTTGGTCATTGCCAAAAAATTTGGTGCTCACGTTATTGAACTAAACGATGGGCTCGACGAATTACTAGCCGAACACTCTAGCCTAGCCAATATATTAGCTAATGATGATACGGTTCCAGAGCTAAAACTGCTCTTTGAACACTTCAAAACACTAGACCAACAAGTTGGCTAATAGTCGCCATTAAGGTTGCCTTTTCTGCCAAGCTTTTTCCAACCTTTTTTCAGATATGGGCTGCCGCGTTTTTATCTGTTGAGCAAATAAAGATATTCGGTATTCCTCTAGCATCCAGCGAAAGGAATCTTCTTCTGGCAACTCGTCAGATAGCCCCGCGGATTTCCAAAACAAATTTTCGAAACGTTGAGCCAAAGCAACCTTCTCCGCATCTTTATGCAACTGGCCTTTTGCTTTCTCTAATCTAGCTTGTATGGCTTTTAAATAACGCTGATACTCACCCAACTGATCTGCAGGTACATGCCTCACAAATCCCTGATAACATAAACATGACAAGTGCTTAATAGCGTCGGCATGTAAGTCTTTCTGTTGAGCCCAAGCCTCTAAATCAACCTTCACTGCTTGATAAAGCGTTAGCGTTTTTGCAATGGCTTGCGACAATTCATAACCTTTCGCATAAACCGATACATCGCTTGCTTCAACCGCTGCATTAAATTCCGCCTCACTGCGGATGTCCTTACCCACTAACAGGCTTGCCATTAACTGATGAGCTAAATCATCAAAAACATCTTCCCCAGCTACAAACTCGCAATGTGGGTGTGGCTTAAGCTGTTGATAGCTAAAGGCTTGCTGAGTTGTAATTGCCGATTGTCGAGCAAGCTTTTTCAACTCCTTAGCAAACTTCAGCCTAAACAAGCGAATCAAACCTTGCTGATGCAATTTTTTCGCTTCTGCTTCCGAGTCTAGCAGGGTCAAACCCACGCTATTCTGCTCATCAACCAATGCGGGAAAGCCTTGTATCACTTGCCCTTGATGCTCAATAGCCTGCTGATTAGGAATATGATCAAATTGCCAGTTTTTTAATCCTGAATGTGACAACGCGTTGCTTAAAGATGATTGAAATTGCTTACCCGCTTTTTCAGCATATTTTAGTTTAAGCTCATTCAAATTCTTCGACTGTGCCAGCTCTTTTGCCTGATCCCCCACGATACGGAAATTCATCTGCAAATGCCCCGTCAACTTATCGCAACCAAAATCACTCGCTAGCACCTTAACCGCTCGGTTTTTGTTTAATTGATTCGTTAAGCTTTGCAATAAACTGCCGCGAGCATACTCCATCTCCTCAATACATTCATCCACACACGTTGGAACAGGCACAAAATGCTTACGTAAATGTTTAGGCAAACTCTTAATTAAAGCTTGTAATTTTTCTTTATAAAAACCCGGCACTAACCATTCAAACGGCTCACTACTTAACTGGTTGAGTTGAGCCAACGGAATAATAGCCGTTACACCATCATCTTCTTGTCCTGGCTCAAATAAATAACTTAATTCAACCACTACGCCATTAATTAATCGCGTGTCTGGGAATTGGTCGGGATCAATTTCCGTCTTATCGTTACTTGCCAAATCATCTAAGGACAAACTTAACAAATCCTGCTTTTGGTCACTTTTTAACCATTTATTTAGCGTCGCTAAACTGCTAACTGTTTCTGGGATTTTAGAGTCATAAAAATCATATAAGGCCTGCTCATCCGCCAACAAGTTTACTTGCCGACCTTTTTGCTGCTCATATTCAACCGACTCTAGCAACTGCTCATTATGCTTAAAGAATTTGGCAAAACAGGCCATATCCCGTTCCACTAAACCATGTCGAATGAATAACTCACGCGCCACCACCTTATCAGTTCGGCTTAAAGGAACCTTACGCCCCTTACTAATCACCAAACCAAACAACATGATTTGCTCATAAACCATCGCTTGGCCAGACTTCTTTGACCAATGAGACTCGTAATACTGTTTTTTAATCAGGTGAGGCGCCGCTTTTTCTATCCATTCTGGCTTTACCGTTGCCACCGTACGCCCATACACCCGCGTCGTTTCAACTTGCTCTGCCACTACAATCCAGCTAGGTTTTTTCTTAAACAGGCTAGATGCCGGATGAATATAAAACTTTAATTGGCGTGCGCCTAAATATTCTGCCTCTTCGTGCCTAAAGCCAATTCGTGTCACTAGGCCGCTTAATAGCGCTTGGTGAATCACATCATCGTCAGCAGCACTTGTATTTAACTTTAGCTTTAAAGTCTTACAGGCCAAGTCCAGAAGCTGTCGCCGAATATCTTGCCAATCCTTCAAACGCATATACGATAAAAAGTTCTCACGACAATACTTACGGAATTGATTACTAGATAACGCCTTCTTTTCAGCTTGAAACTCCTGCCAAAGTGTTAAGAACGACAAAAAGTCAGATGTTTCATTTTTATAGGCTAAATGCTTAGCATCCGCATATTTAGCCTTATCGCTAGGCCGTTCTCTGGGGTCTTGAATAGACAAGGCAGACACAATGGTTAGAACCTCATCTAAGCAACCGAACTCATCTGCCGCCAACAACATACGCCCAAACTGTGGGTCTAGCGGAAAATGTGTTAAACGTCGGCCAACCTCGGTTAACTTCTCACTATCATCCAGCGCACCTAGCTCATGCAAACTACGAATACCACTACGAATCATTTTATCCGCTGGCGGCTGTAAAAAAGGGAAGCGGTCAATATCTGACAAGCGCAGCGCCTTCATCTGCAAAATAACCGATGCTAAATTTGTTCTCAGTATTTCTGGCTGAGTAAACTCAGGACGCTGGTTAAAATCATCTTCACTAAATAAACGAATACAAATACCGGGTGCTTCACGCCCACAACGTCCACTTCGCTGATTCGCGCTCGCTTGCGCAATAGGTTCAATCGGTAATTGCTGAATTTTACTGCGTTGGCTAAAGCGACTAATTCGCGCCAAACCGGTATCAATTACGCAACGAATACCGGGTACTGTTAACGATGTTTCTGCCACATTGGTCGCTAACACGATGCGCGTTTTTTTATGTGCTTGAAAAATCTGTGCTTGTTCCTTACCGCTGAGCCGAGAATACAACGGTAAAATTTCACAGCCCGGCGGGTGGTGCTTACGCAAAGCTTCGGCCGCTTCACGAATTTCACGTTCACCGCTTAAAAACACTAGAATGTCGCCCGCTTGATCACGGTGTAATTCTGCAGCCGCATCAACAATACCTTGCAACATATCTTGGTCATTCTGCTCAGAATCAACACCAATCGGTCGATAACGCATTTCTACCGGGTACGTTCGACCCGAGACATTAATAATAGGCGCATTATTAAAGTGCTTAGAAAAACGTTCAGGATCAATCGTGGCAGAAGTAACAATGAGCTTTAAGTCAGGACGCTTAGGTAACAACCACTTTAAATACCCTAATAGAAAATCAATATTTAAACTGCGCTCATGCGCTTCATCCAAAATCAACGTGTCGTAGCGGCTCAAATAGGGGTCGGTCTTAATTTCTGCCAGCAAAATACCATCGGTCATTAGCTTAACCAAGGTATCCGCTTCTTCTTTCGCTTGAAAACGAATCTTATAACCTACACCCTTCCCTAGATCGGTTTTCAGCTCTTGCGCGATACGCTGCGCAACGGTAATAGCTGCTAATCGACGAGGTTGAGTATGTGCAATTTGACCTTTAAACCCACGCCCAAGACCCAAACAAATTTTGGGCAATTGAGTGGTTTTACCAGAACCCGTTTCACCACACAGAATAATGACTTGGTGTTGATCTATTAACGCCGCTATTTCATCGCGCTTTTCCGAAATAGGTAAATCTGGGTATTCAATAACTGGGCAACTAGCTCTGCGCCGTTCAACTTGATTGCTGGATTTAAGCAACTTTTGATGCAACACCGTTAACTTATCAGGCTGCTTTGATTTTTGCGTCGCCAAACGCTTAATTTGATTCTTAAATGAAAATTGATCTTTACTCAAACAAAGCGGCACTAAGGCGCTTAATTCTTTAAAGCTTGGAGTATTCGACATAAGTTCACGGCAGCAACAAATTAGTAACCACCGATTATACCGTGAGCAAGACGCATTGGCCCAATTGCTGGGCCAATCCTGTTAAATCGACTTAAAGACCAAGCTAAACGTCAGAGGTACTGCCGAAGCAATAGACGGTAATTTGGCTACTGTCATCAACTGTTGAATACCATCGATTAAAGCAAAATCAGCGGCATTCAACACAATCGGCGCTAGCGAACTCACCAATAAGCCACCATCGGCCAAGGCTACGACTCGTACTGTCGACGCAATCATTTTAGTTGCACCATGTAGCTTAAAATGGAACTCCAATGGTAACAACAGACTCTCACCCGCTTTAAGCGCCTGCAATGTCGG
>Ga0209081_1000837_pt1 | contig 18638 bp, 14 predicted proteins | sample GOMGulsemesocosm_4_FD_184636 | JGI IMG/M metagenome (GOLD analysis project Ga0209081, IMG submission 184636) | Methane-oxidizing microbial communities from mesocosms in the Gulf of Mexico - GOM15B Gulf of Mexico (SPAdes) (version 2) | ecosystem: Environmental > Aquatic > Marine > Cold seeps... | reverse complement strand
TTGTCGATAAAAGTTTCTAAAGTCATCTATGGTAACAGAGAGTGTTTGAATAAACTCTTCCATATTTCCTAGTTTATGATTTAAGAATCCCGTGAAATCAATTTGCTCATCTTTTTTATCTAAATCGAACTTATCAAGTGAGATTTGTAATTGAATATTCATAATGGTTGCTGCAATTGCATTAAGAGGCTGCCTCCATTGATGCGCAATCATATTAATTAGCTCTCCCATTTGCGCATGTCTTGCTTGATGTAAAAGTTGTAAATCTTTCTTTTTATTTTTATCCACTTCTTCAATCACTTTTATTGCCAATTCTTTGTTGAGTGTTTCTAAGGCTTTTTGCGTTTTTTTAAGTTCTGTTAAATCAAGTATGATGGAAACCCTATGAACTTCATTGTTTTTCATGATATTTGAACCTCTAACCAAAACGGGTAATAATATTCCTTTTTTATTAACAGCTATTACTTCATAGGTAGTATGACTATTTTTCTGTCTCTTTTGTCTGATTTTTTTTATCTCGTTTTTATGGACCAAATCAAATCTGTTCATTCCAATTAACTCTTCTTTCTTGTATCCAAATAACTCCGAGCACATTTGATTACACTCAACAATAATGTCACTTGGATTTGTTATTAAAATAGATTCAACCGTAGATTCTAATATGGCCTTAACATGATTGTTCCTCTCTTCTAATTCATCTTTTGCTTTTTGTAATTTCTCATTGTTTCGTGATAACATAAATTGTCTGTAAACTAGAAGAATAATTATAAACGAAACAAATATAGCAATATTAATAAACAATGAATAGTCAAACTTTTTATCAAAATTTATATGAGCCCATTTGTTAAATATTTCAGATTTTTCTCTTTGAGTAATTGTAGATAAACTTTTGTTTAAAATAGATGCCAGAAGTTTATCTTCACTGTTAATGGCCATAGTAAATTTTAAATTATTTTGGGCATGACCTGCAATCTTTAAATTGCTAAAACCATACTTCGTAATATAATAAGAAGCCATTGGCAAATTACTTATTGTTGCATAAACCTCTCCTGAACTTACTTTTGAAAATGATTCTTTGTGGCTAGAAGTTTTGTGAATATTAATGCCTGAATAAGTATTTTTTATATGCTTGATTATTGTGGGGTCATTTTGAAGAGCCACACCTTTATATTTGATATCATTTAAAGAGTTAATAAAAGGTTCAGAGTCTCTAGTTATCAGCACTGCCTTGTAGTCTAAATAAGGTATGCTATATTGATGAGTGTGTTTATCATGCATAATTGGCATAGTTGTAGGACGTATATCACATAATTTTTGTTCAAAGCTTTTTCTTGCTTCTTGGGTGTTTTTAGTTTTTAGCGCTTTAAAAATGATTTTGTAGTTAAGCTTTTTTTCTATTAATTTCAAAGTATCAATTGAGATACCAGAAACAATTCCTTTTTCATTGATAAATTCTATTGGCGCAAAATTTTGAGATGTACACATGGTTACTATTTCTTTTTTGTTTAAATAGTTAATTTCACTTTGAGTTAATTTTACTTCACCTTCATAGCCACTTTGAATTTCTTTTGAAAAGGCACCCAACCATTTATTTTTCATATTATTAATCTCTACTGGGTCTAAACTGTTGTAGGTTTTATCAAAAATTGAGAATAAAATGGGATTATTTTTATGAATACCAAAACGTAAGTCTTCTCTTTTGAATGATAGAAAATTTACTTCATCTAGTATTTTTAAATTATCTAATTTTGCATCTTCAATAATTTTTTTCCCACTTAAAAAACCACTGATAGCGAGATCTATTTCTCCATTGGAAAGAGCAATCAATTTCTGATGAGTAGAATCGTAATATTTTATATTGAATAAATCCAAGTTCTCAATGGTTTTACTATAAAAGATGTTTTTAACGAGGCCAATTTTTTTATTTTGTAGACTTTCTAACTTTCCTTTGTATTCATTAAAGTTTTTTTTACTATATAAAATCAGTGGTATTTCAAAATAAGCTTTAGTGAAATTTGTATAGCTGGCACGTTCCTTGTTAAATGATATAGCATCAATAATATGAATGTCACCATTTTTAAATTTCTTCATATTAGTAGGCCAGTTGTCGGCTATAAATTCAAATTTCAGATGACTTCTTTTTGCAATAAGTTCCAGTAAATCAATGGAAAAACCATTTAGAGTTCTTTTTTTGTAAAATGAAAAAGGATGAAAATCTGGTAGTAGGGCAACAGTAACAGTGTTATTTTTAATGTAGTTTATTTCTGTTTGAGTATATGTTAGTTCCTTGGAAAATACCAAGTTAAAAAAAATAAAAATAATAGCAAAAAGACTTTTGATCAATTTATTCATATTTATTCTTTATACGTTATTTAAATGACAATTATACATGAGTTCTTTTAATTTCACATAAAGTAAATATAAAGTACATATAGCGTGGCAGACAATAATAGCACTACAGTTATGTAAGTTAAAACTTTTGACCATTTGAACTCCTTAACAAATGAATATAACACAGGTAGAAAGATTAAATTGAGTATGGTTCCCCAAGCCAAACCAAAACCAAGTGCAATTGCCATTGGCTGAAAAATTGTGGCTTGTCCTGTTGGAAAAAATATTAAGGAAGATAGTCCAATAATAGTTGTTATGGTAGTTAATACAATAGGACGAAAACGTTTACTGGCATAATAAAAGATATCTTCATTACATGTGGATTTTTTTAAATAAGTCATCATTATTATCCCATCATTTATTACCACTCCTGCAAGTCCCAATGCACCTATTAGTGAAGGCATACTTAAATTTAAGTCCATAACATTATGACCTATCAACACTCCTAAAAATGAAAAGGGAATGACACTCATGACTATAAAGGTTTCTTTAAAGGAGTTAAATAAATATAACATGGAGATCATAATAAGAACCAAAGCCAAAGCCGTGGCTATAACCATATCCTTTCTTAATTCACGTTTTTTTTCATTTTCACCTTTGAAGGTGAGTTGAATACCCTGTTTTTCTAAGTCTTTTAGAAAGGGGTCAATTTTCTCTAGTACTTCAGTTGACGTAATGATTTTACTATCAACATTGGCAAAAACATAAAAGTTTGTTTGTCCATCATCTTTTGTTAACTTTTCAACAGATTTTATTATCTCAAACTCACTTACTTCATGCAGTGCTACTACAGTTCCATCCTTTAGTGGAATTTCAAGGTTTTTAAAATTTTTGTAAATGTTTTTATTTGAAGACTCTATTTTTACATCTAGCATTTCTTTGTCATCAAAAGTGGTTGTTTTTTTCTTTGATAAATACATATTTGATAAAAACGCACCCACATATCCTTCATCAAGACCTAACTGCTCTCCATAAGAGTTTATTTTAATTTTGATTTCATCAATTCCGTAGTTAGCCGAGTTTGCAGCAGATTTCACACCTTTGATTTTTTCAAGTCTGTTTTGAATTTTACCCAAAGCCTGTAATGTTTTTTGATAATCATCTGAATATAGGCCAATTTTTATATCTGATTTTATGGGACCCACTTTTCTCTCAACTACCGATAAATCTAAGAGATTATATTTCTCTTTATAGTTTTGTTCTTTTAGCCAAGTATTAATTCGCTTGGAGATTTTTTGAGATTTTTCCTCTCTGGTTCTTCCTTCTTCATTATAATAAAAACTCAAGTTCGGTGTTATATACATATCTACAAAGTTGACTGGTTTGATTTTTTGCAATTCTAAAGTTATATACATCACATAAGGAAATCGTTCTGAGTTGTTAGCACTATCTCTTCTGTATCCAGCAATTGAGCTAACTTGACTTAGGTAAAAGTCATCTTTTTTAACTAACAGTTCTGATTCTATTTTTTTTACAATTTCAAGTGATTCCTCAACCTTTGTATTCACATCTGCTTTGATGGTTATATTTATAGTCGTGGCATCAAAATTTGGAAACATCTGAAATTTGGAGGTTTTGACTATCCACACCATACAAACAGGGACGAGAACTATAAATAAAAATAAAAAGCTTTTTTTCCAACGCATAAAAAAATGAATGATACTGCTGTATAGAGTATTTACTTTTTTCCAAGATAGTGTTTTAGATTTTGTTTTTAGGGTATGTGCAGCGTGTATTGGTAGAAAAATAAAGGACTCTAATAGAGAGGCCAATACCAAAGCACAAAATGCAATAGGAATAAGCTTTATAACTTCGCCTAAATTGCCACTAATCATTAGTGAAGGAATAAAAGCGAATAAAGTTGTGATTGAAGCAATGGTAATGGGTTTTGCCATTTCTTTGGTTGCAACAACAGCTGCTTCTTTAGGAGGAAGACCTTCTTCTATGTGTTGTTGTATATTCTCACTTACAACAATGGCATCATCTACGATGATTCCCAAGGCGATTAATACGCCCACCAGTGAAATCATATTAATAGTATAACCCCACAAGTAAAGGTAAATAACTCCTATAACAAAGGCTGTTGGTATTCCAATAGCAATAATAATCGCCATTCTAACATTGATCAAAATTGCGACTAAAATGGTAATCATAATAACACCAAATAAAATATTTGAGATAACGATATTTAATCTGTCTTTAATTTTTTCTGATTCATCTCGTCGTAAAGTATAGGTGATATCGTTATTTTCATTTTGTAATTTTTGAATGAGTTCTTTTACATCTTTTACTATTAATATTGCATTTCCAGTTTTGTTTTGTTTGAGAGAAAAGTTAACTGCATTTTCGCCATTTAAACTAAATAAGGTTGAAGAATCTTCAAATTTTTTTGATACAGTGGCTATATCTTTTAAGTAAACAGAAGTATTATTTATTTTGATGAGGGTATTTGCTAATTCCTCTTGGGTTTTAGCGCCATTATAAGTTGAAAGATAAAAGTTCTTTTTGGGATCTTTAATTTGTCCTATTGGGAAAATAAAAGAGAGAGACTTTATCTTTTCAAATATTTGACTTTTGTCCAATCCATAAGCATCGATCTTTTTTTCATTGAGATATATTTTATAAAGTTTTTCTGAAGCACCATAGATATTTACTTCAGCTAAATCATTAATAGAGAGTAATTTGCTCTTTAGTAGATCAGCTTCATCTTTTAACTGATCTAAACTCAAAATAGAAGAAGATATAGAGACCTCTGCCAATCGACGTCTCACTTCTAACGCAGTTACAATTGGGTCATCCATGTCACTTGGAAGATTACTTTTGGTGTAATTTACGATATCTTCGACTTTTTTTGTCATTTCAAAACGGTTTTCACCTTTTTCAAGTTCCAAATAAATTGAAAATTTCCCAGGATTAATGACTGAGGATATGGAGTCAATACCATCAACTGATTGCAATTCATCTTCGATTTCTCTTACAATCATTTTGTCCAAAATATCAACACTTGCACCTGAATAATTCCCCTTTACAGAGATCATATCCAGTTCAAAGTTTGGAAATATTTCTTTTGGAATCTTGTTATAAGAATAAATACCAGCGATAAATATAAGTAAAAAAAGTGTGTAGTTTAATCTTGAGTTATTGACAAAAAACTTTAATATTTGTTCAAACATTTATATCCTTATGTTGACAATATAATACACAACTGATATTAATGGGAGGTTAATAAATAATCAGGATGAAGTGACTTCTTTTCCTGATTATTTATTTAAGTTATAGACTATCTACTTGCTCCATATAGATTTAATCTTTTAACGTATTTATAGTCTTCATCACTTTTAATATTTTCAGCAAATACTTTTATATTTAGCAATGATGATAATTCTTGTAGGGCTTCAACAAAACCTTCTTTACTAGCATCTTGACTGATATCATTGGTATAATCACGAGCCAATCTAATATAATCTAAGTTGAAACCTTTGATATTATCTAAAGGAATAAATTTGGTTTCAAATCGCTTGATAATAATTTTGGCGCCAACATTATGTATCTCATTTGCAAATTGTCTAAATTGCTCTACATCTTTAGCAACCCCATAAGCTGTAATACTAAAAACCAACTGTGAAGCAATGCTTTGATTTTTATTAATGATTGTTTTTACCCAATTAATAAAAGCAGTGTTTTTTATTGAGTCAAGTGAAAGGTTAATAGAAATATCATGTTGGATATTGTTACTATTTATATGATTGATAACTTTTTGAATAACTGCTTTATCAAAATCAATAACTTTGTCATATTTTTCTGCAATTGATACAAAAGTTCCAATAGGAATTTGTTTGTCATTTTTATCATTGGCTCTAGTAAATGCTTCTTGCATCAATAGTTTACCTTCATTAGCGCCATTTAGTTGTAATGCATCACCAATAAAACTCACTGTAAATTTTCCATTATCAATGATGTCAAAAATTAATTTTCTCCATGCATCCATATCTCGCGCCAAATCATTTTCATCACGAATGTGAACTTCATTCGGTCCAATTTGTTTCGCAGTTTGATACGCTTCATTAGCAGAGTCTAACATCTCAGGCGTAGTTCCTATTGGATTAAATGGGGTTGCTCCAATATGAGCTATGTCAGATTTATTGATTTTTTGGGATAGTTTTTCAAACTCTTCATTTATTTGAAGTGTTAACTCTTGAGTTTTTTTATAACTTAATCCTTTTGCAATAATAGCAAACTCAGAACCATAAAACCTATAAGCTTCGACTTCACCCTCAGTTGTAGCATTGCTTTCTTTAAGAATACTGGCAAATGCTTTGATGAAATTATTGACTTCTTTAGAACTATTTGATTTTGCAAAAGAACCTAAGTCATCGATTTTTACTGTTAACACATATCCGCTAGAATTTGACATGAACATCTTTTTCATATCAGTTTCAAATGTTTGTTTCAGACTAAGTCCCGTCAATCCATCAATTGAGAGCTTTTGAGTCATATTCTCAAGGTTTTTATTCAGTTTAGTCATGACACCTTCAATTTTAGTTGACATGTCATTCATGGCAATTGCAACATTTCTAATTTCAGTTGTCCATGGAAGTTTTTTGATGGTTTCAAATTTACCTTGAGCAATACTTGCTGCCAAACTTTCAATACTGTCTAAGGGTTGTAAAATCAATCGTAAAAAGATAATTAAAAGTACAATTGAAATAACAAATGCTACAAAAGCGTAATAAATCGCCCCCTCAGCTTGCTCATATAATTTTGCATATGCTTCACCAGGATTTGCGCTCACATAAATGGTAGCAGTAGTCTTCCACCCATCACTTATTTCACTTCTTTTTTCAGGCATTTCCATTGGGAGACTGTCAATGAACCATTGAGGTACACTCTCAAATTTAACATCTCTTGATATGTTGACCAAAACTTTATTTAAATCTAGATTTGTAATAGAGTTTATCAATTGGTCTTCATAGGAAGCTGAGAATTTAATCGGAATCATTCCACCATTTTTGTATTCTTTTGAAGGTACAAAGGTGTAAACGCTGTCTTTATCTTCATCTAGGCTATCGCCAAGATTTGCATCATCATTTTCTAATTCTAACAGCTCGTTTCCAAAGTCATCATCATCGCCTTGTACTTGGATTGAACCATATTTTATATCAACAGAAACCTCATTTATTTTCCACAGGATATCTTGAGATAACTTAGTAGAGTTTTCAATGATTTCTGAATCCAAAAAAGTAAAAGCCGTATCTTCAAGTCGTATTTCTTTATAAAACCCTCGATTTCCAATGGCTCTTAAAATAGATTCAATTTCTGGATCTTTTTTATTTTTAAGTAAGCCTTTAAGTGTCATACCCAAAGATGTTGCGGTATCTTGTGCTTTAGTAACGGACTCACTCTCTAAATACTCTTTTGTATTCTTTACACTAATTAGAAAATTTCCAGCAAAAATCATAAAAAATATTAATGATATGATGATGTATAGCTGTTTTGATAATGACATTTTTAAATCCTTTTTTTAAATTCTAGAAACTAAATTTTTCCACGATTTTAGATTGTTTTTTCCTACTCTTTGAGAACTTTTTCCTTTGTTTTTCGCTTTCCAAAGTCCCTGTGCATTAAAGCTATAAATAGGTTTTAAATCTGTTCTTTTTGACGCTAATTTTAATTTTTTATTAATGTTATCTAAAACTACTGGAGTTGAATTGGCTTTATGATAATACGTTAAAACCATATGGGCTTGTTCGTATTTACTTCTTTTTTTAAGATATTTAACATAAGTAATTCTTAGTTTATTTTCTGGTATTCCCAGTTTTCTAAGAGTATAGTATTTTGCAATTGCATAATCTTCGCAGTCTCCAGCACCTGTACCCATAAATTCAAAAGGCGTTGCCCAGTAATCTTTTTTACCCCAATGTTTTTTGTCCAGTCTATAGGGGAGGGTATTGAAAAAATCGTTGACAATTTTTAGTTTGGCAAGTGTTTTTTTGCCTTTTGCTGATTCAATTAATTTGTCCCAAATAAGAACTCTTTTTTGGGCTTTTTCTCCATATTTTTTATTAAATGTTAATAAATCTTTATTGGATATATTGAATGTAGCTTTAGCTCTGGGATAGGTTAGAAGTACTGTAAAAAGTGTGAGGATAGATATAAATAGAATTTTCACAATATAACTACCTTTTCTAAAAGATAGTTATATTATACTCTAAAATTATTTTAATATGTCTTGAATTTCACTTTCATTTGTGATACTTGCATCATATTTAACAATTAATAAATTTTCATTTTCGTTGATGTACCATTCATCAACAGCAGCAATGTTATGGAGGTCTTTGGCTTTTTCTCTTTCAAGGTCTGCCAAAGGAATATATAGAAGTTTTTTCTTCATTGGATTGGGCATTGTGTAGATTAAAACTATCCAAAGAAAACAAACTATTGCAATAACAATTACAATTGTTTGTAACGTAACATTTTGGAAAAATAGTCCTCCAAGAATACCACCTAGAAAAGTACCTAAATAACCAAATGAATTAAAGATGCCAAGTACAACACCTCTTTGATGTACCTTTGCATATTTAGTTGCTAAAGATTGCATAATTGGTTCATGCATATTAAAACCAATAAAAAATACAACAACACCAATTGCAAATACTACATCAGATGAGCTTGTTCCTATGATTAAGTAAGATATTGCAAAAAGTAAAATTCCAACCATAAGGATTTCTTTAAACTTTCCATGTTTCTCAGCAATAATCGCAGCAGGTGCCATTGCTAATACTCCAAATACCATTGCAGGAGCATATACTTTGTATAGTTCTTTTAGTTCCCACTCAAAGTTGTTAATTAATACCATTGGAATAATCATAAAAGCAAATGTCATTAGACCTTTTTGTAAAAAGTTTGTAATATTCATTTTGATTAAATTCTGATCACTAAGTATGATTGAGAATTTACTTTTTGTTTCATAAGTATGGGTAATTTTTGGAGGATTAGGTACTGCTTTAAATAGGATTACAATAGAAATCAATGCAAAGATTCCTGTCATCCAGAATAAAAACTCTATTCCAATGTAAGCCCCTAATGTAGGTCCAGCTATCATTGATAATGCAAAACTGAGTGCTATAGTCATTCCCATAGTAGCCATTGCTTTTGGACGTTGCTCTTCTTTAACAATATCACTAATCATCGCAGTAACAACTGCTGCTATTGCACCAGATCCTTGTAGAAATCTACCAATAACCAGTGTGTAAATATCTGTTGAAATAGCACAAATTGCTGAACCCAATGCAAATAGAATAAGACCGAAAACGATGGTCTTTTTTCTTCCCATTCTATCACTGAAGATTCCAAAAGGAACTTGAAATATCATTTGGGTCAAGGCATAACCCCCAACAACAATACCAACTAAAAATGTAGTTGAATTTTCTAAGTTAGCGGCATAAACCGAGATCACTGGTAATACTAAAAACAGACCTAAAAAACGTAGGGCTATAATCGAACTCAGTGGCAGAATTGATTTAATCATTAATAATCCTAAAAGTTGTTAAAATACGTATCAATATTATATTGATAACAAAAGTGAATTGTATCATAAGAATTGAAAAATAAGATTAAGGATTTTTGTATGAGAATAGTTTTAGCAACAGGAAATAAGGGTAAAATAAAAGAATTTAAAAAACTTCTTCCCAATGATGATGTAATAGCATTTAGTGAGATACTGGGGGAAATGGAGATAATAGAAGATGCAGATACTTTTAAAGGAAATGCTATCATCAAAGCCCAAACTATTTTTGAAAAATTACAAGATGAAGATGCAATCGTAATTTCTGATGACAGTGGTATTACTGTTCCTGCAATAAATAATGAACCTGGAATATATAGCGCGCGTTATGCAGGAGTTAATGCAAGTGATAAAGATAACTTATATAAACTCATCGACGAACTAAACAAAAAAGATATAAAAGAAACATCAGCTTATTATACTGCTTGTATTGCAATAGTGTATAAAAATGAAATATACACTGTTCATGGCTGGATGCATGGACAAGTAATTAACCAAACTAGAGGTGAAAAGGGATTTGGATATGATCCAATGTTTGTTCCCAATGGATTTAACGAAACCTTAGGTGAGTTACCACATGAAACAAAACAAGCTTTTTCACACCGAAGTCAAGCCTTAGAGTTGGCAAAAAAAGTCTTAGATGTGATTTTATAGTTTTTTTAAAAACCTTTCATGAAGTTTTATTTTAAAAATAGAGCTTCTTGATTTTACGTATATATCTACGATGGCTACACCACTTGTATAATTACTATCAAAATTTAGACTACTTGAATTACTACAATCATTTTTTTGAGATATGTAAGATATATTTGCACTGATGTCAAATTGATTATTATCTAGCTTGATTGTGTTCACGCAAACTTCATCTTTATTATTTAAATCTAAATTTTTGATAAATATTTTTAGAAAAGACAAATGAAACTTGGCTTGTATAGTTTGATGCTCTTTTGTTTGAGTGTCATTTTGAAAGGTTTTAATTTCTAGTATATACAAAGATAAAAATGAAAAGGTTACCAGCAATAAAATTGTCAGTAACAATGCAAAAGCTTTTTTGCTATTTTTCATATTTTCACAATCCATTCTTCACAAAAACGTTCGCATATCCTAATTTTTATATGCCCTTCTTGGGAGGATACCTTAAAGCTTTCTATGTTTTCTAGTAAAATATTATTATTAAAATATAGAGTTTTATTTTGAACAAAGAATTTTGACTTTTGCTTGATTAATTTATAGTGCTCAAAGATACGCTTTTGAGTGCTCGGGTTCTTAAAATATATTTTTTCCGATTCATTATTTTGTTCTATTTCATACATATGATTGTCATCAAACCAAATATAGAATAAGTCTATTTTACTAATTGTACTATTAGGAGTAAATACATACTCTTTGGTACTTTTGTCTATTAAGGCAAAACCGCTGTAATAGCTACTTTTAAAGTAATTGATATCTACTTCATAAAAAGATAACTCATGAGATGAAAGCTCAGTTTTAACTGAATTATGTAATTTATTCTCAATAAATAGCCGTGTACTTTGAAAATCAAGTCTATTGTTCATCAGTGTTAAATTTAACGAGTTTTTTTTATAAAGGTCTGAAATAAATTGTAAAGAGTAAACTCCAACTATTGATAAGATAACGATGGTAATGATTAATTCTAACAAAATCAGAGATTTTTTCATGGAAACACTTTATTGCTTAGTTGTGTCTCATTTAAGGGAATAGTGTGTTTTTCAAAGAATATATTCCCTTTGGAATAGAGGAGTTTTTTGTAAGGTCCTTCTTCTGTTAACTTTATTACCAGTGTTGATTTATGAGTATAGTCTACTCCAAAATTTAAAGTACTTAACTTTGATGTTTCTTCTAAAAGTAGAGTATTTTTAATGGAGTGAAAACTAATTGTTGGTGAATTAATAGAGGTTCTTAAAAAACCTCCAATTAATATAGAGATAACGGTGAGTGCTAATATGGTTTCAAATAGTGTAAAACTATGTTTCACTTAATTAAAATTAATGTTATACTATTTTTCGCTTAATTCAATGGCTCTGGCATAAGAAGCTTCAACCGCCTTGATCATAGCATCTCTTACTCCTGCTTCCTCAAGTTTAGCATACCCAGCAGCGGTGGTTCCTCCTGGGCTCATAACACCATCTTTGATGGTTGCAGGATGAACAGTATCTAAAAGTTCTGCAACGCCAGCGAATAAACCTTGAACCAAGGAAACACAATGACTTCTCTCTAATCCAGCTTTGACTCCACCATCAGCCAAACTTTCAGCGATTAGTGCTAAATAAGCAGGACCACTTCCAGCAATTGCGGTTGCAATATCTAATTGATTTTCCGTATTAACCCAAATGGTTTTACCCAGTTCCTCAAAAATTTCAGTTGCAATAGACTTTGCTTCTTTGTCCCCTGTAATTGTTGTAGTTGAACGTTGAACTGATGCAGCTATATTTGGCATGATTCGAATAAAATGATTTGCCTTGATTTGTCTTTTTAATGTCTCAAGTTTTGTCCCTGCTAAAATAGAAAGCAAAACAGAAGCTTTCCCTTGTAGTCTTACAGAAACACTTTGTAAAGCATAAGGTTTAACGCAAAAAATAATGATTTTATCCGTGATGTCTTCATTATCACCAAGTAGTCTTGTGTTGATTTCTGGAATTTTTTCTTGCATAGCTTTGAGTTTTTTCTCATCACGTCCTAGAACTTCAATTTCAAATTTTTTTACCAAACCACGAGCAAGTGATTGAGCCATAATTCCATTTCCAATTAGCGTTAGTTTCATTATCAAACCTTTTTATTTCTTTAATTTCTTTAGAAACTATTATACCTAATCAAGTTTAAACATATAATGGTTTTAATAATGAAATATTTCCTAAGCTAGGATTGGCTAAAATGTTTTTTTTATATTTGTAAGGATTGTTTGTGAAAATATTGAAAACAGTTAGAAATTTAGTATTGTTAGCCTTAGTTAGTTTGGTTTTTATTGCTTGTTCAAATAAGCAAAAAGAACAAGAGTATAACAAACCAGCATTGTATTGGTATAACAAAATGTTAAAAGAAATAGCCATTGGTTACATTGAAGAAGCAGACGATACTTTTACTTCTTTAGAAAGTGAACATAAAAACTCACCTTTAGTGCCAACTTCTTTATTAATTTTGGCAAATGCCCATATAGTTGTTGAAGAGTATGAATTGGCAAATTACTATATAGACGAATATAATAAAAGATTTGGATTGAGTAAAAATATTGACTATGTAAGATATATGAAAATTAAAGCAAATTTCTTGTCAATAGGATACCAATACAGAGAACAAAAATTATTTACTGATACAATTGTGGAAATTGAAGGATTTATTAAAAAATTCCCAAATTCGCCATATATTCATTTAGTGCGTGATATTAGTTCAAGATTACATATGGGGAAAGCCTCTTTTGACAAAGAGATTTCAGAGTTATATAAAAGAGTTGGTAAAGACAATGCTTCAAAGTTGTATTTGGAAAAATCAAAGAAGAGTTGGAATAACCCAGAAGAAATAGAAACAATTAATGTACCTTGGTACAGATCAATTTTTGAATAAATAATAATAATATATACAATACCTAATAAAAACAATATTATTTAAATAGTATTGTTTACGGGTGTTAACTGCAAAAAGGAAATAATATGGAATTAAGTAATTATGATTCATTCCCTCAAGATATACCTTTAATAGTTGAGGATGATATTTTTTTATACCCTTTTATGATTGCGCCACTTTTTTTAAGTGATGAAAGTAATATAGAAGCAGTAGAGAAGGCAATTGACGAAAATAAACTGGTCATTGTCACAGTGAGTAAACCTGGATTTGAAGGTGTACGAGAAAAAGATGGTTTTTATGATGTGGGTGTTGTGGGGAACATCATGCGTAAAGTATCATTACCTGATGGAAAAATTAAGATTTTATTTCAAGGGCTTGCAAAAGGTGAAATCAAGCACTTTGATGAAGAAAACAAAGTATTTGCAGGTGTGGATATTTTACAAACAGAATCTTATGAAGAAGATAAAATTGCTTCAGTAATTGATGTTTTGCGAGAGCAAGTTAAAAAACTATCAAAAATGAACAATAAGTTTCCTGTTGACTTAATCAAAACAATTGATGAAAATTCTGATGCCATTAGAATTGCTGATTTAATTTCATCTGTTTTAAGAGTTAAAAAAGAAGATGCATATTTACTTTTTAGTGAAATTAATGTTGAAAAAAGATTATTGAAATTAATAGAAACAATTAAAAAAGAAATTGAAAGTTATAAAATTCAAAAAGATATTACAAATAAAGTAAATTCTAAAATTGAAAAAACACATAAAGATTATTTTTTAAAAGAGCAAATAAAAGCAATCCAAAAAGAATTGGGTACGGATAATAAAAAAGACGAAGAAATAAAAGTTTATAGAAAGAAATTAAAAAAACTTAAAGCTCACATGCCAAAAGATGGATACAAAGAAACAAAAGCACAACTTGAAAAACTTTCTCGTATGCAACATGATTCTCCTGATGCATCTTTATTACAAACCTATGTTGAACAAGTTTTAGAAATACCTTTTGGAAAATATGCCAATGAAAAGATATCTGTTTTAAATGTTGAAGAACAATTAAATAAAGATCATTACTCTTTATATAAAGCAAAAGAGCGTATTTCAGAATTTTTTGCTGTAAAAGAATTATTAGAGCAAAGAAATATTCAAAGTACTCAATCAAAAGGTACTGTATTATGTTTTGTGGGACCTCCTGGTGTTGGTAAAACTTCACTGGCTAATTCAATTGCAAAAGCTTTAAAAAGACCACTATGTAGAATCGCTCTTGGTGGAATGGAAGATGTAAACGAATTAAGAGGACATAGACGAACATACGTGGGCGCAATGCCTGGTAGGCTGGTAAATGGTCTTAAAGATGCAAAAAAAATGAATCCTGTTATTGTTCTAGATGAAATTGATAAAATTGGTTCAAATCACAGAGGTGATCCAACAGCAGTTATGCTTGAAATTTTAGACCCTGAACAAAATAATGAGTTTAGAGATTTATATCTAAATTTCTCTATTGACTTAAGTCAGGTTATTTTTGTGGCAACTGCAAATGATGCACGAAATATTCCAGCAGCTTTAAGAGATAGAATGGAATTTATTGAAATCAGTTCATACACTCCTAATGAAAAATATCATATTGCTAAAAACTATTTAATCCCACAAGAGTTTGAACGTCATGGACTTAAAAAAGGTGAGTTGAGTTTAAGTAAAGCTACCATTGATACAATTATCTCAAAATATACAAGAGAAGCTGGTGTTCGTAATCTTAGACGAGTATTTGCAAAACTTTTTAGAAAAGCTGTTAAAAAAATATTAACAGAAGATGAGGTTACAAAAGTATCTATTAATACTACGAATATTAAAAAATATTTAGAAAACCCAATATTTGAAATTGATCCAGCAGATAAGAAAAATCTTGTTGGAGTTACAAATGGGCTTGCATGGACATCTGTAGGTGGGGATTTACTAAAAATTGAAGCCATTAAGTTAAGAGGTAAGGGTATGTTGTCTCTAACTGGAAATATGGGCGATGTGATGAAAGAATCTGCCAAAATATCTTTTAGCGTGGTAAAAGTTCTTATTGATGAGAAAAAGATTAAAATCGATGACAAACTTATTCCTCTTTCTGTTAAAGAAAAAGAAGAAAAAATTAAAGTTGATCAAAGTGAAATTTATAAAAGATATGACATTCACTTGCATATTCCAGAAGGTGCAACACCTAAAGATGGACCAAGTGCAGGTATTACTATGGCATTAACTATTGCATCAATTTTAAGTAATAGAGAAGTCTTTTCAACAATAGCAATGACGGGTGAGCTTACATTAACTGGTAAAGTATTGCCAATTGGTGGATTAAAAGAGAAGCTAATTGCTGCTTTTAAAGGGAAAATGAAAAAAGTACTAATTCCTAGAAAGAACTTCCAGAGGGATTTAGAAGATATTCCTCAAGAAGTTAAAAAAGCTTTAGAAATTCTTCCTGTTGATACTATTGAAGATGTCTTAAAAGAAGCACTTATTTAGTATGATTATAAGTGATGGATACCAAATGTTTTTCATCACTTGTAAACTACTGTTTGTTAAAGAAATGTGTTTATGATACGAGGTACTAGACAAAGTCAAATCATAAATAATTTCTTCTCCTTGGCCACTATTATCATAGTTTCAGCCGCACTTGCCCTGTATGTTAAATATTTTGTTAAAGAACCTCAAAGAATCAATAGCGGTTTGGTATGCCAAAGTGAAATTACCAATACTAGAGATAAAATTGCTAGTCCAAAATTTCTAAAACATGGATATAAACTTTTAAGACAAGGGTCTTATTTACTTGATGGAGGACTAACTGCTTCTTTAGAAATAGATTCTGTATTTGCTAAAGAACTAAACATTGAACAAATCAATAACATCTTTTTAAAGACAATTGATATAAAATCTACAAAAGAAAAAAATAGATTTTTAAAAATAAAATATGAATTGATCGAAAATGAAAATGAAGAGGCTGAACAAGTTGGTACTTTGTTAAGTTCATTTAGAGTGAATAATAAAGAGGTTTTTAGCATGTTAATTAACTTTTCGTCTTATGACATGGCTGAAATAGAAAAACGAGTACAATGCACACTGGAAGCTTTTAAATATAATGCAAAACTTTAAATTAAAAACAGTTACAAATATTATCATCGCCATTACAGTTTTTATGTATGTGGTACAAATATCTATTCCAAATGGAACAATTTATATGGGATTGAATATTTATTTCATTGAAGGTTCTTTTTGGTGGCAACCACTATCTACTATGTTTACTCACCATGGTATTGGCCACTTATTAATGAATATGTTTGTTTTATTTCAATTTGGAAACCTAATTGAAGACTACAAAGGAAAAGCAACGCTATTGCTATTGTATTTTGTAGGTGGACTGTTAACGTCATTGTTAAGTTTTGCCTATATGGATCTTTTTAGTGCGTATGCTAACTTGGGTGGCGCATCAGGTGCTATTAGTGTATTATTTGGATATGTAGCTTTAGTGGATAAGTATCAAAGAAAAGGTATTTTCATTTGGATAATGCTTATCTCTTTTGCTCCATTGCTCATAGGTCTTCCAGTAGCTTGGTATGCGCACCTTATTGGTTTTGCGCTTGGTTGGATAATTGGAATGATTAAAAAATAAGTTCTTTGGGTTACTATTAGCTTGTAGGGAAAAAGTACATATAAATGCTCATTGCTCCAAGTACAAATGCAATGCCTATCCAAATATCTTTTAACTTCACTGTTGGGTTTAATGTACCACAATAAGGGCATCGTTTAATTTTGTTTTCAATTTCTGCTTTACACATTCTACAATTTTCTATAATCTATCCTTTTTTTGATTGAAGGAATATACTAGATTTTTTTATGCTTGTCAAGAAAATTTGTTTTTGATTGTGCGAAAATCAATTTTGAAGTATTACAAAATGTAAGTGATTTATGAATATTACTTTTATTTTTGTATAATTTAAATATATAATTAATTTGGATGGAATATGTTTATACATTTAGACTTAGATTGCTTTTTTGTTTCAGCTCACAGAAGTGTTGATGAAAGTTTAAACAATATACCAGCAGCTGTTGGAGGAAGATCAAATCTAAATATCTTTGATAGAAAAAAAGCTGTACGCCATATTAGTAACAACAGTGGTGCTTTTGTTAGCTCAATTGTAACAGCCAATGATGATAAAGCACCTAAAGATTACTTCGTGGATGATAAGGGTAAAGTTCGAGGGATTATTACCACCTGTAGTTATGAGGCCAGAGCATTTGGCGTTAAAACAGCTATGACGGTTAATGAAGCTTTGTCTTTGTGTCCCCAGTTAAAAATGATTCCCTCTAACTATCCATTGTATCATGAACTCTCCACAAAACTAGCAGCCTTACTTGAAAAAGAAGTACCTTTAATTGAACAGTTTAGTATTGATGAGTTTTTCTGTGATGTTACGGGTTGGATTGAAGATGATGAGATTTACGATTTTGCCAAACGATTACAAACTATGATTAAAGAGGAGTTGAATTTACCAATATCAATTGGAATTGCAAAAACAAAGTGGATTGCAAAACTCTCAACTGAGTTTGCCAAACCTGTTGGAATAAAATTGGTCAAAGAAAATGAAGTGGATCAGTTCATCAGTGAGATTCCAATTTCAAAATTTCCCGGTATTGGTAAAGGATATCAAGAAAAACTTAAAAGTTATGGTATTTCTACCTTGGGTCAAATCAAAGCAAAAAGAGAGTTGTTTTATTCATGGAAGAAACCAGGAGTTCAACTATATAATCGTGTTTGTGGGATTGAAAGAGAAAGCATTGCTCTTAAAAAATCAAAACAGTCCATCGGCATTGGAAGAACATTTGATCCCATTTATAAGCGAGATGAAATCAAAAGAAGAATAAATATTTTGTGTCGATATCTTTCTTTTTTAATTATCAAAGCAAATGTAAATCCTCAAACTCTTTCTTTACAAATTCGCTATGAATTTAATTTAAAGTCAAAAAACTACATGAATACCAATCGTCTTTTTAATGAGAGATATTTAAAAGATAGTATGAAAACTCTTTTTGAAGAAAATGATATTCACCGAACGCACAGTGTTATT
>Ga0209081_1000835_pt1 | contig 18653 bp, 15 predicted proteins | sample GOMGulsemesocosm_4_FD_184636 | JGI IMG/M metagenome (GOLD analysis project Ga0209081, IMG submission 184636) | Methane-oxidizing microbial communities from mesocosms in the Gulf of Mexico - GOM15B Gulf of Mexico (SPAdes) (version 2) | ecosystem: Environmental > Aquatic > Marine > Cold seeps... | reverse complement strand
GCCGTTAAAGCGCTCGCGCGCCTCCTCTGGGTCGATACCCGTCGGTGCGTCGTCATCGTCATCATCATTCTCAGACGGTTTGTCCGATTTGATGGTGGGGGCGGCAACGGGTTCAGTCGGGTCAAGCCAGCCTGCGATCAGGTCGGGAAGGCGACGTTCGCCCGCTTCGACCAGATCCCACTCGTTGATGAGCATTTGTACATTGCCTGGCCAGTAAGCCATCGCGTGCATAAGCTCGCGGGTGCCTTCTTCAATGCGCTTGGCAATGACGATCTCGCCTTCGCGGGTCAGCAGCTCCACGGTACCCATTTCACGCATGTACATGCGCACTGGGTCGGTGGTGCGACCGGCTTCGGTTTCTACCGCAGCCAGTGCCGCGGCGGCTTCGGCGGCGGCGATTTCATCGGTGGATGAGTCGCTGCCGTCGATCATCAGTTCGTCGGCGTCGGGGGCGGTTTCAAAAACCTTGATGCCCATGTCGTTGATCATCTGGATGATGTCTTCGACTTGTTCCGGATCAGAGATGTCCTGTGGCAGGTGGTCATTGACCTCTGCGTAGGTCAGGTAACCTTGCTCTCTGCCGCGGGCGATCAATTCTTTGATGCGAGATTGGTGCTGTTGAGATTGCTCAGCCATTCGAGACCCTGTAAGTACAAAAATGTGGGAGACGGAAACGCGAAATTATAGCCGATTAATTGGGCTTTGATCTAGGAATTCAAGGCCTTGGGGCGTTATTTAGCTACTTATCTCATGTCCGGCGCTTACGCAGTACAAAACTTGATCAGTTTTGCTGTGGTTGAGGGTGTTGTGGGGTTATTTGGTGGCACTGAGGGAGTCGCGTATCTGTTGCTTCTCAGCGTCGCTAAGTTCGCTGAAGTTACGTTTCCTGATGTCTTCAATAGAATTTTTCTGCTGCTCTTGCTGCAGTTGCCTCTCGACTTGATTGAGTGTCTCAAGGAAGGCTTGGGTGGCATTATAGCCACCGGTTTGTTTGGCTTCGCTGAGGAGCTCTATGTCGGCAAGGGCTTGCAGCTGTGCAACATCCTTGGTGTCTTTTGTGCCCATCCAGTGCCCGATAATTTGTTCTTTGGTGTAGCTGGGGCGCGGTTGCAGGAATGTGAATAACTCGCGAAAGAGGATCAGTTCCGGTAATTGGCTGCTGTTTACCCGCGTCGGTATTTGCGTCTGCGCAGCCAGCTCCGGGTGTTGTAGCAGCTTTGCGTTGAGCAGCTGGCGCGCAGAGAGTTTGACGTTGCTCTGCGTGCGGGCAGCGCCGCAGTCACCAGGAGCAGACTGTGGTCCGGGCTCGAAATCATCATGCTGATAATAGTCGGAGGTGTTCGGCTCGGAGCCCCACTGCTCATTTTCCGGGTAATCTTCGCTGTGGGGGGCGTGATGTGGTTCGAACTGCTGCGTGTCCGAGGGGGCTTGCTGTGAGGCGTTGGGCTGCGGTGGTGTCTGAGGCGCTGGAGCGGGTGCAAAAGGCTCGGCCGGCTCAACCAGTTCCATCAAGGTTTCAACCGGCAGCCCAGTGCGTTGAGCCAGGTTGCCAAACATGAGCTGTTGGTAGACGCCGTTGGGTAGTTTGTGTAGCAGCGGGGCGGCGCGCTTACTGAGGCGTGCACGGCCTTCCATGGTGGTGAGGTCTATGTCTTCGGCTACGCTGTCGAAGAGGAAGTCTTCCAGTGGCACGGCCTGTTCGATTAGGCGGATAAACGTCTCTGTGCCGACTTGGCGTACTAGCGTATCGGGGTCTTCGCCGTCGGGTAAAAATAAGAATTTAATCTGGCGGCCGTCCTGCATGACCGGCAAGCTGTTTTCAAGCCCGCGTTTGGCGGCCGTGCGTCCGGCTTTGTCGCCATCGAAACAAAATACAATTTCATTGGTGTACTTGAAGGCGAGGTTTAGGTGGTCTTCGCCACAGGCGGTGCCGAGTGTGGCCACGCCGTAAAGGATGCCGTATTGCGCTAGGGCAACGACATCCATATAGCCTTCCACAACCAGCAGGCGAGGTAGCTCTTTGTGGGCTTTGCGCGCCTCGTGCAGGCCGTAGAGCTCTCGACCCTTATGAAATACAGGTGTTTCAGGGGAGTTCAGGTACTTGGGTTTGTCGTCACCCAGTACGCGGCCGCCAAAGCCGATGACGCGGCCGCGGACGTCGCGAATCGGGAACATAATGCGGTTGCGAAAGCGATCGTAGCGTTTGTTGTCTTCCTGTTTGGATATCACCATGCCGCCTTCAACGAGGAGGTGGCGGTCGTGTTCTTCTAGGCCGACGCTTTTGAGTAGGTTGTCCCAGCCAGGAGGGGCATAACCTATGCCGAAATCGCGCGCGATGGCGCCGCTGAGGCCGCGTTCTTTTAGGTAATTAACGGCGTGCTGCTTGGCGGGGCTGTGACGTAATTGCTGCTGAAAGTGTTGGTTGGACTGCTCGAGCAGTTTGTAGAGGCTCTTGCGTTCTTTGTGTGCGGGGCTGTCATTGCGCGCCTCGCGGGGGACTTCAAGGCCCGCCATTTTGGCCAGCTCTTCGACCGCATCGGGGAAGCTCTGGCGCTCGTAGTCTAGGATGAAGCCCAGTGCGCTGCCACTGGCGCCGCAGCCAAAGCAGTAGTAAAACTGTTTGTCGGGGCTGACGGTGAACGAGGGGGACTTTTCATCGTGAAAGGGGCAGCAGGCGCTGTAGTTTTTCCCTGTCTTTTTTAATTTGACGCGGCTGTCCACCACATCAACTATGTCGATACGGTCTAGGAGTTCGTCGATAAAAGATTGGGGAATTAAGCCTGCCATCAGCAAAGTCTACCTGACTGCCGCTGGCGTTTATAGTCGGCGGATTGGGACCTGCTGGGCTTTACAGCGAGGGGCTATTGTTAGACACAAGTGTTAAGCGCAAGTGCGCACGCACGAATGCGTGCAGGTCTTACAGTGGGATTAAGCGAGCTTGGACTTCACTTGCTTGCTTACGGCGCCCATGTCTGCACGGCCTTGAATTTGGGGTTTGATGATCGCCATGACTTTGCCCATATCGCGTGCGCTTTCGGCACCGCTATCGGTTATGGCTGTTTCAACAATGGTTTTCAGTTCGGCTTCACTCAGGGCCTGGGGAAGAAACTCTTGGATAACGACCATTTCGATACGCTCTTGTTCAGCGAGCTCGGGGCGTTTAGCGTCTTCGTATTGAGTGATGGAGTCGCGACGTTGCTTGCACATCTTGTCGAGCACCACCAACAGGCGGGCGTCGTCAACGTCTATGCGTTCGTCGACTTCAATGCGTTTGATTTCAGCTTGAACGAGACGGATAGTGCCCAGACGGGACTTGTCTCTGGCCTTCATGGCCGCTTTCATTTCATCTTTAATACGGGTTTTTAGTGTTGTAGGCATTTGTATCTCCACTTGGTCGCAGGTTCTAAGGGTCACCTCCTTACTCAGAACCTGCAGCCTAGGTGAATTCAAACGGATAGTACGCAATTCTCATATAAGCTATGAGAGTCCCTCGAGGGGCAGGCGTGCTATCTAATCTGTACTGCTATTAGTACAGACGTACGAACTTTTTAGATTCGCGGCTTACCTTTTTAGCGTGACGCTTAACAGCGGCAGCGGCAGCACGTTTACGTACAGTGGTAGGCTTCTCATAGTGCTCGCGACGGCGAACTTCAGCCAAAATACCGGCTTTTTCACAAGAGCGCTTGAAGCGACGTAGGGCGATATCAAATGGTTCGTTTTCTTTCAATTTTACTGAAGGCATCTTTTGACCTGTTTAGTCTGTTCGGGTTTCGTTAAATTCACCGGCTTCTGATGCGGTTGTGCCCCTAAGGTGCACCACACATAACAGAATCCAAGGGGCGCAAATTCTATACACTTCATTGGGTGACTGCAAGCCGCCTAATGTGGGAATTTTTAGGTTTTCTGTAAGGATTCGACAAAGGGGCTGGCTCTCGGGGCTGGGTGTTATTATTATGCCCGCCTGCGCTCTGGATCTGAGGTGGCTGGTGGGTGTTATTGGGTGCCTGTGTGGCTGGAGTTATAACCGAGTTTGAGCGCCAGTATAGTGCTGCGAGCTACGCAGTTAGTGGCGATTAAGAGACGGGTATCGGTTTTGGTGCTCGCTATGGGAGTGTTTGGATAATGAAAGTGTTGGGACTGGAAACCTCCTGTGATGAAACCGGGGTGGCACTCTACGATACGGAACGTGGGCTGTTGGCACACCGACTCTTTAGTCAGGTTGAGCTGCACGCCGAGTATGGCGGCGTAGTACCGGAACTGGCATCGCGAGACCATGTCCGTAAGACGTTACCATTAATCAATGAGTTACTGGCGGAGACGGGCCTAGCGAAGAAAGATTTGGATGCGATTGCCTATACTGCAGGGCCTGGCTTGGCTGGAGCTTTGATGGTGGGGTCGTGCATTGGGAGCGCTTTGGGTTACGGCTTGGGTATTCCCGCCATCGGGGTGCACCACATGGAGGGGCACTTATTAGCGCCCATGCTCGAGGATGAGCCGCCGGAGTTCCCGTTTGTTGCGCTGTTGGTGTCGGGTGGGCATACCCAGTTGGTACAGGTTGAGGCCATTGGTGAGTACACCCTATTGGGTGAGTCGCTGGATGATGCGGCGGGTGAGGCGTTTGATAAAGCGGCGAAAATGATGGACCTCGACTATCCGGGCGGTCCGCGTATTGCCGCCTTGGCTGAAAAGGGTGACGTGACTCGCTTTAAATTCCCTCGCCCGATGACAGATCGCCCAGGCTTGGATTTTAGTTTCAGTGGTTTGAAGACCTTTACGTTGAACACAGTGGCTAAATACGCCGAGGCGGACGGCTTACCTGACGATCAAACCTGCGCCGACATCGCCTGTGCCTTTCAAGAGGCGGTGGTCGACACCTTGGTGATTAAGTGCCGTCGCGCTATAGAGCAAACGGGTTTTAAAACGTTGGTCATTGCTGGTGGAGTGTCGGCTAATACCCGCCTGCGGGAAAAACTCGAGACTGAACTCGCCAAGCGCGGCGCTCGCGTTTTCTACGCACGCCATGAGTTTTGTACCGATAACGGCGCCATGATCGCCTTTGCTGGGGCGCAGCGTTTGCTGGCCGGTCAGCAGGATCCTATGGGCATCAAGGTAAAACCTCGCTGGCCGCTGGATACCTTGGGCGGACTCTAGTACACAGCCGCGCTCTATATATAAGACTTACTGAGAAGAGACAGACATGGACATTGTTTATATTCGCGACCTGCGTATCGATACTATTATCGGCATCTACGACTGGGAGCGTCAGGTTCAACAAACCGTCAGCTTGGATCTAGAAATGGCAGCGGATATTCGCCAGGCGGCGGCTACCGATGACATTCAATACGCGCTGAATTATAAGTCGGTGGCCAAGCGCTTGATTCAATTTGTTGGCGACAGTGAGTTCCAGCTGGTGGAGGCCATGGCCGAGCAGGTGGCGGCCATCGTGCGTGAAGAGTTTCAGGTGCCCTGGGTGAAGTTGCGTTTGAGTAAGCCGGGCGCTTTGCGCCAGTCGCAGGATGTTGGTTTGATCATCGAGCGTGGGAAAAAGCCGAGCGCAGAGGTGGTTGCTTAATGACGAAGGCGTATCTCAGTCTTGGCAGTAACATTGATCGTTACCGCCATATATCTGCGGCACTGGATGCATTGCAGGTGCACTTTGGTGTGCTGGTGATTTCCCCCGTCTATGAAAGTGAAGCCGTGGGGTTTGATGGCGATAATTTCTTGAACCTAGTGGTGGGTATCGAGACGTCTTTGTCGGTGGGGGAATTGTCCGCTGAGTTAAAGGCCATAGAGGATAAAAACGGTCGCGTGCGCACGGGGCCTAAATTCAGTGCGCGGACCTTGGATATTGATATTTTAACGGTTGATCAGTTGCTGGGTAAGTTCGATGGCGTGTGCCTGCCCCGCGATGAAGTGGAAACGAACGCATTTGTTTTGCGCCCGCTGGCGGATGTTGCTGGTGATACTTGTCATCCTGCGACGCAGCTCAGTTATGCGGATATGTGGCGCGACTATCGTCAGGCGCAGAAGCTCTGGAGCGTTGACTTTCGTTGGGCTGGTCAGCTGATTTCGAAGGCTTAATCCTAGGTTTCTCAGCCTTTAAAAGCGCCGGTAGGCGCTTTTTTTATGACTTTTTCTTGCCTAGTGGCCCTGCGCGCAACCGATGCAAGTGGCTGCGCTGGGAAAAATCTTGAGACGCTCTGCGCCGATGGCTTTACCGCAGGCCTCGCAGCCCCCGTACTGATCGCGTCCGAGTTTGTCGAGTACGCGATCAATTTTTACCAGTTCGCAGGCGGTGAGCGAAGCCGTCACTTCGAGTGTATTATTGCTTTCGGTTGAGTGTTCTACCGTCCTGTGAAGATCGACTTCCAGTGCTTCTAAGCGCAGTTGAAGGGCGCTTTGGCGCTTGAGCAGTGAGTGACGGGCGGTAATGTTTGTCATGATGGCTCTTCCACGCAGCGGCAGGTCAGTGGCGGCGTCGGGCCGCGTTCTCGGATACGGCTACCACGGGTGCTTACCCAAGGAGCCTTCGAGGCAGTATCCCCAGTCTGGAAAACGAGTTGTTGCGCTAGATCAAAGGGGAGGCATATCGCTGATTTTTTTGTGGCGCGTGCCGCTGTCTTGCTGTTTGGGCCTCGCTGTTTGGCCCTGGTAAATGGGCCCTGGTTACTCTGGAATCGTTCTTCCGTGTCAGTTGCTGAGGCTGCGTCCACCGTCAATGCTCAGCACTTGCCCAGTGACGTAATTGTTAGGTTGAATTAAAAAGCTTACCGCATTGGCAATGTGCGTTGGGTCGCCTGGGCGCTCAAGTGGTATTTTCTTAAGTATATTTTCTTTCTGTGCGCCGCCGAGCTCAGCGGCTTGTTCCGGCCACAGTATGGCGCCGGGGGCTATGCCGTTGACGCGTACCTGAGGTGCCAGTTCTATGGCCAGGGACTTGGTCAGCATGACGTTGGCGGCTTTGGCCATGCAATAAATAGTGTGTTCACGCAGCGGGCGCTCGGCGTGTATGTCAGCAATATTGATGATGTTGCCAGCGCTTTTCTTGAGCGCTGGGGCCAGAGCTTGGCTGAGAAAAAAGGGGGCTTTGGCGTTGCTGCCGAAAAGATCGTCCCACTGTTCAGGGGTGCCTGAGCCGACGGCGGTTGGGTAAAAGCTGGAAGCATTATTAATCAGAAGGTCGAGCTGGCCAAAACTGGCCAGTGCTTGCTGGGCCAGTTGTTGGCGCTGGGTGTCGTTATTTAGGTCAGCTTGTAGGCATACCGCGCTGTTGGCGCGGTGCTGGTTGAGTCGTTCGCTCAGGGCTTGTGCCTCCGCGGCGGAGTGGCCGTAGTGAATGATGATGCGGTAGCCCTGTTGATGCAGTGATTGGGCGAGTGCGGCCCCAATGCGTCGAGCGGCGCCGGTGATCAACGCGACCTTGTTCGCGGCTGTGGGCTGGCCGGTTACATCTGATGGGGGCATGTCGACATCCTTACGGGTTTAGTGTGTTTGTGGCTGAAGTTGAGTTAGCTGAGCAGATTGAGCTGTTCTAGGCGACGTTGTTGCAGGGCTTCCCCAATGGCTTTGCCGCTGAGCCCTTCGGCCACCAAATCTTGCGCAGTAACGGCGAGGCAAAGCTTGAGTGCGTGTTGCAGATGCTCTGTTAGCGTCAAACCTTGGCGGGACCGTACGACCCCATGGCTGCAGAGTTGTTGCTCAGCTTCGCAGCAGATCAGGAAATCCTGCATTTTCTCCGGACGCCTAAGTGCGTCAAGCCGCTGAAGTAGCGCCAGCAGTTGTGCGCCGCTGAGGTTTGGAAACTGCGTTGCACGCTGTTGGTCGCGGCATACGGCCAGCGCTAGGTCTCGGTATGCTTTTGGCGTCGCTAGGCGACGACAGGCTTCACTGAGTTTTTCCTCCGCGCCGGGGCTGGGCTCGCTGGTATTGTTCATCAAACTGGCGAAACGAATGTGCCGCTGTTGCGTAAGTTTACTGGTTTTCTGTAGGGCGGCTAGGCGATAGTTACCGTGGTTTTGGTGCTGTGTTTGCGGTTGCTCAAATAAATTTTCAAGCTCTGGTAGGAGGATCGCTAGGGCGCCGCAATCTCGCAGCACCTCAATAAATACACCGGGCGATGATTCTCCTAGCGCTTTTTCAAACTCTTTCCACACGCGTTCGGCCACGAGGTGGTTAACCTCCCCGCTGGCCACCATTTCACGCATTAAAGCTTGAGTCTCAGTGGCTACGCGGAAACCCAGGTGGTGGTAGCGGGCGGCAAAGCGGGCCACGCGTAATACGCGTACGGGGTCTTCACTAAAGGCCTCTGACACGTGGCGTAAGTAGCGCTCTTGTATGTCGCGCTGCCCCCCGTATGGATCCACCAATTGGCCGTTACTGTCTTCTGCAATCGCATTTATGGTCAGGTCTCGGCGCTTTAAATCGTCTTCAAGGGTTATGTCGGGGGCGGTGTGAAAACTAAAGCCGCTGTACCCGGGTGCGGTTTTACGCTCTGTGCGCGCGAGTGCGTATTCTTCGTTGGTCTTCGGGTGGAGGAATACGGGGAAGTCTTTACCGACGGGTTTAAACCCTTGTGCCAACATGGTTTCTGGACTGGAGCCGACCACGACCCAGTCGTGCTCTGTATAAGGGTACTTAAGAAGCTTGTCGCGAACCGCGCCGCCAACTAAAAATGTTTTGCTCATGGTGTCTGATTCTGTAGCGATTTATATGGGGGCAGGGGTGGAGGGCTGCTTGAAGGATAAGCAGCCTAAAGAATGACACCTTCAGGCTGTTTTATTGGCAGGCTTAGTGTAAAGCAGGTGCCTTCGCCGACCTTGCTTTCTACTTGGATGTAGCCTCCATGGCTCTCAATAATACCGTAGGAAACCGATAGTCCTAAGCCGGTGCCTTGCCCAACAGGTTTGGTGGTGAAGAAAGGGTCAAATATACTTTTCTTGACCTTTTCACTCATGCCGCTGCCTGTGTCGCGAATGAGAATGTCGACCATGTTGCTGTTGTTGGTGCTGAGTTGAGTGCAGATGAAAATTTCACCATGCCCTTCTATGGCCTGCGAGGCATTGACCAGTAGATTGGTGATTACCTGATAAATCTGTGTGGTGATGCACTGGATGTCAGGAAGCCGTGGGCCCTCGTCGAGGTGCACATCGGCTTTGTATTTTACCTCGCTGTGCACAATATTGAGGACGCTGTGAATGCAGTCGTTGATATCGAGCAGTTGCCACTCTTTTTGTTCTGGGTGTGAGAAGACCTTGAGGTCGGAGACGATTTGTTTCACTCGACGGGCACCGGTGAGGGAGTCTTCAATCAACTGTTTTATGTCGTCTTTAAGGAACGGCAGGTTCATTGTTTTTTGCTGCACGGCCAATTGCTTGCGGGCGGACTTGTCGTCTATGAACACCTCAGTCTGTTGATAGATGCCCACTAATTGAATCAGATCCGTTACATAATCGCGCAGCGAGCCGAGGTTCGACTTTATATAACCGATAGGGTTGTTGATTTCATGGGCAACGCCGGCGGCAAGTTGGCCGAGTGATGCCATCTTTTCGGCTTGAAGCAGTTGGCTGTGGGTTTTTTGCAGCTGTAAATTACTTTGCTCCAGTTCGCGGGTGCGCTCGGCAACACGATCCTCTAAGTCTTGTTCACGCATTCTCAGTGCTAAATGTGTCTTAACTCGGGCGAGCAACTCATCTCGATTAAACGGCGTGGTGACATAGTCGGAAGCGCCGAGCTTGAGTGCACGGCTTATCGTGGAGGGTTTGTTGTCCGCGGACACCACAATAATGGCGGGTTTGTGTGCCAGCGGGTGGCGGTTGAGTTCGCTGAGCACTTCGAACCCAGACTTCTTTGGCATGTTTAAGTCGAGCAGCAATAAATCAAAACTCTGCCTCTGCAGCTTGCTGATGCACTCATCGCCATCTTCTGCCTGTTCAATGAGCGGGTAGGTGTCACGCAGGATATAAGCCAATACATGACGGTTGACCGAGTTGTCATCGACAATAAGGATGGATGCGGGGACAGCGGACATAAAACGCTCTACTTTTTGACGCAGTATGGCCGAAAGTGAGGTGTTTGTCCCCGCTCGCTGGTAGGGGCAGGCGCTAAGTGTTGAATTTCAGGCAAAAAAAAGCCCCAGATACATCGTGGGGGCTAAAAGGTCTTAGGGTGTTCTGTTGCAGTGCCACGTAAAGGTACGTGGGGACTTGGAGAAAGCGATCACTTCAAACTGAGGACATTATTATCGTTAATGACTTACCTGTCAATGATGACTGTTAGATTAATCTATTATAAATTCCTGTTTGTCTATTCATATTTGTCATGCATGGCAGGTTATATTTACGTTATCCTAGGTGGATAACGCAAAGGGACCATGAATTAACTATGTCTGAGATCAAAGTACTTACCACTGGAGAGGCGGCAAAGCATTGCGGCGTGAACTTCCGTACCGTGATCCGTTGGATCGAACGAGGCAAACTCAAGGCTTATAAGTTGCCTGGCCGAGGGGATCACCGTATTCAGGTGGAGGATTTTGTTGAGTTTCTGCGTGAAAACCAGATGCCGGTGCCTTCCGAGCTGGAGGGGCTGAACCGATCGATTCTAGTGATTGAGGATCAGCCAGAGATGGCCAGCGCCATTCGACGCGTTTTGGTCCGCCAAGGGTTTGAGGTTGAGGTAGCGCGCGATGGCTTTAGTGCCGGCACCATGTTGTCCCGCATGAAACCGAGTTTGGTTACGCTGGACTTGAAAATGCCTGGCATGGACGGTTATGAAGTACTGAACTTTATCCGCAACCATGAAGAGCATGCGCGCACTAAAGTGCTGGTCATTTCCGCTGAAACGCGTGCAGGCTTGGATCGTGCGGTAGAGCTGGGGGCGTCGGATATTTTGCCCAAGCCGTTTGAGAACGAGGAGTTGCTGGCTAAGGTCGAGGCGCTGTTAAAGGTATAGCGCTAGAGATGCAGCGCTGAAACTGTGGCGGTTTTTTTGAGAGAGCTATCCGTTTTCGAGGATTAGGGGGGCGGCGGTGAACGCGTATAGATGACTCGCCGCCGCTGGCGTAGATTGACTCGCCGCATTATTTTATTGTTTACTTGCTCGATAATTCGACTCACTCATCCCCGCCTAGTCTATGGAAATTACAACGGTCCCCGTTCACTACCTCAACGCGATATTGGCTTCGGCGCGTCGCAATGGTTGTGATACTCAGGTATTGCTGGAGGCAGCTGGCATAGCGACAGAGCTGCTCGACAGTCATAAATCGCGTATCCCAGTTAAAAACTTTACACTTCTCACCACCGCAGTGAGAGATGAGCTGCAAGATGAGCATCTTGGGTTTATGGGCAGTCCTTCGCGCCCCGGCACTTTTGCGATGATGAACTATGCCTGTATACACTGCCCCACCTTAGGTCAGTACTTAAGCCGTAGTATGCAGTTTTATAATGCCGTTGTTGGAAATTATGAAATACGCCTCACTGCAGATGAAGATATCTCCTGTCTTAAGTTTTTACCTCAAAGTGAGTTGACCGACCCCAGCCATTTCACACCTCAAACATCGATGGGTCTTGTTCATCGAATTCTTTGCTGGTTAATTGGCCAGAATCTCAATTTACACTCAGTGAGTTTGACGCACGCACGACCTGGGTATGCACACGATTACAATATGTTGTTTCGTGCGCCGATTCAGTTCGGCCAAGAGTTTAACGCACTGTATTTCAGCAGTAGTTACCTCGGTGCGCCGAACATTCAAGATGAAAGCACCCTGGAAAAGTTACTTGAACTGCCTTCGCTGCAATTGATGTCATTGCCCGATTATCAAAGCAGTTTAGCGGATAAAATCAGGGCAATGATTAAAAGGGATGTTGAGGCGCAGTTTCCAGAGTTGGAACCGGTCGCTGAAAAACTCGGTCTATCCTCCGCTACCTTGCGCAGGCGCTTGCGCAGTGAGGGAACTTCCTATCAAATTATTAAAGATGATATTCGGCGCGATGCCGCCATCTACCATTTAGGGCGCGGTGTTATGAGTGTCGAGCAGGTGGCGGCGAAAATAGGCTTCCTCGAAGTAACCTCTTTTTACCGTGCGTTTAAACGCTGGACGGGTGTTACCCCAAGAGATTACATCAAGAAAACCCCCGCAGGGTAAGTGCTCTATTGAGGCTTACGCCAGAGGAATAATGATGCCTGTTTCTGGGTTAGGCTCTTCAATCTCCGGGCAGTGGAAGCCAGCACTGACCTTGTCATCCTGTATAGAATAAATGTGTACGTCGAATCCCCACAGGCGGTGTAGATGTCGAAGCACTTCTCCAGTTTGCTCTCCCAGCGGTCTGCGCTCATGTTGTACGTGGTGAAGGGTCAGTGACCGGTCGCCGCGTACATCGACGCTGTGGACCTGTATGTTGGGCTCGCGGATGCTTAAGTTGTAGTGCCGTGCGAGAGTTTCCCGAACCTTTTGGTAACCGGGGTCATCGTGTATGGCGGTGATCTCGATCTCACGATTTTGGTCATCGTCGTCAATGCAAAAAAGCTTTAGGTCACGCATCACCTTGGGCGAAAGATACTGAAGAATAAAACTTTCATCCTTAAAGTTACGCATGGCAAAGTGCAGCGTATCTAACCAGTCACTGCCGGCAATGTCGGGAAACCAATGCCGGTCCTCATCGGTCGGAAACTCACAAATACGGCGTATGTCGCTCATCATGGTGAACCCCAGCGTGTAGGGATTTATGCCGTTGTAGTGAGGGCTGTCGTAAGGGGGCTGGAAAACAACCCCGCTGTGTGAGTGTAAAAATTCCAACATGAAACCATCGGTCACCAGTCCGCGGTCAAACAGAGTGTTGAGCAGTGTGTAGTGCCAGAAGGTAGCCCATCCCTCATTCATAACTTGTGTTTGGCGTTGCGGGTAAAAGTACTGCGCTATTTTTCGTACAATTCTAACAACTTCACGTTGCCAGGGTTCTAGCAGTGGCGCGTTCTTTTCCACGAAATAGAGTAGGTTCTCTTCGGGTTCTGGGGGAAACCTTATGGGCTCGTCGACTTGCTCATCCTGCGCAGCCGTTGGAATTGTACGCCAGAGATCATTGACTTGTTTTTGCAGCTGCTCTTCGCGTTCCCGCTGACGTTGTTTTTCTTCTGCAGCAGAAATTGGGTAGGGGCGTTTATAGCGGTCAACACCGTAATTCATGAGCGCATGGCAGGAGTCTATGAGGTTCTCTACTTCTTCTAAACCATAGCGCTGCTCGCATTCACTTATGTAATTTTTAGCAAATAACAGGTAGTCAATAATGGAGTCGGCATCTGTCCAGGTGCGGAATAAATAATTTCCTTTGAAAAATGAATTGTGACCATAGCAGGCGTGTGCAATAACCAGTGCTTGCATGGTCATGGAGTTTTCTTCCATTAGGTATGCGATGCAGGGATTGGCATTGATGACGATTTCGTAAGCTAACCCCATTTGTCCGCGGCTGTATGACTGCTCAATATTTAAAAATTGCTTTCCATAGGACCAATGACTATATCCCAGTGGCATGCCTACGGATGCATAGGCGTCCATCATTTGTTCTGAATTAATGACTTCTATTTGATTTGGATAGGTGTCGAGCCGATACTCCTTGGCGATGCTAGCAATGGCTTTGTCGTATGCGTTGATCAGCTCAAAGGTCCACTCGGAGTCAGTGGATATGGGGGTGTTGGTTGACAGACTACTGGCGGGATTTGTCATGTCTCACGCAACCTTTTTATGGAATAACTCGCGGAAAACGGGATAGATGTCGCTGCTCTCCACGATTTGCTGCATAGCAAACCCATCTGGGTGGTTAGCTTGTACTTCCTTATATTCTTCCCAGAGTGCTTGGTGGTCCCTGGGGGTGATTTCAATGTAAGAAAAGTACTGAAGTTTGGGTAAAAGCTCATTTATAAGCAGTTCACGGCAGGCGCTGGAATCATCGTTCCAGTTATCACCATCCGATGCCTGGGCGCCATAAATATTCCACTCTCCTGCAGGGTAACGATCGTTCAGTACTTCGCTCATTAGTTTAAGTGCACTTGAAACGATGGTGCCGCCGGTTTCGCGTGAATAGAAGAATTCTTGCTCGTCTACTTCTTTGGCGCTGGTATGATGGCGAATAAATACAACTTCGGTGTGTTGGTAGCTTCTCTTTAGAAAAAGATACAGCAATATGAAAAATCGTTTGGCCATGTCTTTGGTTGCTTGGTTCATGGAACCTGATACATCCATTAGGCAGAACATAACGGCTTTTGAGCGGGGCAGCGGTTGTTTGACGTGTAGGTTGTACTTTAAGTCGAAGTCATCTAGCCAAGGTACGCGCTTAATGCGTTTCTTTATGTGCTCTATATCGTCGCTGAGTTTTTCAATCAGGCGTTGGTCTTTAAGTGCGCAGTCTTTCTCTTGTTCGCTGTGGAGTTGCTCTAGCAATACTTTCAGTTTTTTCCTTTTCCCCCCGGTTAAAGCCAGGCGGCGAGCATTGGCTGAACGCAGCGACCGAACAATGTTTATGCGCCCAGGTGATCCTTCGTTGCTGATTCCTGCGCGGCGCATCTTGAATTCTTCGTCTCCGGCCAGTTGGCGTTTGACTAGATTGGGCAGTTCTAGGCCTTCAAACATAAAGTCTAAGAATTCATCCTGGGTGATTTGAAAGACAAAATCATCCATGCCCTCGCCTTGATCGCTGGCGCCGGGTCCTTGGCCGCCTTGGCCTCCCCCGCTGGGCGGGCGAGCTATCTTATCGCCAGTGATAAAGTCTTTATTGCCAGGTAATACTCCGGTTGAGTGTCCCCCCTTACCGTGATTGAAGATGGGTTCACTGATGTCTTTTGAGGGGATACCAATTTGTTCCCCTTTATCTATATCGGTAATAGAACGTTTGGATACCGCGTCGGAAACTGCCTTTTGAATGTGTTTCCGGTAGCGCCGTAAGAAACGTTGCCGGTTGACAGTGCTTTTGTTTTTGCTGTTAAGCCGGCGATCAATGATGTAGTTCATACGCACGTCCTATTTTTAGCCGCAGGGCTGCAGTTGTTTTCTACGCTCTTTCGCTCGTTGATGGCACTCAGCGTTTTCTCTGTGCACGTAGACGATTGCGGTTATTACTGCGATTTCCTCACTCTTAGATACCACTCCGATAACAGCCTTACTTGTTTCTCGGTGTAACCTCTGTTGACCATTCGAGCGACAAAGTCTTGGTGTTTGCTGGTGTCGTTTTCGGAGGCTTTGGCATTGAAGGAGATGACGGGTAATAGGTCTTCAGTGTTGGAGAACATTTTTTTCTCGATGACCGTGCGCAGTTTTTCGTAGCTGTTCCAGGTTGGGTTCTGGCCACTGTTGTTGGCGCGGGCCCTCAATACAAAGTTAACCACTTCATTTCTGAAGTCTTTGGGGTTGCTTATTCCTGCGGGTTTTTCAATTTTCTCAAGTTCTTCATTGAGTGAGCTTCGGTCTAGAATTTCGCCTGTTTCTGGATCTCTGAATTCTTGATCTTGAATCCAAAAATCAGCATAAATAACGTAGCGATCAAATATGTTTTGACCGTATTCAGAATATGACTCTAAATAAGCGGTTTGAATTTCTTTACCAATGAATTCCACGTAGCGTGGGGCCATGTATTCTTTAATGAATGTTAGGTATTTCTCCTGTATTTCAGTTTGGAATTGCTCCTGTTCTATTTGCTGCTCTAGAACATATAAAAGGTGAACAGGATTCGCCGCAATTTCTGTTGGGTCAAAGTTAAATACTTTTGACAGTATTTTGAAAGCGAAGCGGGTTGATAGGCCTGTCATGCCTTCATTGACTCCGGCTGAGTCTTTATATTCTTGTAAAGATTTTGCTTTTGGATCTGTGTCCTTTAGGTTTTCTCCGTCGTATATCTTCATTTTAGAATAGAGATTGGAGTTCTCAGGTTCCTGCATGCGCGACAGGGTTGAAAACTGAGCGAGCATTTTTAGCGTGTCAGGTGCGCAAGGTGCTTGGGATAGAGAGCTGTTCTCCAAAAGTTTCTCGTAAATCCTCATTTCCTCTGAGACTCTTAGGCAATACGGAACCTTTACAATGTAAACACGATCAATAAAAGCTTCGTTGTTTTTGTTGTTTTTAAACGTTTGCCATTCTGATTCGTTGGAGTGGGCGAGAATGATGCCATCAAAAGGGATGGAGCCAAGCCCTTCGGTGCTGTTGTAGTTACCCTCTTGTGTGGCTGTAAGCAGTGGATGCAATACTTTTATTGGGGCCTTGAACATCTCAACAAATTCCATGAGACCTTGGTTGGAGCGGCAGAGGCCACCGGAGAAACTGTATGCGTCTGGGTCGTTTTGAGGGAAATCTTCAAGTTTTCGTATGTCGACCTTGCCCACCAAAGAAGAGATGTCTTGATTGTTTTCATCGCCCGGCTCGGTTTTTGATACCGCAATTTGGTCGAGTATGGAGGGGTAGACCTTAACGACTCTGAATTGACTGATGTCACCGTTGTACTCGTGAAGGCGTTTGGCTGCCCAGGGGGACATGATGGATTTTATGTAGCGGCTGGGTATGCCGAAGTCTTCTTTAAGTATCTGACTGTCTTCGTCAGGGTCGAATAGCCCGAGGGGCGACTCAAAGACCGGTGAGCCTTTTAGGCAATAAATGGGCTCTTTTTCTATCATTTCTTTGAGTTTTTCAGCCAGTGAGGATTTTCCTCCACCAACGGGTCCGAGTAGGTACAGTATTTGTTTCTTTTCCTCTAACCCTTGAGCCGCGTGTTTAAAAAATGAAACGATTTGTTCTATGCACTCTTCCATGCCGTAGAATTCGTAAAATACTTTGTAGCGTTTAATGACTTTGTTGGAGAATATTCGGCTGAGTCTGGAATCTTTGGATGTATCAATAAATTCAGGCTCACCGATGGCGGTAAGAAGCCGCTCGGCGGCGCTGGCGTAGGCGCTGGGGTCGGATTTACAGAGAGCTAAGTATTCTTGAATGCTTAGCTCTATCTCCTGTGTCTTTTCGTATCGATCTTGATACTGACTGAAAATGCTCATGGATATCTCCCGCTGGATTTTACCTAGGGATTTATTGAATATCCCAATGGCTAAGGAATTCCTTCTGAGTACTGCTGTGTAGAAATTAAGGGTTTATGGCGCAGGCTCAGGTTTCTGCTGTTGATATTTCACTTACATAAAGCATAGAAGTAAACGGCGTGTCTGATCCAAAAAAAGCGTCAAAAAAGTGAATTTCAAGGTTCAGCTTTAATCTATACAAGAAACAGACCAGTTATCACTTTTTATTAGGCGGGGTAGGTGTGATAGAAGCGTTGTGATGAATTGGTTGTTATGGCTTTCTTTTATAGATGAAGAGGATATATGTAGCCCTTAACCCCACGAGAGTATGGGGTTAAGGATTGACACTTAAATTTCATTTTCCCATACGACGGTGTCGGGCAATGTTTTGTGTGCGAAAGCGTCAAACTTAGCCCAAATTTTGTCGCGTTTGATTTTCAGTGTTGGGGTCAGCAAGTCGTTTTCAACGCTCCAAGGTGTCTCGGCTACTAGTAAGTGGTCAAGGTGTTGATGCCCTTCTAGCTGCTGATTGGTGTTTTCCAGCAGTATTTGTAAATCACTCAGTATCTCCGGTGTTTTTGTTGTGATGTTTTCACTCAGAACAATGATAGCGATAGGTTGTTTTCGCCCTGACCCGAGTACACAGGCTTGTTCTACATTACTGTTGCCCTGTAATAAGCTTTCTATGGGAACCGGGGTGACAAACTTTCCCTTGGATGTTTTGAACTGTTCTTTGATTCGTCCGACGATTTTCCATGCGCCATCACTGGTGATTTGAGCTCGGTCACCGGTGTGGAACCAGTCCTCGCTGAAGGCGTCAGCGGTGGCCTTCGGGCTTTTGTAGTAGCGTTTGAATACCGCGTCGCCGCGGATAAGGATTTCACTTTGGTCCGACAGCATCATTTCAACACAGGGCTGAGGGAACCCAATGGTACCTATATGTGCGGGACTAAATGGGGTAGTACCACAGGATAGGCCGCTTGTTTCTGTCATGCCCCAGCCTTCACTGATGTTGATGCCGATACGCTGGTACCAACGTAGGGTGTCTGCGGGAATGGGGGCTGAGCCCGAAGCAAAATGTAGGCACTGGCCTAGCCCTAGGCCTGTTCTTATTTTCTTGGCGACGAGTTTACCGACGATGGGTATGCGCAGTAATCGCTGCAGTTTTTTATCGCTCATGCGCGCCAATATTTGTGATTGAAACTTGGTCCACAGCCTGGGTACTGAAAGGAATGTTGTGGGTTGCGCGTGGCTTACATCGTCGATGAAGGTGTCTAGGGACTCTACAAAAAACACTTCAGTGGCTTTGTAGAGGCTCATGAGCCCGACGACGCTGCGCTCGGTGATGTGAGCCATGGGCAGGTAAGACATGACGCGCGCTGATGTTATATCTGGCATCAGTTGAGCGGTTTCATGGCTAGAGGCGGCAAGGTTGCGATAGCTGAGCTCTACGCCTTTGGGCGTGCCGGTGCTGCCAGAGGTGTAAACCAGCGTCATGAGCTCATCGTCGGTGGCGCTGTGTAGCTCGGCTAGGGGTTGGTATTGTTCCAACCAGTGCAGCCAGTGCTGTTGCTGCCCGTCATCCGGCACGCTGGGGTAGGGGTAGCGGACAA
>Ga0209081_1000833_pt1 | contig 18683 bp, 21 predicted proteins | sample GOMGulsemesocosm_4_FD_184636 | JGI IMG/M metagenome (GOLD analysis project Ga0209081, IMG submission 184636) | Methane-oxidizing microbial communities from mesocosms in the Gulf of Mexico - GOM15B Gulf of Mexico (SPAdes) (version 2) | ecosystem: Environmental > Aquatic > Marine > Cold seeps... | reverse complement strand
CTCCTAAATATTCCTGAGGGACCAAAATATTCGCTTGAATAATCGGTTCACGAATCATTTTAACAGAGCCTACATCCGGTAGGTTTGCTGGGTTATCAACCTTTAAAACTTCACCATTATGGGTTTCAACTTCATAAACAACAGTCGGTGCAGTTACAATAAGATCGATATCATACTCACGCTCTAAACGCTCTTGTATGATTTCCATGTGCAACATGCCTAAGAAACCACAACGAAAACCAAAACCTAAGGCTTCAGAACTTTCCGGCTCAAACTGCAAAGATGCATCATTGAGCCTTAACTTATTTAAAGACTCACGCAAAGCTTCATAATCATCAGCACTGACAGAATATAAACCCGCAAAAACACGCGGTTGAGATTTTTGAAACCCTTCTAAAGCCTGCTCACATTTATTGTCCGTTAAGGTAATAGTATCCCCAACAGGCGCACCAAAAATATCTTTAATTGACGCAACAATAAAGCCCACTTGGCCTGTATTTAAAACGTTTTCGTCTTGTAATTTAGGTGTAAATACCCCAATACGATCCGCGACAAAACTATTACCCGTAGACATAATGGTAATACGTTGTTTTTTACGTAAGCTTCCATTAACAATTTTAACTAATGACACCACGCCTAAATAATTATCAAACCAAGAGTCAATAATTAAAGCTTGTAACGGTCCCTCTTCATCACCAGTAGGCGGTGGAATTAAATCAACTAACTCTTCCAATACATCAATAACCCCCAAGCCCGTTTTTGCACTGATTCTAACGGCGTCTTCAGCAGGGATACCAATAATATCTTCAATTTCTGTAATCACCTTCTCAGGGTCTGCTGTCGGTAAATCTATTTTATTAAGGACCGGCATGACTTCTAAGCCTTGCTCAATTGCAGTATAACAATTGGCTACACTTTGAGCTTCCACGCCTTGTGCCGCGTCCACAACCAATAATGCACCTTCACAAGCTGCTAATGAACGAGATACCTCATAAGAAAAATCAACATGCCCCGGTGTATCAATAAAGTTTAATTGATAGGTTTCGCCATTTTTTGCAGTAAAGTCTAAAGTGACACTTTGTGCTTTAATAGTAATGCCACGTTCACGCTCAATATCCATAGAATCAAGTACTTGCGCCTCCATTTCCCTATCAGATAAGCCACCACACAATTGTATGATACGATCTGCTAAAGTAGATTTCCCATGATCAATATGTGCAATAATCGAAAAATTTCGTATATGTTTTAAATCCATCGTATATTTTTAAGTGTACCTTTGTAAGAGCGCAATGCAGTGCAATCCACGCTATCTATAATTTGAATATTTTAGCAGATGTAAAGAGCAATCGACTAAGTATCAGTTAACCATTAATAACAAAATCAAACTGACCCATTAACGCCACAATCTCTTGCTGATTGCATACGCTAACTGGCAAAAGCAAGTCTTCTGTTGTTAACCCAAAGCCTGATAAGGCAGACTGTTGTATGTAAATATTTTCTACATCATATAAATCTAATGACCGATAAATCGAACCAATATTTTTACAGTGTTTATCCTGTGTGTTTTGCTGTTTTTTTAAATGATAAATAGCCTCACCTAAAAGTAAAACACTCACTTCTTGATCAAATGCAGCCGTAATTAAAATGACATCCAATGATTCTTGGGTATCACTACCACTATAAGCTGGAGCCTCTAAAACAAATAAAAAAGACTTCATTATTGGTGTTCACTCATATTGTCATTCGACAAATAACTCACCGCATCAATATCAATCGTATCTAACATCAATAATGAGCCTAGCTCCATCATAGCTTTGCGGTAAACTTTACGCTTAAAATACACAACCGACTTCAAAGGCTCCCAAAATTCAACCCACCGCCAGTCATCAAACTCAGGTTTAGTATGCCTATCTAGCACGACATTAGCCTCTTCCCCAACTAATTTCAATAAGTACCAAATTTGCTTTTGCCCTATACACAGAGGATGCGAATTACGCCGAATATATTTATCCGGTAATTTATATTTCAACCAATATCGTGTTCTACCCACAATTTCAATATGCTTTCTTTCCAGCCCAGTCTCTTCATACAATTCTCGATACATCGCCTGCTCGGGATTTTCTTGAGATTCTATCCCGCCCTGAGGGAACTGCCAAGAATTAACACGCGCACGCTTCGCCCAAAATACATGTCCTTGTGCATTACAAAGGATGATGCCGACATTCGACCGGTATCCTTTTGAGTCTATCATCTTAAAACCTATTTCTTTACTGTTCGCGCCAAGACTCTCCTATGGTAAAATCTTGGCTTTCGAACATGAGGAATAAACGCATCAATGCATTTATTCACACGCGTTACTTAATTAATACCATTGTTCCATAAATTACTAAGTGATGCTATCCCTCTTCATTAAAACTATCAGCGGAAAAATCCATAATGAGTTTAGCTATTTTTGATTTAGACAATACCTTACTAGCAGATGACAGCGATTATCTCTGGGGGCAATTCTTGGTTGACCAAGGCATTGTAGATGCGACTTATTATGAGCAAGAGAATGATCGTTTTTATCAAGAATACAAAGATGGCTGCTTAAATATTCATGAGTTCCTTGAATTCTCACTTAAACCATTAGCCGATAATACTCTAGAAGACTTACAAAATTGGCGGGCGAAGTTTATGATTAATGTCATACAGCCGATACTTTTAAAACCCGCGCAAGCGCTCATCAAAAAACATTATGAACGCGGCGATACCTTACTGGTTATCACCGCGACTAATTCTTTTGTTACCTCGCCTATTGTGAAGCTGTATGGTATTCCAAATTTATTAGCGACAACACCAGAATTGATTGAAGGACAATTTACAGGAAAAGTAGCAGGAACACCGTGCTTCCAAGACGGAAAAGTCGTGCGCTTAGAGCAATGGTTGAAAAAAACTGGCCTATCTTTAGAGGATAGTTGGTTTTATAGTGACTCACATAATGACTTACCTTTACTTAAGCAAGTCACTCACCCTATTGCGGTTAACCCTGATACCACATTAGAACAGCATGCGAAAAATTCGAATTGGCCTATCATAAGTTTACGTGATGAAGAGTGCCCCACACATCATTTCAAATAAGTTAAAACCCTCACTAAACAAAACGAGGAAATTTTATATCTAATCATTAATAAGCTGAATTTACTTAACCAAATTCAGCTTATATCTTCATTAATCACCCACTTTAAAATAGATCAATCTCACTTTCTTCTTCAGAAACCCCACCTTCAAATTGTTGTTTCTGGCTTAAGAGTAAGTCAAAGTGTTCATTCATTAATGAACTATTAAGTTCTATCGCTTTAAAATTATCAACAATTTGTGCTTGAATTGCTCTATCTGTTTGCCACGGCTGATTTAAATAATGCATTGCCAGATTCATACACTTATGAACAACTTCATGTGGGTACTCAATTTCTGAATATGCAGGTAAATGCCGATAATGCTCAGCTCCCTTACCGGTAAATAACCACTTCCCAACCTCACAGTGCTTATGATCCACTTGTACAGCACGTGCAGAATCAGAATCTGCGCCAACTTCCACAGCTCTATATCCTTGTTGTAGATAAATCATTTGCTGCACTTTTGCCAGTGAAATTTCACTAATCATTTGCGTGATATTAACCTTCGTATAAGTCTCTAAGGAAATATCAGCTACCTTAGAAATACTTTGCTCAAACTCACTAATAGCAACTTTTGAATCATCCGTCATACTCGCCATATCTTCAGTATCTGCAACGATAATCTTTGTTGCATTGGTAAACTTTTCAATCGTAGTATTAATTTTTGCTGTTGCAGCTTTAGTATTTTCAGCTAAAGTACGCACTTCATCTGCAACCACAGCAAAACCACGTCCATGCTCGCCAGCACGCGCTGCTTCAATAGCAGCATTTAAAGCAAGTAAGTTGGTTTGGTCAGCAATTTTTGTAATTAACGAGGTGACATCCGTGATTTCTTTACTGCTTTCACTTAATTCTATTGACGACTCTTTCATTGAGCTAATCTTAGTAATAATCTGTGTTAATTGATTAATAACTGTCCCTAAAGAAGCTTGGCTTGCTGATGAAATTTCCGATGAATTTTTAGTAATTCCCTCGACAACCTCCATTTCATTAGCAATTCGCGTTAAATCACCTTGAGTACGGTGCAAGCTAGTTAATAAATTCTCGGTTTTCATTTGTCCTAATTGAGAAAATAACTCATCACGAACTGTATTAAAGTGGTTTTCCTGCATCATTCCCAAGGAAGTATCGATTTTTTTTAATCCCGCAGAAAAATCGCCATTAATCCCTCCTACTTGAGATTTACGATAAAAAGCATGATTTTCTGCCGATTGAAAACACGTATTCACTTCACGCATATACGCCTCTATCTGGTCTAACGCTTCATTAAAATTCCAGGCAATAGGCCCTAATTCGGATTTTTCATCAATCTTCGTAATTCGATACTCTAACTTCCCCTTAGATATTCCATCCGCCATTTTAAACATGGATTTTATAATATGCAGCTCTCTATTGGATTGCCTAAAAAACAAAAAAACAATCAAAAAAGCAAATAAGTTTGGAATAACATGAATTAATTCCAGACCATTCAAAATAAAGGATTCAATTGTTAAAAAGCATTGAATAGCGACTAGCAATAAAATGCTATTTTTACCATTAAATAGAAAGAATGAATTCACGATAGTCTTTTCCTGTTTTGTTAACTGCATCCATTAATACTTTTGTACCCGCAGCAATCGCTGCACTCGTTCCTGCCGCTTTCTCAGCCAAAAGCATGTCATTATATAAAGCACTAACAATTCTTAATTTTTCAGCATCGGGCTTACGTCTAACCGAAAAATAACCATTAATATCCTTGACGTCAGATCCTGAACCTGAATAACTCGGTGTCACATTAGCAAACACCCAATAATAAGACCCATCTTTAGTTATATTTTTTACATAACCAAAAAACTCATTACCGGATTTTAAAGTTGACCACAATAAATTAAACACGGCTCGCGGCATATCTGGGTGCCTTACAATATTATGCTGCTGCCCCAATAACTCCCCTTCAGTATAACCAGCATAGTCAATAAATATTCGATTACAGTAAGTTAACCTACCTGCCGCATCCGTTTTAGAAACAATAAACTCATCAGCTGCCATGACGCGCTCATTACTAGTCGGTGTTATCTTGTTTTTCATAATATCCGTGCGTTTAATTAATCCAAGAAGCTAAATAATATAATATTACAGATTGATCAAAGATTATAGTCTACAGTTTAGTAAAAAAGTTTTATTTTTATAGTCAACTTGGCTAACATTCCTCTATAATATCCTTTCCAAAGGGGACGACCTGGTTTCGACGTGGGTAGCAAAACCTTAGGTGCATGTCGAGGACAGTACACCTCGTAAAATCTACTGAAACTTAAGTATTCGCAAATGACGAAAACTACTCAATGGCTTTAGCTGCTTAATAACAGCACCATTCTCCTGACTATCTGTGCTTATGCGGGTAGAGTTCTTCGGAACATTCGGGAGTCACTCTACATAAGATCGCGTTAAGAACTTAGTTCGGAGTTCTGCCACGCTAAACCCAATCGAAATCGCTTTAAGTATCTTGGTCCGACGGGTAGCTTATTGTTAAACTAAAAGCGCGGAATAAACATGTAGATCCAAAGGCGGAGTGCTTGCGGACGGGGGTTCGATTCCCCCCGTCTCCACCACTTAACATACTGATTCTAAAGTAAATTAACATTATTCCCTAGATTGTTTGCGGTGAATTTGCGGTTAATGATTTTCAGTAGCTGTCATTTATTTTCAATAAATGAAATAAAACGCATTTCAATAGAAGTTTAATTTCACACGTATAAATCAATAAATTCAAAGCATTGATATGTGATGATGTGCAGATAAATACTTTCATTTTCTTCAGTTTCAAAAAAAAAATTAAATTAAATCTGCGCAGGAAGGAGTGCTTTTTTCCGTGGATTGGTGTGATGTCTAAAGGATAGGGGTAGTTGAGATCATGGATGCGGTTGTTAGCTTTAAACGATTTATAAAGTGTATGCTTGAGGATGTTGATACGCGTCTCGGGCGACGGTTTGCTTTTTTTACTCAGTCAATGATTGTTCTGTCATTGATATCCTTTTCAGTGGAAACACTACCAGACTTAAGTGAGTCGGTTAGACAACTACTAACGGTTACTGAGGTTTTTCTTGTTGGACTTTTTACCCTTGAATACCTACTCAGGATATGGGTTGTTGATAAGAAGCTTAGCTATATATTTAGTTTTTTTGGACTGATTGATCTGGTGGCCGTATTGCCATTTTACTTATCAACGGGACTAGATCTTAGGTCGATAAGAATATTTCGACTGCTGCGCTTATTTCGTATACTAAAGCTGTTGCGGTATAGCGATGCGATTAACCGTTTTCATCGGGCGCTAGTCATTGCTAAGGAAGAGCTGATCTTATTTAGCTGCGTTACGATGATCATGGTTTATATGTCTGCGGTAGGGATTTATTACTTTGAGAATACGGCACAACCTGAAACATTTAGATCTATCTTTCATAGTTTGTGGTGGTCAGTGGCTACTTTGACAACGGTTGGGTATGGGGAAATTTACCCGATTACCCTGGGCGGTAAAATTTTTACCTTTTTTGTTTTAATGTTGGGTTTAGGGGTTGTGGCTGTGCCTACGGGGCTTGTTTCGTCGGCATTGTCTCAGGTTAGAGCTGAGGATTTAAAAAAATAACTTTACTTAGACTCACCCTGCCCGTTCTCTAGCTCCAGCGCAGTCGTCAACCCCGAATCATTCAGCGTATGGGTAATTTGTTTTACGACCCACTTTTGTTGATCTATCTGGTTTTTATAACCGGATAGTTTTACAGGGGTTTCGGTGATCATGTCAGGTCGGCCTATGACGAGTGTTAGGCTAAAGGTGGCTTTTCCACGGGCTAGGCGTTGTAATTCTGAACGGGCGGCATTGAGCGCTTCGGATTGGGTTGGGTAGCTTTTGCTTAAGGTTTTTACGGTGCTGTCTTCACCTGCTAATACTTCGGTTAATTGTCCGGTTTGCGAATCTTGCCATGGGGCTTTAACGCCGGTGTATTTGTTACGCTCATTTTCACTGTAGTTGTGGCTATCGCCTTCTGATCTAGTAATTGTAATTTCTGCAATGGCTTTGCCGGTGGCGGTTTTGCTGTTGCCATTGGGGAGCATGAGCAGCTTGTTTTCTTTGATACTGATCAGGGCATCGTATTCCGCTGCAACTCGGGTAATGAAGTTGGCATCTGATTCGTTGGTTTGGTCGATATGCTCAATAGTGATGCTGGCAAGGGTATCATCCAGCGCTGGGGTTAATTTATTATCATTGGCGATAGTGGTTAATATTTCACCTATCGATTTTTGGTGAAAGCTGCGTGATTTCTGCGTTTTTAAGGTGTCGGTTAGGTTGGCTGCCCTGCCCTTGATACTCATTTTATCGGCTGGTCCGCTGTGGCCGATCTCATCCGCGATAAAGAGTCCTTTATGGACTAAGTTATTTTTAAAGCCTATAGCGACACTGATGACTGCGCCTAGTCTTGGCATGTTAAGTTTGCCGTCGCTATCATCTAAGTCTAAGGTCACTTCGTCGCTGGTCATGCCACGGTGATCAGTGATGGTTAAGCCGATTAAGCGGCCATTGATCGTGGGTGTTATGTCGTGGCCATCAACGATAATTTTATAATCAGGTCGCATCGGGTTTGTCTGTATGAGTTAAGGACAGGCTAAAGTCTATTTTGCGCGGTGTGCCATCTTGAAAAAAGACGGTACCGGTTTCGCTGATGGAATCAATGAGCCACCAGCCGTGGATGTTTCCATTACCATCAACCATGATATTCGGGTCGCCCAGGTCGGCCATGTCGCGTAATTTGTCGAGCGACGATTGACCTCCAGTGGTACCTGGATATAAAGCACCAGATAGGGTTATTTTGTCGGAGCCTTCGCCAAGGTGTTGATGCGCTGCGCGTTGGCCTATGCGATTGTTTGAGGCAAATCGCTGGTCTGTATTGCGCTGTTTTTGCTGAAATGGCGTGGTTTTTAGTGCAAAGTTGAATTGGCCTAGGCTCATTAACATTTTATTGTCCTTTATGGCGTGTCGTATAGATTAGAGCGTGCGCTGCTTTGTTGCTGGCGTTGTGCGGCTTGTAGTTCTTTTTGTACTAATGATGCCAGTTGTCTTTCATCCATACCTGGTGATGGGTTGATAGTGATGCTCACAGGGCCAAACGCGGCGCTTTGGCTTGTGGCATTACCGCCTAATGGGGCTGTGCTGCGCATTTTTGGTGCGCTAATACCAGACTCAGTTATTTGTTTGACGGTTTGGGTTAAGTTGGTCTTCTTATCGCCAAATAATCCATCCCATACGTCACCCAGAAAAGAAAATTTATCTGCCAGCCATTTGAGATTGTCATTAAACCAGGTCATGACTGCATCCCAGTTTTTGTATAAGTACACAGCACCAGCGGATAACGCAGCCACCGCGGCAATAACAAGGCCTATGGGGTTGGCATTTAGCGCGGCATTCCATAACCATTGGCTTGCAGTTACTACAGCATTCCATGCAGCCACGGCTTTTTGTCTAATGGCCAATGTGCTAAGTAAGGTTATCAGGCTACTAAATCCAGCAATTAAGGGCATTAACTTAAATCCCGTCATGATCATTGCAAAATTCTGCCAGCCCCCCACAAAATCTTTAATACCAGAAATAACCGAATAAACCTCTCTAATTGCATTAGTGACATCTTCTACCACGAGCAATAGATTTTTAACGCGTTGCACCAAGGTATTAATAATAGTCTGCGCATTAGTGCCATCATTAAACTTATTTAAAAGCCCTTCCAGTTTACCCGTAACGCTATCCAGTACCGGACCTAAGACTTTAAATTTAATTGCTTTAACCAGAGATCCAACTCTAAATAATGCATCGTTAAATTTCTCCGCATTATTCTGAAAATCTTTATCAACCCCCCCGCCAAAACGTTTAAACTCGGCTTGTGTATCGGTAATGCCTTTCTTGCCTTGGCGTAACATAATCAGCATATTACGTCCTGTTTGACCAAATGCGGCATCGGCTATCGCACTTTGTAATTGGGCATCTTTAATGCCCGCTACATAGTCGGTCATTAATTGCAGGGCTTCATCATTGCTGCCTGCATTTTTCAGCACATTAGCAAATTTCTCATCGGTTTTATTTAATATCCCGCCAAGTGCGCCACCGCCCTGCTTTAATCGACCCATACGTTTAGAAAAACGGGTCATAGCCGAATCAATATCGGATTCAGCAACACCATTTAATACGCCTTGGTAACGTAAGGCCTGTAAATTAAAGCTGTCGAATTTTAAGTTTCCTGATAGCTTGGCAATTTTATCCGCTTCATTAGCAGCAGATTTTAACTGCGATAACAATAGTGCCGCCCCACCTGTAATAGCCCCACCACCCAGAACGGCAGCCCGCTTCCCAACTTTTCCCGCCAGCGCAGACCCAGCACTTAAGCGCGATAATAACTTAGTTTTTTTAGCTAACTTTTCTTGCGCTGCCGTTAAGTTATTAGTCTCAATACCCTGTGCTTTTAGTGCTTTGCGCGTAGTGCCTAAATTTTTGCGTAATTCTTTTTGCTTAGTCGATAAGGTATTAACCGTTTTAGCCGATCTGGCTAGCTTATTTCTGAGTGCTTGCGTAGGGTTCTGAGTGTTCTTAATTTGCCGCTGCAACTGTTTAAATTCAGCCTGAGCCGTATTCAGTTTTTTAGACTGCTCACCTAGTTTTTTATTTAAACCATCAAATTGAGCTAATTTTCGTTGCTGGTCCTGAACCTTTTGAATTGACTGCTGTAAATGACCGTTGATACCTTTTATTTTCTTAGCCGGCGCACTGACCTTATCAATCATATCTAATACAATCGCCAGTTTTAGTTTAGATGACATGATAAAATCCTTGTACGTTATTCGATGGGGGGGTTATTAATGAAACACTTTACTCAAGGGGTTGCTTTGTCGACACTGTACTTATTACCCTTTCCTGATATTGCATGGCAAATGTATTTAGCCTGGTGTATTTACTGGATATTGTTCGCTAAGCAATCGGCATGATGGGTTTCGCAAAAAGACGCTCTACCCATCCTACGGTTTGGCTTTCTTATGCATCGCGTTATAGCGCTCAATCGCTAAATCCTGCCAGTGCAATAACTCTTGCACTGACATGTCGTTAAATTCGGATAGAGGCCAATGAAACACCACAGCAATATCCGCAATCACGGAGTCTAGGCTGTTAGGGTACTCCGCGTATCCACGAAAAAAGACACCAACCCCACCGATAAATTAGTTAAATCTACCGGATTCAATTTAGCAAAGGTGCGGCTATCAATCATCGGATCTGATACACGCTCCAGCACTTTACCCACGGTCACGACATCCATCTGCAATAAATCAGACAGATTAACGCCACGTAGTTCACCTGCTTTGGGTTCGCGCAACATCACTTCTGTGATCTCTTTTTCACCCCGTTTAATCGGTTCTTTTAATACGATTGTTTCATTATTTTCGGTCATCATTAGACAATATCCAGTGCTTTACGTTGTTCGGCTAGACGGTCATTCTCGCCCACTTTTTCGATCATATTCAGGCTGTCAAGCTCGATGAGCGTCACGTCATTGACGATGTATTTATAATAAGTAATGGCCATTGCGACTTTCATGCTTGCCGCATCGCCAGATTTTACCGTGCCCATATCCAGTTCACGCCAACGACCCCGCATGACAACTTCGACTGCATCGGTATCACCGGAGGCATCATCCCGTTGCGCAGCGGCTCGAAAACGTAGTGCTACGCCAGCGCTATCCACCACGCCATATTGCAGCAACACATCTTCACTAAATTCACGTAGCGTAAACTCAGCCTCTAGCTTTTCGCTGCCCATGTCGATTTCCATAGGGGCGTTCATACCACCGCCACGGTACTCTTCCGTTTTGCGCGTTAACTTGGGTAAAACTGTTTCTTCAGCGCGGCCCATATAGGAGCCACCCTCAATAAACAGGTTAAAATTCTTAATGGTTTTAGGTAGCATTTTAGTTCCTTATAGGCCGATTAATTGCGATAAATACGTGTTAGTAATCTGCTGGTAAAAATTCAGATTTTCTAGCGGTGGCACTGGGGTGTAATCGTAATCAATATGCAGCTCGCCCGCTTCCAGTGTTGTTAAGCTATTTTTTTCAGGGTCAATGTAAGCGTTTCCATCGACAATATAGCCCTGGGCTTTGAGTTCGCGAAATTTAGCATTAATGCCTTCGACGATTTCCGCAATTAAAGTTTTCGACATGGGCTTATCCACTGCCCAAGCATGGCCTTCTGCAATCGTATCGGCTAGCACATCACCTGTGCGTGTCGCTGATTCAAAAGCAAATTGTGGATCTGCGGAACAAGTACGTGATCCCCAGAAACGAAAGCCTTTTTGATTAATTAGCGTAGTCACATCATTACTATTCAGTAAATCCGCATCGGTCGCTGTTGATTGCAGATCAAAAAACACATCCTGGCTAATACCAATCACGCCATTAACCGGCACGTTGGATAAGGTTTTATGCCAGCCAACATCGTTATCTAATTTAGCTCGCAGCCCTAAAGCACGCGCAGTGGCATACAGAATATTAGCCAGGCTATCGGTAAATTCAGGCCAGATTAACATCATGCGTTTAGAGCCAAAGTTGGCACGGTAGGTAATTACATCCCCAGCCGTGGTACCGATGCCGCGAATATACGCAAACGCGCGTAATTTATCGCACAGCGTATTAAATGCGGTGGCGACAGCTTGTGTATCTAAGCCCGGCGCACCTAAAATGCGCGGTTTAAAGCCAAACTTTGCCTGGCTGTTGAGTAGCGCCTGCATCCCTGTGTAATTACCTGATCCATCAACCCCCCCGACGACATTAGCTTCGACAACTAAGGGATCGACATCTTCAGCGACTCTGACAACAATAATCATCGGCGCAATTTGATCAAAAATCGCATCCAGCGTGGCTTTCAGTGTCCCCGTCGTACCGGCCAACGCTAAGCTGCTGTATGTTCCTGAAATTAATACAGGTGTGTCGAGTGGAAATGCATCGGCATCGGCATCATCAGCCGTGGCCACAATCCCGATAACGCCGGTTTGTACGGTTCTGACCGGGCGGATTCCGCCTGATTGTTCAATGACTCTTACGCCATGGTGGTATTGTGCTGGCATTTTTACGCTCCTAATGTATTAATAATGGCCGCCCCGTCAATAACTAAGGCATCCATTGCTGTGTTATAGCTTGGCAGGTCAGCAATATCGGCAATATTGCGTTTTAATTTATCTTCAAAGCCATCAATAGCGCTTCTGATCGTACGCAAATTATTGCCTTTGATGATGATTGTAGCCGCTAGCTCCGTGGCGGTTTCACCCAAGTCGCGCATGTCGGCCTCGGCCTGAATAATTGCGATTTCAGCGGCACTTGCTGTGCCTGCAGCTATTTTTTCCGCGACGGCTAATTTATCTACCCAACCGGTCAGTTGAGCTGCTTCAACTCCACCGGTTGATAATGTGCGCAATTGAGAAATAACCTTAGCTGCAATCATCAGCGCCCATTCTTTGGACTGCTCAAGTGTTGCGTTTTTAGGCTTTGGGAATGCAGTCTGAACAGCGCGTATTGTACTGCGCGTATTTGCATCAGCGATGCTAGCGACCGTTGCCCCATCTAAAACCGATTGAATCTGTGTATCATCAACCCCTGAAATGGTCACGCTGTTATCAAGTGCGTTAAAAACGGGCGCATCATGCCCGTTGATGACAGCCCACTCCACTAAAACAGCTAGCGCGTTTTTATCAGTTACATTTGCCATTGTTTTTCCTTATTTAATAAATTCAATTTGCATCCAGCATCGTCCGCCAACCGCAGATATATTACCGACAGAAACATACTGAAGAACCCCCAGCGCATCACCCGCATTAACCGGAATCAATGGCGTAATTATATTCATAGCTAAAAATTCTCCAGCGTAAAAGTAACTTCCAACATGCCTAGTGCTCTGCCCTGTTGCCACAGCCGACGAATTACTGCCATTGACCGCTAGAGTTAATGCGTAAAGTAGATTTGCGTTGTTGACCGATGTTTTTAGTGTAATCGTCGCAGATAATCGTGCGTACTTATAACCCGCCGGAACAGAGACAGAAGAAATAGGCAGTGTAGCCGATACTATAGAATCATCATTTGTTAATATTTGGTCGAATGAGACGGCATTAGTTGTGGAGGCTACTAGCAATTGATCTTGTGATTTAGTCAGTAAAACCGTGCGTATTGTTTTCTCTCTCAGCCACGCGGTCCTATTCGCCAGCTGTTTAGCTTGCAAATTATCAACGCCATTGGCTCCCCCCATAACCGGATCAGTTACTTCCAACTGATAAATCCCCGGTTCATAAACCGAGCTTTCTACTAAATCAGACATTGACGACTCCTACTCTTGTATATGTTCCATCACGCGAGGCAATAACCCCGTCATGAAACAATGAAAATAAATTAATGTTTCTCAATTGTGAACGCTCATTTTTAAATTCGTTTATGCGCGCTCTTATCGTGTCCAGATCGTTATCACTCGGCATCTGTGATACGCCCAAATCCACATCGAACTGAAACGGCGGTAAATCTGCGCGCGTATCAACCACGGTGACACCGTAATAACCCATCGCGATTAGCGCGTTTTTAATAGCTGCGGGCGTGCCCTTATGTTGATGAACCTCAATAGAGGCAGCAATCACCGCCCGTTTTTTGCTCTCATTCCACGCATCATCCCAAGCCGTCACCGACTGCCCCCATGCTATCCACGGCAATAAATCTGCCGGACAGGTTTCAACATTCCATAATTTCCGCGTGGGGCTGGGTAAGGCAGTCGCCCTTGAAATGGCGCCCTCAATAGCCAGCTCTTGAGTTGTTGAATTAGGCGGTAATAAACTCATTAAAACGACCTATTAATAGAGCCGTCACGCGACACAGAACCATCCCTAAAATTAATCCCTGCGGATCTTTTTAGCGCTCCATCATGCCGATACGTTCCATCTCTTAACGCCGTTTTATCCGTTGTCGAATAGCTATCAGTCAGCATAATATCAGTGCAAAAAGGGGCCTGATGTAAGCGCGTCACCACATCAACAAAGGGTTTTAATAATTCAACAAAACGCACGCCTTCTTGATGCAATGCCTCATACACGCCAGATACCGCAACACGACCGCCTAATTTATGGCGTTTATCCACATAGGCATTAGCCGCATCCATAGCCAAGCCGGTCACATAATCCGCTGCAATGCCAGGATATAAATGCAAAACCGCCTTAATACTGTAATTCACAATTTCAGCGGGTCGAGTCACTAAAATGTCCGTTAAAGGTCGGATGTTATCTGCGTTTAGCGCCTCGTCAATCGTGGCCACTAAGGCCGTGTCGGGTATACCGCTGGCAGTTTTTGATAGCACTGTAACCGCAACATTATTTGGCTTGGGATTATCCAAACTGGCACTGTCATCAAATACAATCAGACCTGCGTCAATATGATATTCAGGCGATTCAACACTGATGTCTTTGACCTGACCGCTGGCACTCAACCCATGAAAAACATAAGCATTGGTCGCCCCAGCCGTCGTAAATTGATTGAGCGCTAATTGCGTGCGATAGCGTAACGCCTCATCAGACTCCATCACCGCATCAATCGGCGGCACGGCGATATTATCTGCAGGCGTAATCTCTAAGCGCGTAACGCCCCACCAAACCACCAAATTATCTAAGTCAGCGCCTAAAGCAGTCGCTAGCAAACACGCCTTAGCGGATTCATTTACCCGCTGCCTTAGTAATAGCTCTCTATAAGCCGCAACTTCTAGTATTTTATAAGCCGGATCAGATTCCACCAGCGCACTAAAAACCGCGTCTCGTGTCTGTAGATCAACCAGCATCTCATTAAAAATCAGCTCAAAATCTAGCGTCTCAATAATGGCAGGCGGTGGTAATCTTGAAAGATCAATGGTTGTTGCATCACTCATAATATGATTCCGTCAAGTGTAATTGGCTGACCATCGGGCAAATAAATACCTTCCAGCGTTAAGGCCATACGGCCATCCTCACCAACATCGTCCATAACAACCCGGCTCAATTTAAAGCGAGGCTCCCATTTCTCAATCGCTTCCGCTGTGGCGGCATACACATCAATTAACGTAGCGGGGTTGGTCGGTGCGTCTACTAACTCAAACAAACGACTGCCATAATCCCTGCGCATAACCCGACTACCTAAAGGCGTGGTTAAAATATCAGTAATAGATTGGCGTAAATGTGCCAGGCCCGATAACGACTTACCCGTTGTGTTATCTAGGCCAATCATGCGCGCACCGCCATATAAAGTGATTCCGTCCAGACGAGGCCGTTTGTATGATCTGCGTCATATGTTTCAATGCGTGCACGATAATTACCCACGCTCAAGCCCGCTAAACCCGCTTTAATCACTAAATACGAGCCAGTCCAATACAGCAACTCAGGGTTGATAAACGAATCAATCACTACTTCACCAATCGTCACGACAACACGATTAATCGCGGAATAATCCGGCAGATTCACACCGTTTTCGCGCAGCTCTAGCTCAATGTCATTATCACGGTTGTTATAGACGATCTCGGCAGCAGGCATGACTTATACCGGATCGCCAAAACCGAATTTAAACGCAGGGAAATTGATAGGATTACCGGCGGTTAACGCCTGATCACTGGTTTCATCCGAGACCATCAACAATCGCGTGTCTGCGTAAAGCGCATAATGCAGATCAGAGCCAGGTGCAAGCGTCACTTGTGCTGTGCCTGCTTTAGCTGCCACGGTTACTTCACGACCACCCCCTGATTTATCACCAATAGACACATCACCAATCGGCACGGAAATCGCATCAGAAACGCGGTATTTATTCGCGGATCCATCGTGTAGCGTAGCGGCATCAGCGAGCGTTAAGGGCTGCTGTGAGCAAAGCACTAATTTCAACGTATTGGCTGTTGCTGCAGCGGTTATCTGTTGTAGTCCCTTGTCAGGTAAATCGTTATGAAAAGTTTTAGCCATGAGTATTCCTTAATGTAATGTATGAATGGATCGTTGAGTCGTGACGGAATGCATCTCGCGCTGCACCGAAACCGAATGCACGCTAGGCGCTAAAATAATGCCAATACCAGTGCCGAGCGCATTCAGAGCATCAGCAACGGCCAGCGCATTAGCCCCCGATAAAATAAGGTGTTGGTTTTGAGTCATCGCCAAACTTTGCGCAATGCTAGCTGCTACAGCACCCGATAGTTGTAACGCGTGATTTTGTGTTATTGCTACCGTGTCTAGGCTGCTGCTTGCGACTGCATCAGCTAGAGCCAAGTTAATGACTGAACCCTGCGAAATAACCAATAAATTGGCATGACTATTCGCAATCGCATCAGCAAAACCCAATAATTGAGTTTGTATGATCGCTAAGGCATCAGCCTGAGACGCTGCTGCTAGATCAGTGACAAGCAAGTCATGTTGCTGCTGTAATGCGAGTGCGCTTGCTTGTGCTGTTGCGTGACTATCAGCAAAGCTCAATTGATGCACTGAGCCAACAATAACCGCTAAGCTGTCAGCGCTCGCGGCGGCATTAGCATCATCTAAGGTGACGTTATGTAATTGCTCAAGTGCAAAGCTAGCTGATTGAGTATCAGCGTTCGCACTGGCTAACGATACGCTATGCGTTGAACCGACCGATACAGCAATGGCTTGCGCAATTGTGCTGGAATATGCATTAGTCAGCTGTAGCGCGTGATTTTGCGTTATGCCTTTGGTATCAGCGCTGGCAACACTCGTGCTATCAGCTAATGCGATATTCTGTGGCTGTGTTATTTGTGTGGTTTCTGCGGCTGCATTGCTTTGCGCATCACTAATAACGAGCTGCTGTGTTTGTGCTATAAGTAGTGCGTCAATAGCTGCATTGGCTATGCTATTTGATACATTGAGCGCATGTGATTGCTGTAGTGACAGTGTGTTTGCGCTGGCTTGTGCATTTGCGGGGGTGAGTATTAAGGGGGCTTCACCCGTTGCTGCGTGTGAAGCCTGACCATAAGCATACTCACCAAAAGCACCCGAGCCGTAACTCATTACTCAGGCCATCCTAAATTAATATCAAAAGCTTCTGGATTTGCGCTATCAACAGTAGATACTAATGTTTTTCCGTGACTTCTAAGAAGTTTAACTCTATCCCAGATCGCTTTAATAGCGTCTTGTTCTGCCTGCTCTTCCGCAGATAGTGAACCACCTGAAATAACAATTTGTTGTAAGTCTGACACCCTAGCACTGGCATTGATTTGCTTAATTAACAACTCATTTGATTTTGGCTCTAAACCAAAAATTGACGCAATTTTAGAAGCAGTTAAGTCATCTATATCCGCCTTCAGTTTTAGCTTTTTTGCTGCACTAAGTTCTAACGCAGTAACAAGCCTATTAGGATTGCTTTCAAAAGTTACCTCATAATTTTCTCCAATTTTATTAATCCCAGTTGAGAGAGCAACACTAAAGAAATCTATTAAATCAGTCATGCGTCAACTCCTGCATAGAGGCTTGTCCAGTTAGAAGTGATATCCCCCGTGCTAATATTTCGTTGGCAAAGATACAATGTGTTTACCCCTAGATTAAATAAAAATTTCATGGATATGGGGTGGCTAAATTCATAGGCGGTTTTATAAGTAAGTACCTGACAGGAATTGGCTGGATTTGGATTAAAATTACTCGCATACTGATTGTGTCCTATTAGAAGGCCAACGCCCAGGTTACTACCGGAGGACTTAAAGTTAGATATGTTCATTGCGACATCACCAGTAATAGCAAGCACACACACAAACCTTACCTTATACGTGTTTGGGTTATTGCCCCATGCTCTTGTGCCGGTTGCTGTGTAGGTTGATGATGCATCACCTGTTGTCATTTTCAACAAACGATATTCTTTGTTGTATAGGTTGGATACTCCACGATGCAATAAACTATCTTCAACTTCTGTGGTAGTTGTTGGCAACACTGTACCCAATAACAATCTAGTTTTATCTACAGTCTTGCAATATCTACCATCAAGGACACTAATAGCAGAGGCTCTTGTCGTGTCATCTGTCCACGCAACTAGCTCTAACGCAGGAACTCCTGCATTTAGATAACAAAAAACATCATAGGGCCTTAGCGCAACTACAGTGCCTAATGCAATACTAAACTCACTAAAGTTGTATGGCTTCCAGTAGCCTCCATTCCATAGCTGAATTACATCGGATGCACTAGGTGTGTAATAGATAGTCGTCTTTGCAAGTTGGTCAGTGCTCGATATAGCCACCCCAGACTCTAAAGTAAGTCGTCCACCCGGCCGTAGCGTGGTGTCAGCTAAGTTGGCATCTGAACCAATAACAGCCGGCCACTCAACAAATACCTCAACATCACCGCCAGCACTAAAATCAACCGAGGCATCAGCATTGCTTGACTCTAAAATTGTTGATCTGACGATAGTGTTTGGAGTGCCTGTTGTGAATGTGCCAATACCGCTCTCCCAATCTACTCCGTTAGTTGCATGGTATGGTAGCTGCTCACTC
>Ga0209081_1000829_pt1 | contig 18760 bp, 12 predicted proteins | sample GOMGulsemesocosm_4_FD_184636 | JGI IMG/M metagenome (GOLD analysis project Ga0209081, IMG submission 184636) | Methane-oxidizing microbial communities from mesocosms in the Gulf of Mexico - GOM15B Gulf of Mexico (SPAdes) (version 2) | ecosystem: Environmental > Aquatic > Marine > Cold seeps... | reverse complement strand
GTTAACGCCTCCATATCGCGCACCGCATCATACCGCCTCTGCGGCGGCCTTAGTGGGGGGCGGCAGTAACCCAAAACCAGGCGAAATTTCATTGGCGCATAACGGCACTTTATTTTTAGATGAGCTGGGCGTTTCCTCGATTAGTCAATCTTATCAATAAAAAATTATCTCAATAAATACATTGACTTACGCTGTGTATTTGATCTTTTTTAGTTTAAAAAAAACTGACAATTGTCAGTTTTAGGTTAAAAAATATTCAAAATACGGAGTTAGAGAAAACACTTCTCAGTTACACCGAAATGAAAAGTTATGTACTCATTAAGTGTTGGTGATTACCTAAGCTATTATTTTTGAGAAGAACATAGCAATAGTTAAATGTCCTTAATAATTTGAAGGTTAAGTCTAACCAACAGCTAATGCAGGCATAGCCAAAAGTAAAGTTTGTTACTAATACGTGTGAGGACTAAAGCACTAGTTATTGATGCTATTGTTAAGGTCTTCCTCAAATGAAGCAATAATCTTTAATAATTGGTCGTTATTCTTCTTAGAACCTTTATTACTAACTTCTTCTTTAAAAGTAGCTATTCTATCTTTAGTAACTTCAACAGATGACTTTAAGCTTAATGCATTATATGTCTCTCTTACTCCTTCTAGCTCATTAAAGGCCAAGTTGATGTACGCATCAAGTGAAGATAATAGGGTATGACCAGTCCACTCTCTAAGCATCATCTTAAACCGTTCAATATTTAATAACGCATCTCGTAAAGAGTCTTTATTTGTAAAGTTGTGTTCAATAATAATGCATTTTAATTTTTCAGTAATAAATAAGTGCCTTATTAAATGAACAAAAGCTTTATCTTCAATACCAGCAGAATGACGCCACTTAGTCATATAGGTGGAAATGGTATTAGAATTTAATTGCATCCCATTTGTATGAGAAATAAAGACATATCCATGATCGTTAGAAATGCCAATTGTATTTCGAATAATTTTACGTCTAGTTGTCGTAATGTAATCCATTAAATTATCTAAAAATGTATGTGGGACAGGTATGAATCGTTCATGATGTCCCTTTCGTTTAAGTGTTTCAAAACGCAACTTAGGAGCCTGACTGGGAGAGTCAAATGCTGTTCTGACATCTTTAATTCTCAGTAATAATGCTTCAGTACGGCGAGCTCCAGATTGTTCATATGATTGAATTAGTAGTAAATTACGTTTAACTAACCCTGGGTTACAGTTACATCTAATGGTTTCTTTAATCAAAGTTAGTGCATTATATGAAATAGGAGTATTTTTTGTTAAAGGATTCTTTGAAGGAAAGCTAGGGTGAGACCAATAGTATAGAATTAAAGGTTTCCTACCTTCCATAGTTTTGTGATATTTTAGTTCTTTGACTTTAATTTTAAATTTTATACCCTCGCCAATAAAATCTTCTAAATCATATATAAAAGAAAAATAGAATAAAAAATTAATGCACTGCCTACCAATAGTATTCACTTGGTTATTCGATCTAATTTTTTGACCTAAACCATCTTTATCCATAATTAGATTATTAATAAATAAAGTAAAATAATTATCATTAAGTGAGCTAAAATTAATGTTATTTTTATAACAAAAATGTATAAGGTGAGATATATTATATGCATATGTTCTTAATGTTCCCCCTTTAACTCTTCTTGAACGACCCTCGCGTAGTTGAGAAATAATATATAAATTTACTTCAAAGCAAGGCATTCTATTTGGCCAACGAGTAAATGGAATATCAGATACTTCGTTAGAGTTAATCTCTTTATCTAATAAACTGTAACTTATCGGAATCTTAAAATTATTGTTAATAATGTTTACAAGTTGCTTAGACATAATTATCCTCTATTGATGAAATTGTTTTTCTCTTTAACTTCTTTTAAAATAAAACCTAACTCAGATTCTAGCCCTTCCTTGTTACATGTACTAATAAGTCTAATTTTTTGTGTTAAGTCGAGGACAAATTCAGAAAGTAATAAATTTCTTTGTTCTAGAAGTGTGATGTCATTTTCTAACTCAGTAACTTTATTTTTAAGACCTTCTTTTGTTGATTTATTTATTTTTGTAGAAGGTGAAGAGGCATTTTTTATTGCATTAAGGGCGCTTATTCTTAAATCATTAAGTGATGAATATCCATTGTCTAAGGTTTCATTGGCAACAGATTTTTGAGAATTAAGAGAACAAGGAAATATATTAAGTTCATCATTTTTATAGCTTGCTAGTCCACCTTGAGATTTTAAAGATTTATTAATATAGGTATCATTTATATGATTATTTGGGTTTTTAATTATTTTTGTTAGTAATATGTTAATTGACTTTAATGAATTGATGTTTCTTTCATGTATAATCATTATTGACCTCTGTAATATTAATAATAAGTCTATAGTCGGTTATGATTTCCCCTAAAGAATCTTTAACTGTGAAAAATTCAGGATTAAGATCTATTAATTTATTTTCAAATAAACTAATAATGGCATCTTCAAGAAGTATTGAGTTTTCTTTGAATTTTTCTTTTACAATGTCAAAACAAGGTGCTGACTCTATATATTTATCATCAATATCCTCTTCATAGTCATTAATTAATTGAGAATATGTTTTAAATACAATGGATTTAGATCCATATCTTGCTAGAAGCACATCTTTTAATTTTTCTATATTTTTAATATCATTATCATGCACGCCATCAATGATTCTTTTTGCTTTTACCTCAGATAAAACTTCGCCAGGAGTGGCCTCAGTGATGTAGTGGTATAGGTGTTCAGAGTTAGTGTGTGCAAGAAATTGTCTTAGTGTATCAAGCCCATCGTAACCCTTAGACCAAAAAAATAAAATTGCAAAAAAACGTCGTAGCTGGTGTTGCCTTATATAATACCTTCGGGTATCTGTAATATTATATTTGACAGTTTCTGTTTGGAAGTAATCGCAGTACATATTTAAATATTTATTATACATTGGAGGAGAGAACCTATTAAAAGTTAAATTATGAGGATTAATAGTGGAAATTAAAGATAATTTTTCTTTTGCAATTAAGTTATTTTTTAATAACTTTTTATTAAACAATTGTAATTTATAAATTATTCCAGCAACACTCGATAAGATAGGTTTAGATAATGTTTCTCGTATAGGGTTTGGTCCTCCACTACCAGACTTACAGTTATCAAAAATTATTTCAAAATTAATATTTTTACTGGGCTCTATTTGTCTAGGCAAAAGGCAATCAATTGGGTCAATGTTAATAATTTCAGCTTGACGGCGAGCTACAGTAGAACCAATTATTATCATGATACTGCTAATTAAAATAGTGTACAGGTCATGTAGGCCAATATTTGCCCTGCGTAATTCAAAGCGGTTATCTGCATAGTCACTAACTACCCACCTCTTAATACCTAAAGTACTTAATGATTCTGGAACAAACTCCATAAATCCAATTTTTTTATATGAGGATAAATATTTTTTATTATTTTGTCCTGTTTTTTTTGTTGGCTTATTATTAATTATATTAAAAATGGAGTCCAATATTTCATCCATGTATTTGAAAATGAATTCAAATGAATTTCTTATTTCTGTAAATACTATCCTTGCAGGCAATGTAGTAAATCTACCAGCTTGTTTTAAATTTAATTGCGACTTAATTAAAGGCAAAGTCGATTTACTAAAAGTATCCGGAGGGACTTCAGAGAAAGAATCTCCACTAATTATTGAAACTGATTTAAAGCATTGATAATAATCGTTTAAGTTAGCACATGAAACTGCATTTTCATTTTCATTTCTAACTGGAATGGATTTATATTCTTTTAATACCTCTGGAGGAGTTATACAAAGGTCATTTATTATGCTATTTGTAGCCAATTCTTTAGATAAAAGGGTATTTTTATAAAATATTTTTGAAAAAAATGTAGAGCTAGGCGATACTCTTATTTCATTATTTTTAGATTTAATGTATGCACCAACTTTGAAGAGAAAACAGCAAGATTTTATACGTTGATCTTGGGTCAATTCTAGATTCTTTTCACTATCAATTAACGGATATTTCAAATAAGGATACTTATTTAAGAAAATACTAGCCTCTTCATCAGAAATATTTTTAATGTTGTATAATAAATAATTTGTTAATTTTACATTAAACCTAAATAAACCTATATCTAACCCATCATCTAACCGACTAAGTATATCGATTACTAAATCTTTGTTTACTGCTTTCATATGTCGAGAAGGCAAATCTATTTCATCAGAAATACTTAAAATAACATCAATTAAATTTATGGTGATAACTATTTTTCTTTTTACTGTAGTTGGTTTTAATATTTTTCCTCCATTATAAAAAGGGTTTCCCTGTATAACGATCCATTTTTTAAATGTATTAAGTAACTTCCTGTTATGTCTATCTGTTAATTTTTCTGATCCATTTATTTTTACATTAAAATCAATACACTTTTTCCATGAGCCTATGGTTATTTTCCAGATATTTGAACTGAAACTTGTGCCCTGATCAAACCAATAAGGGTGTCTATCACTATATTGATAAGAAGGAACTAATGGCCCTAGAACTTTTTTTAATATTTCTGATGATTTATTTATTGGTAACTTAGTAGATAAATTTAGTATAGTTTTAATATCATTATTATCTATATTTAAGATGTCTTTTTTTCCAGATATTATTTCATTAGTTAATAATATTTCTTCACTATTTTCTATCAAATTTAACATATAATTGATCCTTCAATTGTTTTTAAATTTAAAGGATCGTTTTGTGCTTTGCAGTACATATCTATTATTTCTTTAGATATTAATTGATTGCAATTAATATCTTTATTATTTAGTTCAGAAGATATTTGTGATAGGACATATTTAGATATTTCATACCACTCCCTGGATGTTTTTGTTATTATTTCAGTTGAGTGAGTTTCAACTATTTCAATAATTGCAAACATTACTTTAAAGAGCGTCGTTGATACCATAACTACAGACTGATCAAATTTTTCGTTGTAATTTACTGGGCTCTCTTCTACCAGTTTTTTACCATCAGTTAGACATTTCGATATTTCCCCAAGGCCATGATTTTTAAGGAATCTGTTTAACTCTTCTTCTGTAATATCAATAGCATCAAATAAATATGGAGACTCTTGCATTGCTTCATAGACAATAGAATTTTGGAAAAGCCGTATCCAACGGTGTGTAAAATAATTCCATAGTTGCGTAGGCAAATAATGGTTAATTAGTTCTGGTGAGTATTTGTCATGCCCTAATGATTCGGACATTGCAAGAACAGAGTTTGTATTAAAATAAACTTGTAATGCGCAAGATGACCTCATATTTCTCAATGTTAGGGATTGAACAATACTTGAGGCTTGTTCTGAACTTCTAAAAGTAGAAGGGGTTAGTATTTTTTCTTTTAATGACTCTGGAATAATTAGAGCTTTATTTGATATACGTTTTGGCTGTACACGAATACTTTTAGTACAAATAAGCATAGCTTGATAATCTTTATTTTTTTTATCTTTTAAATATCTTCTTGCTGTGGATGTGAGTTTAATTATATTTTCTACGATAGTTTTAGATTTTTCATTTAGTGTAATTATCTGTTGAGCTTTTCGGTGCCCCCTACGTGCTTTATAGCTTTGAATTATTTGAGTTTTATTTGTAGTCCTATATCCAATTAGCCTATCCTTATTATCGTATAAATTCCAGCTCTCTAACCATGATACTGTAATAGCAGGGTGTTCTTTAATTAGTAATATTATGAATGGAATAAGAATATCAACTGTGGGTAAACAAATTAATTTATTTAACTCGTTAAGTGTTCTGTTTTTATTATTAATAAAACGCTCATAGCCCTGACCAATTACCGGAGGGTCCCATAGATAATGATCGAAAGTAGCGCATACATTTTCATCTAATGTATATTTTACTGAGTTACTTGAAACTTTATTTCCGATAGTTACAATCGTTTTTTTTCTGATAGTACCTTTAATTTTTAATTCTTCGTAACTAGTGTAATATTGCATTATATGATTCATTGACTCTGTGCAGTGATATATTACGTGCTTTATATCATCTTGAATTGCTTTGAAAATTTCTTCTTTTGTTTCATCATCAGTATAGGATAATGGTACATGTGTAATTAAATTTGTATTAAACACATTTCCTTTTTTATCATATTTCAATTTTGTTTTTTCAGTAATCTGTTCACCGCCGCTAGATTTATATTTGGGTATAAATAATTCAACAATTGGTTCTTCAACTAATCCGGCCCCAATAAAAACCTGTTTAAACATATTTATTTCTTTTAGCCACTTATTATGAAAAGACTTTATAGAGTGATTTTCTAGTTTTGCCTTTAATAGTTGTATGTTAAAAGCTTGTGACACTGAAAAATGTATATTTTTTGCTGTCATTCCTTTATTAAAATCGTCTAGTGTTTTAAACATATGAATGAATGTCTCTAATAAATAATGAAAGCATACTAATTTCTGCCCAAAATTTACTTTGTTTTCTCGTGTAGCTAAAATCTTTAATTTGTTATGTATTTCATTTGTAAATGAAACACCATATGTTGTGTAGCAATTCTTTAAATTGACCCAGGATATTTCCCCTAAGTTACTTTTGACTTGCCAACCTTGATAATATCTGATGCGTTCTTTATTTTGACAAAAATCATGGTTATAGCATTGAATACATTTTTGAACTTCACTAGTAACTTTATGAACTGCTATTTTTGCTAATTTTGGTTGAGGTAGCGATACTTTCTCGAATAAGTTTTTTATAGCTATTTTGAAGTCTTTTGCATATCCATATTTTTGTAACTCAGTCGCTTGAATTTCGATATAAATAAATCCAATTGTTGCATCAACTATATTTTGTACATAGCTTGAACGATTTAAGTCTAGATAAGTTAAATTAGTATCTGTTGCCTCACAAAATGCATTTAAAATAGCTAGTGATTTATGCAGGCATGTTGGCCGAAGTTTTTGATTTTCATTAATAGCATTGATGACAGCTGGGTCTATTCTGTTGATTGTGTATTTACCAAGTTGCTTTACATTTATCATCGTTATCCATTTAATTGGTTAAAGGGTAAAATATCCAAGGACGATATTGGACTGTACGGACCACTATAAGACCAATCGGTCTCAATGTAAAGTGTAGATTAATACTTTTTTGTCATTTTTAGTGAGTTCCATTAAAATAGGGGGTATGTATGAAAAATAATGACCGATCGGACTCGGAAAGTAATGATTCTTTTATGAACGAAATTAAACCTAATGTTTTTGGAACATTTGGACTTAGAATTACTCAGATCCATAAAGAAATATCGATTAGTAAGGAGGAGTTTTCTGAATCTTTGGAAGTTTCTAAGCGAACATTGCAGAGGTATGAGAACGATGAGCGAACGCCTGATTTATGTTTTTTAAAGCTCTTATGTTTTAAATATGATATTAACCCTATGTGGGTTCTATTTGGGAAGGGAGAGATGATAGAAAAGGCTCACTGTAGTCAACTATCAAATAAAGCTCAACTTAAGAAAGTTAGCTCCTTACCAACAGAAAGGAATCGAAACATACAGGAAGTTAAATCTACAAATAATGAATCAATAATGGATACTACTGATAATATTTCGTGGCTTAAGAGTACTGTTAATGAAATGGGGGTCACTCCTAGCGATACGGTATATAAGGTGTTTGAAACGCTATTAACAATGCCTGGAAATAGTTTTTCGGTAGTTCCAAATCAGTCTAATCAGCATAAGACAATTGTTAAAGCTGCGATTCAGGAGCTATTTAATGAAAAGTCACAGCAGTCATTTTGGATTGGTGATCCAGCTTTTGACCTTATTCCTGAATATCGAAATGAAACTCTTGCGCAGCGTACCGGCCTATTGGGCGACCAACCTCTAGTAAGTCCTATTGCTTTTCATAAAAAATGGATCAAAGAAATGCAATTAGATGATAAATCTCTGGTTAGCTTGAAAGCGCAGGGGGATAGTATGATGCCTACAATCAATTGTAATGACATTATTTTAATTGATACGCGTGGTAATAAGTTTTATGGAGATGGTATTTATGCAGTTATTATTAATGAACAATTATCGGTAAAGAGAATTCAGCGGAACATTGATCGGTCATTAACATTAATCAGTGATAACAAAGCTTATAATGAAATGTTATTAACTGAGAGGCGTAGTAAAGATATTGAAATAATTGGTCGAGCTGTATGGCATGGACATGCAATCTAAGATAATACAAAATTGCTTATAAAAATACGGATTACTCTAATGGAGTCTGTAAAAACTTTGTGTAACTGCTTATCGTTAGTCTCTATTATGAGAGGGAAAGTTGCTGTGAATAAAATTAGCTTAATTTTGCTTTTAATTTTTTCAGGAAGTGTGTTTTCGTCTGGAAATACAAAGAATGATAGTTTTAGTAAAGCAAAAAAAATACTGGAAAAAAAGGTTTATGGTCAGCTTGAAAGAAAAACAATTTATTGTTCAGCTACATTTGATAAAAGTAAGTTTATCATTGATAAAAATGGGTTTTTTTCAAATAAATATAAAAAAAGAACGAAAAAAATCGAATGGGAGCATGTTGTTCCTGCAGAAAATTTTGGTAGATCGTTTATTGAGTGGCGTGAAGGTGATACAAAATGTGTAACAAGGAAAGGAAAGAAATTTAAGGGCCGAAATTGTGCATCTAAGATGAATAAAGAGTATCGTTATATGCAAGCTGATATGCATAATTTATATCCCGCCATAGGTGCTGTTAATGCGCTTAGAAGCAACTATAGATATTCAGCAGTGGCTAATGGATATGATTTAGGTGGTTGTGAAATGATTATCAGTTCTAAAGAAAAAAGAGTTGTTCCTCCTGATGCAGCAAAGGGAATTGTGGCTAGGGTTTCTTTGTATTTTGCTGAAACTTATGGAAGATATAAATTAAGTGATTCGCAGAGAAAATTATTTTTAGCTTGGGATAGAAAATTTCCGGTGACTAATCAGGAGTGTAAGAGAAATTCTCTTATAGAGAAAACCCAGGGCAATGTTAATAGAGTTATGAGGGAAAGATGTAATTAAATGTTTTTATTTAAAATAAGTTGTATATCTTCTAGCTATCCAACCCTCTTCAATCTCTCCATTAATTTCTATTTCTACAAGTAGCCATGATTTTTTTGATTTATCGATTATTTCGACTAGAGTGCCAATTGGTAATTTAGTGATAATGGCAGATTTCATGCTTGGTTTTTCCCTAAAATTAAGGTCAGAAGCTATGGTAACTCTGTAGGCTTTAAGGTAATTAGGGTTAAATTTATTGTTAGAAGATCCGTGTTTGGTTAGGTACTTTACCTCTTGTGTTGTACTGATTAAGCTTAACTCTTCTTTAATTATATCTATATTTAGCATAATTACTGCTGTAATACAGCCTAAAATTATTTGTAATATATACTCATGATAAATATAGCTTAGAATTTTTTTAGAGTTATCTGATAGTAAGTTGAAATCATTACATGATGATAATTCTTCTGCTAGCTGGTGGTCCATTTCCATTAGTTCTTCATTAATAACTAATGGAGCTTCTAGTGGTGAATGAGGAGTAGGAATTAAATCTATGATAGAACTATCAAATGGTGCATTGTTTAGTGTTTTTAGGGCTTTAAATGATGAAAGGTTTTCAAGCTCTTTCATCATTTGAATTATTGATGGATTTAAAAAGTTGTTGGTATCTAAGTTAGGTTTTACAAGGTCAGTTATAGATGTAAAGGAAAAGGCTTTATTGAGTGCAGAAGATGCTAATTTACTTTGTTTATAAAAGTCATTTGATATTTTGGTGGCTAATAATTCTTGTATAGAGGTTGATGAAAAAAAATTATTAGTAGTTAAGTTAAGCTTTACAAGGTCAGTTATAGATGGAAAAGAAGAGGCTTTATTGAATGCAGAGGATGTTAAATCATTTTGGTTGTAAAAGTCATTTGATATTTTGGTAGCTAATGATTCTTGTATAGATATTGATGAGAATACATTAGATTTGGTCATTTCTTTTATGAGTTTTAATGTGGGAGACTCTAAATCATTGAGATAACTTGGTTGGAATAATTTGTCATACTCTTTTTTCCATAAAGGGTTAATTAATTTTTCAAGATTCATGTTTTTTACAATATTATAAGTATCATTAATGAGAGTAACTTTAAGCTACAGTCCAGCTATCAGACAGCACAGCAGCTTGCTCTAGGACTAATTCAACAGCTTTAGCAGCTCTATCAGGTGGGTATTTATACTTTCTAAGTACTCGCTTAACTTCTCGTCTAATCGTTGCTTTAACGCTCTCTTTGTTGCGCCAATCAATTGTTACACTTTTTCTTAGTTTTTCTGTGAGTTCAACGGCAATCTTTTTTAATGTTTCGTCCTTTAGTTCTCTAACGGAGCTTTCATTATCAGCAACGGCATCATAAAAAGCGATTTCATCAGCGCTTAATCCCATATCTTGATGACGTTTAGCATCTTCTCTGAACTCTTTGGCGTTCTTGATAAGCTCTTCGATGACTTGAGCGGTCAGGATGCTTCTATTGGTGTATTTTATTAATGTTGCTTCTAGTCGGTCACTGTATTTTTTAGACTGAACTACATTGGTTTTAATGCGTGATCGAATTTGGTCTTTTAATAGTTTTTCAAGAAGATCGACAGCAAAATTCTGCTCGGGCATGTGCTTTATATCTTCTAAAAATTCATCAGAAAGAATTCCTATGTCAGGTTTATCAAGACCTGCTAGTTCAAATATATCTGCAATTCCATTCGGTGTAATGGCGTTATTTAAAATTTGTTTTAATGAGTTACTTTTTTTCTCTTTTTTATTTTTATCATCTGGATTGATGTTTTTTGAGATAACCGCTTTGATGGCCTGAAAGAATGCTATTTCTTCTTTTAGTTCTTTTGCTTCATCCATAGTTGAACATAAGGAAAAAGCTTTTGTCATCGCTAATACGGTATCAAAATAGCGTTTTTTTCCATCTTTTAAGCTTAAGATATGATTAGCTGCTGGAAGTAATAATTTTAAGCCATTATTTTTATAATCACTGTAATCGAATTTGTCATACATTTCCTGAATGACATCAATTAATTCTAATAATTTTGCAAAAGCTTCAGCTGTATTTAAAGTTAATTTTCCTTTTCCGTCACTATCGGTATAAGTTTTTAATGATTTCTTTAGTTCATTTGCGATGCCGATATAATCAACAACAACTGCTCCTGGCTTATCTTTAAAAACCCGATTAACCCGAGTGATCGCCTGCATGAGGTTATGCCCCTTCATGGGCTTATCTACATACATTGTATGAGCTGGAGGTACATCAAATCCAGTAAGCCACATATCTCTTACGATAACGATTTTTAATGGATCATTTTCGTCTTTAAAGCGTCTTTCAATTAATTTTTTTGTTGTTTTATTGTAGATATGAGGTTGAAAATGAAGCTTATCTGAAGCGGAACCTGTCATGATGACTTTAATTGCTCCTTGCGCTGGATCTTCATAGTCAATTTCACCTTTGCCCTGTTTTCTGGTTAATAAAGGTGCTTTCCATTCCGGTTTTAATTCCGTTAGTTTTTTATACATTTGAGTGCAAATTTCACGACTCATGCAGACAATAATGGCTTTACCGTCCATGACTTCTAATCGAGTTCCCCAGTGATCAATTAGGTCTTTTGCAACAAGGTCTAATCGTTTATCTGCACCCACTAATTTTTCTAAAGATGACCACTCGCTTTTAACTTTTTCTTCACTTGTTTGGTCTTCTTCATCTTCTAGAAGCTCTTCTATTTCATCATCGATGTAAGGAATTTCTTCTTTATTTAATTCGAGTTTAGCTAATCGACTTTCATAATAAACTTGTACGGTTGCTCCATCCTCAACAGCGTCATTGATATCGTAAATACTGACATATTTACCAAAAACAGCTTGAGTGTCTTTATCATCGGATGCAACAGGCGTTCCGGTAAAACCAATGAAGGTTGCTTCTGGTAGCGCTTCTCTTAAGTGGTAAGCGTAACCATATTTATAAATGTCGTTTTCTTTATCAAACTTTGCTTTTAATCCGTATTGAGTTCGATGAGCTTCATCGGTGACAATAATTAAGTTGGACCTGTCGCATAAAACGGGGTGTGTTTTTTCACCTTTTAGCAGTCCGAATTTTTGAATCGTTGTGAAAATAACACCTCCAGACTGTCTTGACTCTAACAATTCTCTTAATTCTATTCTGTTATCCGCTTGAAGTGGCGATTGTTTAATTAATTCTTTATAGCCGCAAAAAGTTTGAAATAGTTGATCGTCTAAATTATTTCTATCAGTGATGACCACAATGGTTGGGTTTTTCATGTCAGAATGTTGAACTAATTGTCCAACAAGGCAACTCATGGATATACTTTTACCTGAGCCTTGCGTGTGCCAGAAGACACCGCCGCGACGATCTCCGCCCTCTTCACTGGCTGTTAAAATTGCTTTTATTGCTTTACGGACACCATGAAATTGATGATAACCGGCTATTTTTTTAATTGTTTTTGAACCATCATCTTCAAATAAAATAAAATCATGAAGGTATTCTAGTAAAAGCTTTTGATTGAAAAACCCTTTTACCATTGTCTCTAATTCGTACTCTAAGAGCGGTTTATCTTTTTCGTCACTAACGGTTCGCCAGAACATATATCTTTCTTTGTCTGCGGTTAAAGAGCCTATTCTAGCTAGTGTTCCATCGGATATAATGGCAGCGGCATTGAAGGTAAATAATGAATCAATTTCTTCTTTATAAGTTTGAATTTGGTCAAATGCGGCCCAGATATCGGCTTTTTCATCAGCTGGATTTTTTAGTTCGATAACAAATAAAGGTAACCCATTAATAAAAATAACAATGTCAGGTCGTCTTAATTGTTTTATCCCTTTGACCGTATACTGATTAACCGCTAAAAATTGATTGTTATTGATATTGTTGAAATCAATTAATTTAACTTTATCCCCTCGTTTTTCACCGTATTTTTCATATTCAACGGAAACACCGCTGATCATCATTTTATGAAATTCTTGGTTATTCTTTATTAAAGATGGGTGCTGTGGCTTTAGGATTTGATGAATAGCGTCATCTATTGCTGCTGGAGGAATATCTTTATTTAATTTTTTAAGAGCGCTCTCTAAACGACCACGAAGAATGACTTCAGCGTAATCTTTACGCTCTGAGTTAGTTGAATCAGGAGCAATGTCTGGCTCGTGAATAACATCGTAATTTTGGTCGCGGAACCAGTTAAGGCAAAGTTCTTCTAGTTGGTCTTCTGTGATCATAGGATAGTCCTTATCGATTATTAACTCATTTTACTTGAAGACTTCTTATGAGTGTTAATGGTGCCTGCTTTGTTTAGTATGCTTGAATGGTCTTTTGGATAAAGCTTTTCTAATGCAAGCTCAATAAACTCATAGGAGTCTAAAATATCTTCATGGGTGATATCAGCTTCATGACTCGCATCATTTCCTATCCACTTAGATGCCATTAATAATTTTAATATATCAGGGCTAGAATCTTTGAATTCTTTTTCTAACCTTAAATGTAATTTTCCCTTATTACTAGATGTTTTAGGGACTAATTTTTCTAAAAAAATCCTGATTTTATTGGCCGCAGAATTTGGGTCATCAAAAAATATCTTAAATGATTGTTGAATTATTTCTTTTTGTTCCTCGGGTGTATCTTCAGGGATAAAAATGACTTGTGGTGGAATAGTGAAAAATAATGGAGAAAAAAAGTCTATGCGAAGCTCTTCTTGATAGCCATGGTTATTATAATAACCATCTTCACAAGTTTTAACACCAGATAAAAGTGACTCAGATAAACATTTAGAATTATTACACTCTAATTTAATTGTCATATGAGAGTAATAATTATCTGCATCTAATCCAGGACCATCACTAGACCTTCTTAACCACTTTATTTCTGCTGACTCAGCTATAAAATGATCTTTTTTTTGCAAGCTTCCTTTATTGCATTCACTACACAACCAATAAGGGAAGGAACTATTAAGACATATTCTTCTTTTCCATTCCTCTCTATCAAATATTATCATGTGTTAGCTTCTGGATCATTTATTGTGACTTCACCCGATAGAAGTTTAGGGAGTAAAGTATCTCGCAATTCAGTTAGACTCTTTATTTCTTCAATTAACATTGAGGATCTTTCATAAATCGGGTTTATTTGTTCAGAAAACTTTTTTAATACTTTATTATCTGGGTAGGTGATTTTTATTCTCTTCATGTCAGCCACCGTTATATGTCCAAGCCCTGTTGTTTGTTTTTGTTTAGCTGTGCTAATTAAAAGAGGTTTAATTTGTTTAAGCAAGAAATATGTAAAATTTCTTTGTTGAATTGAATCAAAATTTAACTTAAATATATGTTGATTTAACCAACCTTTACCACCGTGCCACTTAAAAACCTCAAGTGAAGTCTCTGGACTACCAGACCATGAGTAAAGAACATCCCCACTATCGATAAAATATTTAGATTTAACTTCATTAAGTGTGAACTTTGTTCCTGTTGAAACCCCCTGCTTTAACTCGGCAATCTTAATTATTGGCAGTCCTTCATTATTATCTGAAAAATCAGTGGCTTTAAACGCAGATCCATTAATATATTCAGCGGTTTCATATAGCGGTTTCAATGCCCACCCATTCGGTATTAAATCCATTTCTGACTCTTCAAACTCATCAGGGAACAACTCTAATATTTCTTTAGACATGCCTAATTCTTTAGATATTGAGTCTAAATCCCCCCCTTCTTTTTTTAATTTTTCTTTAGCTTTTACGGGGTCAAAATCGACAAACCATGATTTGAATATGGCTTGGGCTAGTTTTTCTAGGGTTTCGTTTGTTTTCGTGTTGAGAGCGATTTTTTTATCTAAGGCACCAAGAGTTGTTGATATTTTTTTTTGTTCCTTTATTGAAGGAAGTAAAACCTCAATAAATTTAAAAGTTTCTCTAGTTATAGTGTCAAAAACAGCTCCATGTGTTTTTCTTTGTAGCTCATCAATTTTACATGTTAATAAATAGTACAAATAATCATTTTCTACAAAATCACTTTTTCCATCTAACCCGTAGCATGACTGGTTAAATGCCATTGGTTTTTTTAATTGAGCTAAACAACCAACTGTACCACGAGCTGAAATAATTATTTGGCCTGTATCAAGAATTCTTGTGCTACTTTTTTTTAGTCCGAGCTCTGTTATTTTTTCCTTGGAATTCTCTATAAATCTTGAGCTAGAATTAAAATCTACAACAGATAACCAGTCAATATCACCATTCCAATACTCTGGAACACTTCTTTTTGGCGTTCCTCCACCTATAATATTTATGATGTCACTTAGCAGGTAAGATTTTTTTTCACCCTTCATATCTCAACTCCTTAAGGTTAGCCTGAATCTCTTCCTCTAAGCTTCTACCTTCCTTAAACTGTTCCTCTAATAAAGCTGTTAATTCATCGACTTTTTCCTTAATAGGAATTCCATCATCTTCAACTTCAACCGCTCCCACATAGCGCCCTGGAGTAAGTACAAAGTCCTGTTTTTTCATATCTTCAACTTTTGCTGAATAACAAAAACCTAATTCATCTTCGTAGTTATTCCCTTGTTGCCAATTATGGAAAGTTTCTGATATTTTTTTAATATCATCAATAGAAAAATCTTTTAACACTCGATCTTTCATATAGCCTAAGTTACGCGCATCGATAAATAAGGTTTCACCTTGCCTGTTACGTTTTTGGTTTTTTTCTTGTTTGTTTTTAGTTAAAAACCAGATACAGGCAGGGATTTGAGTGTTTGTAAAAAGTTGCCCTGGAAGTGCAACCATACATTCAATGAGGTCTTTTTCAATTAAATCCTTACGAATTTCTCCTTCATTCTTGGTTGCTGAGCTCATCGATCCATTGGCTAATAAAAGCCCTACCGAACCATTTGAATTTGTGTGATACAGCATGTGTTGTATCCATGCGAAATTCGCATTTCCTTTCGGTGGAATTCCATGAGTCCAGCGTTTATCGTCATCATTACCGCCCCATTCTTTTTGATTGAATGGTGGATTTGCTATTACGAAATCAGCTCTTAAATCGGGATGCTGGTCGTTGTTAAGTGTATCTGTTGGCTCTTTACCTAAGTTAAATTCAATTCCACGAATAACCATGTTCATAGCGGCTAACTTCCATGTGGTTGGGTTTGATTCTTGACCATAAATTGAAATTTCACCAATGTTTCCACCATGCTCCTTAATGAACTTTTCTGATGAAATAAAGAAACCACCCGATCCACACGCAGGATCATAAACTCTACCTTTGTAAGGCTCTAAGCATTCAATAATAGTGGTTACAATGCTTTTTGGCGTATAGAACTCGCCTCCCCGTTTTCCTTCCGCACTTGCGAAATTCCCTAGAAAATATTCATAAACATGACCTAAAATATCTTTTGATGACATTTTTTGATGATTAAAGGGAATGGATGAAACAAGATCAATAAGGCCCGTTAATTTGCTTGATTCAAGCTGTAGTCTTCCATAATCTTTATTTAAAATATTTTTTAATTTTGGATTATCTTTTTCGATAGATTCCATTGCGTCATCAAGAAGTTTACCGACACCTTTAAACTCTCCACCCCATGATAAAGATGAGCCTAGCGATAATTTAGATGATGATTTTAAATTATCCCATCTGGCAGCTTCAGGAACCCAGAAAATATTAGCTTCTGTATAAGCGTCTCGATCTTCAAGCTCTTCTAATAAAAGCTCTGCGTCTCCATCTAAGTAATCTTGATGTTCAGGATCAGTAAATTCTTTTTCTAGTTGATTTCTGCGCTCTATAAATGAATCACTGACATATTTTAAAAAAATTAACCCTAGGACAACATGCTTATATTCTGATGAATTTAAGTTGCTTCTTAGTTGTTCAGCTGAATTCCATAGCTTTTTTTCTAAACTAGAAATAAAGGATTGTTCATCTTTTTCTTCTGTTGTCATTTTTTAAAATTTCCTATAATAATCATTTTTTTATGTCTTTAAGTATGGTGTAAATAGTTTGTCTCGTAACACCAAAATGTTTTGCTATATCAGATTTTAATGCGCCACCAATGAACATTGTTATTGCCATTTCTTTTTGTTTTTCATCAAGCGCTGAAGGTCTGCCGCCTATTCTTCCTTTTTTTCTCGCAACTTCTAAACCTGCTTTAACTCTATCTTGAATTAATGACCGCTCGAATTCAGCTAAGGAACCGAAAATATTAAATATTAATTTACCGGTACTGGTGGTCGTATCAATCGCTTCTGTTATTGAAGTAAAGCCGATTTCTTTTTTTTCTAAATCATTTACAACTTCTAATAAGTGCTGAAGTGACCGACCTAGGCGATCAAGTTTCCATACAATAAGGACATCACCCTTCCGAAGCGATTTAAGGCACTGTTCTAACTCAACTCTATCTTTCTTGACTCCAGATGCTTTTTCTTCATAAATTTTTTCGCAACCAGCGGCCTTTAGCGCATCTATTTGTAATGCGGTATCTTGTGATGATGTTGAAACTCGGGCATATCCTATTTTCATGTGCTTACTTTTTTAACAGTGGTTTTATTAACAATATCATACTATTGATTTTTTAACAGCCTTTTTTAACATTATTCACTATAAATACGGTTTTGTTAATAGCTGTTCTTTCTTACAGACTGGTACGTTAAAAATACAGGTGTTTAATTAACCTAAGACTAGCTGGAATCTACGAGCAAAAGAAAAAGGTGGATTAGTAATTTGTAATAAAGCGTTATATCAGCTAGCGTCGACAGTTACCGAAAAAGCCTAAAAATAAATCGTCTCATGATAGATTATAAATGTCGTAACTGAAATCTGAGCTAAAATGGGCAAATAGAAACGAGACACTTTAAAAAGATCGCAAGTAAAGTACCATTTCAGTCTTGATTATCAGTCTCTATTTTCTATGGTCACAAGTGTACGTAAGTATTTTGGTAGTTTGGGCGGTGGTATTTTGATTTGACTGTCTCCACAGTTAATTAAATTTTCATATTTAAAGTATTTTTGTAGTTACAGCATAGGCATTTTTATGTGTTACACAAAAGTGATTGGCTGTTGTTTGTTTGTTTGTTTGTTTGTTTGAAGAAAATGAGATAATAAATATCAGTATAGATAAAGTTAAAAGTTTTAACTTTATTATTTTTAATAACTGAGGGTTGGCAATGAAGGATAATGTAAAGCAAACAAACTTGAAATTTGATAACTTTTTTAAAAAATTATGCTAATCGAGGAAATACCGGAATTTGATAGAAAAGTTTTGGAAGTACTCAGAGAGCCTTTAGAAACAGGACATATCACTATTTCACGCGCGACACGGCAAGCCGATTTTCCGGCGCGCTTCCAATTAATAGCCGCCATGAATCCCTGCCCCTGCGGTTATTTGGGCGATGTCTCTGGGCGATGTCATTGCAGTTCTGAGCAAGTAACCCGCTATCGTGGCAAAATATCCGGCCCTTTATTAGATCGGATCGATATGCACTTAGAAGTACCACGCGTCAGCCATGAGGTTTTGCGTAAAGGCTCAGCAGAAGGCGAAGACAGCAGTCACACGATTTGCCTGCGCGTCATAGCCGCCAGAAATAAAGCGATGGCTCGCTCAGGAAAAGCCAATAGTGCTTTATCACCGGCAGAAATCAAACAAGTGTGTGATTTATCAGAACAAGGCC
>Ga0209081_1000821_pt1 | contig 18827 bp, 19 predicted proteins | sample GOMGulsemesocosm_4_FD_184636 | JGI IMG/M metagenome (GOLD analysis project Ga0209081, IMG submission 184636) | Methane-oxidizing microbial communities from mesocosms in the Gulf of Mexico - GOM15B Gulf of Mexico (SPAdes) (version 2) | ecosystem: Environmental > Aquatic > Marine > Cold seeps... | reverse complement strand
ATGAGAGCATGATAATCATCGGTTAGGACCGTCGTCTCCAGCGCCATGTACAGGCTACATAAATTGACCTACCCGACGGCGTCGGGTACTCTTGTCGTGCCAAGAAAATCAAAATCGCTCATGAGAGCCTGTGGTTTGGCCCCGCGCGGTCAGGCGCAGGGCTTGGCGGCTACTCGAACGGCTGAAAGTCGCCCCCCTGATCTGGATCAAGGGTGATCAGGTCAGAGACCAGATCGTGCATGATCGAGTGGGCAAAGCCCTTGGCGAAATCAGTCTCAGCTAGCTCGGCAACATCCGACATGTAATAGATCAGACGTTCAATCTCATCCGGTGTTGCCTGGAGGGGGAGAGCGCGACGTTGATAAGTCATCACAGCACCTCGCCATGCAGGACACCAAAGAGTGCCATGGATGCCACTTTGTACGCGTGATCTTCAGTTAGGCTATTGAGGACGGAGTCGGCCAGCATCGCGCGCTCACCGGCATTCAAGCGAGCCATCAGAATGATCGTCAGGCCAGCCCATGATGACTCAGGCCCTCCGTGAGAGCATTACCCAGCGCCATCGCCGCCCGCTTGTGCCTATCTTTGGCGTACTCGGACATTGCATTGAGGTGCTGTTTCGGAGCATCCAGAGCAGGAAGCTGGCTAGCTTTGCTATTCGATCTGACGCCGTTGCCCTTTGCTGAGGGCAGGGCGTTTTTCTTTTCCGAATCGGGAACAGCAGGTGAACGCTCACTACCATTTTGTACGGGAATTGTACGGATCGCACGGGTATTGCACCCGTTTGCTCCCGTATTGTTCCGTATCGGGCAATTCGGAGCGCATTGAGTGCTCGCGTAAGTCGTTGTTCTATGGGGGAGAGGTGGTGCAGTTAGAGAGAGATAGTTTGAACTCTCTCTTTGACACTCTCCTCGAATGGGAAACCCATCTCGCACAGCATGATCTAGACGATCTGAGGTGCGGTGATGAGCACATCAGGCAATAATTTCAATACCATAGCTGGAAAGAAGCGCCGCAAGAAGCTGCCGCCATTCTCTTTGCGGCTGACCTTTGATGAACGCGCACGCCTTGAAGAGTTAGCTGGGGACGAGCCGCTTGGTGGTTACATCAAGCGGAAAGTCTTCGATGGCAAAGGTGCTGGCACAAAGCGCGCGCGTTCGCGGACTCGAAGACCAGTCAAAGACGAGGCCAGTCTTGCACGTCTACTGGCAATGCTCGGTAACTCCCGGATCGCCAATAATTTGAACCAACTCGCACGCGCAGCAAATATCGGTGCCATGCCAGTCTTGCCTGATACCGAACGTGACCTTCGCCGCGCCTGCGCAGATATTGCATTGATGCGGCGCGAATTGCTGCGCGCGCTCGGCCATCGTTCCGATGTGGAGCCGTCATGATCTTGAAAGGTTCACAACGGGGCGGCGCGAAACAGCTTGGGCTTCATTTGTTGAAAACCGAAGAGAATGAGCATGTCGAAGTTCATGATGTGCGTGGTTTTCTGTCTGAGGATATTGTCGGCGCGCTGCGGGAAGCGGAAGCGGTGGCCAAAGGAACGAAATGCCGCCAGTATCTTTTCTCTGTCTCCCTGAATCCGCCTGAGCAAGAAAACGTTCGGATCGAAACTTTTGAATCTGTGCTGAAAACCATCGAAGAGAAACATGGTCTTGCTGGTCAACCGCGCGTCATCGTGTTTCACGAAAAAGAGGGGCGGCGGCATTGCCATGCCGTATGGAGCCGGATTGATGCCGAAACCATGACTGCTAAACCGATGTCATTCTTCAAGAACAAGCTCATGGAAGTCTCACGGCAACTCTATCTCGAAAATGGATGGCAAATGCCGCGCGGCCTTGCTGATGCGAAGGACCGCGATCCACGCAATTTCAATCTCGCGGAATGGCAACAAGCCAAACGGATTGGGCGACATGCGGGGCAACTCAAGGGAGACATTCAAGAAGCTTGGGCGATTTCGGATTCACGGCAATCCTTTTCTCACGCGCTTGAAGAGCGTGGTCTGTATCTGGCGCGGGGCGACAGGCGCGGTCATGTCGTAGTCACCTTTGAAGGTGAAGTGATTTCGGCCCCACGCGCAATCGGCAAGAAGGCCAAGGAGATTCAGGCGCGGCTTGGCGAACCCGCAAAGCTACCAAGCGTCGACAGAACACGACAACGCATTGCTGATGACATCTTGCCCAGGGTGCAATTGCACATGGCCAAAGCGCGTGAGAATGCCAGACAAGACACCAATGCATTGGAAGCACGGTGTGCGATCATGGCGAAAAGCCATACTGATGAACGTACAAAACTTGATACCAATCAAAATGCACGCTTTGAACAGGAAGTTGTCCAGCGTGCTGTGCGTCTGCGTAAGGGCGCGCGCGGGCTTTGGGATCGGCTGACTGGCAAGCGGTCGGCGACAGAAAAGCAAAACCAGATGGAAGCACTCTGGGCGTTACAGAGAGATCGTGAGCAACGTCAAACTTTGATCAACGCGCAGCTTTCCGACCGCAGAATACTTCAAGTCGAGGTCAAGGAAATGCGCGCTAAGCACGCCCAGGCCCTCAAAGAGCTTCATTTTGATACTGCCAATTATCGCCTGATGAAGCGCGGCCATGAACCTCTGGTCAAACCAAGATTGGAAAGGTCGAAAGTTGTGCCAGAAAGCGAGCAGTCACCGGTCGCCGACACACGAGAACAACAAAAAATGACTGCCACGAAAGCCGCTTCTCCGAGCGCATCTGACCGCTTAGATTACCTCAGGCAACAGCGCGAAATTGCGAGGAACAGAAAAACTGCGCGGGATCAGCCAAGCGCAGATGAGCGGTTGAAACGCCTGAGACAGCAAATGGACAATGCACGGGCGGCTTTCAAGAACACTTCGAAAGAGCGCCCTGCCCAAAACGTCAGAAAAAGAAACAATACGCGCGACGATCCTGGCCATGACCTTGAGAGGTAGCGACGCGGCTAATGAGGGTTGTTATTGCAGCGGCTGCATCAAGATCGACCAGTAATATTCAGCAGCGCCTTCCGTAGTTAATTTCTTGTCAGCAATATTGCCGCCAAACGGCATGCCCATGGCTGACAAGTAAATATGCTGATCATCGGCATCGATGCTCAGGCTTTCATTACAACTATTGTCACTTGCCTGATCGTTCGCAGAGTATGTGATGGTTTTTCCGAACATTCCCCCAAGTACAATTTTGCAGCGGGCAATGTCGTCACCATTGCGGTAGATAACAGCCGTGAACCTATTGGCGTCAACAAGACGGAAGCGTGAAGAAAGCTCAGGGTATCGATCTGCGAGCTCGCTCAAAGAATTCTCAAAATAGCGCTTCATCAAATCAAAGGCGTCATCCAAGAATTGATCCTTGTCAGCCTCAGTGAATGATTTCTTCACGCGAAGGTTTGCAGACCTTGGTCTATCCACCAACGCCTCAGCGTTTGTCGCCGGTGCACTTACCGGCTGCGCAGCAGCCTTTAAGGCTGGCTTTTTAATACCTGCTTTGATCGCATTGACGACATCTAGAAATGCTTCATCAAGATCAGGCCATTTACGTACCGGCTTTCCATCTTTTGGCGCAGCAAGGAGCCTGCCAAAGGGGGTATCATGCCAATCGCAAGGCCTCAGAATAACTGGTATGACTCGCGCCTCCCCTGCTTCATGCCGTTCGATAGCCCGCGCCATCTCAATTTCATAGCAGTACCGAGATGCAATGAAGTCTGAGCTGATCAGCAGCAAGATAACGTCTGCATCGTTGAGATTCTTGTCTATCTCGTGACCGAACTCATCACCTGCCCGAATGCATCTGTCATGCCACGTCGTGATCAAGCCATTGTTTTTCATGGCAGCTAGATGCTTTTGCAGCATATCAGCCAACTCTTCGTCTGCATGAGAGTAGGAAAAGAATACTTTTGACATCAGTCACCTGCCTTCACACAGAACTCGGCTATTTTCGTTCTGTTTTCTATTGGACGATCAACATCTTCGAGGAACAATTTCCAAGAACCGAATATCGCGGCATCTCTCGTCCGCTCCTGATACTGTCCAACAGACCCATCATCTAAATTCAATTGCAACTTGATGCTTGGGATTTGATCGGGTCGGGTCACATTCAGATACCTTGCTTCTTGTGCGACCACTAGGCACCCTGACTGGTCGAAAATTTTTCGTATTGGTGGTTCGAATGGCCCATCTTGGTCCACCTCCCAAATCAGCTCGCCATTGTAGGCGAGAACCGCTTCGGTATCCGCTTCATCGTACATATCAAATTTTGCCGTGTTGCCGTCCATCCAAACGATCCCAACTTTTCCGTCCATCGGAGTGGAGCAAACTATACAATAGAAATGAGCCAATCCAGAACGTAGCATACGAACCAACTGCCCTGGCAAACACTCAGATAACACCTTCACTTCGCAACTTGGAAATATCTTCATAAAACAATCTTTCTATTTGTGCTCTTTCAGCAAAGGCAAAGTTGGCAGTAGTGCATCAATCGCTGCCTTCACGTCCGCCAGCATCGGCAAGGCATCTTTTTCACGCTTCCAGAGCGATACAAAGTCGCTGGCAGTTTCTCGTGCAACATCAAGAACCATCTTTTCCGGCAACGCAGCTTTCGCGGCAAGATGGGAAATTTCATCTTCATCAAAGGCCGCAAAATCCCGAACTCGGCTGTAGTTCAGTGCGAAGCTATCACCCTTAATGTAAGGGACTGTCGAAACAAAATCATAGGCTGGCGACAGAGCGGCGGTGCGTCGATCAGGATAGATCAGCGACCAGTTCTTGAGATGCATGTCTCCGTTGCCAATCAGTGTGCTGAAAGTCAGGCGACGTATGAATTCACGAATGTCTTCATCCGATCCTTCCGCTCCGATGACGGCAGCTATGTTTCGCATGCTCGCTTTCTTATATTTGTCTTCGCCATAGACGCCAAAGACTTGCGCGAAGTCCTCTATGTGCACGCGCTCTCCGCTAGGATGCCGGTCAAAGCGTTCGATCACGAAGGCCTTAGTCCCAAAGCGATCCGTGCCGTCAGGCAGATTTGCGATACTGTCGATATCGACTAGATCAATTCGAGGCACGTCCATGCCGAGCATGCTGGCCAGCCGCATCATCGAGAATTCGTTTTCGGGAACGCCCATGTATTCCCGTGAAGGCAGCTTGACGATCCAATCACCGCCGATGCCCGACGCGGGAATAGTCAGCCCACCACTCGCGCCCTCAACGGCTGAGAATTTCAACTGAACACCGGCAAGAGAGAACCGAAGCATGTTGTCTTTGGATTTTGGCGCGTCTTCGCCATCCACATGCGCGGCCTCTGGTGGCCATATTTCCCCGTCCGCTGGTTTGATTGTTATCGCACCGGGAAGGTCGCGCCCTAACGCCCATAGCAAAAAGAATTCGCGCTCGGCATTAACCCCTGCTTGCTCTGCGAGGTATTTACGCAAGTGCCCCTCCGGCAAGAGATTTGAAAAGAATGGCATGACCTGTTTTTGGACAGGCTTAAATTCCGTGCGCAGCTCGCCGAACTCATCCTTGAAGAATAGGCCAAGTGTTGGGCGGTCAGGGTTTTCGATATACTCTTCGTTGAACGCGAACAGACTGCGATCCCCCGCGACGCGTGTCAGCGTTCCGATGGTTTCACCATAAAGCTCAACATTTAGAACAGATACATCAGCCATCACTGCCATCCTCATCCAGACTATAAGCCGGTCTGCTAGTTGGTTGATCGATCATCTGTGATGGTACGCTGTGCGCCAACATATTGCGGAGACGCTGAGCATCTTTGGCAATTTTTTCGAGGCTCTTGAGCCCCCCAGAGTTCTCGACCGCCTCAAGTGCGCTGCGCATACTTTTGATCGCGTCAGTTTCCTGCAAGATATTGCGGAAGTTGTTCATTTCTTGAAGTTGTCTTTGCAGCGTTTCCATCGCAGGGCCCTCATGCAAAGCCTTGGGCAGTGTATCAAGAGCACGTTGCGCGCGCGCAAGCTCGCGCAACGCATCGTTATTGCTTTGGGGTTTATGACTGCCCGTACTGCGCACAATCGATCTGACTGCCGGTGCCGATTTTCGTGGTATCATCGTCAGCTCAAGATCAAGCGCATGGGCAAGTGACGCAAGACTTGAAAGCCGCAGATCGACTGCGTTGCTCTCGATCTTTGAGATATGCGATTGCGGCACGCCTGAGCGAGCGCTAAGCTCTCTTTGACTTAACCCCTTGTTTTCACGTGCCGACTTCAGGGAAGCGGCGATGTTTTCGCTAGCGTAACTCATTTTCTGATCTACTTTCACACATCAAGAACTACTCTTGATATAGAATAATATATCACACCTTCAACACGCCAAGCAAGTCACGATCTACTATTACAGATCACCAAAAGGCTTTGATCTATAATAGTAGATCAAATGCCTGCACCTATAATGAAAACAAGCGTCCCGTGTCCGAGGACACAGGACGAACCCCCGCTGGCAGGATGCGCTCTAAAAGAGCGACATCTGACGCGATGCCTTTTCACGTTTTTTCCATGCCGCGCTGTCGGCTTCATGGTCGAGCCAAGCGAGAACATAAGCTTCAGGCCCGCCATGCTCTTGCACGATACCATCAGGCAAGAAATGCGAGCGGTAGCCGGTTTCTGTGATCGGGATTTGCGCGTCGTTCATGGTGGTGATCTCCAAATGATCAAAGTCTGAATTCCAGCGACGCTTCCAAAAAACGATGCGTATCGTTACGCCGTGCCAGTCAATCTGGCTGCTGATGGGGGCGCTCATGCGCGCCCCGCATCGTCAGAAGGTTCGGACGTGTCTTCAAGCGGCAAGCGCAGAACGATACGGCCATTGATCGGCAGGGTTTCAAGCTGAAGCGTGTAGCCTTTGGCGTCTTTGTGCGACCATGCCGCTCCGACTTTGTTCCAGAAGGATTTGTCGCCTTTTTGGACGACATGCCAGGCCAGATAGTCAGGTGCCTTGTGCTCTTGGTTTTGGTTTTCGCGTGCCATGATGTTTCTCCTTTGTTTGGGTTGGCTTGCTAACGCGCTCCCAAAGACCGGATGCAAAAGATCAGATGTCATTTCCAACACGGGTGAGCGGCACGCGAACTGGCGCGGGCAGGATATTGAAAGCTGATATGCGTCCGGTCAGGGATACAAAGCGTCTCTATGTAAGCCACCTCAGACAAAGGCGTCAGAACAGCCCGTGGCAAAAACCAGCCCAAAGCACGGCGTTGCCACAAAAGGCATACAGTCCAGAACGTCCAAATTTTCCAAAAGATTAAGCAAAGCGTGCAGTCGCACAGCGGGAATAGGCGACCGCATTAGCAAGCCCTCTGATCAGGCCATCCAACATCAGCACTACGGCAAAACACCGCATTCATAACGCGGCGCGTTTTTGAGCGATCCACCAACAGCCAAGGAAAACAGACCTACCGAACCATCAAGCGCCTTTGATGTGTGTGCGGGCCGAAAGGCCCTGAGTGGTTCGGGGCCTCCCTTGAGAAAGGAGGATCACATGAAACTCGTCTCACGATTTGAAGCAGCATCCCGCAGCACTGCGGAGTTGCATGGTCTTTTCAAAGAAACGTTCAATGCTTTTTCTGCTGTGCCACGCGGCTCAGAAGATCGCCGAACAGCTCTAAGCTCTTTGGAAAACATTGAGGCCGAACTGGCATCCCGCATGCCAGGGTTTTAGCCTTTGCGCGGCTGGCCATCAGGCCAGCCGCGAATTTTCATTCCAGTGTGGAGCAGCTATGCCGCCGCTCCTGCTTTCGCCTCTTCATCCTGAAACCCGTTCAAGAAATCCGCAGCGCGCTGCGCATGAGCGGCTGCGCTGAAGATTGCGCGCTTGTCGTCTTTCAGGACTTTGAGCCAGCTTTGAATATAGGCCGCATGATCCGTACCAGGTTCCGGCGTCAATGCCAGATCAGCACAAAGAAACGCAGCGCCGAGCTCCGCAACTAATTCCTCGCGGGCATAGCCTTCATCACCCCACTTTTTGCGTCCAAATTCACGGTCAAGGCGGTTCTTGTGCTTCGTCCAGTGGGTCAGCTCATGCGCTAAAGTCGCATAATAGGCTTCAGGGCTGCGAAACGATTCAAAAAATGGCATCCGCACATAATCGCTGCCGCCACTGTAAAAAGCGCGGTTTCCGCCGTGGCGAACATCTGCGCCCGTCTTGGCAAAAAAGCCGTCCGCGTGTTCAATCCGTAAAACAGGGTCAATGATCTTCGGCGGCTCTGCATAGTAGTGATTGGGCAAGCCTTCTATCTGCTCAACGTTGAACACAGAATAGCCCTTCATGAACGGGATTTTGCGTTCTTCTTCGCCGCCGTCGCTCGTTTCTTCGGTCTTGGTGATGGTGTTGGCATACACGACCAGATTGCCGCGCTCACCCTTTTTGACATGAGCGTCAAACTCCTTGGCCTGCTTGAAGGTCATCCAGTAGGGCGATGCATATCCGCCTTCCATCGCTGCGCCCCACAACATCAAAATGTTGATCCCGCTATAGGGCAAACCGTTATGACGTAGCGGCTTAATGATCCGCCCATCTGTGTTTGCAGAGCTCCAAGGCTTCAGCCAAGTGAGTTCGCCTTTCTCTAAATCTGCAATAATCTTGTCAGTCACTTTCTGATAAATGTCATTTTTCATTGGCTTTTCCTTTCCTAGATAGCCGGTTGCGAATGCAACTGGACTAGGCCCGCGCCAATGAGCGGGGGATGGCGATCAAGACCCGCACGGCGTGAGGGGGATCACCCGCCCTGCACAAACGACGAAGGAGTGCGGAAGGACGGGGATACACGCTGTGCGCGCCCCAAAGGGCGTTCAGGTCTTGATGGCCTGGGGGCCGCAGGCCCCTCTTCAATGAAGGAGAAAAGTCAGCCTCTATTGGCTGGCATTCTGAGCGCAAGTGATGGAAGCCGCATGGCCGAGACAGCTTTAGCAGGCTTGGTTCACGACAGCACGGCCCACTCGGGTGCGGCTAATTATTTGATTTGGTACTTCAATCTTCGCTGCACGAATGCAGGTTTCGAGCCCTCAAGAATTTTGACTATCAAATCATTGATTCTCGGGTTTTCAATTGAGCCAGACTCATAAGAAAATTTGTAGTCCGCCGCTTTATCCAATGACACATAAAGAATTTGCTCAGCATCAGCGCCGACCGCAAGGTTCGGGTTATGCGTTACGAGAATAACCTGACGGTTTTTCTTTGCTTGTCTGATACATGTCGCCAGAACACTGAAAATACTGTCATTATCGAGATTGTCTTCGGGTTGATCGATAATGAGCGGCGTCGTCTCTTTATCTAGATGGAGATAAAAAACCAGAAGTAGCAGACCTTTCTCGCCAGGCGAAAGCTGGTTAAGGTTTTTGCCACCCAAACGCAATTCGTACCGCGCATCAAAATACTCAAACGAGAACAACAGATCATAGAGACGCTTGATATCTTTGACCTGCTTACTCATGTCCTCAGTGCGGATTGCTTCGATTATACCTTTCGCGAAAGCCAGAACGCTATCCACATCGTTCCAATCCGTTTCGGTTACGCGTTCCTCTAGTGCCGCGCCGCCTTGCGAAGCACCGCGAAACGGTCCGCTCGAAACTTGATTTACAAGATCAAAGAACCGTTCTGGAAATTCGTGCAATGGTACAAACGAGGCATCAATTGTCACTTCAAACTCGCCTGAGCGCACAGTAGCCAATTGTTGTTCAACACTTGACTTCAGCGCCTCGTAGAACGCGCGCACCTTCTTTTTGGCTTTGAAGATTGTCCGTGCGATTCCATGGCGCTGAGTGTACTTTTCTTCGAGTTTAGCGGTCAGGTCTTGCTCAATGTAGCGGATGCGTTTTTCAATGTCCTTGATCGTTCCAGACTTGGCGTTCTCGTCCTCCCCCATGACGGCCACCATCTTCGTAGTCAAATCTGACATGGCCTGAACATAGCGTTGATAGCGGCGTTGCGGAGCAGAGAGAGTTTCCTGCAATATCTTCAATTTTTCAGAGAGAAACTGGTGCGCGCGGCGTAGATCGGGAACGCTGACGAGTGAAGAAAGCTCTGTTGTGTCTGTGACAACTACTTCGCTGTCTGCTTCGAGTTTCTTTATTGCTGACGAAATTTCAGTGATCTTGCTATCAATCGTAGCAGTGTCGATCCGATGTTTGATGATTGCATCAATATCAAGACCTAACCGAGTGCAGGATGCCCGCAGCTCTTCCTTGGAAGTCTTAATTTGCGCATCAAGCCCAGCAACTGCTTCTTTAATACCGCCAAGAGCTACCAGATCAGTTTTGAGCGTAGAAAGCTGCTCAACGGCGTCCTTGCCGCGCGTTTCAAGATCAGTCTGATCCTGCCTAATTTTGGAAATCTGATCCGCAATGGCCTTCTGCTCTTCGGTTTCACCCTCGGGCTTTACAACTTCGGTCGGCTTTGAGGTTTCGAGAACGCGGTACTCTTCCTGCTTTTGCTTGAGTTGTTCGGCCAGCGCGGCCTTGGTCGCAGGGTCGGCCTGTCCCTCAAGATCGACAATTTCGATATTCAATTCGCGGAGCTGCACTTTCAACGCACTTATGTCGCTCTTGCTCTGCATGGTTTTCAGGTCTTCAAGTTCAGTGAATGTCGATTTTCCCATCCGGTCAGACTCTTCGACGTGCGAGAACACAACCTCTTCGATTTCTTCTCTGAACGCCTTGACTTCGATCTCATTGGTCAGGCTTTCGAAGTAGTTCTGGGGAAGATACTTCACCACCTCGGGTTTTCGCAGGTCTACATCCTGATCGAGACGTTTCTCTGGCTTTGCGCCACTAGCCCAAGACAAGGTTCCAACAAAATTCTCAGCGTAACCCTTCTGGCGGAATTTTCGATTCTGCGCTTTGTCAGTAAGAAATGAAAAATGTTCGAACTGCCGTGACTCACCAAGCAGGCCAATAATATCAGCAACTGCACTCTTGCCGCTTCCCTTGTTTCCAATGATTGCCGTCAGTTCAGGATTAAAAGGGATGACTACATCTTTGAACCACGACCCGTTTCCACCTGAATACCCAGCAACTTGATCGATCCGCAGCTCAGCGATAAACCGTGTTGCATCTTGATCTTGGCGTTGTAGCACAGTGGGCTGTTCTCCAATGTGCACACGGCCTTTAGGCTCGAAGAGAGTCTGCCTCAGCCCACGAAACGATAGGTCAGCCTTGATCCATGTTGCGTCGAAGCCTGTCTCATCACCCGACAATCTTGAAAGTTCGTCAAATGAATGCGCGTCTGATCCTGTGAACACTGGTTTTGGTTCCGAAGGCGAGTCGTCCTCGTAACGATCTGCGCCAAGGAAATATTCACTGCTTTTGGCTGCCCCGAAGAATGCACTACTGGCTTTATCCAGCTCGTCGGAGATAGACATGCTTCGCGGCGACTGCCCGTCAACTCCGCGTAGGCCGTCATTTGAAGCAGCGGTCACAATCATGTAGCAGGTTTTGTCTGGGAAAACCTTGTCTAGGGCTGCAATTAGGTCATTGAGCCCAACTGTGGCCTGCATGAACTCTGCCTCCGAGGACAGTTCACTGCAACGAAGTCGCGCACCGCTTCGTGTTATGTGGGTAAATAAGTCACTGAGGAACGTCGCGAGTTTTTGCTCGGTCGCGACCGACGGGTCAATGAGTACATGTGTGTGAACATTTTTCCCGTCAGAACTGACTGTTTCGAGAAGACGAAACTCAATATTGGGAATGAAAAGCTTTTCGCCATCTGGATATGCTTCTCGATACGCCTTCACCACTGACAAGTAACCGTCGAAAGAGAAATAGTCTGTAATACCAAAGACCTTGACTTCGGATGCTTCGAGTTTCTCAACGTAGGCCTTGAGAACGGCGTCTTCGGGCTTCCCAAAACAATTGGCCAATTTCGTACCAGGCGCGTGCAGGTGCAAATCCCACCGCCGCCAAACAGAACCAACTTCAGCTTCGCTCCCGCTCATTTCTTGTTTTCCTTAGAGTATCGAAGAATTAACGACGCCGACGTCGGCTCATAAACGAAATCTTTGATTGTCCCGTCTTTGATCTTTTCGACAGCTTCCTTGATTGCAAATAGTGGAACGAGAAACCATTCGCGCGGCACAGCAGGGCGCCCAAAACGATCCATGATTTCGATACCTAAACGTGCAGGCTCAAAAATGCGGTGGATCAAATTTTCCAGCTTTGTGCGGTTGATGTTGTAGAGTTCGTAGGTTGCTACGATTTCAACGTTAGCCATCAGAAAAGTTGGCTGAAGCTGCGCCCCCGCAATACGCTTTTCCACACTCATATTCGTCACGCCGATCTTGTGAACCAACTCGCGGTTTTCAGCGACGAGGGGGTGATTAGATTTGCTTCGTAATACGTAGATCGTGCCACTTGCCTCGTCGCCGTCGATTGTCTGATCAGAAAACAAGGGACCAGCACTCGGCTCGGTAATCCGACGTCCGGCATCACCGTCTGCGTTAAGCGCTCTTTGCAGCGAGCGCATAAGCATGTTGCTTTCCGTTCCATTGTCAAAAATTATCCGCAGCCTTGCGTCCGTCCGGCCTTGATCTGTCAGAGTGGTCTCGCCCATCTCCGCAACGTAGGCTTTCTGGCCTCCAACGATGAAAAATCGGCCTGGTTCAATCTCAGCCTTTAACTCAAACTTTCTGGTTTCGCGTAGCCCAGATGCGAGTTCTTTCTGAATGTTTTCAAACAATGGCTTGAAGGTATCGAAGTCCTCACATTTTTCGCGGTTTGCGATGTTTTCAGCGGCCTTTTTCTCTGCCGTTGATCGGACGTGCTTCAGTTCGGTGATTGAAGGCGCTTCAACTTCTATGCCAAGTTCAGCCAGAAGTGCATCGTCATCAAGCTCTTCTGTATCTGCGGACAATACCTGCACCGCACCTTCCAGCAGGCCTTGATGGTCAAGTTCTGAAACTAATTCGGTGCATTCCTGTAACTCTCGGATACGGTCCAAACGGACTGCATAAAGCCGCTCAAAAATATCTTGATCTTCGCCATGTTGCGGTGCGCGACCGTGTTCCTCGGTGAAGCGCTGTACCTCTTCAAAACCGGCAATGATGCGCTCTTCGCGTGGAGTTCGGCTAACAGCTTTCTTGACCTCCACGTCAACGCCAAGCTCAGCCAAGAGGGCATCATCATCTTCGGTAAATTCTTTAGCCATTTTTGGCCTCCTGCTTCATGCGGGCAAGAAAGGCTACGCCTTCGGCCATCTTCTTTTCCCATGCATCGGCTGAAGTAATCGACGGCAAGCGTCCGCGCTCTTGCTTGAATTTTACAGCACGTCGCGCCAAATCGCGCGCTTCTTCAGGTGAAAGCTGAACTTTCTTTGCAGAGATCACAGCTTGCACCTGTTTGAGGCTTTCTTCGCTCATGGTCTTAGCCAGGATCGCATAGGCCTCACTGAAAGGATTGATCTGATCGATCAGGTCGATGTCCAGCTCCCGAACATCCATTGCAAACTTCCTCACGCCATCAATAAGAGCAGTATTGCCACTTGCCTGCGGGTCATCCGAACTTGAAAGGGCAACTTCCTTCGCCTTCTGGGTCAAATTCAATGCTGCGACTGCGTGTTGACGAACCGCTTCTTGATCCTCGGCATCGAGCTCAGGAAACTTTGCACCAACGATCTTACCCATACGCACTTGCGTCAGTTCTTCAGGAACAAGCTCTTCATCAAAAAGCCCGCGCTCGATCGTGGTCTTGTCTTGAACAAAGGCAGTGATCACTTCATTTAAATCCTCTTGGCAGATGCGGGCCGCCTCTTTGCTCTTCGGTTCTGCCAAACCTTTGATCTCGATCTGGAACTGACCACTGGCTTCGTTAAACCCGACGTTCTCTTTTGCAGCGTCATAACCGCCTTCACCGTAATCAAAGCCTTCAACCGGTCCGCTTTTGGCGCTCTTGGGCGAGAAGTTGAAACGCGGGGCCAGCACCTGTTCCATGAGCAAGCTGGCAGCGATCGCCTTAAGCGTATCATTCACCGCCTCAGTGACGGCGGCTTCGGCTGCATCGGGCTCGGCAATGAGGTTGGTGAACCGCGCGCGTGATTTTCCTTCTGCATCACGCGTTGCGCGCCCGATAATCTGCACAATCTCGGTAAGGCTAGCACGATAGCCAACAGTCAACGCATGCTCACACCAAATCCAGTCAAAGCCTTCCTTGGCCATGCCAAGGGCTATAATGATGTCCACATGATCACGGTTATTCTTCTGCGCAGGGTCTCTCAACGCAGCCGAAACCTTGTCCCGTTTTGATGTTTCATCATCGACTAGATCAGCAATCTTTAGAATTCGTCCCTCTGGCGTTTTAACAATATGAAACCCTGTTACAGGGTCCATCTCCTGCCATTCGCCAAGTGCGTCAATGATGTGCTCGACCTCACGGTGTTTGTCCTTGGTGCTTTCGCGGGAGTTCACATTAGGAATATGCAGGATAGTCTTCTCGTTCGCATCGAGTACCTTCAAGATGTCTTCGGCATAAGAACCCGAATAGAAGAAATAACCAATATCAAGCGTTTTTAGGTACTTATATCCGTTCAACTGCTCATAGTAGGTGTAGGTGATGGTATCGAACTTGGTCTCGTTCTCGGGTAAGAGGATTGGCGCTGCATCACCGCGAAAATAGCTGCCCGTCATTGCAACGACATGTACGCGATCACGGATTATGAACTCATTGAGCTGCTTTCCGAGTATATTGTCTTCGCCTGCTGAAACGTGGTGGAATTCATCCATCCCAAGCAGACGATCATCAAACGCCTCTATCCCAAGCTTTTCAACGGCAAAGCGAAACGTGGCGTGGGTACATACAAGAACCTTGTCGTCGCTTTCAAGGAATGCGCTGACCGATTTCACCTTACCGCCATCCGTACCAGGTGAATTGCATAAGTTCCATTTCGGCGCGACTTGCCAATCCGCCCAAAAGCCGAACTTGCTCAGCGGCTCGTCATTGAAGCTTGCCCCGATGGACTTTTCAGGAACAACAACGATCGCCTGCTTAATCCCCTGATTGTAGAGCTTGTCGAGCGCGACAAACATCAATGCTCGGCTCTTGCCTGACGCAGGCGGCGACTTGATCAGAAGGTACTGCTCGCCCCGTTTCTCATACGCCCGCTCTTGCATCGCCCGCATGCCAAGCTCGTTGGATTTGGTTGAGGCACCATTCTGGGCGTAGGTCACTGAAACGGAGGGAACTGTTTTAGTCATCTTAAAAAGCCTTTCGTTGGTTAAATCTGCGAAGAAAAAGGCGCGCGGTCACCAGAGATATCTGGAGCCTAAAAGTGGCGTCTTCCTCTTCTGATAGTCCCGAATGGCCGCCATGTGGATGCATTCGGCTCATAAGGCCTTGAATATACTGAGGTTTTTGGTTATTCGCGTCCCACTCATTGTAGTCTGACAACAGAAAGTCGTTCTGTCCTAGAAAGTCCCGCTTCGCCTTGCTGTCTCCCGAACCGATGAAGCCAAGACTAGTGGCAATCTCATTCAAGTAACTTTCGTAGAAGTTCCGAAGTTCCCCATTCGCAGATGACCATTCGCCTCTTTGAAAAGCGGATATCGCCTGTCGAAGATGTCCTTTTGCCACGCTAAAGTTGTGACGATCCAGTAGAGTGATAACCTCATTTTCTGCCTCGCGGAAATCCAAGCCTGGAACATCTGTTGGGAGCATACGAACAAGTGCTGAAAACTTCTGGGTCTTGGGACTGCCCCAAAGGTTTTCACCTTCTACTTCGCGCTCTTCCTCGACGACTTCAAAACCATCAAACCGCAAGCCTGCAATTAACTTTTTCCACTCGGGTTTTTGTTTTGTATTGTAAGGTGCTTGGATCGCCATGTCGACCAAAGCACGTTCCAACGGAACAATTCCGATTTCGGTCATCACTTGGGGTTTTATCTCTGCCGCAACTTGAGCCCAACTCGCCACACGAGCCGATTTACTGGTCGAGCTAGAGAACTTTTGAATATCCCACTGGACTTCTAGGACACCCATGTCGCTATGGGTTTGAAAGTCAGAAATAACTTCAGTCGCTGCAACAATTGTCATTCGATTAAACGCGTTTTCTTTAGGCTCAAACAGGATCATGCTGCCCCCATGGTTTTGGCCATTTTGGTGTAGAGTTCGAACAGCTTTTCCAGCCGCTCTGTGTCGTTGCGGAAGCGGCGGCCAATGTAGATGCGCTCAAGAACCTCGTCGTTGCGGTCGTGGGCAGAGCGCAGATCGGCAGGCATTTTCTCTGGGTCGTAGAGGTCAGCGATGGTCGCTGGAAAATGGGCCTCGCGCGCCAGAAGAATATCTTCGGCGCAACGGCTAAGATCAGTTTTATTTTTTTCGGTTAAAACTGGAATAGGGAAGGTATTCCAGCCCAGTGTTTTTGAATATCGGTAGTCCGTCTTCATTCGCCCACAAACTGTTGCAACCCACGATAGGTGCAGGCGCGATAGGACACATGCTAGCTGGTGTTGTTGTCCTCCATAGACAACATACGCAGCATTCGAAACAACGACGCGGTCATCGACCCAATCCGCCGGTAGGTAGTCTCGATTTTGAGAGCTAGTTGCTGAAACGATAATGGCGTTCCCAAGTTTATGGGAACGCTGAGCAAACATATGTGGAATCCGTGCATATCCGTTTGTAGTTTTCGCTGTTGAATCTAGGCGAAACTGCTCAACCTTCCGAATGCGATCAGAAATTTCTGGAATTTGAAGAGCAGTATTCAAATCCTCATCTTCCACCCAAAGGCACCATCTTACCGTGCCATTAGTCAATTCACTCGTACCAGAATACCTCCGACAGAAGTCTTGAGCCTCGGGCCACTTTTTAAGGAGCTCTTGTTTTTCGAGATTTGTCATCAGGAGGTTTCCGCCATCACGCGGCATACTTCCAGAGGCGATTACACTTAGGTTTTTTGAAATGGGCAATTTCTGGGCGGTGACGTAGGTCGGGTCTCCTGGAACGAGATAAGGAGAAATTGAATTGCAATTTTTTAAAGTGCCATCATCAAAGATGCCAAGAACCTCGGCATTCAAGTGGCCCAAGCCAACGATTACACAAGTAACCATTGCGATGTTACTGGCATTATTTCTCCATGCGAATGGTCGATGAGCGAAGGTAATTTTCGCCCCACTTCGAAATATTCGGCTCCAAATATGCTGAACTTGTTCGCCCTCACATGTCGAGCTTGTAGAAACGAATGCAAGTGCGCCTTTAGTTACTGATAAAAAATCAGCCCCTTTTAAATACCACCCGGCAACATAGTCGCAGTCTTTGTAGTCATTCCCCCCCTTAAATACCAAAGAAAGATCAGACTTTTGCTCAGGGGTTTGTTTGCGATCTCCTTTGAAAGGTGGATTTCCACAAACATAAGTCTCGCCACCTTCGTTTTCAAAATCAATCTCAGCCTGATCCAGTGGCGTGCTAAACAGGTCATCGCCGCGCATCTTCACACCTTTTCCAGTCGGAGGACAAACGCTCAACCAGTCAAGCCGCAAAGCATTCCCGCAAGTGATCCAATTCATCGCATCTAGGGGTAGCAAACCAGCCAAGGCTTCCTTCTGCCCACGATAGGTTACGTCGCATTGATACTCAGCGATGATTAACGCCAGACGCGCGATCTCAGCGGGGAAATCTCTCAGCTCAATCCCGCGATAATTGGTCAGCGGGATATCAGTGTGACGGTCGGATTCATCGCGACGCTCGTTAATCACTGCTTCAATCGCCCGCATCTCTTTGTAGGCGATCACAAGGAAGTTGCCAGACCCACAGGCAGGGTCAAAAACCCGTATCTTGGATATGCGGTTCCGTAGATTCAGCAGTTTGCGGTGGTTATCACCCGCTTCTTCAAGCTTCTCGTGCAAATCATCAAGGAAGAGTGGATTGAGAACTTTTAGGATGTTTGGCACAGACGTGTAGTGCATACCAAGCTCGCCGCGTTCTTCATCATCGGCTACGGCCTGGATCATCGAGCCGAAGATGTCGGGGTTGATCTTTGTCCAGTCGAGGCTGCCTATATGCAGAAGGTAAGATCGCGAAATCTTACTAAAGCGTGGCACTTCATCGTTGCCTGAAAAGAGCCCGCCATTCACGTAAGGAAAGCCATTCGCCCAGCGGGCAATGCCCGTTGCCGTGCGATCGTCAGCTTTGGTATTCATGGCGCGGAACAGCTCGCTGATCACTTCATGCGTGTTTGAGGAGTCTCGCTCGCTCATCCGTTCGATCGTTTTAGTGAACTGATCGGGCTCCAAGAAGATGTCAGTGTCTTCAGCAAAGAAGCAGAAGATCAGGCGCGCCATGAAGTGGTTCATGTCATGGCGGCGTTCGGCGGTGCCCCATTCTGGGTTATCCTTCAGAAGCTCGACATAGAGACGATTGAGGCGACCCGTCGCCTTAATGTCAAACGAGCTTTCGCGGATTTGTTTGACGGTGCTTATCCCCGCCAAGGGCAAGAAAAATCCAAAGTGATCGGGGAAACCTTTGTAGGCACACGCGATCGTTTCGCCGGTCGTCAGGTCTTCGGCCTCAAGGTCATTGCCGTCTGTCGCGAGAACGAATTTGGCTTTAGCTTTGGCGGTGGCAGGGCTGATCTTAAGTTCCGCCAAAGTTTGTGTGACCGCACCCTCGTCACAGACAGCAATGTGGATGTTGTTGGTCTGAAGAACGCCCGCAAGATCGGACTTGTTAGAAGCCCCAGTGCGAAGGCGCTTGAGCGTCGTGGCTTTGTTGCCGAATGCTTCAAGGAAAGCATACGGAAACTCCTGAGCTTCAAACGGCTGCTCAGCAAGTGCGGAAATGGCTTCTTCAATTTCGACGGCGTTCAAGGTTCAACGACTCCATATGGTCCTGTC